>Ga0256839_1001337_pt1 | contig 30081 bp, 23 predicted proteins | sample 354166metaG_FD_185968 | JGI IMG/M metagenome (GOLD analysis project Ga0256839, IMG submission 185968) | Hydrothermal vent microbial communities from Mid Atlantic Ridge, Atlantic Ocean - 354-166 | ecosystem: Environmental > Aquatic > Marine > Hydrothermal vents | place: Atlantic Ocean: Mid... | reverse complement strand
GCCGCAAGAGAAGTGCGACTGAGCCGCGCAGCTTTTTGGCCAACCGCGCAGTGGGTTCTTTTCAAAACCGGCCCTTGGCCGATTGTTTCTCATTGTGCGTGAATGCCCATCTCATGATCCCGGATGTGTCTTGTGTGCAGAGGGCATCTGCCCAGAATGGCACCAGTGAACAAATAGGCATCCCCGGAAACTCGATGATTTGGCCGGGATAGCCGTTTTAATTGGTGGCCTTTACCGTAATTCCACCCCGGGATGGTTTTCAAGCTTCCATTGCGGGCGGTCTTGAATCAGGTGGGCATCAATGCAATCATCCCGTTCCCGAATGAGGCGCGCTTCAGGCCTGTATGCGCTGTTTCATATATAATTCTCGATTTCAGCCTTTCATCAGAAGGGGGACATATGCCTATCACCGGACAGGACGAGAGAGACTGGAAATTTCTGCAATCACTTCTTGACCTGCAGGTGCAATTGAAAACCGCGCCGACATCTCGCGAGCTTCTTTCCTTGCTTTACTTCAGGCAACCAGAATCCTTGAGAGGATTGCCGCTGCGAGCATTGGTAAATGGAGTTGAAGAAGAGAAGGGCTTGCGCATCAGTGTGCTGAGCGGAGGCCTGGAATCTTCGTCGGATGTGGAAATCCTGCCCACCGGGGTATCTGCACGCCTTGAGTGTCTGCAGTCAGACGAAGAAAACCATGCAGCCTTGGTGCGCCTTTCGAGATTGGAAGACAACTCTTTTCCCGAGCCTGGCAGCATCATTTGTGATGCCCGCAAGCCTGCAAGACAGTCAGACATGTTCTCTGTGAATGTACTCTGGTTCGATGACGAACCAATGTATGCAGGGCGCACTTATCGCATCTCTGCCATCACGGGAGAATATGCTGCTCTTGTCGGCAAGCTGAAGGGACGGATTGACACGGAACTGGCGCGATCGCTGGCCGCCACCTGCCTGAAGCAGGGAGAAATAGGACAAGTGGAAATAGAGTTGGATGGGAATCTCATTTTTGATACCCAGGAAAACCCGACTCCACTGGCCATGATTGCATTCCTGCATGGTGCCGAAAAACGGATTGCTGGCGTAGGCATGATCCGGTTTGAGTTGCGCCGGGCCAGCAACATCCGCTGGCAGGAGCTGGAGCTGAACAAGCAGCAGCGCGCCGCGGCGCTGGGGCAAAAGCCTTTGGTGCTATGGTTCACAGGCCTCTCCGGTTGCGGAAAGTCCACGGTTGCCAGTCTGCTGGAAAAGAAACTGCATGAGAAGGGCAAGCATTGCTATGTGCTTGATGGCGACAACGTGCGGCATGGCTTGTGCAAGGATCTGGGCTTTACCAAGGCCGATCGCGTGGAAAACATGCGCCGAGTAACGGAAGTGGCGAAGCTCATGGTCGATGCCGGCTTGATCGTGCTGGTTACCTTCATTTCCCCTTTCAGAGAGGAACGCGCAAAAGCTCGAGCCTCATTTGAAGAAGGTGAATTCATCGAGATTTTTGTGGATACGCCACTGGAAATCTGTGAAGCACGCGACATCAAGGGGCTTTATGCCAAGGCCAGGGCAGGCATCATCAAGAATTTCACGGGCATCGATTCACCTTATGAACCACCCGAATCACCGGAAATACGCCTGGACGGTGCGCGAATGTCGGTAGAGGAGATGGTGGAAGTCATTCAGAAGGAACTCATGTCCAGAAAACTGCTCACCTGACATGCTGAGCATGAGAAGCGGCAGGGTATCTGTTCCTGTTCCAGGATGAGATGCAACATCCTGAAGCGCAGGATCCCGAGAACATCGACAAGGGATGTTGCGCTTCGGCATATATCTCAGGTTTGCCGCTTTTTGCCCGTGTTGCGCAGCAGGTGGGCATGTGCCGGGTCATACAGGCCGGAGCGGCCGGTGGCTGATGCGGTCAGCACGTGGCCGATGATGATGAGAGCGGTGCGGGTGATTTTCGCTGCACGCACCTTTTCCGGGATGTCGGCGAGCGTGCCGGTGATGACCCGCTCATCCGGCCAGCTGGCGCGATAGACCACGGCCACGGGGCAGTCCTCGCCGTAGTGCGGGGTGCAGATGCGCGCCACCTCGCGCAGGCGGCGGATGGAGAGGTGCAGCACCAGCGTGGCGCGACTCCTTGCCAGTTCCTCCAGCCGTTCCGGCTCCGGCACCGGCGTTGCCTTGCCGGAAATGCGGGTGAGGATGATGCTTTGCGAGATGCCCGGCGCGGTCAGCTCACACTTCAGTGTGGCGGCAGCGGCGGCAAAGGCCGGCACGCCGGGGATGATCTCGAAGGGAATGCCGCGCTCTTCCAGCAGGCGTATCTGCTCGGCAATGGCGCCATAGATGGAAGGATCGCCGGAGTGCACCCGCGCCACGTCATGCCCGGCGGCATGGGCAGCCTCGATTTCGGCGATGATCTCCTCCAGCGTCATGCTGGCGGTGTCGATGACGCGGGCATTTTCGGGCGCATGGGCAATGACCTCGGCAGGCACCAGCGAGCCGGCATACAGGCAAACGGGACAGCGGCTGATGACCTCTGCCGCGCGCAAGGTGAGCAGATCCGCCGCTCCCGGCCCGGCACCAATGAAATGGACGGTCATGCGTCAGTATCTCCAGCATTGGTTTCACTTCCCCCTCCGGCAGCTGGCCTGTCGTTCTTCAGTCCATAGCCGCGCGGGGTGTAGGCCATGTTCTGGCCGCTTGCGGTAATGATGCGGCTCTCCGAATTGCCCACCAGCACGATGCTCAGCATGTCGGCCATTTCCGCGCGAGCTTCGGCCAGCGTGGTGAGGTGCAGCTTCTCCTGCGGCCTGCCCATCTGCGAGGCGAACAGCACCGGCGTGGATGGCGGGCGGTGCGCACGCAAAACCTCCAGCGCCTCGGCCAGTTGCGTGGTGCGGCGGCGGCTGCGTGGATTGTAGAAGGCCATCACGAAATCACCCAGTGCCGCAGTCTCGATGCGCCGGCGGATGACTTCCCACGGCGTCATCAGGTCGGACAGGGAAATGGCGCAGAAATCGTGCCCGATGAGCGCACCGGCAGCAGCAGATGCAGCCTGCAATGCGGTGATGCCGGGAATGACCTCGATGTGGATGCGGCGCTCGAAGTCGCTCCAGCCTTCCTGCTCGCGTTCCAGCAGCTCGAACACCAGCGAGGCCATGGCATAGATGGCGGCATCGCCGGAGCCGAGCAGGGCAACGCGGCGGCCCTCTCCGGCCAGGCGGATGGCATGGCGCACGCGCTCCTCCTCCGCCCCCAGCGGGAAGGGATGCAGGCGCTTGCCGCCGGAAAGGTCTTCGGCCAGTTGCAGGTAGAGGTCATAGCCCACCCAGTCGGCGGCCGACAGCAGTGCCTCGCGGGCAGCAATGGTGCGCTGGGCAGGGGCACCCGGCCCCAGGCCGACGATGGCAAGATGCCCGCGCGGGCGGCCCGGCAGGGTGGCGGCATCTTCCGGCGGGCGGGGCAGGGCGGCGATGGCGATGGTAACGTGCGCGTTCTTGCGCTTTTCCAGCAACAGGTGCCCTTCAGCGCCAGCCAGCGCCAGCGCCGCCGCCTCGGCCACGGACGGCGTGCCTACCTCCGCTGCCACCACGTCGGAAGGATTGGGCACGTCGATGGCCTGCAATTGTGCCGCCGAGAACAGGTGCAGGGGAACGTCAAGCTCGGCACACAGGGCCGCCAGCGCCGGTTCGTCGGCCTTGCAGGCGAGGGTGCCGATGGCGGCGATGGCGTGTTCCGCTGCATCGGCCTCGGTCAGCGCCTGTTGCACTAGTGCTTGCACTGCTTCCACCGGTGCATTGCGCGCCAGGCCAATGCCCAGCACCAGTTGCCGGGGGTGATAGACCAGGTGGCGTTCATGACCGGCAAGGCGGTGTGTGGTGCAGGTGATGCGCAAGGCGGCGTCTTCCGGGCTTTCGGAGAAGGGCAGGGCGCTTTCCCGCAGCCAGCCGGCATGGCCCGTGTCATCCACCAGGTGCACCTTTGCACCGTCGAGAAGGGCGGTGATGAAGGGCTTGGCATCTTGCGGATTGGCCAGCCGCCAGCCAGGGGGCGGCTCGTCCAGCGCCAGGCCGAAGCTGGTATCCGAAGCGGTGGTGATGGCAGCATGTGCCTTCAGTGCCTCGGCAATGCGCCGGGCCAGGGCATTGCCCCCTGCATGTCCTCCCAGCAGCGGCACGATGTGCGCACCATCGGCAGAGATGGCGATGACCGGCGGTTCGGAGCGCTTGTTGGCCAGCAGCGGGGCCAACGCGCGGATGATGATGCCGGCGGCGCAGATGCAGATGAGAGGCTGGCCGGTGGCAAAGGCATCTCGCATCGCCTGCGCAGGGTGCTGCGGAGCAATGCATGGCTGGCCGCCGATGGTATCGGCAATGCGTTCGGCCAGTTCCGCGGCATGATCATGCAGCGCCAGCACCAGTGGCGGCAGGGTCCGTGGTGGCATGGCTGCTCAGGCTCCCTGCGGCCACACCAGCACCAGCGAAAAGTAGCTGGCATCCGCATCCACTGCCTCGTGCAGCGGCACGATGCGCTCCTGCATGGTGCCCAGTTCCTGCACCACCATTGCATCGGCCAGCCGTCCCGCCTGTTGAAGGATGCCGGCGATGTGCCGCAAGCGGTGCCCGGCCTTGAGGATGGCCAGCATGGCCTGCCGGTTCAGGCATTCGGCCAGCAGGGCGTCTTCATCCATGGTGGCGGGCAGCAACTTGAACGGCTCCGAGCCCTGCGCCAGCCGCCGCATCAGCCTTGATGCTGCTGCCTGTGCCGCGTTCACGCCGGGCACGCTGCGCACGTTGAACTCGCTGCCCAGGTGTGCCGCCAGCTTGCCGAAGGTGCCATACAGCAGCGGATCGCCCAGGCACAGGAAGGCGACATCGCGCCCCTGCTGCAGATGCCCGGCAATGGCCGTGGCGGCGTCGGCATAGGCCTGCTCCACTTCATTCGCTGGTGCCCCGAAGGGAATGCGCAGCGGCAGCTCGATGGCATCATCCGGCATGAACGGATCGACGATGGCACGCGCCCGCGCCTGCCCGGATTCGCCTTCCGGCCAGGCAATGACGGGGCTGAGGGAGATCACCCGCCAGCCCTTCAGGGTTATCAGCTCCGGATCCCCCGGCCCCAGCCCCACGCCATGCAATGTCGCGGCCATGTTCTTCCCCCATCTTGCCGAAGTCTGCCCGCCGGCAGGAGCTACCACCTGCTGCCGTGAGTCGTATCCTTGCGTGTTAGAACATGCCTGCCGGTGCAAGGCAATCACCGTCAGGCCTTGCGCACGCGCCACTGGGTGAGCGGCAGCGACTGGCGAAAGGCGGAATAGCCACCGGCATGTGTGGCAGGCGCATCCACGGACGGCCAGGCAGCACGTTCCTCGGCCATGCCGGCCATTGCCGTGCTCATCTCGTCTGCCGTGTGATCGGCCCTGTCATCGGCATGGCGGTTTCGGCTTTCGGCTCCTGTTGCCGGGCTGCTGCTCCCCAATGGCTCGGCGTGGGCGATCTGTATGCGCATCAGCTCCCCGCCCAGCCGTGCATGGCGCGCCAGCAAGGCGTGCTCGGCCTGCAGGCTCACGGCATTGGCCACCAGCCAGCCGCCCTTCGGCAGGGCCTGCCAGGCGGCTTCGAATACCGCATCATCGGCCACGCCTCCACCGAGGAATATCACATCCGGCTGTGGCAGCCCGGCCAGTGCTGCCGGAGCACGGCCATGCACGATACGCAGCTTGGCTGCGCCCATCACGTCTGCATTGCGCGCCATCATCTCGCAGCGGCGGGCATCGCTTTCTATGGCCACGGCGTGGGCCGTGTGTCCGCTCATGCGCAGCCACTCGATGGCAACGCTGCCGCAGCCGGCACCGATGTCCCACAGGCAGGTGCGGGGGCGCGGCATGAGAGCGGAGATGGTGATGGCGCGGATGGGGGCCTTGGTAATCTGCCCGTCGTGCTCGAAGACGGTATCGGCCAGCCCCGGCGCGCGCGAGCAGGCAAGGGGGTGAAAGTCTGTTTCCGGATGCTCGTATTGACAGTCCAGCGCAATGACATGGGGCAGTGCCAGGATGCCGTCATCGAACGTGAGCGCCTGTTCCACCGTCAGTTCGTGCACGGCTTCCTGCTCGCCGCCGAGGTCTGCCAGCACCACGATGCGGCTGCCGGTGAGCATGCGGCGTTGCAGCCGCTGCGCCACCTGCCGCAGGGAGTTCGGTTCCGTCAGCAGAAAGATCTTCGAGCCTTCCACCAGGTAAGGCTCCAGGGCACGCGTATGGCGGCCATGAAGGGAAATCTTCCAGATATCCTGCAGCGGCCAGCCCAGCCGCGTGGCAGCCAGCGAAAAACAGGATGGCGCAGGCCATGTCCTGATTTCCGAGACATCGAAATGCCGCGCCAGCACCGAGCCGACGCCATAATAGAACGGGTTGCCGGTGGCCAGCACTGCCACGGTGCGCCCCTGCCGGCGGTTGGCGGCAATTTCCTCCACCATGGCGTTGAAGGGCACCGGCCAGTGTCGCACCTTGCCTTTCAGCGGCTCTGGCAGCATCCGCGCCAGGCGCGAAGATGTGTAGATGATATCCGCCGAGAACAGGGCGCGCGTGGCATCCACCGTGAGGCTGTGCATGCCCTGCGCCCCCATGCCGATGATCAGCAGCGGGTTGCAGGTTGAGGAAGACGTGGATGAAGAGGATGCTTCATCGCCGGGCTGCCGAGGGGGCTGTTCGCTGCGCTTGCTCATGGCTGCTTGCCTTCATTGGCTGGCGCTGCCGCCCTGCTGCATGGCCAGCAGCATGGCGTTCAAGGCTGCTGCCGCCATGCCCGCGCCCCCGGCTCGCCCCAGCAGTGTAGCACCTTTCACTCCTTCCTGCATGTATTGTTGCAGGAAAATCTCCTTCGATTCCGCTGCCCCGACGAAGCCGACCGGAAAGGCCAGCACGGCAGCGGGCATCAACTCGCCGGCCGTGATGCGCTCCATCAGGCGAAACAGGGCCGTTGGCGCATTGCCGATGACGCATATTGCACGCTGTGGTTGAAAGTCCCAACGATCAACCGCCGCAGCGGTTAACGTGGTGTTGCATTTTCCGGCCAGTTGCCGCGTTTGCGGCTGGCGCAGCAGGCAGTGCACCTGCACGCCCGGCGGCAGCAGCCGACGCATGATGCCCGCGCGGGTCATTTCCGTGTCAGTGATAATCTGGCAACCCTGCAAGATGGCGTTTTCCACAGCTTTCTGCAGGCCGGAACCGATGCGCAGATGCGCTGCCAGTTCCGGCAGGCCGCAGGCATGGATGATGCGCGCCGCGATGTGGTGGGTATCAGGCGGCAGATGCGAGAAGTCTGCCTCTTGCGCGATGATGCGGAAGGATTCCGCATAGATGGTGTCGGCATCGCGCAGCCAGTTGCCATCACCTGAATCGGTGCCGTTGGTGTTCATGGCTTTTGCAATGTCCTGGGCCCCAGCGGATGGTCGGCATGGGGGTAAGGGGCATGGGTATGGCCATGATGATGGTGGTGGTCATGACCATGTGGATGATCATGGTGATGGTTGTGATGGTGCCCCGTGCCGATGCCCTCCACGTGGTGATGATGGCTCATCTGCGCCTCGCCCACCTGGTGCTCGAAGCCGATGATCTGCTCGCGATACTTGCACAGTGCGCAGTTCATGGCCGTATCGCCACGCAGGATGCCGTGGGCGCGCTCGATGAAGGTGTCGATGACGAGCGGATGATCATTCAGGTAGCCGGCCTTGAGAAACTCGATGCCGGGGAAGGCGCGCGCGGCCTCGTCCACCGCGTCATGTATGCGCCGCACCAGCACCCCGGTGAACAGGAACCACGGAAACACGATGATGCGCTCGTATCCCAGCCGGGCGGCATGCTCCAGCGCCGGTGCTGTCAGCGGAAAGGTAACGCCGGAATAGGCCGTGAGCGCAAAGCCGAAGCCCATGCCCTCCCACAGCATGCGGGTAAGCTTGGCGACATTGGCGTTGGCATCTGGGTCCGATGCGCCGCGCCCCACCACCAGCAGCAGCGTGCGATGGCGCGGGATATCCTGACGCGCCGATGCTTCCGCCGCCTCCAGCCGTTCCGTGGCAACCTTCAGCAATGCCGGCGTAATGCCCAGCTCGCGTGCGTAGTGGATGTCGATGCCATGCTCCACGGCATAGCGCTTCAGCACCATGGGCATGTCGTTCTTGGCATGGCCGGCGGCAAACAGCAGGCCCGGCACGGCAAGGATGCGCTCGCAGCCCTGTAGCCGCAGAAAATCCAGTGCCTCGCGGATAACGGGACGGGCGAACTCCAGGTAACCATGTGCCACCGGCCACTGTGCGGTTGCCGGATCCTGCGCCAGGCGGCGGCGAATGCCGTCCACGAGGCGGGCAAACTCCTGCACCGCCTGTTCGTCGCGCGAGCCGTGCCCGCAGACCAGCAGGCCGGTGCGCGGGGCGTCTGCCTTGCCGTTGGCAGGTGTGTCATTTCCGGCGGGGGTGCCGTTGCCGGAGAGGGATGTCATGCCTGATCCTCCTTGTTGTCGTGCCAACAAGGCAGGATCCGTTCCCGATCTGTGGCAGCTTGCAGCTGGCAGGCCCCCGGTTTGGGTCGGCCCCGCCGCAATGGCTTCCGCAGTTCCCGAAACGGAACGCTGCCCGGAGCCATCCCCTTAGGCGGTGCAACTGCTTCCGTCAATGGCCTGCCTTTGGTGGTGCTCTCACCTTGTTGATGGCACCCGCTGGCCGGAACTTCTCTTGCCAGCACCATTGGCTGCATTATGAATGAAGGCCATGCAACGCATTCTCGTCAGCCGCTGCCTGTTGGGCGAACCGGTGCGCTTCGATGGCGCAGCGAAGCCGTTGATGCATCCATTGCTGGCGCAATGGCGCGAGGAAGGGCGGCTGGTGCCGGCGTGTCCGGAGCTTCTGGGGGGACTGCCCGTGCCACGCGCAGCGGCGGAGATCGTCGGTGGCAATGCCGATGATGTGCTGAAGGGCAGGGCAAGAGTGCTCGCCAGCACGGGAGCGGATGTTACGCGGGCCTTCGTGCATGGTGCCCGGCAGGTGCAGCAGTTGGCCCTGGAACATGGTTGCCGCTTTGCACTGCTGAAGGAGAACAGTCCGTCATGTGGCGTGCACCGGGTGCATGACGGCAGCTTCGGAGGCCGCCTGGTGGCCGGGCAGGGGCTGGCTGCCGCGTTGCTGAAGGCTGCCGGGTTGCGGGTGTTCGCCGAACATGAGGTGGAAGTGCTGGCTTGCGCCGTGGCGGCAACGGAAGAAAGCGGCCAGGCATGCTGATGTTGCATCATGACTTGCACTTGCAGGATGGCATGCAGGGCAATGCCTGAAAGGGCCGGGACTGTTCTGGCCAATCACGTGGCCATCGTTGCAACGGTCTGCAATTTGCCACTCGAGAGATGCTCCAATGGTGAAGGAGCGCCATCGGTGCCTTTTTGCCATCCTTTCCGCAAACCCTTGTTCCCCTTTTTCTTCTTCGCCGTGTTCGACATGAGAAGAAAACAGGCATGAATGCGTATTCATGCATTCATGCCTGCGCCAATGGGTATTTGAAGGCTGCCGATCTCAGTCCAGCTTGGGGATGCGCAGGGCCTGGCCGGGATAGATCTTGTCCGGATCGGAGAGCATCGGCTTGTTGGCCTCGAAGATGGCCATGTATTTCGAGCCGTTGCCATAGTGCTTCTCGGCGATCTTCCACAGGCTCTCGCCCTTCTGCACGATGTGGATGACCGGCTCGCCTTCCTCGCCTTCTTCTACCTTCACCTGTGTTTCCACCTGCGAGACGCCAACGATGTTGCCGGCAGCGACGATGGCCTTCTCCAGGATGGTCTGATCGGCCACCGAGCCTTTCAGCACCACCTTGTCGCCCTCAACCTCCACATCGACGCCATCGGCACCAATGTCGAGGGTCTGAAGCTCCTTCTTCACTTCCTCGGCTGGCGGTGGTGTTTCCTCATCACCACCAAACCCCAGCTTCTTTCCGGCGGACTTGATGAAATCGAACAGGCCCATGTGGTTGCCCTCCCTGCAAGGTGAATCACGCACCGAGTGTAGCACGCATCAGCCACCACGCAATGCTTCAAGCCCCTGCCGCAGCCGGGCGCAGCCCTTGCGGATGTTCTCTTCCGAGGTGGCGAAGGACAGGCGCAATGCTCCCGGCGCACCAAAGGCGCTGCCTGGCACGGTGGCCACGCCATGCTCCATGAGCAGCCATTCGGCCAGCGCCATGTCGTCTTGTGGCAGGCCGGCTGCTGCATCAGCCAGCAGTCCGGAGCAGTCCGGCAGCATGTAGAAGGTGCCGGCAGGAGGCGTCAGGCACAGCCCCTCGATGCCGTCCAGAAGCTCCAGCATCAGTGCGCGACGGCTGGCGTAGCGCTGACGCATTTCCTCCACCGCCGGGCGCGCCTCATCCGACAGCGCAGCGAGAATGGCGCGCTGGGCAAAGGCGTTTACCCCGGCGGTGAAGCTGCCCTGCATCTTCGCGATGGCGCGGGCCAGTTGCGGCGTGCTGGCGGAATAGCCCAGCCGCCAGCCGGTCATGGCAAAACCCTTGGAGAAGCCGTTCACCGTGATGGTGCGCTCGAACATGCCCGGCAGCGCGCCGATGGAAACATGCCGTGCATCATCGAACAGGATATATTCGTATATCTCGTCGGAAAGCACCATCAGCCGCGGATGCGCCTGCACCAGCCGGGCAATTTCTTCCAGCAGGGCAGGGGGAAACACCGCGCCGGAAGGGTTGCAGGGCGAACTCAGCAGCAGCAGCTTGCTGCGCTCGCCGATGGCCTCCGCAATCCGCTCTGCCGCAGGCAGGAAGCCGTCTTGGGCACTGGTTGGAATGAACACCGGCACTCCTCCGGCCAGCTCGATGATGGGCAGGTAGGCAGCCCAGTAGGGAGCCGGGAGGATGATCTCGTCGCCGGGGTCGATGAGGGCAAACAGGGTGTTGGCCAGTGCCTGCTTGGCACCGGCGGAAACGACAATGCCCTCCGGTTCCACGTCAAGGCCGTTTTCGTGCCTGAGCTTTTCGGCGATGGCGGCGCGCACCTCCGGAAAACCCGGCATGGGCGGATAGTGGGTGTAGCCCTCCTCCAGCGCCGTGCAGGCGGCGTGGCGAATCGGCTCCGGCGTGTCGAAGTCCGGTTCGCCGAGGGTGAAGGAGACGACATCACGCCCCTTTGCCCGCTGCTCGCGCGCCAGCCGGCTCATGCGCATGATGGGGGCTTCTTCCATGCCTGAAGCGCGCTTTGCGAGAACGGATGACAATGCGAAGGTGGACATGAAGCAGCCTCCGGTCTTTGGGTGATCCTGCCAGCCTCATGGAGGATCACGCCGCCTGAACTGTCTGGTGTCATTTCCGCTGGAATGGCATGCGAGCAGCTTTGCAGCCTGAAATCCGTTCAGGCAAGCCCTTCGCACGCCTTGGCACGATTGCGGCGATGGATTCCGCCGGCCGGGCATGTCAAATGGCCGATGCCAGATGCTGCATGAAGAAGGGGCCAGGCTCCCCCCGGAACCCGGCCCCGTCAGAAGGCCCCCCGGCCTTCCCCTCATCTCGGCATCACCACCTCACTGGCCGAACAGCAGCTTGCCGGTATCAACGGTGATGGAGGCGGCGATGATGTTCACGTGCTGCTTGTAACTGGCGACAAGGCCTGGCCGCGGCGCTGCCGCGGCAATGTTCACATCACCATCCTTGACGATGATGTGGGTATAGCCCGCGTGCAGCCTGATGGCATCGGAGGCCTTGTAGGACAGGCCAACGGACAGCCAGTGGCGGTCATTGTCCGGCACGCGCACGTTGCGGGTAGCGTCAGGCACCGGGCTGTTCTCGTAGGCATAGCCGGCGCGCAGCGTCAGCATGTCGTTGAGCGCGTATTCACCGCCGATGGCAAACAGCCAGCCATCCTTCCAGTTGTAGTTCTCCGCCGGCGGATTGACGGGCGAGGACTCCACGTCGAAGGTCTTCAGTACGCTCCAGTTCGTCCACTCCACGCTGCCCAGCAGGGTGAAGCGCTCGCCCACGCGCTGGCGCACGGAGACGGTGAGCATGTCCGGCAGGGTGGTCTTCACGGAAGCCGGGTTGGTGGTGCCCAAGGCACTGAGGTAGAGCGAGCCTTCCAGCTTGTGCTTGATGCGGCTGCGATAGCCGATGCCGATCTGGGTGCCGTCCATGGGCGTGAACAGCAGCCCGGCGGTGAAGCCCACGCCCCAGTCATCGCCCTTCACGCGGCTGGTGAGGGTGCCGAGGTTGGCAGTGGAGAGATCACCCTCCATGTAGTTCACCTGCAGGCCGAAGCCGACGGACAGCATGTCGCTGAGCTTCACACCCACCATCGGGTTGATGTTGAGGGTGAAGATCTCCGACTTGTAGCCATACAGCGCGCTCAGCGCGTTGGCGTCGTTTTCCGTCTTCATGCCGAAGGGGGCATTCACCGCCAGCCCCAGCCAGAACATGTCGTTGAGCTGGTAGCTGGTGTAGCTGGCAGGCACCACGGCAGCCTTGCCTATGTTGCCGGAGCTGCCGGAATAGCCGATGAGGTTGGCAGCGATCCCGCCCGCCGTGGTTTGCCCCGTGGCCTTGGAGGAGGGCAGGATGAGCGCGCCGTTGTAATCGCTCTTCCACCCCGTCTGCGCCGTTACCGTCGCCGGGTTCCAGAACATGGAGGAAAGGCCTTGCCCGGCAGTTGCCGCCCCGGCAAAGGAGCTGCCCTGATATTCCGCCGACTGCTCGCGAATGGCATAGCCACCTGCCAGTGCCGCCTCGGCCAGCAGGCCAAGTGTCAGCAGCGAAGCCGCCCCGGCCAGCGCCCTGGAACGCCACGTCCCGGCAAATGATGCGCGCATGAGGTCCCCCCTCCCGTTCGTTGTCTAGCTGCCTGTCGTGGATGATGCGTGCAGCGGGAAGCGCTGCCATTACTGCGCGGCAATATCCTTTGCCCCCCACCATCGGTGCAAGGGAAAACGGCAATGGCGTTTACCTTTCCGGCCAGATTGTTGCATTTGCGCAACATATCGGAAAGCCATCATGCACGCAGGCATGACGAGGATCGGCTCACTGCCCCTTGCGCGTGCGGATGCGCACCATGCTGCCCCTGGCGGACGCCTTTGCCGGAGCACCGGGCAGTTTCCGTGCATTTTCGGCGCAAGCTTCCGCTGCAGGCTGCGCTGCCTGCAATTCCGGGCGCGTGTGCGCGTTTTCCTCCGGCAGGGGAATGTGCAGCTCCTGCGAGCGCTCCTTCCTGCGGATGACAATGCGCCTGCCATTTCCGTTGCGGGAGGTGCTGGCGGTGCTGGCGGCACTGTTGCCGGAGGTGCTGCGCGATGTTGTGGCCGTGCGCTGCTGCGCATCATCATGAGCGGAAGGTGCATGCTGCGGCTTCACCGCTTCTGGCGACACGGGTGATGAGGCACGTTTTCCCGTATTGACCACGCCGTTGACAGCTCTGGCAGATGCGGATTCTGCCTGGCCGCCGTTTTCGGTGCCGGTCTGTCCGGCCTGCCGGGCCGCAGCCTGCGGTTTGTCAGGCTCCTTCTGCCGCACATGAGGTGCCTGCCGGCCGGTGGGCACCCTGAGATCATCGTCTGCCGTGATGCCTTCTTCCGTTACCGCCAGATGTTCGGCCGGGCTGGCCTGCGGCTGCTGCTCGCCCAGCAGGCGTGCCATCTGCCGAAAGGTGTCCTGCAGATGCAGCAGGGGCAGGGCTGCTGTTCCTGTTTCCGGGCGCTGCGCCAGTTCGCCCAGCAGCAGCGCCAGCCGCCCGGCGGCGGCTTCCGGCAGCGTCGGCTCCGGCAGCGGGCACGAGGCAGAGCCTTCGGACATGTGCCGTGCAAGGGTGTCTGCAGTTTGTGCCAGCAGCAGGCGGATACCTTCCAGCGCCGCCTGTTGTGCCATGGCATCACCGCTGCCTGCCACGCTGCCGGTGGCCTGCGCCAGCCGCCGCAATGCCTTCACCAGCCTGCGGGTTTCGTCGTTCTGGTGCCGCCGCAGGTATTCGCTGAGGAACCAGCGCCCGCGGGCAGTGGCCAGCACTGCCTGCTCGATGGCCTCGAATTCTTCCTGCACACCTGCCGCTTCCGTGGCCGTGGCGGTGGACGGCTTGCAGGCAGTATTGACAGCGGCCGGAGCCGTTGGGTGTTTCTGCTTGACGGCCATGCTGCTACACCGGTTCATGCATCAAACGCTCTACTGACCCGCCGGCCCGTGCACCGGCTCGTGGGAGATGCCACTGCACCAATGAAAATGCCGTGCCGCGGCCTCGCGCCTGACACCGCGGCATGGCATTCCTTGCGCGCGAGTATCGGCAAAAATGGTTAGGGAAAGCTTGCAGCGCCACGAAAATGCCATGGATGCTACCGTCCGCGCCTGGCCGGTGGCGCTGCTTTATGGTGCGCAGTTCCTGGCCATTGGCCTGTCCATGCCATTGCTGCCCGTGTGGCTGGCGGCGCGCGGGCTGGGGGCAGAGGCCATCGGACAGGTGCTGGCGGCGCAGGGGCTGGCGCGGGTGCTGGGCCAGCCGCTGCTGGCGCGCCTTGCCGATGCCGGCGGCAGGGGCGGGGAAGACAACGATGCAAGGCTGCGCCGGGTGATGTTCCTGGCCGCGATGCTGGCATCAATGGCGGCGCTCTGGCTGGCCGGCATGGCGCAGGGATTCACGGCCCTGTTGCTGGGCGTGGCCCTGACCTTCTTCTTCTTCTCGCCATTGATACCCCTGACCGAGGTGGTGGCAGTGCGCACCGGCGAGCGGCTGGGGATAGCCTATGGCCGCTTCCGCCTGTGGGGGTCTCTCACCTTCACCATTGGTGCCCTGCTGGCCGGGCTGCTGATGGATGCGCTGCCGTCCGGCTTGCTCATCTGGGCGGTGGTGCTGGCGATGCTGGCCACGGCTGCAAGCGTGTTGCTGCAACAGGTAGCGAAGAGTGCGCCACAGGATGCGCTGGAAGATGCCGCCAGCGAAGCTTCCGGCAAGGCTGGAGTGGGTGAAGAAAGAAGCGATGAAACAAACGGATTGAAAAAGATCCTGACACCATGGTTCATCCTGTTTCTGGCCGTCAGCGGGCTGGTGCAGGCCTCGCATGCAATGCTTTACGGCTTTTCCGCGCTGCATTGGCAGAAGCTGGGGCACACCGGCCTCACCATTGGCCTGCTGGTAACGGCCGGGGTGCTGGCAGAGATCCTGCTGTTCTGGTTTTCCGGCCAGCTGCTGCAGCGCCTTGGCGCGGGGCGGCTGCTGATGCTGGGAGCAGCTGCAGCGGCCCTGCGCTGGCTGGGCATGGCCTTCGACCCGCCGCTGCTGGTGCTGTTCCTGTTGCAACTGCTGCATGCCTTCAGCTTTGGCGCGGCACACCTGGGGGCCATCACCTTCATCCGCACGCGCACGCCGGCGCGGCTGGCGGCCACCGCTCAGGCAGTGCACAGCAGCGTCAGCATGGGGCTGTTCATGATGGTGGCCATGTGGGCATCCGGCCAGCTTTACGAGGCACACGGCGCACATGCCTGGCTGGCCATGAGCATCATGGCTGCAGTGGCGGTGCCGCTGGCGGCATGGCTGCGTCGCATGGTGCCGGCGCAGGCATGAATGGGGCAGATATGCCCTGGGCAACTGCACTGACGGAGCACATGCTGTGCCGGTTCAGCCGCCCCACAGCGCGCCCGTGGGGGGATGCATCAGCGCGCCTTCGAAGCGGATGGGCGGCTGGGCGTCCTGCGCCAGCAGCAGCGGGCCGTCGAGGTCGATCCACTCGGCCAGTGGAGCCAGCAGGAAGGCCGGGGCCATGGCCAGCGAGGAGGCCAGCATGCAGCCCACCATCACCTTCAATCCGCTCTCGCGCGCCTGTCGGGCCAGTGCCAGCGCCGGGGTAAAGCCGCCGGCCTTGTCCAGCTTCACGTTCACCGCATCGTAACGGTTGGCGATATCGCGCAGATCTTCGGGGCCACGCAACGATTCATCGGCGCACACCGGCACGGGCCGCTCGATCTCGGCCAGGGCCTCGTCCTCGCCGGCGGGCAGCGGCTGTTCCACCAGCGCCACGCCAGCCTGCGCACAGGCCGCCAGCAGGCGCGGCAGATCCGCTGCCCGCCAGCCTTCGTTGGCATCGATGATGAGATCGGCGTCCGGTCTGGCTGCGCGCACGGCGGCAAGCCGTTCCAGGTCCTCGTTTGCCTCGCCTCCCAGTTTCAGCTTCAGCAGGGGATAATCGGCGCGTTCGCGCGCTTCCTGCGCCATGTTGTGCGGTGTATCCAGCGAGATGGTGCAGGCGGTGATGCGTGGTTCCGGTCGTGGCAGGCCGGCCAGTTGCCAGACGGGCGTGTGCTGCTGCCGGGCAGCCAGGTCCCACAGCGCGCAGTCCACGGCCGTGCGCGCCGCCAGCGTGCGCAGCAGCTGGGGCAGGTCATGCACGGAAACTCCAGCCTCGATGGCTGTGCGTGCCTGCTCGAGATCAGCCAGCACCTGCTGCGGGGTTTCGCCGTGGCGCGGGTAGGGCACGGCCTCGCCACGGCCGGCATGCCCGTGCACATCCACGAGGCTGACGATGACCGTCTGCACCTGCGTGCGGCTGCCGCGGGCTATGGTGAAGGTGCGGCGGAGCGGCCAGCTTTGCGCCTGCACCTGCATGTGGCAGGGCAGGGCAGCTGGCACCTCTGCTGTCCACGGCCCGCTCATGCCCTGCCGCTGGCCCGTGCCAGCTCCAGGTAGAGCCGGCCACTGTCCGAATGCAGGCAGGCATCCATCAGGCGTTCGCCATCAGGTCCATCGCCCACCACCTCCAGCAGCTGCTCGAACAGGGTGCAGTAGTGATCCACCGCCGTGCGGATTGCCGTTGACTGGCCATGATGCTGCCGCACGGTGTGGCGCACCTGCTCCAGTGCCTCGGTGGACAGGTGGTGCGTGTAGGCAGCCGCCTCGCCCCCCTGCCAGCGCTGCTCCACGCTTTCCGGCAGGGTGCCGAACAGCGCCTGCGCCAGCATGCGTGCGGCCACGTTCACCTCATGCACCAGTGCCTCGGTGCGCTCGGCCGCGCTTGTCGCCTTGTGGTCGCTGCGCCGGGCGCTGCTGGTGGCCGATGCCGAGAGCTCCACCACCGGTGGCTGTTTGTCCTCCTGCCGAAAGGCCTGGCGTGAGCCTGATATCTCCGCCACCTTCGTGGCGGATGCGCCGCCCCGCTGCCGCTTGCCGGGGGCGTCGGCGGCCTGCGGGGCGAAGGCCGCGACGCCCTCAGATTTTCCCGGCGGTTCTCCCTGCGACAGATAGACCCCGGGGCCTGACACCTCCATGGCCATGGCCTGCTGGCGCACCACCTCTGCCAGCGCATTCAGCGCCGCTATCTGGTCGGAAATCATCTGGTGCATGTTTTCCGTGTTGGCGCGCGCCTTTTCGGGCAGCTCCAGCATGGTCTGGCGCAGCTCGTTGCGCACCTGCTCCATCTCCTGCACCACCTGGTGCGCCACCCGCTGCAGCAGTTCGGCAGTGGAGGTGAAGTCGCCCGCGGTGTGGTCCAGCATGGCGCGAATGGCGCTGGTCAGCTCCTCGTGCTGGCTGCGAATGGTTTGGGCCAGTTGCTGCAGGCGGCCTTCCGCCGTCTGCTCGATTTCGGCAATGCCCTGCTGCAGGACGGCGGCCGCGCCCTGCGCGTGCTCGGAGAGCCTTTCGGCGACCTCCGCCGCGCGCTGCGTGGTGTTGCTCAACGCGCCATCGATGTTGCCGAAGTGGCCACGCAGCAGCTCGTCGGTTTCGCGGATGCGCTGCTCGATGCCGGCCACCGTGTCGGCAAAGATGTTCTCGCGCTGTGCCAGCAGCTCGGAAACGCGGGTATCGAAGGCCTGGGTGGCGGTGCTGACCGTCTGCAGCGCCTGCGCAAGCCGGGCCGACAGCTTGCCGGTCTCGGCCTCGAAGCGGCCGGTGATCTCGGCCGAGGTGCCCTCCAGCTTGCGGCTGAAGCCCTCGGAGAGCGCCTGCACGTGCTCGGTCAGTGCCTGGTGGTGCTCGTCCATCTGCATGCGGAAGCTGGCCACCGTCTTGCCGAAGTTGCCGGAGGCCATTTCCGCCTGCTTCTGCAACAGGTCGGTGGCCTGCTCCAGGTGCTCGGCGATTTCTGCCGTCTTCTCGTCGAAGCGGGTGGTGATGATGCCGGTATCCTGCTCCAGCCGCTCATGGATGACCTTGCCCGTCTGCTCGAAGCGGCCGATCACCTGCTCGGTGGAGGCGGCAAGGCGGGCATCGAAGGTTTCCGCCGCCTTGTTGAGGCCATCCAGCACGTGCGAGGCGGCGGTGTCCAGCGTCTGCACGAAGCGCTCGCCGGTGGCATCCATGTGCCTGCCCACCTCGGAGGAAACTTCCTCCAGCAGCGTGTTGGCAGCCTCCAGCCGCTCCTGCAGGTCGGCATGCAGGCCCTTCATGGAGGTGATGACCTGCCCGCCACCGGAGCGGATATCCGCGCCCAGCTGCTCGGCCGCCGTGCGCATGTGGCCGGAAACCGTCTCCTGCAATGCCTGCAGGCGCTCCTCCAGCGAACCGACGACATTTTCCATGCGCCCGTTGACCACGCTGGCGGACTGCCCCAACTGCGCCACCACCGCCTCTGCCGCTTCCGCCATCCTTGCGCCAAGGGAGGCGGCGGTCTGGTCCACTTCCGAGGTGATGGTCTGCGCCACCGTGCCCAGCCGCTGCTGGTAGGCCTGCAGGTTGACGGCCAGCTCCTCGCCGGTGGCCTCCAGCCGCTCGATGCTCTGGGCCGAAGCCTGGCGGATGGCCGTGCTCGTGTGTTCGCCGGCCTCCTGCACGGTCTGTGCTGTCAGCCGTGCAGCCTCCTGCAACTTCTGCGTGGCAGTGCTGGTGGCATCATCAAGCGCACCTGCGGTGCTGGTGGCGGCCTCCTGCATGGCCTGTTGCGCGGCCTCGGTGCTGGTGGTGAGTTTCTCCACCGTGGCTTCGGCTGCGCGGGTGAGGGCCTCCTCGGTGATGCCGGAAGCCTCCTGCACGGTCTGCACCGCCAGCTGCGCGGTATCCTGCAGCTTGCGCGTTGCCACGCTGGTGGTCTCACGCAAGGCACCTGCGGTGCTGGTGGCGGCTTCCTGCATGGCCTGTTGCGCGGCCTCGGTGCTGGTGGTGAGCTTCTCCACCGTGGCTTCGGCTGCGCGGGTGAGGGCCTCCTCGGTGATGCCGGAAGCCTCCTGCACGGTCTGCACCGCCAGCTGCGCGGTATCCTGCAGCTTGCGGGCAGTGGTGCTGGTGCTGGCCTGCAGGGTGCTGACCACTTCCTCCCCGGTCTGCGCCACCTTTTCGGTGAGGGCCCGGGCAGAGGACGTGATGCGCGAGCCAGCCTCGCTGATGTTCCGTGCCCCCTGCTGCAGCTCTTCCACCACCTCCCGGGTGGCGCTGTGCAGCTGCTCTGCCGTTTCCGCTCCGCGCTCCTTCAGGGCATTGGTGCCCAGTTCGAAAACTTCCGTTACATGGGCAGTAAAGGCGGTAATGCCGGTGGTGAAGGAGGCACTGGTCTGCTCCATGCGGGCAAGGGCCTGTTCACCGGCCTCGCCCAGCCGCTCGTTGACCTCGGCGATGATTGCCTCCAGCCGCTGTTGCAGCGTGTTGCTGGTCTGCTCTCCGCGTTGCTGCAAGGTGTCGGCAGCGGCATTGAGGGTGGCGGTCATGCGGCCGGTTACATCGTCAATGCGGCTGAAGAACATCGCACCGACGCTCTCCACCTGCTGCCGGAAACCATCCGCGCCGCTTTCCAGGGTTTCCTTGAGGTTGGTGCTGGCGCTGGCGAGGGCATGGGTGGACTTCTCCAGCGTGGTGCGGATGCGTGCTTCCAGCCGCGCGCCGGTCCTGTCCACCTGTTCTTCCAGCTCGGCACCGCCCTGCTTCAGCTGCTCCAGCAGCCGCAGGGTGCTCTGCTCCAGCCTCGTGCCGGTTTCGCTGGCACCACGATCCATTTCCTCCAGCAGCGAGGTGGTGGCCTGGTCCATCTGCTGGCGAATGCGCCCGCTGGTGGCCTGTGCCCGCTGGAACACCTCGCTGGTGGCCTTTTCCATGCTGGCCGCCAGTTCCGTGCTGGCGCGGGTGAGATAGTCTTCCAGTTCGCTGCGCGCCTGCGCCACGTTGTGCAGGAAGGAGCCGGAGACCGACAGCACGTTTTCCTCCAGCGAGCCGACCACTGCCTGCATGCGGCCGGAGATTTCCTCGCCGCTGCTGTTCAGCCGCTGCTGCACTTCATCGCTCAGGGCCTGCAACCGCTCAAGCAGGCTGGTTCCGGCATCCTGCAGCCCGGCAGTGGCGCGGGTGGCGGTCTCCTGCAGCGCCTGGCTGCGCTCGTTCAGCATGTTCTGCAGGCGCTCGGCCGTTTCCTGCAGGGTGGTGGTGAAGCCGGCCTGCGTCCGGGTGATCTGCTCCACGGCCTGCCTGCTGTTGGCATCAAGGGTGGAAGTGAGCGCCGTGAGCTGTTCCACCAGCCGCGTCGCGGCACCATCGCTGCGCTCTTCGAGCTCCCGCACCGCGCCGCCCAGGGTTTCGGTGAAACGGGCGGAAACCTCTTCCACGCGGCTGAAGAAGGCCGTGGATGTCTGCTCGAGCTGCTGTTGCACCGCGCCGGTGGCGCTCTGCATGGATTCGTGCAGCGTCTCGCCGATGCCTGCCAGGCGGGTGTCCAGGTCCTTTGTCAGGCTGGCCAGCTGGGTGCCGATGGCAGCGCCCGTTTCTTCCAGTACGGCGCGGGTGGCCTCGGTAGCGGCGCGAATGTTGCCGCCCAGTGCTTCCGCCGTCTGCGAGATGTTGCCGACGGTCTCCTCGCCAGCCTGCCGTAGGGCTGCTGCCGTCGCGTTGCCGGTGGTCTGCAGGCGTTCTGCAACCTCTCCCGCAACGGACGCAAGCCGGTTGCCGACCTCCGCACCTGCCTGCTCGATCTGGCCTGTGGCCTGCTCGGTGCTATGTTGCAGTTGCTGGCCGACGGCAGAGGTGATTTCCGCCAGCCTGGTATTCGCCTGTTCGGCCACGCCGGCAAGTTGCTGCCCTGTCTGCTCCGCAGCCTTGCCGATGCTGTCGGTGGTGCTTGCGGCAGCCTGCTGGAGCCTTTCAGCTGCACTCTGCAGGGTCTGCTGCAGGGTGCCGGCAGTGGACTGGGCCACCTCGCCAAGCTGCGCCGTGGTGCGTTCTGCCGCTTCATCGATGCTGCGCACGGTAGCGCTGCCAGCCTCGGCAAGGGCCGTGCGTGCCTGCTCGGCCACCTGCGCCAGCTCGTCGCGCAGGGCACCCATCTGCTCCTGTAGCCGCTGCTGCTCGTCGCGCAGGGAGGCCAGCACTGCCTCCACGGAGCCACTCTGCTCGGACAACAGGGTGGCCATCTGCTCCTTGCCGTCCAGCAGGATGGCGGCGACGCTTTCCAACCGCTCCGTTTCTGCCTGCAGGCCCTGCACGCCGGCCTGCGCGCGCATTGCCGCCTCTTCCAGCGAGGCCAGCGCCTGCTGCGTGGTTTCGCGCAGTTGCACGTCTGCCTGTGCCAGCTTGCCGGTGGCCAGCTCGGCCGTCTGCTCAAGCCGCTTGGCGTTCTCGTCCAGTTGCTGCAGCAGCGGCACGGTTTCCGCATGCAGCGCCTGGCCGATTTCCACCAGCGTCTTGCGCTGGCTCTGCAGGCCGGACATCAGGTCATGCAGGCGTGCATCATTCTCGCCAAAGGCGCGCTCGATACCGGCCAGCTCCTGCTGCGCCGCCGCATGCATCTGGCGTGCCTTGTCGATGTTCTGCTCCATGCGCTCCAGCAGGGATTCCATCTCCGCCTTGAGCGCCTCGCCCAGAGCGTGCGCCTGCTGTGCTTCTGCCGGTGCCGGCTGTTTTCCCAGCTGCAGGGCGGCATGCACCAGTGCCTCGGATACCTGGCGCATGTGGCGTGCCCGCCAGAACAGCAGAGCCGCACCCCAGATGGCAGCCAGCGGCATCAGCCACAGTGCCAGCGCCTGTGCCAGCATCTGCATGGCACCAGGAGCGGAAAAAGACGGCAGGGCGAGCAGGGCAGGCAGGTAGACAATGGCGCTGAGCAGCGTCCACAGGACGGATACGGCCAGCGCCACGATGAGCGGCACCGGAGATGGACGCTGGTGCAGCCGTGCGATGAGCGCGGCGGTGGCGGCGTCGTTCTGGTTGGCCGGAGAAGGGTGCAGCGCCGCATCAGGTGGCGTCTGCGCCGCTGCCGTTGCCTGCGTTGCGGCCTGCTGCCGGGTGTGTGGTGCGTTGCTGGCCTGTGCCATGGTGCTGCTGCCCTCGTGCCTGCTGTCTTGCCTTGTCCGGGGACCCTGTCCGGGGGATCTGGCCCTGCTGTCAGTGCCCGCGTGCGCCCGTGCACTGCCTGCACTCGGCACGGCGCACACTGCCCCGACATGGACGATCGCGGACAATCTTAACGATTTCGCGGCGCTGCGCACCGGTGAATGTGAAGAATTGGTTAACGCATGCAAGGCCATTGCCGTGATGGAGTCAATGGCTGTGCATGAATGCTGGAAAATGCCGTGGCATCAGCCACCGGGCACGGCATGTCCGAAGGGATGCCAGGCATGGCGGCTTTCCTGGTGCAGACAGGGCAGGGCGGAAAAGGACAAGGAAGGGCAGGGGGGACAGCCTCAACTCCGGCGGGGTTGGGGAGCAGGAAGATCGCAGGCCATGTCCGCCAGCACCGTTTCTCCGGCGATGCAGCGCTGCCCCACCAGCGCGCTGGCTTTCACGCCCGGCGGCAGCCACACGTCCACCCTTGAGCCGAAGCGGATGAGGCCGATGCGCTCACCTGCCTGCACGGTATCACCCTCATGCACGAAGCGCACGATGCGCCGCGCCACCAGCCCGGCGATCTGCACCACGCCAATGCGCCTGCCGTCCGGCATCTCGATGGAGAAGGCCTGGCGCTCGTTGTCCTCGCTGGCCTTGTCCAGCTCGGCATTGACGAACTTGCCGGGAATGTAGGTGATGGCGGCAATGTGTCCATCCACCGGTGAGCGGTTCACGTGCACGTCGAAGACGTTCATGAATACCGAGACACACACCCGCGGCTCGTCATCTCCCAGGTCCAGCTCCGGCGGCGGCGGCGCGGTGCGCACGGAGGAGACGACACCATCGGCCGGCGAGATTACCAGGCCTTCCCGCACGGGAGTTACCCGCTCCGGATCACGGAAGAAATAGGCAATCCAGGCGGCAATGCCCAGCAGCAGCCAGCCGAAGAAATCCGGCAGCAACCAGAAGGCCAGCAATGCCGCCACCACGGCAATGGCGATGAAGCGCCAGCCCTCGCGATGCACCGGGGCGAACGTGCGGGTAATGGTGTCGATCAGGCTCATGACATGCTCCGCGGGCGTGAATGCGAATTCATGGTGGCCGGAAGTTCGTTGCCGGTCTGATGATGCAATGCCGGATTCGGCGAATCTCCTGCTGCAGGAATGCAGGGCAGGGGAATTTCCGTCAAGCTCCGTCGGCCATCAGCGGCATTTCTTCAACATGATGTAATGTCATTCCAGCGCGCTTGCCGAGGCAGGCATGCACCTCTCACGTGCTCGTATGCTCACATGCGGCGCTCCAGCTCTTCCGGTGTCCACAGTGGCTGGCGTTTCGTCTTCAGCCGCTTCTCGAACATCGGAATGACCTCCTCGGCACGGCGCACCTGGTCCAGATGCACTTCCGTGCTGGACTTGAAGAAGCCCTGTTGCCTCATGTGCTCGAACAGCTGCAGCAGCGGGTCCCAGTAGCCGTCGATGTTGGCGAGGATCAGCGGCTTCACGTGCTGGCCCAGCTGCAGCCAGGTGGCCATCTCCACCAGCTCTTCCAGTGTGCCGATGCCGCCGGGCAGGGCGCAGAAGCCATCGGCCTTCTCGAACATGGTCATCTTGCGCTGGTGCATGTTGGCCGTTACCACCAGCTCCTGCACCCCTTCCAGCAATATTTCCTTTCGCACCAGGAATTCCGGGATGACGCCGATGACGTATCCGCCAGCCGACAGGCAGGCCTTTGCCACCTCGCCCATCAGCCCCAGCGACCCACCGCCATAAACCAGGCCGATATCCTTCTCCGCCAGCAGCCGCCCCAGCGTGCGGGCAGCCTCCGCATACGCCGGATTCTCCCCGTGGCTGGAGCCGCAATAGACGCAGAGCTTGCGTTTCGGTTGCGTGTTCATGTGCTGATGTGAACCACGACGGGGCTGATTCTGCAAGCGCCTGGCAGCGGTTGACTGGCAGGAGAGGGCAGCTGTTTTGCAGTTCGGTTTTTTGTGGTATGGGGGGTGCCCGCCATGATGATGTCGGGCCGGGGAGGGAATGGGGAACGGCGGAAACCGGCAGGGGATGTGTGCATGCCTTCCATCGCTGAATTGTTGCACACCCGTGGTGCCTTTCTGAAAAGCTGCTGCGGCGACATCAACGAGACGTTGTCGCGCGCTTCGCTGGTACGCGCCATCGGCAATCACTACACGACGTTCGAGCCGTTGCGCGACAGCCTGCTGAACGGGGCGGGGCTGGCATGGCCACAGAATGGCGATGATGATGCAGCCAGGCAGCTGGTGGAAGGATTGCAGCAGGCCGGCATGCTGCAGCGCCACGGCGATGACCTGCTGCGCCCGCTCGATGCCGCGGCGCGTCGTTTCCTCTCGGGCGGCTGGCTGGAGGAACTGGCGTGGCTTGCCGGCATGCACGCAGGCGCGGATGAAGGGATCTTCTCCCAGTGCGTGGGCTGGGAGGTCAAGGGCTTTCGCGGCGAGAACGAAATAGATGTCATCCTGCGCAAGGGGGAGCGCCTGGCCTTCATCTCCTGCAAGGCGCTGCAATCACGCTTCGATACTTCCAACCGCAAGCTCCGCAACCGGCTGATGGACGCCCTGCACGAGGCCGACAACCTGGGCGATCATTTCGGCAGGGAAGGGGACCGCGTCGGCGTGCTGGTTACCAGCGATCTCTACGATGAAATGCGCGGAGACAAGCCGCGTTACCAGGCGCTGATGGGCAAGGCGGCGGTGTTTGATGTGCGTATCATCCCGCTGGAGGAATTGCAGTGGGAGCTGCTGGTGGATGCCATGCGCGACCTGCTGGAAAGCGATGCACAGACACCGGCCGGGCAAAGTGCCGGCTGTTGATTTTTCTCCGGCCACGCGCGGAAATGCACTGTTGGCGAAAGCGTGCAGTCTTGCATCCTGCCGGGCAGGGATGATTTCTGCTCATAACGGCGGGCGCAGGGCGATGATGGTGCGGATGATCTCAGGATTCAGCCAGTTGCGGCCACCGAAGGCGATGTAGGCCAGCTTGCCCTCGGTATCCAGCACGAAGGTAACGGGCAGGTTGAACACCCCCCATGAGCGCGAGATCTTCTTTGACGGATCGTGCAGCACCGGCAGCTTCAGGTCCAGCTCCTCGACGAAACGGCGGATCTCGGCTTCCGTGTGGCCGACATGAATGGTCAGCACCTGCACGTCCATCTTGCCAAACTTGCGCCAGAGCTTTTCCAGCGTCGGCATTTCCACCCGGCATACGGGGCAGGAGATGGCCCAGAAGTTGATGACCACCACCTTGCCCTTCAGGTCGGCCAGTTGCCAAACCTTGCCGTTCAGGTCCTCCAGCAGGAAGTCGAGCGCCGGCGGCTTCTTCTTGATGGGCATCAGCAGCGGCACGCCGGATGCGCGGGCATCATCATGCCGAAGGCCGATGCCGGGCAGGGGAGAAACGAGCAGCAGGATTGCCAGCAGTAATGGCAGCACTGCCAACCGCGGTATCGAAAGGAAGAAAGACGGGCAGCATGGGGACCGCCATTGCCGGGAAGCCGTGCCTGAAGGCAAGGGTTTGCACAGGTTCTGCTCTTTGCTGTCTGCCGCTGCCATCATCTTTTGCCGCTTCATGCCTGCCTCTTTCTTTTGCAAGAATGTATCCTGCAGGTCAGGATCCAGCAAGCCGTGGCGTATCCATCACACCCATCCCTTGGAGCGCTTGCCTGCCCGGCAGTGCCATGCAGCCTTTCATGCATTGCCATTGACGGTCCAGGCAAGGGCATTATCCCGGTTTCCACCGGGCCAGATCGTCTTGCGAACAGGCGCAGCAACATGGCTTCAGGCTTGTATCTCCGTGTGCAGCTATATATGCTGCACGGCGTGTCCAAGGGCGAAAAGAGGAGCATGCCCACCATGGTCGGGAGCACGGAGCTGAAACAGCACTGGCGTGCGGTCTATGCCGGCAAGGACGAAGACGAGGTCAGCTGGTACCAGGCGCGTCCGTCCCTGTCGCTGCAACTGATCAGGGCTGCCGTTGCCGCGCCGGATGCCGCCATCATCGATGCCGGCGGTGGAGCCTCCACCCTGGTGGACCACCTGCTGCAGGCCGGATATCGCGACATCAGCGTGCTGGACATTGCCCCGGAGGGCATGGACAAGGCGAAGGCGCGGCTGGGAGCGGAGCAGGCGGCGCAGGTGAGGTGGATCGTGGCCGACCTGCTGCAGTGGCAACCACCGCAAATGTATGACCTGTGGCATGACCGCGCCGTGTTCCACTTCCTTACCGAAGAGGAACAGCGGCAGCGTTATGTGGATGTGCTGCGCCGCGCGACAAGGCCCGGCGGCCATGTCATCATCGCCACCTTCGCCCCTGATGGCCCCGAGATGTGCTCCGGCCTGCCGGTACGCCGGCAATCACCGCAGGAGATTGCTGCCGCACTGGGAGAGGAATTCGACCTGCTGCAGACGGCCGATGAGCACCACACCACCCCTGCCGGCAAGGTGCAGCATTTCAATTACGCCCTGCTGCGCCGCCGGCAGGGCTGAGGCCACCGCGGTACACCAGCGGTTTCTCGTGAGCTTCGGATAGCCATCTTGTCCGGTGCGCCTTGTCCTCGCCTTGCCGATGCCTGCAAGCGGATGGAGGCACACGCTCGCCTGCACGCGTTCGGAATCATGGTTGATGAAAGGTAAGCGATCACACGCGATTTTTCCCGCTCCGGTTTGCGTAATGGCAAGACAGCCCTGCTAGATTGTGGACTACCGAGACAAATCCTGATCCTTGGGAAGGGCTGGCGGAGATGTCCGTGGTTTATCGTTCCATATTGCAACTGCTGCATCACAGCCGGCTGGCGCGGGCCACTAGCGCCGCCTGTCGTGGTGCCGGTGTCGTGTTCATGCTGCACCGTGTGCTGCCATCAGCCACACCACGCTGCGAGGGCTGCCATTTTGCGCCCAACGCCGGGCTTGCCATCACCCCTGAATTTCTGGATGCGGCCCTGTCCTTCGTCAGGCAACAGGGATACGAGCTGATACCGCTCGATGCCGTGCCAGAGCGCCTGCAACAGGCCAGGGCAGGGCAGTTGCAGCGCCCGTTCGCCGCCATCACCCTGGATGATGGCTACCGCGACAACATGGAATACGCGCTCCCCGTGTTCCGCAAGCATGAGGCACCGTTCACCATATTCGTTGCCCCTGCCTATGCCGATGGAGAGGGCGAGCTGTGGTGGGACGCGCTGGAGGCGGTGATTCGCGACAATGACGTGGTGCATTGCGACCTGGAAGGCCTGCCGGACAGGTTCCATACCCACACCGATGCCGGCAAGCAGGCGGCGTGGGACATTCTCTATCCCGCCATCCGCTACATGGACGAATACGAGCAGCGCGCCTTCATCATCCGCTTCGCCGCACGCCACGGACTGGATGTGCATGCCCAGTGCCGCGAGCTGATCATGGACTGGAACGAGCTGCGCGAGTTGAGCGCGGATCCCCTGTGCAGCATTGGCGCGCACACCATGCACCACCGCGCGCTGGCGCGCATCGACGAGGAAGATGCAAGGGCGGAGATGCAGCAGTCGCGCGAGCGGCTGGAGCAGGAGCTGGGCTGCACGGTGAACACGCTGGCCTATCCTTATGGCGACCCGGCCTCTGCCGGGGCGCGGGAGTTTGCGCTGGCGCGCGAGCTGGGCTTCTCGCTGGCCCTGACCACGCGCAAGGGACACCTGTATGCCGAGCATGCCGATCATCTCACGGCGCTGCCGCGGCTGTCGCTGAACGGCTTCTACCAGGACATCCGACACCTCGACGTGCTGCTCAGCGGCCTGCCGTTCATGCTCTACAACCGCTTTCGCAAGCTGGACGTGGCCTGATTTCAGATCTCCCTTGCGCGATTTCGTGCCTTGCTCCGGCAAAGGGGATGGAGCGTATGCTGCTCCTTCATGCCACTTGCTCGCTTTCCTGTGGAAAAGGCATTTGACGCCGCCATGCCCCTGCGCAACAACAGGTCCGCCCCCGCAGCGATTGGGCATCCGGACACGCTCGCCGCACTCTCTTTCTTTCCGGCATGATGGCAAGACGGGGCAGGGCTGGCGGCAGGAAGGAGCAGGGAATGCAGGTCATCACCGACACGCCGGCGCTCGAGGCGTTGTGCACGCGGCTCGGCAACGAGGAATTCATTGCCGTTGACACGGAGTTCATGCGCGAGCGCACCTTCTGGCCGAAGCTGTGCCTGATACAGGTGGCAGGTGCCGGGGAAGCCGCCATCATCGATCCGCTGGCGAGAGGAATGGACCTGTCGCCGTTCTTCGACCTGCTGGCCGATGAGGGCGTGCTGAAGGTGTTTCATGCCGGGCGGCAGGATATCGAGATCTTCCATCATCTCACGGGACGCGTGCCGCGGCCGGTGTTCGACACCCAGGTTGCCGCCATGGTCTGCGGTTTTGGCGATCAGGTGAGCTATGGCGCACTGGCCGAGAAGCTGGCCGGCGTGAAGCTGGACAAGGGGTCGCGCTTCACCGACTGGTCGCGCCGTCCCCTGTCGAAGCGGCAATTGCAGTATGCGCTGGCCGATGTTACGCACCTGCGCCGCATCTATCAACGCTTGCGCGAGGAGCTGCAGCGCTCCGGCCGCGAGCACTGGCTGAACGAGGAGCTGGAAATCCTCACCAACCCGCAGACCTATGCGCAGGAGGTGGAAGAAGCCTGGCGGCGCATCCGTTTTCGCCCGCGCGAGAAGCGGCAGCTGGCACTGCTGCAGCGGCTGGCCGCCTGGCGCGAGGAGCAGGCGCAGCAGCGCGACATTCCGCGCCGGCGGCTGCTGAAGGATGAAGCCATCGTGGAGATTGCCAGCGAGATGCCGGCGGATGAACAGGCGCTGGCACGGCTCCGGCACCTTTCCCCCGGGCAGGCAAAGGGCGAGATGGGCCGTGCCATCCTGCGCATCGTGCAGGAGGTGCTGGCATTGCCGGAAGCACAGCTGCCACAGCCGGAAAGGCGCGAGAAGGCACACCCGCAAGGCACGCAGGCGCGTGCCGACATTCTCAAGCTGGCCCTGAAGATCGTGTGCGACCGCGAGGGCATTGCGCCGAAGCTGGTAGCCTCGGCAGCGGACGTGGAGCGGTTGGCGGCCGGCAGGCGCGATGTGCCGCTGCTGAAGGGCTGGCGGCGGGAGGTGTTCGGTGCACTGGCGCTGGAGTTGCTGGAAGGCAGGCGCGTGATCGGCCTGCGGGATGGCAAGCCGGCCATTCTTGCCCTGGATGAAGAGGGGCTGGTGCGCGAGGTGCAGGCATGAGCGGATGCGTGGCATGCAAGGGTGGCAGCGGGGGATGGAGCTGGTGTGCGTGCGTGTGAACGAGGGGAGAAGGGCATGACCGATCAGAAGCCGCAACTGGATGAGCGTTACCAGAAGAGCTTTCCGGTGTCGTGGGATCAGTTTCACCGCGATGCACGGGCGCTGGCCTGGCGGTTGGCGGAAAAGGGGCCATTCAATGCGGTGCTGGCCATCACCCGCGGCGGGCTGGTGCCGGCGGCCATCGTGGCGCGGGAGCTGGACATGCGCGACATCGAGACCATCGGCATTGCCTCCTACGACTTCAGCAGGCAGGGCGAGCTGCGCATGCTGAAGGAGCCGGCGGCGCGCTACATGGAGAACGGCGGCGAGGGCCTGCTGGTGGTGGATGACCTGGTGGACACCGGCAAGACGCTGAAGTTCGTGCGCGAGCTGCTGCCGAATGCCCATTACGCCTGTGTCTATGCCAAGCCCGCCGGGGTGGAGCTGGTGGACACCTTCATCACCGAGGTCTCGCAGGATACCTGGATCTTCCTGCCGTGGGACATGGCGCTTCAGTTCGCCCCGCCCATCCGCGAGGGTGGCGCGTAAGC
>Ga0256839_1001336_pt1 | contig 30105 bp, 30 predicted proteins | sample 354166metaG_FD_185968 | JGI IMG/M metagenome (GOLD analysis project Ga0256839, IMG submission 185968) | Hydrothermal vent microbial communities from Mid Atlantic Ridge, Atlantic Ocean - 354-166 | ecosystem: Environmental > Aquatic > Marine > Hydrothermal vents | place: Atlantic Ocean: Mid... | reverse complement strand
GGCCCGCCGGCTTTCGGGGGAGACGTGGGCCAGCAGATCGCTCTCGGCCAAGTGCTTCTCCACGTGGGCGGCCAAGTCCACCAGGGGCTCGCCCAGAAACGCGCTCAACTTGACGGCAATGGCAGGGCGTTGGGCCACGAGCTCGGCCCAGCGCTCGGCGGTCATGGCCCAAGCGTCCACGTCGGTGGTGGCCACGCCGGTCAGGCTGTAGGGCCGGCCGCGCAGCACGTCCACCTCGCCGGCGAGGCCGCCGGGCCCGATGTTGGCCACCAGCCGGCCCCCGGCCGAGCGCTCCACCAGGCTCAGCAGACCCGACTTGACCAGGTAGAAGGCGTGGGGCGGCTTCCCCTCCTCGAAGAGCACATCCCCCTTGGCGAAGCGCTGCACGTCCATGGCGCGGGCCACCATCCGGCGCTCCTCGTCGGTGAGCGCGCCGAAAAGCGGTGCGTTCTTCAGAAATTGGTTTTTCACCGTCTCCTCCCCTTTCCACTCCTCACCGGGCTCGCCTGAAGAGCACGAACCACCCGATGGGCTGCTCCGGGTCCACATCGTCGGTGCATTGTGCCGCAAGTTCCGCTGTTGTCAAATCCAGGGCGATTTCACTGCGCCCCTCGTCCACCCGCACGGCGTAGCGCTCCCCTTCGGCGAGGAGAAAGTCGGCGTACCCGGGGTCGTCGGGGTGGAGGCCGGTGAAGAAGCGCTCCTCCCCGCCCTGCCAGGCGACGCGCAGGGGAACGCCGGGCAGGGGCTCGCCACGGCCGTCCTCCACGCGCACGACGAGGAGGCGTTGTTCGGCGAGCCCCTGGCCACACGTGATGGGCTGGCGGGCGGCCACCACCCAGTCGAACTGCCCTGCTTCCACCACGGTGGGCAGGGCTTCCGGCGTGGCCGTGGGCTCGGGCGGGGGTGTCGGGGGCGGTGGCGTGGCCGGCCCGCCCGGCCGGAGGCCGGCCAGCTCCCGCAGGTCCTGATCGCCGCTGCCCAGGGCAACGGCCAGGCGGGCGAGCCGTCGGGCCCGCCTGGCTTGGCCCGCGCCGGCGGCCCGCCAGGCCAGGTCGGCGGTCCACTGGGGGAGGTTGGCGGCCTCAAGGGCCTCCAGGCGCCGGCGGGCGGCCGGCAGGTCGCCTTCAAGGGCGTAGGCGTCGGCCACCAGGGCGATGTAGAGTTCCTTTTCCTGGAGCTTGAGGGCAGCAGGCGAGAGGCCCACCGGCTGAACCGGGCGGGCAATCCAGGCGATGTAGAGCCCCGCGCCGAAGGAGCCGGCCAAGAGGATCAGCGTGCTCGCCGTCACGAGGAGGGCTCTGCGGGTCACCATGAGCGCCGGAACTCCACTTCCCACGAGTAGTGGCCGTAACAGAGTTGGCGGGCCGCGTCCCGCTCCCGGCAGTCGGCCTCGTCGAGACAGTATCCCCCCTGGATGAGGTCGGCGTAGTCCGGGTTGACGCTGTCAACGCGCCGGGTCTCCTCGCTGGTGTAGGCGCGGCCGCTCACGTCCCGCACCACGCGGGCCCAATAGGCGCCGTAGAGGGGGAACTCGGCACGCCCCGGCCCCTTGGAGCCGGTCACGACCTCCTCTTGGCCGCCGTCCCAGCGGACGCGCACGATGATGCCGTCCAGCGGGTTCCCGTTGGCGTCCACCACGCGGAGGAAGAGCACGTTCATGCCGTCGCACCCCCCGTTCTCCTGGAGGGAGAACATGCGGGTCACGGTGACGGTGAAGTCGGCGCCGGCTGCCGGCGTGGCCGTGGGTGGCGGTGGCGCGGGCGACGGTGGAAGGGGCGTGGCCGTGGGCGCCGGCGTGTTGGCGGGCAGTGGCGTGGCCGTGGGCGTGGGCGAAGGCGTCGTCGAGGGCGTGGCTGTGGGCGTGGGCGAAGGCGTCGTCGAGGGCGTGGCTGTGGGCGTGGGCGAAGGCGTCGTCGAGGGCGTGGCCGTGGAAGGCACCGTGCCGGTGGGCTCGGGGGACGGCGTGGCCGTGGCGCTGGGGCGCGGCGTCGGCGACGCCGAGGCCGTGGGCGACGGCGTAGGCGTGGGGGACACAGTGGCCGTGGGGAGCCAGGCGGCGAAGTCGGGCCGCTTCAGCCCCAGGTCGTAGCTCATGGCCGCCAGGGCCGGAGCGAGGGGCTCGCGGCGCCGGATGGCCTCCTCGGTGATGGCGGCCACATCGTCAAGGCCGTAGCCCAGAGCGGCCAGCCGCTGGCGGGCGAAGGCATCGTCCCGGTCCAACACGTATGAGGCGGCCACCAGGCGCACGTACTCGTCGCGGTACTCCCTGGCCAAGTCGGCCGGATCCACGTCCCTGTACTCGACCGGCGCGATGACCCAGCCGTACACCAGGCCGAGGAGGAGGCCCACGGCAGCCACGATCACCAGGGCAAAGACAACCCGCACGAGTCGTATCATGGAGCGCGTCCGCCGGCCGGCGCCTTGGCGGCCGGCCGGAATTGAAGTAGAATCCCCACACCGGACACGTGTGATTCAGCCCCGCCGGAGCCCTACTCAACGGCGTGGGGAGCTTTGACGTGCGCGCCGGCGGGTGCCTTTGGAAGTCGGTCCAGGTGAGTATAGTGGAAAGCAGGGGGGCGTCAAAACCACAAGGCCACATCCCGAGAGCCGCCGGGCCGTTGTTCTCCTTCTTGGCGGCGGCCCTCGGGGTGGTGGGCGCGCTCTGGTGGACCTCGTCCACCTCCGGCCCGGCCGGGGGAGATGAGGACGGCGACGCGGAGCTGGTTCAGCGGGCCCAAGGGGGCGACGTGGACGCCTTCAACCGGCTGGTGGGACGGTACCAGCGGCTGGCCTACAACGTGGCCTACCGCCTCACCGGCGACCCCGACATGGCGGCCGACGCCACCCAGGAGGCCTTCCTGGCAGCTTACCGCGCCCTGCACACCTTCGGGGGCGGCTCCTTTCGGGCGTGGCTCCTGCGCATCGTCACCAACAAGTGCTACGATGCCCTGCGCCGCCGTCAGCGCCGGCCGACCACCTCCCTGGAGGCGCTCCTGGCCGATTCCCGCAACCCGGCAGCTTTCCGTCACGAGGCGCCGGCCGGGCCCGATGAGGCCGTCGAGCGCCTGGAGCTGGCCGAAGTTCTCCAGGCGGCCATCATGGAGCTGCCGGAGCCCCAGCGCACCACCCTCATCCTGGCCGACGTGCACGGCTTCTCCTACGCCGAGATCGCCGAGATCACGGGGGTGGAACTCGGCACGGTGAAGAGCCGGCTCAACCGGGCGCGCCGCAAGCTGCGGGACATCCTGCGGCGCCACGAGGAACTTTTGCCCCCCCACTATCGTCTTATGCGCAGCACCTAAGCCCCGGACGGGGACGTGAGAGCGGGAGGCGGACGAAGCGTGGCCCACATTCCCCCAGAACAGCTTTCAGCCTACTTGGACGGCGAACTGTCGGAGGAGGAGCGCCGGCGGGTGGAGGTCCACTTGGGCACGTGCGGCGTCTGCCGCGCCGACGTGGAGGAGCTGCGCTGGGTCGTGGGGCTCGTGCGCGCCCTCCCCGAGGTGGAGGTTCCCCGCCCCTTCTACGTGCGCCGGGCCGACCTGGCGCCCGCACACGCCTCCCCCGGCCTCGCCGCCCGCCTGGCCGGCCTCTTCCGCGCCCTCTCCTACGCCGGCGGCGTGGTCACCCTGCTCCTCGCCGTGGTCACGGCCTTCTCGGCCCTCTCGGGCCAGGGCCCTGAAGCCGAGCTGGTGACCGCGCCCGAGGAGCGTGTCGAGGTCGCCGAGGCGCCGGCGGCCGACATGCGCACGTTCGAGGTGAGTGGCCCGTCGGCCCCTCCTCAGGAGGATGGGGAACTGGTGGAGGAGGCCACAGTGGACGAAGGTGCGGCCGAACTCGGGGCCGAGGTGATGGTCACAGCGACGCCACCGGCCTCGGTGGCCGCGGCCGACGAGAAGGTTGCGGCCACGCCCTCGCCCGCGCCGGCCGACGAGCGCGCCGTGGCGGCGCTCGCTCCCACCCCTTCCCCCGCGGCCGCCACGCCGCCGGCCCGGGAGGATCGGGCCGCGCGGGGCGATGGCGGCCTCCTCGCCCTGCCGTTGACCGGCTGGCTCGCCGTCGCCTTCCTGAGCACCCTTCTCTTCGGAGGTCTGGCACGATGGCTCGACGCCCGCTGAGCAACCGTGACGTGGCCCGGATCTTCAGCGACATCGCCGCCCTGCTCGACATCAAGGGGGAGAACCGCTACCGGGTCCTGGCCTACCGCCGGGCGGCCGAGGCCATCGAACACTTGGACCAGGAGCTGTACCGCTACTGGCAGGAAGGACGCCTGCGCGAGATCCCCCACGTTGGCGACGCTATTGCCCAGAAGATCGACGAGCTCTTCCGCACGGGCAGGCTCACCTTCCTGGAGCGCCTGGAGGCCGAGTATCCCCGCCATCTGGTCGAGCTCCTGCGCGTTCCCGACCTGGGCCCCCGCCGTGTGCGCACGCTCTACCGGGAGCTGGGCATCGCCACGCCCGAGGAGGTGGCCCGCGCCGCCCGGGCGGGCCAGTTGCGCCGCCTGCCGGGCTTCGGCCCCAAGGTGGAGGCCAACATCCTGAGGGCCCTCGAGCGCCTGCCCCGGGACCAGGGCCGCGTGCTGTTGAGCCGTGCGCTGGAGGTGGCCTCGGAGCTCCTGGAGGCCCTGCGGGCGGCTGCCGGCGCTGACGTGCTCGTGCGGGCCGAGGTGGCCGGCAGCCTGCGCCGCCGGCGGGCCACCGTCGGCGACGTGGACCTGGTGGCCGCATCGCCGGCGCCGGAAGAGGTGGTGGCGGCCTTCGTGCGCCTGCCCCACGTGGCCGAGGTGCGGAAGGCGGGGCCCACCAGGGCCAGCGTGCGCCTCCACAACGGCCTCCGCGCCGACCTGCGCGCCGTCCGGCCCGAGCAGTGGGGGGCGGCCTGGCAGTACTTCACCGGCAGCCAAGCCCACAACGTGCGCCTGCGGGAGCTCGCCCTCGGCCGGGGGCTGAGCCTGAACGAGTACGGCTTCCGGCGCGAGGACGGCACCGAGGTGCCCTGCGCCCGCGAGGCCGAGGTCTACGCGCGGCTGGGGCTCCCCTGGATCCCGCCGGAGCTGCGCGAGGACCGGGGGGAGATCGAGGCCGGCTTGGAGGGCCAGCTCCCGGCCCTGGTGAGCCTGGAGGACATTCGCGGCGACCTCCACGTCCACACGGTGTGGAGCGACGGCCGCCTCACCGTGGAAGCGATGGTGCAGGCGGCCCGCGCGCGCGGCTACGAGTACATTGTGATCACCGACCACTCCACCGGCCTGGGCGTTGTCCGCGGCTTGGACCCGGAGCGGCTGCGACGACAGCGGGAGGAGATTCAGGCCGTAAACGCCCGGTATGACGACATCACCGTGCTCCAGGGCGCCGAGGTGGAGATCATGGCCGACGGCACGCTGGCCTACCCAGACGAGGTGCTGGCCTCCCTCGACGTGGTGGTGGCCTCCCTGCACACTGGCCTGCGCCAACCCCGCGCCCAGATCACCCGCCGGCTGTTGGCGGCCATCCGCCATCCTCTCGTCCACATCGTCGGCCACCCCACGGGCCGGCTCCTCCTGCGGCGCGCCGGCGCCGACCTGGAGATGGAGGCCGTGTTGCGGGCGGCGGCCGAGACGGGCACGGCCCTGGAGATCAACGCCTCCCCCGAGCGGCTGGACCTGGACGCCCGCCACGTGAGGCGGGCCGTGGAGCTGGGCTGCCGGCTCGTCATCAATTCCGACGCCCACCGCGACGAGGAGCTGGACAACGTGCGCTACGGCGTCTGGCAAGCTCGCCGGGGGTGGGCCGAGGCCCGTCACATCCTCAACACGCGCCCGCTGCCGGCCCTGCTCGCGGCCCTGCGCGTTGGGGGTGAGGGATGAGGGGTGAGGGAATGAGCGAGACCATTTGCCCTCTCGCCCCTTTTGGGCTAGGATTGCGGCCGCGATGTGTCGGCATCAGGGGAGGAGAAGAGCGTGGCACCACAGGAACTCGAAAAGCGCATGATTGTGGAGCGCCTCGTCGTGGGGCCGCTTCAGGTCAACTGCTACCTGGTGGCTCACCCAGAGACCCGAGAGGCCATCATCGTGGACCCCGGTGACGATCCCGACCGCATCAGCGCGCGGGTGCGCGAGCTGGGGCTCAAGCCGCTGCGCATTGTCAACACCCACTGCCACTTCGACCACGTGCTAGGCGTGCAGGCCCTCAAGGAGGAGTTTGGCATCCCCTTTTGGATTCCCCGCGGGGAGGAGGGCTTGGTCCAGGTGGCCCCCCAAGTGGCCCTGGAGTGGCTGGGCACGGCGCCCGGCCCGGCCCCGGAAGTGGACGCCCTGATCGCCGAGGGGCAGAACATCGCGCCCCCCGGCCTCACGCTGGTGGTCCACGAGGCGCCCGGCCACAGCCCCAACGGGTGCGTCTTCGTCGGCGAGGGCGTTTGCTTCAGCGGGGACGTGGTCTTCGCGGGGAGCATCGGCCGCTACGACCTGCCCGGCGCCGACTTCAACACCCTCATGCGGAGCATCCGCCGCATTTTCCTGCCCCTGCCCGACGAGACGATCATCTACCCCGGCCACGGCCCCCCCACCACAATGGGGCAGGAGCGCCGCTGGAACCCCTTCATCCAGGCGCTCCTCGGGGCGTAGCCGGCGCCGGGCCCGCGTCCACAGCCCGTTCCGATCACATCCTAAGGTGAGCGAGCACTCCCATGAGCGACCTGACGAGCACGTTCAAGGAAGCGATGAGCCGGTTTGCCACAGGCGTGACCATTGTCACCACCAAGGACGGAGAGACCGTCCACGGCCTGACGGCCAGCGCCTTCTGCAGCCTTTCCTTGGAGCCGCCGCTGGTGCTGGTCTGCGTGGCGCGCACCATCCGCTCCCACGACATGATTGCCCGCGCGGGCAACTTCGCCGTCAACATCCTCAACGCCACACAGCGCCCTTTGGGCGAGCGGTTTGCCGGCCTGATCCCCGACGTGGAGGACCGCTTCGAGGGGCTCACGTACACCTCGGCCGTCACGGGGGCCCCTATCTTGCCCGACGTTCTCGCGTGGGTGGACTGCCGCGTTTGGGCGGCCTATGACGGGGGGGATCACACCATCTTCGTGGGAGAAGTGCTGGCCGCCGGGGTCAACGACCCCCTGCAGGCGCCCTTGCTCTACTTCCACCGCCACTGGGCCGAGCTCGGCCTGCCGGGGGAGGAAGGCAATTGAGGGCGCGCCGGCAGGGCAGGGGCGCTCGGCCTGGGGGCCACGGGGCGTCGCGCAGGCCGGCGGCCGTGGAGGAGCGTGGGGCGGGCCTTGCTCAGGGCCCGCCGCCTGCCGAACCCTCGATCCGAGGGCGGAACTTGTAGCCGTAGAGGATGAGTCCCCGCTCGCCCTCCTCGCCCAGCTTGCGGAGCACCATCTCCACCGGCATCCCGATGGTGACCTCCTCGGGGTCCACGTCGGTCAACTGGGCGGTCACCCGCACGCCTTCCTCCAGGTCTACCAGGGCCACCACGTAGGGCACGTACTGCTCGAACCCCTCCGGCGCCTGGTAGATGACCGTGTAACTGTAGACCGTGCCGCGCCCCGCGAAGCGATAGGGCTCGAGGGCGCGCCCCTTGCAGCGCGGGCAGACGTGGCGGGGGGGGAAGTGGCACTCGCCGCAGGCGGTGCAGCGGGTACCTTGGAGCCGGTAGCGCTGCTCGCGCAGTCGCCAGTTGCGCGGGATGTCCATCGTCGCTTCCTCCTAGGGGGTGAGTCGTTCCAGGATGGTGGTGATGACCGTGGCGCCGCTGCCGCCGATGTTCTGGGCCATGGCGTACTGCACGTTTTCGACTTGAACGGCCTCGGGCGCCTCGCCGCGCAGGTGGAGCACGCACTCCACCACCTGGTAGAGCCCGGTGGCGCCCACGGGATGGCCGCGCCCCTTGAGTCCGCCCATGGTGGCGATGGGGAAGCGGCCCCGGGGCGTGATGGCCCCCTCGTTGGCCAGCCGCACGGCGGTGCCCGGCTCGGCCAGGCCGCTGGCCTCCAGGGAGAGGGCGGCCATGATGCTGAAGGCGTCGTGGAGCTCGAAGACCCCGATCTCCTCGGGCCCCACGCCGGCACGGCGGTAGGCGCGCCTGGCGCTCCGCTCGACGCCCTTGAGCCAGAGGGGGTTGGCGCGGTTGTCGAGGGCCACCGTGTCGGTGCCCACCTCACAGGCGGCCACCCGCACGGGCTTCTCGGAGAACTCCCGCGCCCGCTCGGCCGGCACGACCACCACGGCCGCGGCGCCGTCGCTGACCGGGCTCGAGTCGAGCAGGTTAATGGGGTCGGCGATCATCTTGGCGGCCGCGTACTGTTGGCGCGTGACGGGCGCCCGGAACATGGCGAAGGGGTTGTGCTGGGCGTTGGCGTGGGCGTTCACCGTGAAGGCGGCGAAGTCCTCCTTGCTCACGCCGTACTCGTGCATGTACCGCCGCATCAGCAGGGCGTTGATGGCCACGAAGCTGAGCCCCATCACCGTCTCGTAGTCGGCGTCGGCGGCCATGGCCAGGGCGTTGGTGGTACACTTGCTGGCCAGCTCCGTGAGCTTCTCGACGCCCACGGCAATGGCCACCTCGACGCGGCCCGACTCCACGGCCAGCACGGCCTGGCGCAGGGCGGCCGCGGCCGAGCCACAGGCCGCCTCGACCTTCACGGCCTCGATGCCCTCCAGGCCGGCGTACTCGGCCACGAGGGCGCCCAAGTGTTCCTGAAAGGAAAGGGTGCCGCTCAACATGTTGCCCACGTAGAGGGCGTCGGCGCGCCGCACGTGGGCGTCGTCCATGGCCGCCAGCACGGCCTCGACGGCCAGATCGCGCAGGCTGCGGTCCCAGTGCTCGCCCACGGGCGTCTGGCCAATGCCAACGATGGCCACATCTCGCATGGTTCACCCCTCTTCTCCTGAATCTCCTCGCGTCACACGGTGAACTTCCTGCGCCAGCGGGCGTAGGTGGCGTAGTCCACGGGCGCGCGCCGGGCCACGTAGGCGCGGGTGCGGGGCGCGCGGTCACGGGCTGCCTCGATGCGCTCGGTGACCACGAAGCTCATGGCGTCGCTGCCCGCGCCCGAGCCGAAGCTGACCAGGAGCAGCCGGTCGCCCGGGCGGGCCTCGTCGAGGAGGGCGCTGAAGCCCAACAGGGACGAGCCGGCGTAGGTGTTGCCCACCTCGCCCACCAGCAGGCCGGCCCGGATTTGATCGGGGGAAAATCCCAGCTCCCGCGCCACCTTGCGGGGGAACTTCACGTTGGGTTGGTGGAAGACGGCGCCGGCGAAGTCCTCGGGCGTGAGCCCCAGGGCCTCCATGAGCCCCCGGGCGGCGTTGACAATGTGGTGGAAGTAGGCCGGCTCCCCGGTGAAGCGGTTGGCGTGTTCGGGGTAGTGCTGGTGGGCCCGGCGGAAGAAGTCGGGCGTGTCGGTCACATAGCTGTACGAGCCCTCCAGCACGGCCACTGCCTCGTCCGCGGGGCCAATCACGTAGGCGGCGCCGCCGGCCGCGGCCGTGTACTCCAGGGCGTCGCCCGGGCGCCCTTGGGCCGTGTCCATGCCCACGGCCAGGGCGTAGTCGGCCATGCCACTGCCCACCAGGGCGACGGCCGCCTGCACGGCCTCAGAGCCGGCCTTGCAGGCGAACTCCAGGTCGGCGGCCAGCGTGGCCGGCGCAATTCCCAGGGCTTGGGCCACCAGCGTGCCCGTGGGCTTCACGGCGTAGGGGTGAGATTCGGAACCCACCCAGACGGCCCGGATGGCCTCGGGGGGCACGTTCGCCCGCCGCAGGGCGTTTTGGGCGGCCTCGACGGCCATGGTCACCGTATCCTCGTCCGGGCCGGGCACGCTCTTCTCCTTCACGGGCAGGGCGCCTGCATCCTGCCCGCCCCGCCAGAGCCGGGAGATCTCCTCGGCGGCAAGGCGGTAGCGCGGAATGTAGGCGCCGTAGCCCACGATGCCGACCTCCCGCACAGGTTTCATGACGCTCATGGTTGCACCTCGTTTGTCGGGCAAGTTCGGGCCGTGTTGAGGACAGACATCTCACATTATAGGGGGCGTGAACTGTCAAAAACTCTCAAGGTGATGCCGTTGAGAGCTTTTGACATTTGGGAGGGCGATTTGCCCCTTTGCTCAAGGGCTGGTACATTGTGGTTTGACGTACCGGGATATCGTCACCTACAATGTGCCGGGGAAGAGCGACCGTGAAACCTCGTATGTTCTCAGCTCATGGGGTTGGCCTGGTACGTTAAACCGGCGATAGGGATCATCTTCGCGGCAACGGCGCTCGCGTGGGTGTTCTACATGGCCCGCATCCGGGCGGAACAGCCGGCCGCTCGGATCTTCCTGCTCCTCCTCGGTTCCGTTCTGTTCTGGGACGTGAGTGTGGTCGTCAACCACGTGTTCCCCCTGCCCGCCCTGCGGCCGTGGACCTTTGCCCTGGTCAACCTCTCGGTGCTCACGGCCCCCGTCTTGACCGCGTGGCTGGCCTTCGCCTTCACCCGGCGGGCCATGGCCCCGCCCTGGTCCTACATCTTCGGGGGATACTTGGCCCTCCTCGTCCTCGGCGTGCTCACCAACCCCTGGCACCAGGGGTTCTGGCGATCCCCCTCGGCCTCCTCGGCCGGGGGGGCTCTGGGCCGGCACGGCCCCCTCTTCTTCGCGGCCGCCCTGGTGGACTACGCCTTCGTCGTCGCCGGCGTGGCCTTCTACGCGCGCCACATCATGCGGGCTCCCCGAATCTACCGCCGGCAGGCCCTCCTGGTGCTCCTCGTGGCCCTGGTGCCCGTGGCCAGCAGCCTGCTCTACTTCCGGGGATTCTACCCCCTGGCCGTGGACCTCACGTGGATTGCCCTCAACCTCACCGTTCACGCGGTGGGGTGGGGGCTCTTCCACCAACAGCTCCTGACCATCCTGCCGGTGGTCACCTTTGTGCTCGACACCCTGCCCGACGGCGTGGTGGTGATCAACGCGGCCGGCCGCGTGCTCTGCCTGAACGCCCGGGCCGACAGCCTCTTGGGCCGGCCGGGCCGGAGTGCCGTGGGCCGCGCTCTGGCCGAGTTGAGCCACTCCCCCCTGGCCCACGCCCTGGAACAGTGGTGCCGCGTGGGCCGAGGCACCTCTCCCCTGTGGGTCGAGACGCCGGCCGGCCCGCGGGCCGTCGAAGTTGTGCGCCACACGGTGGGCGGGCTGTGGCCCCACGACGAGGCCACCATCTTCCTCCTGCGCGACGTGACCACGCGCGTGCGCCTGGAGGCCGAGCAGCGGGTGCGCATTCGCTACTTGGAGGCCGTGGCCCGCATCAACCACTACTTGCTGGACGTTCACAGCTTGGACGACGTGCCGCCGGTCCTCCGCCAGATCGGCGAGGCCCTCGACGTGGACCGGGTCTACGCCTTCGAGAACATCGACGCCGACGGCCGGCCCCGCCGGGCCAAGCTCTTCGCCCACTACGCCCGGAACACGGCGCCGGCGTTGCGGGCGCAGGAGTTCGTCTACGAGGACGAGGGCCTTGGACGCTGGGCCAAGATGCTGGCCGACGGCATCCTGGTGTGTGGCGTGACGGCCTCCTTTCCGGCCGAGGAGCGGGCCTGGCTCGAGGCCAACGGCGTGGCCTCCATCCTCGTGGTGCCCATCTTCGCGGACGGTGACTTCGTGGGCTTCGTGGCGGCCGACCACTGCACGGAGCTCCGCCCATGGCTCGACGTGGACAAGGATTTCATGCTCTCCGTCTCGGCCGGCATCCGCTCGGCCCTGGAACGCCTGCGGCGCGAGGCCGCCCTCGAACGCCACAACCGCCTCCTCAGCCAGCTCAACGACGTTATCCGCACGGCCATGGAGGCCACGTCGTTGAGTGACCTCTTGCCCCGCCTGGCCCAACAGTTTCGGCAGACCTTCTCGGCCCGGGCCTGTTACCTGGTGTTGTGGGAGGAGCCGGCCGAGGAGACGGGCGAGCCGGCCGTGACCGCCGTGGCCTGTGCGGGGGAGGGGCCGGTGCAGGGCACGCCGGCCAGCGTGACAGCCGCTTCCCTCTTCCGCCGCCTGGTGGCCACGTGCCGTGCCACGGGCGAGCCCTTTTGTCAGATGCCGGACGACGGGGGCACGTGGGTGGTCATCCCCCTGCGGGACGAGGAACAGGATCGCATGGTGGGAGGGGCCTTCCTCCTGGTCCGCGGCAAGGGCATCCGGGAGGAGCGGCGTCCCCTGGCCATTCAATTCGCCCACCAGGTGACGCTGGCCATCAACCGCGTGCGGCTCTACGACCAGCTCCACGAGCAGAACAGCCGCCTCAACGCCCTCTACGCCGTGAGCGCCGCCGTGGTGAGCTTGGACCCCGCCGAGGTGCTCGAGCGGGCGCTGGAGGTCATCGTCCACCACCTGGAGTGGGACGCCGGCTGGATCGTGATGCCGGCCTCGGGGGGGCATTTGGACGAGCTCCCCCGGGTGGCGGCCAGCCGGAACGCGCCGCCCCTGCTGCTGGAGGTGGCCACACGCTACCCCCTCCGGGATTGCCGGGCCTGCTCGTTCCTCTACCGGCGCCACGACACGGCCCTGTTGCTCCCGGTGGACGAGTGTCTGCACCTGCGGCGCGACGTGCTGGTGCGGTGTGGGTATCACGACGTGGTGGGCGTGCCCGTGCGCGGCAGCCAGGACACGCTGGGCGTTCTCTTTTTAGTTCGCCGCCGCCGGCCCGAGCAGCGCTACCGGGAGCAACGGCGGGAACTCCTCTCCATCGGCCAGCACGTGGGCATGGCTTTGGAGAACGCCCGCCTCCACCAGGCCGTGCGGGAGGAGATCGTGCGCGACCCCCTCACCGGCATCTACAACCGCCGCTTCCTCAAGGAGCACCTCCAGTGGCTCTTCAGCGTGAGCCGGCGCGTGGGGCGGGAGATCTCGGTCATCATGCTCGACTTGGACTTCTTCAAGCAGTTCAACGACCGCTACGGCCACCTGGAGGGGGACGACGTGTTGCGCACCGTGGCCCACCTCATCGAGCGCAGCGTGCGGAGCTCGGACATCGTGGCCCGCTACGGGGGCGAGGAGTTCACCATTGTGCTTCCGGAGACGGGCCGGCAGGAGGCCGCCCTCGTGGCCGAGCGCGTGCGGCGGGCTGTGGCCGACTACCCCTTCCGCCACTACCTCTTCGCCAACGCCCAGCGCATCACCGTCAGCCTGGGCGTGGCCACGGCCCCCGAGGACGCCGGCTCCCCGGAGGAGCTGCTCGAGGCCGCGGACCAGGCTCTCTACGCGGCCAAGGCCGGCGGGAAGAACCGGGTCGTCGTCTACCACAAGGTGAAAGCCTCGTAGCGCGGGCCGCTCAGGCCGTCCAAAAGGCCTTCTTCAAGTCGGTGAACTCCTCCACGGGACCGTCGAAGCGGTTGCGCCCCAGGTCCAACACGTAGACGTAGTCGGCGATCTTCAGGGCGTTGCGGATGTCCTGGTCCACCAACACGATGGTGATGCCCTCTTCGTCCCGCAGGCGGGCCAGGAGCTGGTAGACCTCCTGGGTGAGCAACTTGGCCAGGCCGGCCGTGGGCTCGTCCACGAGGATCACCTTGGGGTCGGTCATCAGAGTGCGGCCGAGCTCCACCATGCGCTGCATGCCGCCCGAGAGCTCGCCGGCGCGGGAGCGGCGCCGTTCCCGCAGGACGGGAAAGCGGGCGTAGTTCTCCTCCAGCTTGCGCCGGATACGGGCCTTGTCCCGCCGGAAGGTCCAGGCGCCCAGGATCAAGTTCTCCTCCACCGTCATCCAGGGGAAGACGCTGGGCCGCTGGGGGACGTAGGCCAGCCCCATCTGGATGCGTTGGTACGTGGGCACGCCCAGGAGGCTGCGGCCCTCCAGGAGCACGTCGCCGTCGTTGGGCGTGAGGAAACCGTAGACGGCCTTCAGCAGGGTGGACTTGCCCACGCCGTTGGCCCCCAGGATGGCCGTCACCTTGGCCTGCTCGGCCCGGATGGAAACGCCCTGGAGGATGTTCAGGTCCTTGTAGTATCCCACGTACAGGTCGCGCACCTCGAGCATAGGGCCCTCCTCACTCCTCCTTGCCCAAGTAGGCTTCGATCACGGCCGGGTCGTCCTTGACCTGCTCCGGCGGGCCGTCGGCGATGAGCTGGCCGAAGTTGAGCACGAGCAGGCGCTGGCTCAGGGTGAAGATGGTCTCCATGTCGTGGCTGATGATGATGAAGGCCTTGCCCTGCTGGTGGACTGTGGTGATGAACTCCCAAATCGTCTCCCGCAGCTTGGGGTGGACGCCGGCGAAGGGCTCGTCCAGGATGATCAGGTCGGGGTCGAGCATCAGGAGCCGGCCCAGCTCGAGGAGCTTCTGCTGGCCGCCGGAGAGGCTGCGGGCGTACTCGAGGGCCAGGTGGTCCATCGTCAGGAAGCGCAGGATCTCGTGGGCCCTGTCCACGAACTCCTGTCGCCGGCCGGCCGGGTGGAGGGCCATGGCCGGCACCAGCATGTTCTCCAGCACGGTCATGCGGCGGAAGGCCCGCGTCACCTGGAAGGTGCGCCCCACGCCCCGGCGGGCGATCTGGTAGGGGGGCAGCCCGCTGATGCGCTCGCCGTTCAGGTAGACGGCGCCCTGGGAGGGCTTGTAGACGCCGCTGATGACGTTGGTGAGGGTGGTCTTGCCGGCGCCGTTGGGGCCGATGAGGCCGATGAGCTCCGGGCCCCGCACGCTGAAGGAGACGCCGTTGAGGGCCCGGATGCCGCCGAAGTGGAGGTGAACGTCGCGGACTTCCAGCTCCATCATGCTCCCTCCCCCACCTGTTTGGCCTTCTGCTCCCGCCCCTCGATCACGGCCCGGCGGGCCTGGTAGAGCACCAGCCGCTCGATCAGCGGGTAGATGAGCCCGTTGCGGGCGAAGCGCAGCGTGAGCATGAGCAGCAGGCCGAAGGCCACCAGGCGCCAGTTGCCCAGCTCGCGCAGCAGCTCCAGGGAGAACTGGATGAGGATGGCGCCGATGGCCGCGCCGATGAGGCTCTCGATGCCGCCGATGACGGCCATGGCGATGACGATGCTCATTTGCCCCAGGATGAGGATGTTGGGGGTGATGAGCCCAATGTAGTGGGCCTCGACGCCCCCGGCCAGGCCGGCGATCATGGCCGTGATCACGAAGGCGGCCACCTTGTAGCGCACAATGTGGACGCCCATGGCCGCGGCGGCCTCCTCGTCCTCGCGGATGGAGCGGAAGAAGAGGCCGAAGCGGGAGCCGGCGAGCCAGTACATGAAGCCCAGCGAGGCCAGCAAGAGGGCCAACATCAGGTAGTAGTAGGGCACGCGGGAGGTGGTGTTCAACAGGGGCGCCAAGTCGAGGCCGTTGGGGCCGCCGGTGATGTCCAGCTCCGCGTTCAGGGTGAGCCGCAACACCTCGGAGAAGGCGATGGTGAAGAGGGCCAGGTACGCCCCCTTCAGCCGCAAACAGAGCACGCCGATGACGAGGCCCACCAGGCCGGCCAGCAAGGTGCTGAGCACGATGCCCGTGAGGGGCGTGGTGCCCCAGTACTTGCCCATGAGCCCGGAGCCGTAGGCGCCGATGGCCATGAAGGCCATGTGGGCGAAGGAGAACTGGCCGGCGTAGCCGGCCAACAGCGACCAGCTCGAGGCCAAAATGGCGTAAAAGTAGGCCACGATGGCCACGTGCAGCCAGTACGGATAGCCCGACAGCAGAAGGGGAGCGCTGAGGGCCAACACAAGTGCTCCCCCGGTCAACACCCACCGCCAGTCCACGCGCTTCATTCTTGCCTCCCGAAAAGCCCTCTCGGCCGCAACAAGAGCACCAGGGCGAAGATGAGCATGCCGTAGGCGTCCCGGTAGGCGAAGGCCCGGTTGGGATCGGGCAACAGGCCGGTGCCCAGGGCCTCCACCACGCCGATGATTAGCCCGCCCAACATGGCGCCGGGAATGGAGCCCATGCCGCCCAACACGATGATCACGTAGGACTTCACGGCCGCTGGCGCGCCGACGGCCGGCACCCAGGCGAAGGCCGGCACGAGCGCGGCGCCCGACATGCCGGCCAACATGGTCCCCATGCCGAAGGCCAGCGTGCTCATGCGCAGGGGGTTGATGCCCACCACGGCCGCTGCCTGTTTGTCCTGGCTCACGGCCCGCAGCCCCCGCCCCAGCCACGTGTGGTGGATCAGGTAGAGCATGATCAGCATGAGCACCACGGCGATCACCGCCGCGGTGAGCCGCGTGGCGCTCAGGGGGATGGTGCCCAGCTTCAGCGTGGCCGCCGTGGCCTTGATTGGCCCCAACTCGAAGGCCGGCAGGTCGAAGTAACGGGCCGCCTTCTTCGGGTGGGGGCCGATGAGGGCCAGGGTGAGGTATTGGAGGAAGAACCCCAGGCCAAAGGTGACCAGAATGGCGTACTCGCCGGGGCGCTCCACCTTCTCCTCGGCCAGCGGGCGCAGGAAGATGCGCTCGAAGACGGCGCCGATGGCGAAGGTCACGCTGCCGGCCAGCAGGATGGCCACCAAGGGGTGAAGGCCCGTGAAGGTCTCCAGCAGGTAATACGCCGCGAACCCCCCGATCATGTAATGCTCGCCGTGGGCGAAGCTGACCACCCGCAACACCGAGAAGATCAGGGTGAGCCCCATGGCCATCAGCGCGTAGATGAAGCCGATGAGCAGCCCGTCGGCCAGGAGCCTGAGAAGAAAGGACAAGTTGATCTCGACCACCGTGTGCCTCCGCGCTCATCTCGTGGCCCTCCCGGGGCCCGGCCCGCGAGCCCCGGGAGGGCGCTCTCCGTTACGGCGTGGTCCCGTAGGGGATCAGGAAGGTGCCGTGGGTCTGGTACTTCTCGGGCCAGACCACGGCGGCCTCGTCGGCGCTCTGCCCCTTCTCGAAATACTGCAGGAAGAGCACCGCCGGGTCGGGCCACTGGTGCCACATCCACTCGGGCTCGTCGGGCGGCACCGGGTTCTTGCGGCCGTAGGGGAAGTAGTAGCGCCCCTGGGCGCCGATCATGTCCGTCTCCTCCAGGGCGTCGATGATGGCGTCCGGGTCCAGGGAGCCGGCCCGGTTGATGGCGTCGGCCATGATGAGGAGCGAGTCATAGGCTTCCAGGGCGTAGGACTCGGGGAAGCGGTTGAACTGCTGGCGGTACTCGGCCTCGAACTTCCTGGTGACATCGTTGGCCAGCGCCGGCACCAGGCCCACCTTGCGGAAGACGCAGTAGTTGCCGTCGGGCACGTTCTGCCAGAACTCCTCGGAGTTGATGGCCACCTGGTTGGCGATGCAGACCGTCTCCTCGGTGGGCATGAGGCCGGCCTCGGCGGCCTGCTGCTCGAAGTTGTAGGAGGCCTCGCCGGTGACCAGGGTCAGGACCACGTCGGGGGTGCGGTCCAGCGCCTGGATGCGGGCGATGATGGGGGACCAGTCCTGGGTGCCGATCTCGGCCAGGAAGATCTCCGAGTCGATGCCCCGCTGGGCCAGGCGCTCCTTGGTGGCCTCGGAGGCGGGCACGCCGTAGTCGCTGTTCTCGGCCACGATGACCACGAACTCGGCGCCGAGGTCCTGGATGTAGTTGGCGTCGGCCTCGGCCACCATCGAGGAGGTGGGGGCGATGCGGAAGATCTCGTCGTACTGGCTGCCGGTGATCTTGTCGTTCCACGTCTCGGCGAAGACCACGGGCACGCGGTACTTGTGGGCCACTTCCATCATGGTGAGGCCCACGGCGCTGTGGTACTCGCCCACGATGCCCACCACACAATCCTGGGTGATGAGGCGCTCGGCCACGGCCGTGCCCCGCTCGGGCAGGCCCTCGGTGTCGTAGAAGATCAGGTCCACGGGCTTGCCCAGCACGCCGCCGGCCTCGTTGATGTGCTTGACGGCGATGTTGAGGGACCACTGCATCACCAGGCCGCCCACCACGGAGCCGGGGGCCGAGAGGGGGCCGGTGGCGCCGATGAGGATCTTGTCCACCTCGTCGGGGTCGGTGGGGGCGCAGCGGCCGGCCACGGGCGTCACCTCGACGACCCGCTCGACTTCCTTGGTGACCTCCACCACCTGAGTGACGACTTTTTCGATCTCCTGGGTGACGACGACCGTCTCCCTGACGACCTGGGGTGTGCCGGCCTGTTGGGCGCAGGCGGCCAGGAGCATCAAGAAGACCGCCATCGCCACCAGCGCGAGCAGTTGTTTGCGGTGCATTCTCTCCTCCTTCCCGTTCTCTCGTCCGCCAAACGTGCCGACGTGTGGGGCGATGCCCGCCCACGGGGAGCCCGGGGAGGGCGCGTCGCCCGGCGCACAGGGTGTTGTGTGGCTCTCACCTCCTTTCGTCCGTGGTCTCTTCGCTCACGACAGCCGCAGCTCCCCCCGCACCACAACCTCCTGGCCGTCGATGGTGACGGTGGGGGCGTAGAGCACCATGTCGATGTGGACGGGGCTGCGGGTGTGGCCGCCGTAGAAGATGTTGTCGCCCAGGGCGATGTGCACGTTGCCCCTGGCCTTCTTCTCCTCCTCGAAGTCGCCGTTGCGCAGGCAGAGGCCGTTGAGGCCAATGCCGATCTCGGCGATGTTGTCGGCGTTCTCGATGCTCTCGACGATGTGGCGCAGCTCCTCGGCCGCGCGGCCCGAGCCCTCCACGGCCACCACGCGGCCGCCGGCCACCCGGAGCACGACAGGGGTGTCGGGCTGGCCCAAGTAGCAGATGGGGCCGTCCACCACGATGGTGCCCTCGGCCGTGCCCTCGTTGGGCCCCTGGGAGACCTCGCCGTCGGGAAAGGCGGCCTCCTGGCCGGGCTCGGTGGCGAAGCCGCACTCGACAATGGGCTCGGCCTGGCCGATCTCGGCGGTGAGGTCGGTGCCGGCAGGCGTGGTGACGCGGATGTGGCGGCCGCGGCGCCAGATGGCGGCCAAGCGTTGCCCCTCGGCGTAGAGGGCGTTATAATCGGCCAGGGCACCCCCGGTGGTGAAGTTCTCCACGCCCCGGAAGACCATCGAGATGGCCCGCAGGCGGCGGGCGTTGAAGAGGCGCTTGACGGCCTCGGCGTAGGTGGGAGCGCCGGAGAAGCGGGTGAGCCCGATGAGGCAGTCGGCGGCCTCCAGGCCCCGCTCGATGGTGGGGGGCAAATCGTTGTTCCGGGAGCGGTCCCGTGAGGGCATGATGGCGATGGTGTACTCGGCGCCGGCGCTCTCCACCATGCCGGCGAGCAAGTAAGCCATGTCCATCTCGGTGCCCGGGTCACAGACGATCATCACGTGTTCGCCCGGGCGCACGGCCAGGAGACGCCGCACGACCATCTCGGCGCTGCGGGTCAAGTCAATCGTTCGCGGGTCCACGGCGCCCGCCCTCCTTCGTGTCACCATTTGGGCTGACAGGTCCGTTCCGACAGGGGTCTTGGCGATCATGGTCAAATCACACCCTCGCGTCGTAAGTTTGTGATGGTCGTCTCATCGTAATCCAACAACTCGGCCAGCACTTCGGCCGTGTGTTCGCCCAGGAGCGGGGGAGGACGGCGAACGGTGGCCGGCGTGGCCGAGAGCTTGGCCACGGGGCCCACCAGCTTGAGCTCGCCGGCCGTGGGGTGGTGGACCCTCTGGACCATGCCCCGGGCCAACACGTGGGGGTCGTTGAGCACTTGGGCCACGTCGTTGATGGGCGCGGCCGGTATCTTGGCCTCGCGCAACAGCGCCAGCCACGCGGCCGTGGGGCGGGAGCGGAAGAGCTCCCGCAGGCGGGGGATGAGCTCGTCGCGGTGCTCCACCCGCCCGGGGTTGGTCCGGAAGCGCTCGTCCTCCCACAAGTCGGTGCGGCCGGCCACTTCGCAGAAGCGGCGGTATTGGGCGTCGTTGCCGATGCCCACGGCCACGTAGCCGTCGGCCGTGGGGAAGACCTCGTAGGGCACGATGTTGGGGTGGGCGTTGCCGTACCGCTTGGGCACGTCGCCGGTCACCAGGTAGTTCTGGGCCACGTTGGCCAGCCAGCCCACTTGGGCGTCCAGCAGGCCGATGTCGATGTACTGCCCCTCGCCCGTGCGCTCCCGGTGGTGCAGGGCGGCCAAGATGGCCGTGGCGGCGAAGAGGCCGGCGGTGATGTCCACGATGGCCACGCCCACCTTGTGGGGCTCGCCGCCGGCGGGGCCTGTGATTGACATAATGCCACCCTCGGCCTGGATGACGAAGTCATAGCCGGGGCGGTCCCGGTAGGGGCCGGTCTGGCCGTAGCCGGTGATGCTGCAGTAGATGAGCCGCGGGTTGAGCTCGCGGAGGGTGGCGTAGTCGATGCCCAGGCGGCGGGCTGTGCCCACCTTGAAGTTTTCGATGAAAACGTCGGAGCGGGTGACCAGCTCGTACAGGATGTGGCGTCCCCGCTCGTGTTTCAGGTTGAGGGTCAGGCTGCGCTTGTTGCGGTTGACGGCGAGGAAGTAGGCGCTCTCGCCGCCGGCCCAGGGTGGGCCCCACTGGCGGGTGTCGTCCCCGCGGCCCGGGGCCTCGATCTTGATCACGTCGGCGCCGTAGTCGGCCAGGAGCATGGTGCAGAAGGGGCCGGCCAGCACCCGGGAGAGGTCCAGGACGCGGATGTCCGCCAGGGCGGCGCGTGCCTCCGGCTCGTTGTGGTGGTGTGGTGGTTCGGACATGGCCTCTTCTCGCTGTCTGCGCGCGTTGTCGTGTCTCTTCCTACGGCCGAAGGGCCCACGGCCATGTGAGCCCGCCGGCGCTCAGGGTGCCCCCCTGTCGGGCGAGGCCCCCATCTCCCGGGAGATGAGGTCGGCCGTCTCCACCACCTGTGGGGCGATCTCGACCACGCGCTCCCGGGTGAGGCGGTAGCCCGGCCCGGAGACGCTGATGGCGGCCACCACGGCCCCCTCGTGGTTGCGGACGGGAGCGGAGACGGCGTGCAGGCCCTCCTCCAGCTCCTCGAAGGCGGTGGCGTACCCTTGGTCCCGCACGCGCGCCAGCTCGGCCCGCAGGGCGTGGGGATCGGTGATCGTGTGGGGCGTGAAGGCCGGCAGGGCACCGTCGAAGAACGCTCTCACCTGCTCCTCCGGCAGGAAGGCGATGAGCACCTTGCCCACGGAGACGGCGTGGGCCGGCATCCGCCGGCCGACCCACCCGGCGCGTATGACCAGCCGGTGGGCCGGGATGAACTGGTCCAAGTTCACGGCGTCCCACCCGTCGAGGACGCTCAGGCTGACGGTTTCGCCCAGCTCGTCGGCCAGCCGGCGCAGGTGGGGCCGGGCCACGCGGCGCACGTCGGCGTGGGCGATGACGCTGTTGGCCAGGCCGATGAGGTCCACGCCAAGGCGGTAGCGGCCCGTGTCGGGGTCCTGGGCCACGAGGCCGCCGGACTCGAGGGTGGAGAGGAGGCGGAAGACTGTGCTCTTGGGCAGGTTGAGGCGCCGGCTGAGCTCGCCAACGCCCAGTTCGGGCTCCTCGGGCGAGAAGGCCTTGAGGATGGCGATGGCGCGCTCGACGGATTGGACCGTGGGGCGAACCTTGGGGGACATGGAGCACCCCGGTGTGTTTCACAAAATGAAACAGTGTGTTGTTATGCAGCACAAGTGTAACACAGTTTGGGCGGATGGGCAAATGACAACGTGCCGACGGGGGCGGCCTGGAGCGAGAAGATTGCGCTTGTTTGCGCCGGCGCAAAGAGCGAAGTGGACAGTTTTGGGTACAATTGGGGAGAATGTGAACTCCCTTTCCAGGGTATTCAGGAGCGTTCAAGGAGGCAACGGGCCGAAATGCGATGGCTCTACCTTCTCTCCGTCTGGCTTCACGTGCTCACGGCCATTGTTTGGCTGGGGGGCATTCTCTTCCTGGTGTTGGTCTTGGTGCCGGTCACCCGCCGCTGGGCCGACCGGCGCCGGACGGCGCGCTTCATCCACGAGGTGGGCGAGCAGTTCCGGTGGATCGGGTGGGCGGGGTTCGGCGTGCTCCTGGCGAGCGGCCTCTTCAACCTGGCGTACCGGGGCTACGGGTGGGCTGATGTGGCGGAAGGGCGCCTCTGGCAGGGGCCCTTCGGCCGCGCGCTGGCCATCAAGTTGGTGCTCTTCGGGGTGGTGGTGCTCCTGAGCGCCCTGCACGACTTCGTCATCGGCCCCCGCACCACCCGCCTCTGGGAGGAGCGCCCCGACGACCCGCGGGTGGAGCGCCTGCGCCGCCAGTCGCGCTGGATTGGGCGGATCAACTTGGTGCTGGCGCTCTTCATCGTCTGGATGGCCGTCCTCATGGTGCGGGGGTGGCCGTAAAGGGAGAACGCGATTGCAGGTGAAGACCATGCAGGTGCATCGCCGACGGCTTCCGTTGATGGCCCTGACGGTGGTGGCGCTGTTGGTGGGCCTCTGGGGAGGGCTGGTGCGCTTGGGCTGGCCCCTGCCCGTGGGCAGGACGGCCTGGCCGGCCCTCCACGGCCCCCTCATGGTGGGGGGCTTCCTGGGCACGCTCATCGGCCTGGAGCGGGCGTCCGCCCTCGGCGTGCCCGCCGCCCTGCTCGTGCCGGCGGCGAGCGGGCTGGGCGTGTTGGCCCTCGTGGCGGGCGCGGCCGGGCCGGGGCTGTCCCTGCTGCTCCTCGGCGGCGTGGGGCTGGTGCTCGTCTCGGCGGAGATCGTGCGCCGGCAGGCCGCGCCCTTCACGGTGCTCATGGGCTTGGGCGCGGTGGCGTGGCCGGTGGGCACCTTCCTCTGGGCGGCCGGCGCGCCGGCCGGCGTGGCGGCCCTCTGGTGGGGCGCCTTCCTGGTGCTCACCATCGCCGGGGAGCGGCTGGAGTTGAGCCGCGTGTTGCGCCCTCCGCCGCGCGCCTGGCGCGCTTTCTGGGCCGCAGTGGCCCTCTACGCCGCCGGCCTGGTGCTGGCGCTGGCGAGCCCCGGGGCGGGGGTGCGGGTGGCCGGGGCCGGCCTGGTGGCCTTGGCCGCCTGGCTGGGGCGCTACGACGTGGCCCGGCACACGGTGCGACGCCGGGGGCTGACCCGCTTCATCGCCCTGGCCCTCCTGGCCGGGTACGTTTGGCTGGGCGTGGCCGGGCTGATCGCCCTGGGGGCGGGCGCGGGGGCCATGTCCGGGCTGGCCTACGATGCTGTGCTCCACGCCCTCTTCCTGGGCTTCGCCTTCAGCATGATCTTCGGCCACGCGCCCCTGGTCTTCCCGGGCGTGACGGGCGTTCCCCTGGAGTACTCGCCCGCCTTCTACGGCCACCTGGCCCTCCTGCACGCCTCGCTCCTGCTCCGCGTGGCCGGAGATGTGGCCGGCCTCGTCGCCTGGCGGCAGGCCGGGGGGCTCCTCAACTCCCTGGCCATCCTGCTCTTCCTGTTCGCCACCGGCCGGGCCGTGCGCGCCGGACTGCTGGCCGCCTCCCGGCGCGGGGATGCGGCGGCCGGCTTGGCTTGACGCCCGCCACCCGTGGGCGCCCGGCTTGACGCCCATCCCAAACCGGAGACAATCGTGCACACCCTGTGCGGAGGAGGCGGACAACCATGCCCCCGGTCACGCGCTGGTTCCTGCGCTCGGCCGTGCTCTACTTGGCGGTCTCCCTGGCGGCCGGCATCCTGGTCGTGGTGCCCCGGGCCTTGCCCCAGGCCCCTCGCCTGCTGGGCGCGCTGGGGCCGGCCTACGTCCACGCCTTCATGGTCGGCTGGGTGACCCAGATGATCTTCGGCGTGGCCTTCTGGATGTTCCCCAAGGCCGACCGGGAGCGCCCTCGCGGCAACGAGCGCCTGGTGTGGCTCTCCTTCTGGCTGCTCAACGCCGGCCTGCTCCTGCGCGTGGTGGCCGAGCCCCTCAACGCCCTGTGGCCGGGCACCCTGTGGGGGTGGGCGCTGGTGCCCTCGGCCCTCCTCCAGTGGGCCGCCGGCCTGGCCTTCGCCGGCAACGTGTGGGGGCGCATCAAGGGCAAGGTGGCACCGTAGGGGGACGCCCATGCCGAAGCTGAGCCGCCTCTTCGTGCGCACGGCGTTGGCCTACCTGGTGGCGGGGTTCACCGCGGGGGCGCTCATGCTGGCCAACAAGGGCGTGGCCCTGCACCCGTTCCTCTGGCGCCTGTTGCCCCTGCACGTGGAGTTCCTCCTGGTCGGGTGGACGGTGCAGTTCATCTTCGGCGTCGCCTTCTGGATCCTGCCCCGCTTCGGCACGTCGCGCGGCCCCGAGGGCGTCGTGTGGCTCTCCTACGGCCTCCTCAACGCCGGCGTCCTGTTGGCCGGCGTCGGCGGGCTCCTCGCCGGCAGTCCGTGGCCCGTGCTGGCCGGCCGCCTGGCCGAGATGGGGGCCATTGGGGCCTTTGTCGTCAACATGTGGCCCCGCATCAAGCCCTTCAGGGACGTGGCTGCCGGAGGGGGCAGGGGGCACGGGCCCTCCCGCGCGCCCTGAGTTCCCCCGCCCGCCCCTCCCGCGTGGCCCCCGTGTGCCGCCCCAGGCCGTCGGGAAGGTGACAGCTCCGCCAAAACACGTATACTATGGGCACACCTTGAGCGAGGAATGCCCATGCCGCCCGGAACTCACCCGCCCGCGTCTCCGGCCCACGTGACCGTGCCCGAGGAATGTGTCCTGCGGCCGGCGCGCCCGCAGGACATGCCCACGGTGCGCCGCCTCGTCTGGGCCGAGCGGCTCGACCCCACGCAGCTCCGGTGGGAACAGTTCTGGGTGGTGGAACACCGGGGGCGCATCGTCGCCTGCGGGCAGTTGCGCCGCTTTCCCGGCGTGCGGGAGCTGGGCAGCCTGGTGGTGGCCCCCGAGTGGCGCGGCCGGGGGCTCGGCTCGGCCCTGGTGCGCCACCTCGTCGCCCAGGCGGACGCCCCGGTCTTCCTGGAGTGTGCCGCCCGCCTGACGGGCTTCTACGGGCGGCTGGGCTTCCGGCGGGTGAGCTGGCGGGAGCTGCCCTGGCCGCTGAAGCTCAAGTTCGGCATCACCCTGGTCTTGGGCACGCTGGTGAGGCGTCCGGCGGCCTTCATGCGCTACGAGGGCTCCTCCCACAACCGAGACGAGGTGGTGAGGCCGTGAGGACGATCCTGCGCAACCGCTTCTTCCTGGCCGTGGCCACGGGCCACCTGGTCGTGGACGTGATGAACAGCGCCTTCCCGGTCATCCTGGCGTCCTTGGCCCTGCAACTGGGGCTCTCGAACGCCCAGCTCGGGCTGGCGGCCACCGTCTACGTGGTGGGCTCGTCCCTGACCCAGCCCCTCTTCGGCCACGTGGCCGACCGGCGGAACAGCCGCCACCTGGCCGTGGGCGGCGTGCTCTGGATGGGGGGCGTCTTCTGGCTGGCCGCCCTGCTGCCGGGATACGCCGCGCTCCTCTGCCTGTTGCTGGCCGGCGTGGGCTCGGCGGCCTATCACCCCCAAGGGGTCATCAACGCCCGCCGCGCCTCGGGGCACCTGGTGGCCAGCGGCACGAGCCTCTTCTTTCTCTTCGGGCAGGTGGGCTTGGGCATTGGCCCGGCCCTGGCCGGCCTGCTCCTGGCCACCACGTCCCTGCCGACGGCGCTGATGGTCTTGGGGACGCCGGCGCTGCTGGTGGCCCTCTGGTTGGCGACGCTGCCCGCCTTCTCCCACCACGGGGGGAGCCGGCCGGCCTCCACGACCGCGCCTGCTCCCCTACGGCTGGCCTGGCCGATCCTGCTGGCCTTCCTGGCCCTGTTGGCGCTGCGCTTCTGGCCCACCGCCGCCACCCAGACCTTCCTCCCCAAGCTCATGGGCGAGCGGGGCCTGGGGGCCGACTGGTACGGGCTGGTGTTGGCCGGCTTCATGGCCGGCTCGGCCGTCGGCGGCGTGCTGGGCGGAATCAGCGCCGACCGCTGGTCGGCCAAGGGCACGCTGGTGACCACCTTGGCGCTGGCGCCGCTGCCCCTCTGGCTCTACCTGCAGCTTCCCCTGGACCACCCGCTCGTTCTGGCCCTGATGGTGGTGGCCGGCGGGCTGTTGGGCGCCCAGCACAGCATCCTGGTGATCATGGCCCAGGCCATGCTGCCCCACCGCATGGGCCTGGCCTCGGGCCTGGTGCTGGGCTACATGTTCACGGCCGGCGCCCTGGGCTCCCTGGCCACCGGCGTGTTGGCCGACCGCCTGGGGCTGGAGCGCGTCTTGGAGGCCCTGCCCCTGGTGATCGTGGGCGCGCTCCTCTGTGCCCTCGTCCTGCCGCGCCGGCGCCTGTTGGAGGCCGCCGCCGAGCCCGTGGGAATGCCTGCCGAGGGGGAGGAACACGGCCCATGTCCGACGCGCGCGTGACCGCCCTCAAGGCCCACATCGCCTCCCTGGAGGAGCGCATCGAGCGGCTGCACCGCCAGGCCTACCTGGACGAGCGCACGGGCATCTACACCTGGCGGGCCCTCTGTGACCTGGGCGGCCGCGAGCTGGCGCGGGCCCGCCTCTACGGCCGCCCCCTGGCCCTCGTGGCCCTCCACGTCCACGGCTGGGAGGCCATCAACGAGGCCCACGGCGCGGCCGGCGCCGAGGAGCTCATCACCGCGCTGGCGGAGTTGTGTGACGCCCTCACCCGCCCGGTGGACGTGGTGGCCCTCGTGGGGGCGGCGTCCCTGGCCGTGTTGGTGCCCGAGGAGCCGGCCCGCGAGGCCGTGAAGGTGGCCGGCCGCCTGGTGGAGCGCGTCCACCGCTCCACGTTCCTGACCTGGTTCGGCGAGCTCCAGATCACCGTGTGCGCCGGCGTGGCCGGATGGTCCCCGGGGGCGGACGGGGCCCCGGGCGACTTCGCCGAGCTCGTCGAACGGGCCATCTCCGCCCTGGAGCGCGCCCACGCGCGCGGTGAAGGGGAGGTGGTCCTCTGGTCCTCAGAGGGGGAAGGGGGAGAGGGCCGGTGAGCCCCCGGCGCGCTGCGGCCGTGTGGCGGGCGGGCCCCCGCCTGGTGGCCCTGGCCGCGCTGACAGGCGTGGCCTACGCGCTGGCCACGTGGCCCGTGACGTGGGCCGGGCTGGCGGTGGCCGGCGCCGGCCTGGCGCTGGCGGTGCTCGTGCGCCCCGTGTGGGGGCTCTACGCCCTGCCCTTCCTGATACCCTTCGGCCGCCTGCGCGAGGTGAGCCTGGGGCCGGCGCGCGTGGGCGGGCTCGAGGCGGTGTTGGGCCTCGTCCTGGCGGCGTGGCTGGCCCGCGGCGTGGCCCGGCGGGAGCTCCGCCTGGCTCCGCCCCCGCTCCTGCCGGCCTGGGTGCTCTGGCTCGGCGCCATGTGGGTCTCCGTGCTGGGGGCCCTCTCCCTGGGCAGCAGCCTCAAGGAGCTGGTGAAGTGGGGGGAGATGGCCGCCCTCTACCTCATGGCCTGGCACGAGCTGAGGCGGCGCGACATCCTGATCATCACCCTGAGCACGGTGGCGGCCGGCGCCCTGGCCGCCCTCCAGGGCATCTACCAGGCGGTCTTCCAGGTGGGGCCAGCGGGCTTTCTCTTCCCCCTGGCCGGCCGGCTCTGGCTGCGCGCCTACGGCACCTTCATGCAGCCGAACCCATACGGGGGGTACTTGGGCCTGACCCTGCCCCTGGCCTACGGCGTGCTGCTGGCCCTCCTGCTCTCCCCGCCGGGGGAGCGCGGGAGCGGAGAGGGGCGGTGGGCCCTGCCGGCCCTGGGGACGGCGATGGCAGTGGCGGCCGGCCTCATGGGGCTGGCCCTCTTCTTCACCCTCTCCCGCGGCGCCTGGCTGGGCGCCGCCGTGGCCCTGGCCGCCGTGAGCGCCCTCCTGAGCCGGCGGGCCCTGGTGGCCTCGGCCCTGGCGGCGGCCGCCGCCGCCCTCTTCCTGGCGATGGGCGGCGCGCGGGCGCTGCCGGCCGCCTTCCGGGAGCGCCTGACCGACTTCCTCCCCTACCTGGGGATGGTGGACGTGCGGGGCGTGGAGATCACCGAGCGCAACTTCGCCGTCATCGAGCGCCTGGCCCACTGGTACGCGGCCATCGGCATGTTCGCCGACCGCCCCTGGCTGGGCGTGGGCGTGGGCAACTACGCGGCCGTCTACCCGGCCTACAAGATCCCCCCGTGGGACGACCCGCTGGGCCACGCCCACAACATCTTCCTGAACGTGGCCGCCGAGACCGGCCTGGTGGGCCTGGTGGCCTACGTCCTCTTCTGGTTGGCTGCCTTTCGGCTCACGTGGCAGGCCGTGCGCGCGACCGAGGGCGTGTGGCGGGGCATCGCCGTGGGCGCCCTGGGGAGCTTCGTCCACCTCAGCGTCCACAACCTGGTGGACAACCTCTACGTGGCCGGCATGTACGTCCAAGTGGCCCTGCTGTTGGCCTTCGTGGCCCGCCTGAGGGCACCGCCGCCGTGGGCGGAGGAGGGTGACCCCGGGGCGGGCACAGCGTGAGGAACGCGAGGGGAACATGTTCGGAGCCTACTTGAGAGCCCTGCGGAGGCGAGCGGGCATTTCCCAGGAGGCGCTGGCCGAGGAGGCCGGCATCTCCAGCGCCTACATCTCGCAACTGGAGAGCGGGCAGCGCAACCCTCCCTCCCCCCACGTGCTGCGCCAGATGGCCGCCGCCCTGGGCGTGCCCTACCTGGCCCTCCTCCACGCCGCCGGCTACCTGCGCGAGGAGGAGATCGTGGCCTACCTCCTGCGCGCCTTTGACGAAGTGTTCGCCTACGCCGAGGGGTGGGAGCGCCTGGTGGCCGGCCTGCGGGAGGCCGTGGACCGGTGGAACGCCCTCTCGCCCGAGGAGCAGCGGCGCCGGCTGGCCCTGACCGACGCCGACCACATCGCCGAGCTCCTCGTGGCGGAGCTCTTGGCCCAGCAGCGCCACCTCCTGGTGGAGGCCCTGTTCCGAAATTTGCCCTTGGAGGAGGATGACAAAGCATGAGCCGTACACGTCTCTACTGGCCCATGCGGGCCCTGCTGCGCGCGCTCTTCAGGGTTGGGCGCTGGCACGTGGAGGGACTGGAACACGTGCCCCAGGAGGGCCCCCTGATCGTGGCCAGCAACCACCTCAACCTGTTGGACGCCCCGCTGGTGATGGCCAGCCTGCCCATCGGCCCCATCACCGTCATGGCCAAGGCCGAGTACGGGCGCTGGTTCTCCCCGGCCGGCTGGGTCCTGCGCACCGTGGACGTGATTTTCGTCAACCGGGGCCAGGTGGACCGCCGCGCCCTGCGCGCGGCCCTGCGCGTGCTCCAGGAGGGGGGGCGCCTCGGCCTGGCGCCCGAGGGCACGCGGAGCCGGCACGGGGGGCTGCAGCGGGGGCGCGAGGGCGTGGCCTACTTGGCCCTGCGCACGGGCGCGCCCGTCCTGCCGGCGGCCGTGTGGGGCCACGAGCGCTTCGTGGCCGACCTGCGCCGGGGGCGCCGGCCCGAGTATTGGGTGCGCTTTGGCCCCCCGGTGCGCCTGGAACCCCAGCCCGGCGTGCCGCGCGGGCTCCAGTTGGCGCGGGGCACGGAGCGCATCATGTGTGCGCTGGCCGCGCTCCTCCCCCCGGCCTACCGGGGCGTTTACGCCGACGCCGTGGACGGGTGATGTGGCCCCCTGCGGCCTGGCGCGGGGGCGCCCGAGGAGATCGCTCTTGGGAGGTGAACGGCGATGGCTGTCTTCACGGAGACTTTCGAGCTGAGCACACAGGGCAACACCCACATCGTGGACATCACCGGCCAGGTGGCCCAGGCCGTGCAGCGCTCCGGCGTCCGCCAGGGGCTGGCCTGCGTCTTCACCCCCAGCTCCACCAGCGGCATCACCACGCTGGAGTACGAGGGCGGCGCCGTCGCCGACCTGCAGCGCGCCTTCGAGGAGCTGGTGCCCCAGGAGCGGGAGTACCGCCACAACCTGCGCTGGGGCGACGGCAACGGCCACAGCCACGTCCGCGCGGCGCTCTTGGGAGCCAGCTTCACCGTGCCGGTGGTGGACGGCCGGCCGGCGCTGGGCACCTGGCAGCAGATCATCTTCGTGGACTTCGACGTGCGGCCCCGCCGCCGGCGGGTGATCGTCCAAATTGTGGGGGAATAGCCGAGGCCGTTGGAGGAGGAAAGAGGGTTGGAGGAAGAAAAAAAGGGCCCCGTGCGAGCACGGGGCCCCTGATACTTCATTGCTCTGCCCGCGCCTTGACGGGCTTCACCCGCTTGCCCACCACGTTGATCACGTAGAAGCCGCCGATGAGGAGCACGGTGAAGGCCACGGCCAGCAGGTCGAAGTACTCGTCGATGAACCCCTGGATGGCCTCGCCGAAGACCATGATCAGCCCGCCCACCATGAAGAAGCGCCCCCCGCGCCCCAGGAGAGAGGCCACCATG
>Ga0256839_1001335_pt1 | contig 30146 bp, 32 predicted proteins | sample 354166metaG_FD_185968 | JGI IMG/M metagenome (GOLD analysis project Ga0256839, IMG submission 185968) | Hydrothermal vent microbial communities from Mid Atlantic Ridge, Atlantic Ocean - 354-166 | ecosystem: Environmental > Aquatic > Marine > Hydrothermal vents | place: Atlantic Ocean: Mid... | reverse complement strand
AGTACAGCAGATGGGGCACCGAGCCGACGAAGCCGTACCACACGTCCAGGACCTCGTCGATTTGGTCTTCTAAGACGTCGCCAGCCCGGCGCAGATAGCGTTCGTCCTCGGGGGTGAACCCCACCCCGCCTTGAGCTTCTCCAGCTCCTCCCCCGTGATCGGGGACCTCGCCGCCTCCGGAGTGCCGTACGCATAGCCCGGAATCGGCATCGGCATCGGCATGGAGATCGCCTCCTTCTCCTAGGCCTATAGTTCGGAGTCCGAAGTATAGGGCGGCCCGGCGGGCTTGTCAAGGCGGGGCCACCGGACATACAATTGTGGCAATTGAGGTAATTTGAAAGGAGGAGGGACGATGACCCGCACGGGAGCGACGTCGCTGCGCAACCGGATCGGCGATCTTCTCGCTCGGGTGCGCTACCGCAAGGAGCGGGTGATCATCGAACACCGAGGAAAGCCCGTGGCGGCGCTCATCCCGTTGGAGGACTTGGAGCTTCTCGAGCGCCTGGAGGAGGAGTGGGAGACCCAACTCCTGCGCGCGGCCAAGGCCTCCTCCGAGAAGCTCGTCCCCTTGGAGGAGCTCATCGCGCAGTACGAGCGACTCCACGGGGAGCGACTTGCCCTCTGACTCCTCTCGCCCTCCAGGGGCGCTCCTGCAGCTACAGCAGCTCAAATCCCATCGACTCGTCGATTCGCTCCACGGCGTAGGCCATCAGCGTAAAGGTGTTCTCCAGGTCGTCGAGGCTTACGATCTCGCAGGGGGTGTGCATGTACCGATTGGGGACCCCCAACAACCCCGTGGCCACGCCCGCGCGGGTGAGCTGGATCACGTTGGCGTCCGTCCCCGTTCCGCCGGGCACCCCCACGACCTGATGAGGGATCCCCCGCTCCTCCGCCACGCTGAGGAAGAGATCGAATACCTTGGGGTTGATGTTCGCGCCCCGCACTACAACGGGGCCCTTCCCCAGCTCGACGGCTCCCAGCTTCTTCTTCTCGGCGTCCATCGTCGGGAAGTCCGTGGCGAATTCTACATCGACGGCGATCCCCACCTTGGGGTCGATCGCAAAGGCGCTCGTCCGCGCGCCCCGCAGCCCCACCTCCTCCTGGACGGTGGCCACGGCGTACACCTCGGCTTTAGGCGTAAGCTGCGAGAGGAGCCGCGCGGCCTCCAGCACGACGAAGGCCCCGACTTTGTCATCAATCCCGCGGGCCACCAGAAGTCCGTTGCGCAGCTCCTCCGGCTCGTGGGCCAGCACGACGGGATCCCCGATCTGGACGAGCTTCTCGGCCTCTTCTTTGTCCTTTGCGCCGATGTCGATCCACATCTCCTCGATCTTGGTGACCTTCTCGCGGGCCTCGTTTTTGAGCAGGTGGATCGGCTTCTTCCCGATCACCCCCGACACGCGCCCCTCGCGGGTGCGGACCCAGACGCGCTGGCCCTGCAGGATCTGGGGGTCCCAGCCCCCGATCCCCGTAAAGTACAGAAAGCCGTTGTCGTCGATGTGGGTGACCATGAGCCCGATCTCGTCCATGTGCCCGGCGAGCATCACCCGCGGGCTCCCGCCTTGATTCACCACCGCAAAGGCGTTGCCATGGGCGTCCACCCACACTCTCTCGGCAAACGTCTTCGCCTCCTCCGTCCAGACGAGGGCGGCCTCGCGCTCGTAGCCCGAGGGGCTGATCGTCCCCAGCAGCCGTTGCAAGAACTCCCGTGAACGGGCTTCCATCGTAGCGGTTTCCTCCTTTTTCCGTTTCGTCGTCTCCGACCGTCCCGTGAGGGAACGGATGGCGGGATTGTAGCACCGAAGGCGTTCCCGGGCGAACGGCACGGATCAGCCGCCGAAGATCAGCATGAGCTCCACGGCGGGGAAGCCCACGCTGCGGAGCGGTCCGCCGGGGACGGGGTCCCCGTCGTGCTTCCACTCCTCGAAGCTTAGGGCCAAGCCGTAGCCCGCCTTGAGGCGCACCCCCGCAAAGGGGAAGACCTTCCACTCCACGGAGAGGTAGGGCAGCACGAACCAGAAGGGGCGCTCCAGCTTGAGCTGCCTCGGCGGGTTCTGCACCAGCGAGGCGAAATCTCCCTGGACCGGGCCGCGCAGCTGCAGCTCCCAAGAGCCCCCTCCCAGGATCGCCCCGAAGCTTACGCCCCCCTGCGCCGTCTCCGCAAGCAGCTTCTCCAAGAGGAGCCCGCCGAGGCCCAGCGAGATCGAAACCTCCTCGATTTCCGAGGCCCCCATGGAGGCGGCATAGGTCCACCAGCCCCCGGCCCCGAAGCCGCCGACGCGGAAGTCCACCCCTCCGAAGCCCTCGCCGCCCTTCAGGAAAAAGAGGGACCGCCCGCCCCAGACGACGTCTCCCTTGAGGTCGACCAGCCCCTGCAGGCTCCGCTCGAGGTCCTCCAAGGGGAGCAGGGCGCTCAAGAAGAGCGGTCCCCCGCCGCCGGAGTACGCTCCCCCGAGGGGGTAGACGAAGTCCAACTCTTCCGCCGGCGTCTGCACCCCCTCGACGGCGTGGAGCACGGGTTGCCATCGCCAAAGCTCCTCTCCGAGGCCCGGAGGCCCGGCGGGGGCAGGGGAGGCTCCGAACGCCTCGTAGCCGATCATCCCCGCCAGCACCGGCACCAGACCGATCGCTATTCCTGTCAACGAAATCCTCATGGGCATGAGAACCTCCTTCCGGCTTCCGGGTCAGGGGCCCAGCACGATCTCGATGCTCCCCAGCCGGGTGCTCAAGCGCAGCGTTCTTCGCTCCTCGAGTTCCCGTTCCTCCCCGAACGAGAGGGTCAGGGCCTGCCCCGGCCAGGCGAGGTCCCACCGGGCATCTAGCGTGGGAACGGCCTCCGCGCCGCGCAGCCGGATCCGGCCCATCTGCGTCTCCGCCCGGACCCTTAGGGTAGGGGAGGTAGGGGGGAGCGCGAGCCGGATGCTCCCCAGCTGCGTGCTCACCCAACCCCCTCCCGGCTCCGTGTCCGCCAGGGCGATGCTCCCCATTTGGCTCTCCAGCCGGACGCTCCCCAGCTGCGACCGGCGGATTTCCAGCCCTCCCATCTGGGTGGACGCCTGCAGCGCATCCCCCCGGCTCTCCTCCACGGCGATGTCGCCCAGCTCGGAGGAGAGCGTGGCCCGCGCAAACGACGCCCCCTCCACGCGAAGGGAGCCCATCTCACTGCGGGCCTCCAGCTGCCCGGCGGAGATCCCCCGCAGCGAGAGATCCCCCACCTCCGAGCGCAGCGCCAGCGAGGAGAACTCCGAGCGGCGGACGACGATCTCCCCCGTCCCGACGGCGGCCTCGAGCTCCCCCTGCACGCCTTCGACGTCGAGGAGCCCCAGCTCCTGGTCCACCTTCAGGGAGACGCCCGGGGGGACGGCGAGGGTCAGCTCCACCCAGCCGACGTTCTCCTCGATCCCCGGCGGGAGGAGTCGGAGGCGTCGCCCCAGCCAGGGAGCTTCCAGTTCCGCCCGGACTCGGATCTCCTCCTCGTCTTGGACGACGCTCACCCGGACGTCCTCCAGGTCGAGCCCGCGGACCTTCTTTACCACGGTGATCTGCAAGAGGGGTCGCCAGGCGACGTAGCCCGGCTCTCCCCGGCCGCGGACGACGACCTTCCCGATCTGGGAGTCGATCACGACCCGTTGGCCCCCATAGGGGATCTCCTGGGTGAGCGTCTCGAGGGCGTCGTAGCGCTCCAGATCGAAAGCCCCCAAGGTGAGCCGCGCCACGTCGCAGCCGCTTACGCCCCCGAGGGTGAGCAGGCTTCCCGCGATCAGGCCGAGCCATCGCAGGCGTCCCGCGATCATCGACGATCCCTCCGTCGCTCGCTTCTCGTTTCCTCCTCGGCGGCCAGGCGCAGGCCCCCGGGGTACAGATCGCTGCGGTAGGCGAAGTTCGCCGCCGAGGAGGGCAGCCGCGGCTGGATCGGGAGGTGTACGGCCAGCAGCACCCCCTCCGTCTCCAACGCGTAGAGCTCCGCCCAGAAGGGGTTCTCTTCGGAGCCGAAGCGCAGCGTATAGCGCGTCACATCGATCCGGCTCCCGTCGCTGCGGAGCGCGGCGGGCTCGACGCCCTCGACAACCAAGGGCTCGGCCCGCAGCGCCTGCGGGGTGAGAGCCACAAAGCGAAGCTCCGTCACGGACGCCCCCCGACGGAGGCGTTCCGCGATCGTCCGATACAGCACCTCGAAGTGGCTGAGCACGCTGAAGTCGTAGAGCACGGGCTCCTCCGCGGGCGGGAGGGGGAGGAGCCGTCGCTGGATCTGCTGGCCTTCCTCCGTGAGGGTGCAGCACACCGTCAGGATCGCCTCCTCCCGGGTCAGGGAGGCGTCGGCCCGGCTGCCGCCGTAGACCAGCGGCCCTTGGAGGCTGTACCGGAGGGGTCGGAGCGAGGGCGTGAGCTTCAGGCGCTGGGCGGCGGTGAGGTCCCCGCTCTGCAGCGCCCGGATGTTCGAGGTGAGCAGCAGCGTCCCGTCCTCGACCCGCTCCAGCGTGAAGGACTCCTGCAGCAAGGGGCGCTCCCCCACGCGCAGGGTGAACGTCCCCTCGCCCAGGATCTGACGGGGATAGGCGAAATATTGCTCCGTGAGGGGCGCGACGCGCTCGCCCGGACCCGGAAGATCGCCGATGACGGGCGTGCGCAGCGCCAGCTGCACCCCCAGCACCACGCCCAATCCCAAGAAGATCAAGGCCAGCACGGGGAGCGCGAACGCGGGTCGGGGGAACGGGAGCCCCCTCCACCGAGGTCGCGTTCTCCCTCGTCTTTTCTGTCCCCGCAATCCCTCGGGATGCGTTGCTTCGGGGGACCGCAGGCGCGCAAGCGTCCTCCGGAGCGCCGCCTCCACCGTCTCCGCGGAGGTCGAGAGGGCGGCCTGCAGGCCTTGAAGCTCCTCCAGCTCCCGACGGCACTCCGCGCACGCCCGGAGGTGGCCTTCCACGGCCTCCCGCTCCGGACCCGTTAGGGTCCCGTTGGCGTACCAGGGGAGGAGCTCTTGGTACGCTAGGTGCCTCTTGCGATCTGCCATAGCGCGTCTCCTTTCAGGCCGTCTCGTACGAGCAGCTCCTTGAGCTTCCGCTTGGCGTGGAACATCCGGCTCTTGACCGTTCCGGGGGGGATCCCCAGCACCTCGGCGATCTCCGGGTACGAGAGCCCCTGCCGGAAGGTGAGCTCGACCACGAGGCGGTGCTCCTCGGGGAGGCGCTCCACGGCCCGACGGACCCGCTCGACCAACGCCTCCCGGCTCACCGCCCGGGCGACCGGGTCGCCCCGGGGGTCCCCGAAGTCCTCGAGGTCCTCGGGTCTCGGCTCCTCCGCTGCGTCCGCGTCCGCGGGGGAGGAGAACAGGGCGTGGGCGCGGGATCTCGCCCGCTCCCACTCGAGGTACTTGCGATAGCCGATCCCCAGGATCCAGGTGGAGGGCTTAGAGGTCTCGTCGAACGTCCCCGCGCGCTCCCAGACGACCATCATCGTCTCCTGAACGAGCTCCTCCGTCGCGTGAGGGTCCCGAGTTCGCCGGAGGAAGAAGGCCGAAAGCCGGGGGTAGTACCGCCGGAAGAGGCGCTCAAAGGCGCGGGTGTCGCCGCGGGCCACGCCCCGTAGGAGCCCCACCTCTTCCGCCCTCGTGTCGGCGGCCCCTTCCCCTTTCCTTTCCCGTTCCCGTTCCCTGCCTTTCCCCCTGTCCATGCCCCCGGTTCCCCTCGGGAGGACTCTACGCGATCCACCATAGGATCACCAAGGCCAAGATCAGGGCTGCGGTCACCGCGCGGGAGCGCAGGCCCTGCCGACGGGACTTCGCAGGCTTATGTTCCCATCGGTATCCATAGCCATAATAAAGTGCTCCTGCTTTTTTACGGTGAGGGCTAGGTCCGCAGCCGATCATCCAGCGCATCAGGGCCTGTTCCCGTCGTGCGGCCAAGCGTTCCTCGGGCGTAGTCCGCTGCATCCTCGATCTCCCCCCTCGCTGAGGTGAATGACGAACACCGCAAAGGGGTTCACGTTCCCTTTCGCCCGCTTGACAAGCCGCAAATCCCTGCGCTACCATGGGCCGCCTTGGGGAGCCTAAACCCAGGCCCCAGCGCAACCGGAGGGAGCGGAGGCGAGGCCATGGGACGGGCGGCGACGGAGCGCGGGCGGCGGGCCGAAGAGCGCGCGGCGGAGTTCCTCCGATCTCTGGGCTACCAAATCATCGCACGCAACTACCGCTGGCAAGGGGGCGAGGTCGATCTCATCGCGCGGGACGGGGACTGGTTGGTCTTCGTGGAGGTCAAGGCCCGCTCCTCCCGGGCCTACGGCCTCCCCGAGGAGGCGATCACCCCCCGAAAGCGCCGGCGCCTGCTGCGGACCGCCCAGCGCTATCTGCAGCAGCACCCCACGGATCTCCCCGTCCGCTTCGACGTGGTGGCCCTCTCCGGCGGGGAGGCCCGCCTCTACCGGAACGCCTTCCCGGGAGATGGGTGAGATGTTCGCCAAGGCCTTAAGCGGCGCGGTGGTGGGGATCGAGGCCACGCTCGTCGAGGTCCAGTGCGACATCTCGCCGGGGCTCCCCTCGTTCGCCATCGTGGGCCTCCCGGAGAAGGAAGTGCAAGAGAGCCGGGAGCGCATCCGCAGCGCCGTCAAGAACTCCGGGTACGAGTTCCCCACGAGGCGCATCACGGCCAACCTGGCCCCGGCGGACGTGCGCAAGGAGGGCGTCGGGCTCGATCTGCCCTTGGCGCTGGCCATCCTCACGGCCACAGGGCAGATGCAGAGCGACCGTCTCGGCGATCTGTTGTTGTTAGGGGAGCTCTCGCTCGACGGCGGGGTCCGGCCCGTCAAGGGGGTGCTGCCCATCGCGCTGGCGGCTCGCGAGGCGGGGCTCCCCGGCGTCGTCGTCCCGAAGGGGAACGCCGCCGAGGCCGCCCTCGTCGAGGGCATCCGAGCCTACGGGGTGGGGACCCTCGAGGAGGCGATTCGCTTCCTGAGCGGGGATCTCGAGCTGGAGCCCGTCCGCTTCGACCGGGAGGCCTATCTCTCGGCGCACCTCGAATACCCGGTGGACATGAACGAGATCCGGGGCCAGGAGCAGGCCAAGCGCGCCCTGGAGGTGGCCGCGGCAGGGGGGCACAATCTGCTGATGATCGGTCCGCCCGGCTCGGGCAAGAGCATGCTCGCCAAACGGCTCCCCACCATCCTGCCGCCCCTAAGCTTCGAGGAAGCGCTGGAAGTCACCAAGATCTACAGCATCATGGGGCTCCTCCCGCCGGAGGAGCCCCTGATGGTCCGCCGCCCCTTCCGCGCGCCGCACCACACCACGTCGTATGCGGGGATGGTCGGCGGCGGACACGGGGTCCCCCGCCCCGGGGAGATCAGCCTCGCCCACCGCGGGGTCTTGTTCTTAGACGAGCTCCCCGAGTTCGAGCGCTCCGTGCTCGAGACCCTGCGGCAGCCCCTGGAGGAGCGGCGGATCACCCTCTCCCGGGCGGCGACCTCCGTCACCTTCCCGGCGGATTTCATGCTGGTGGCAGCGATGAACCCCTGTCCCTGCGGGCACCTCCACGACCCCACCAAGCGCTGCCGCTGCAGTCCCACCGACATCCAGCGCTACCACAAGCGGATCTCGGGGCCCTTCTTGGATCGGATCGACCTCTTCGTGGAGGTCCCCCGGCTCACGAAGGAGGAGCTCTTGGGCAAGCCCACGGGTGAGCCCTCGGCCCGGATCCGGGAGCGGGTGCGGGCCGCCCGCGAGCGCCAGCGCGCCCGCCTCGAGGAGGACGGGCTCTGGGTCAACGCGCAGATGGGTGTCCGCGAGATCCGAAAATATTGTATACTCTCGCCGGAGGCGCAGGCGCTCTTGGAGGGGGCCATCGACCGCTTCGGCCTGAGCGCCCGGGCCTACAGCCGCGTTCTGAAGGTCGCGCGCACCCTCGCCGACCTCGACGGCGAGGAGCGGATCGGCCCGGCCCACGTGGCCGAAGCCGTACAATACCGCGGCTCTACGGAACTGTTGGAATGGGAAGGAGGAGCGTGAACAGGTGATGATTCCAGCCAACAAGTCCTTGGGAGAGACGCCCACGCCGGCCCGGCACCGGGGTGGGGCTCCCCTGCCCTCGGTGCTCGTGATGGCCTTCCTGCTGGTCCTAGGGGCAGGAGGGGGCGGAACCGTGTCGGGCACCGCGTTCGCCCAGGCCCCTGCCGACGTCGTCCGGGTGGAGGCCGTGGAGATCGTGGGCAATGAAAACGTGAAGGAGAAGACGATCCTCAAGCAACTGTCCTTCGCCCCGGGCGAGGAGATCTCGGTGCCGGACGACCTGCTGCGGGCGGAGGAAGCCCTCCGTCGATCGGGCCTCTTCCGCGAGGTAACGGCGGACTACCGCATGGGAGAGGAAGGGATCGTCGTCCTGCTGCAGGTCGTGGAAAACCCCCTCATCGAGGAGATCGACATCCGGGGCAACCGAGACTGGAACGAGGACCGTCGCATCGTCATCCCCGGGGTGAACTGGAGCCTGCGCTGGCCCTTTACGAACTACCTGGTGAGTCCCGATCGGATCGAGGAGATCTTCAAAGAGCACGGCGTAGAGCCCGGTCAGGTGCTCAACGAGCGGAAGCTCTTCCGAGCTCTAGGGATCTCGAGACCGGGGCTTTGCCCGGGGGACGCCCCGGAGAACTCCCTCTGCGGGGAATACGTCCAGAAGGGGTACTTCCTCGTGGGCATCTCCGAGGTGCAGCCGGGGAGGACGATCCGCGTGCGCATCGTGGAGTACGTCTTCGAGGACGTCGAGGTCGAAGGGGTAACCGGCCCCTTCCGCGAGAAAGCCCTCACGCTGCTGGAAGCCCTGCCTCGGGGCAAGCCCGTCAAGCTCCAAGAGTTCCAGCTCGTCCTCCAACGGCTGGCTCAGTCCCTCTACTTCGAGCCCCTGCAGCAGGAAGACCTGCGGTTCGCGCCGGGCAGCGCGCCGGACCGCGTCGTCCTCGTCCTCTCGCTGCGACCTCGGGTCCTGTTGGAGGAGCCCGTGTCGGTACGGACCCTCGTCTTCCGCGGGAACACCGTCTTCCCCGCCGCGACGCTGCAGCGTCGGGTTCGCCTGCCGGAGGGCCCCGTAGACAACTTCGCCCTCCTTGCGGCCCTCGAGGAGGTCTACCGCCTCTACCGCAAGGAGGGGTACCTCTTCGTCAAGTTCGCTACGGAGGAGCGCTCCGGGGACACGTTGATCGTCCGCGTGGACGAGGGGCGCTTAGAGGAGATCGAGATCCGCCAAAACGGCTACACGACCGCCCGCCTGGACGGCGAGGGCTTCGAGCGCCTCCCCCTCGGGGCGACCGTCCCGGACCTCGCCCTCGACTCCCCGCCGGAGGAGGCGGAGGAGGAAGGGGAACTCCATCCCCTTCTCGTCCTCCTCGAGCGCTTCTCCCAGGCGTTGGGCGAGTTCCTCGGGACCGCCAACGAGGGCGGCCGGCCGCGCACCGACCCCCAGATCATCCTCAAGGAGCTCACGCTGCGGCCCGGAGACCTCGTCAACCAGTTCCGCTTGGCGGAGACCTATCGTCGGCTTCTCGACTTGGGGTACTTCCAGGACGTCCGCTTCGACTTCCAGCCCCTGGGCGAGGACGGCTATCGGCTCGTCCTAGAGGTCACCGAGCAGGACAAGCTGGGCAGCCTCAACGGCGGACTGAGCTTCTCGGCCGACGGGCTCATCGGCCAGCTGAGTGTAAACGGCAAGAACCTCTACGGAACCGGGCAAGACCTCTCCGTTCAGCTCGATCGAGGCATCTTGGGGAAGGCGATCACGAACTGGAGCGTGGACTACAAGACCCGTACGCTCCTCGACTTCGCCGAGTACCTCCAGATCAAGCTCTTCAACAACACCAGCCAGGAGAGGTCCCCGGAACCCTACCTGCTGCAGCGGCTGGGCGTGGAGAGCTCGCTGGCCTATCCCTGGCAAGGGATCCGCACCACCTTCGGGTGGCGGCTTGAGAGCTTCACGAAGCAGTTCGGCGTCACCGGAGGCCCCCGACGCGATCCCTTCGAGGAGTTCGAGGGGCAGGGGCAGGCCCTCGACGTCGACTTCGCCTCCGCCGCCGGCGAGGACGAGACCGACGAGCCGTCCCGCGTGGAGCGAGGGCTGACCAACGCCGTATCGCTCGCCGTGGTGCACGACAGCCGGAACAACCCGTTGTTCGCCACCCGAGGCGGGGTCCACTCCGCTCGGATCGAGCGCGCGGGCCTCTTCGGCGTGGGCACGGAGGACTTCCTCAAACTCTCCTCGACGCTGATCCAGTTCTTCCCCACGTGGGAGGATCAGACGGTGGCCCTCCGCGCCGTAGGGGGACTGGGGATGGACCTGCCCGCCCAGGAGTTCTTCTCCCTCGGCGGCGCGACCTCCCTGCGGGGGATCGAGCCGAGGCGCACTCCGGCCATGGCCTTCGTCAACGTGGAATACCGGGTCCAGGTGGCTCCTATGCTCGTCCAACTCGCGCTCTTCCTCGACGCGGGCACGGATGGGACGGGCGCGTGGTTCCGCTCCATGGGGATCGAGGGTCGGGTGAACGTCCCCTATTTGGGATGGCTGCGACTGGCACTCGCTTGGCCCCTCGAGGAGGGCTGGACTCCGGAGAACTATCGGGTAGAAGTCGGCTTTGGGCCGTTCTTCTGAGTCCCCGCCCTCGGCCGTCTCCCCCGATGCTCGGAACGAGCGGTCCGGCACGGACACGCGGATATCCCATCGGAGACGGATCGCAAGGGAAGGGCCTCGTTAGCCCCGATCGTGCGCACCAAACTAGACTAGGAACACGAGGAGGCACAACCGATGCGGCAAGCGATATGGGTGCTGATCGCGATCGTCGCGGTGGGCATCGGATTTATAGGCGGACGACTCTCGGCGCAGGAGCGCGCCGCCATCGAACGATTACAGGCGCAAATCCAGGAACTGGAGCAGCGGGTGCTCGCCCTGGCCTCGGCTCCTCCCCCCGTCGTGGAGGTACCGCAGCCTGCGCCTCCTGAGTCCTCCTCCGCGCCGACACCGCTGAAGATCGCCGTCGTACAGGTCAACGAGCTGGCCATGCGGTTCCAGCAGGACAACCCGGCCCTTCAGGAACGAGTCCGGCAGAAGACGGCGGAGATCGAGCAGGAGCTCCGTCGCATCCAGCAACAGATGCAAAGCGGGGCGATCAGCCGCGAGGAGGCGCAGGTGCGCGCACTGCAGCTCCAGCAGGAGCTGCAACAGCAGCTCCTGCTCGCCGTGGCCGGTCCCATCCAAGCGGCGGTCAACGAGGTAGCCCGCGAGCTGGGCTACGACCTGGTGATGAAGCACGAGGACGTCGTGTTGTATTATAAGAACGCGGTGCTCGACGACATCACCGAACAGGTTTGGGCTCGTATGGAACGCCTCCGGTGATGCCCACACACGCCGAGCAGGGAGCCCGAAAGGAACGCCAACAGAAAGGGGAAGGAGAAGGATACGATGAAGCAGAGCGGAATGTACGTCTTGGTGGGGATCGTGGTCCTGCTGGGAGGGGCGGTGGGATACCTCCTGGGACAGCGGGGATCGGATTCGGAGGAGGCCTCGGCCGCCTGGCAGGAGGAGAGGGCACAGCTGGTGCAACAAGTGGAGACGCTAAGCCAGACGCTCCGAGGACTGCAAGAGCGAATCGCCGCCTTAGAGCAAGAGACGGCCGCCCGCCCCGCGGCCTCGTCCGGGGCCGGGTCCCAGGCCGCGGACGGGACCGGCCTCAAGATCGCTTACGTGGACATGTTCAAGGTCCTCCAGGAGCTCCAAAACAGCCCGCTCGTCCAGCAGGCCTTGGAGCGCTTTCGCGCCGAGCAACAGAAGATCCAAGAGGAGCTGGCGGAGTGGGAACGTCGGTTCAACGAAGGGGAGATCACCAAGCGCCAGCTGGACGAGAAGCGGTTCGAGCTCGAACTGAGACTGCGGGAGATCAACCTGCAACTGTCGGCCCCCATCCAGAAGGAGATGCTGGAGATCATCCGCCAGATCGGTCAGGAGAAGGGCTACGGGCTCATCATCGACAACCCCGCCAGCCAGCTCAACGCCATCGTGCTCTACTCGCAGTCCGGCCAAGCGGACGACATCACCCAAGAGGTCATCCAGCGCCTCCGCACCCGGCTGGAAGAGCCCACGGAGCCGTCGCCCGACTCGGAGTCGGAGGGAGATGGCTCGTAGTCCAAAGGGGAGGCGGGAGAGCGCGTCCGCATCGGAGCCGGAGCTCCTTGCGCTGCTCCCCCTGCGGTATCCCTACTTGCTGATCGACCGGGTGGAGGAGCGCTCGCCGGCGCGGGTCCGGGCGATCAAGAACGTCAGCCACAACGAGTGGTTCTTCGTGGGCCACTTCCCCGAACGGCCCGTGATGCCCGGGACCCTGCTGTTGGAGGGCATGGCCCAGACTGCAGGAGTGCTGCTCCGCGAGCACGAGGGGGCCGAGGGCCCGGCGCTCGGGTTCCTGGTGGGCGTCGACAGGGCCCGCTTCCGCCGCCAAGTCGTCCCCGGGGATCGAGTCGTCTACGAGGCGAAGCTCCTCAAGGCGAAGCGGGGGCTGGTGCGGGCCGAGGTCGTGGCCGCCGTCGAGGGGGAGCCCGTCGCCGAAGCCGTCATCTCCCTGATGAGCGCTCCCGCGGAGTCGGAATCGGGCTGAGCTCATCCCTCCCGATTCTCCATTGTTATGTAAAGCAAAGACGGCCTAGACATACCGCCTCGATCACGTAGACTAAGGAGGGGTTCGCTATGAGCGTAAAACCCAAGAAGATCGTCGAGTGCATCCCCAACGTCAGCGAGGGGCGCGACCCCGACAAAATCGAGCAGCTCGCCCAGGCCGTGAAGGGGACACCGGGGGTCGCGCTCTTGGACGTGGACTCCGACGCCGACCACCACCGCACGGTGATCTCCTTCGTGGGCGGGCCCGAGGCCGTGGGGGAGGCCGCCCTCCGTCTGGTGGAGAAGGCCGTCGAGCTGATCGACCTCACGAAGCACAAGGGGGAACACCCCCGCATGGGCGCGGTGGATGTGATCCCGTTTGTGCCCATCCAGAACGTGACGATGGCCGAGTGCGTGGAGCTCTCCAAGCGCGTGGGGCAGCAGATCTGGGAGCGCTTTCGGGTGCCCGTCTATTTGTACGAGCAGTCGGCCACACGCCCGGAACGCGAAAACTTAGCCACGATCCGCAAGGGGGAATTTGAGGGGTTCTTTGAGAAGATCCAAGAGCCCGACTGGGCTCCGGACTTCGGGGAGCGGGAGGTCCACCCGACGGCGGGGGTGGTGGCCGTCGGAGCCCGAATGCCTCTCATCGCCTTCAATGTGAACCTGGGGACGGACAACTTGGACATCGCCAAGAAGATCGCCCAGGCCGTCCGGCACCTAAGCGGCGGCCTGCGCTACGTCAAAGCCTTGGGATTCAAACTCGAGGACCGAGGGATCGTGCAGGTCTCGATGAACATGACGAACTACCAGAAGACGCCGCTCTATCGGGCCTTCATCTTGATCGAGCGGGAGGCGAAGCGCTACGGGGTCCCCGTGGTGGGCAGCGAGATCGTTGGCCTCGTCCCCCGAGAAGCCCTTTACCAAACGGCAGAGTTCTTCCTGCAGCTCGAGGACTTCCAGCGGGAGCAGATCTTAGAAGACCGCATCGAGCAGGCGTTGCAAGAGGCGGAGGGATCGCCCGAAGGGTGATCGCGTGTTGGCCGTAGGGCTTCTTCAAGGAAGGTGCCCTTTTCGGGCCAGTTCCTCCTCGGGTGCCTCCTCCAGCCAGCGGAGCAGCTGCACCAGACGCTCCTTAGCCCTGCGAAAGATCCGTTCTCCGGCCTCGGCGCTCCCCTCCCGCGGGTCGAGGGTTGCGCCGCTGCGCGAGAAGTCCACGGTGTCCAAGGGGAGCTGTGCTCCAAACCGCTGCACCCCGAACTCCTCGGAGGCTCCCTCCACCGCAGCGTCCATCCGCTCCCCGCGCACCAGCTCCGGGTGGAGATGAGCGATGAGGGACGTCTCCGCGGCCCCGGCGTGTGTGCCGCGGCTTCGGAAGAGCTCTCGGAGAACCGCCTGGACGCTCGGATCGAGCCACCAGCTCCATACCACCGCGAAGACGTCCTCGCAGCGGAGCGTTCGGCAGACCTCCAGAAGCGCGGCGCTGTTGCCCCCATGGCCGTTGACGAACACCAAGCGCCGCCACCCGTGCTCGGCCAAACTGCGGGCAAGGTCCCGCATGTAGGCGCGGAACGCATCCGGGGAGACGGTGAGCGTCCCCCAGAACTGTTGATGGTGCGCAGAGATCCCCACGGGCACCACCGGAGTGCACACCGCCCCCGTCTCCGAAGCGGCGGCGTGGGCCAGCGCTTGGGCCGTGAGGAAGTCCGTGCCCAAGGGGAGATGAGGGCCATGCTGTTCCGTCGCCCCTACGGGGATGAGCCCTACGGTAGCCTGCCCCCGACGCTCGCGGACCTCCGCCCAGGTGAGCTCTGCCAGGTTCACGTCTCCGTCCCCTCCTCGGTCCTTCAGTCGCGGTGGCCTCGGCAGCGTGCCGTTGTCCGCGCAACGGACCCCCTAGGATACCCGGAGCGCATCCCCCGCTCAAACGGGGCGGGAGGGGAGGAGAAAGGGAGTTGCCCGCCCTCCCTCCTTCCCGCACAATGAGCACACCATGGCCTCACGCAGCAGGTCGGTCGGCGATACGTTTAACGGCATCTTCAAGAGCCGTCGAGAGGTACCAAGGCCGAGATGGGTGTTGCTGGGGATCCCTTACGACGGGAGCAGCTCCTTCCGTCCGGGAGCTCGTCTTGCCCCTCCCCGCATCCGCGAGATGGCGGCCTCTCTCAACGCCTGCACGGAGGCCGGTCAAGACCTCGCCGCGATCCCGGCGGTGGATGACGGAGACCTCCCGCTGCCGACGGATCGGGAGCAGGCCTTCGCTCAAATCGAGGCCGCGGTGGAACGGATCGTCGCCGAGGAGGCCGTGCCCATCCTGCTCGGGGGGGACCATGCCGTAACCGTGCCCGCGGTTCGAGCGGCCCTACGACACTATCCCGATCTCTCGCTGCTTTACCTCGACGCCCATCCCGATCTCTATCCCCACTTCGCCGGCGACCGCTTCTCGCACGCGTGCGTGGTCCGCCGGATTCTCGAGCTGCCCGGCATGGGAGGGCAGAGGATCACCCAGGTAGGCGTGCGGGCGCTCACGCCGCCGCAGCGAAGGGCGGCGGAGGAGGCGGCGATCCGTATCGTGCCCGCTTGGGAGCTTGCGGCGTTCCGCTACGCGGAGACGGGGCCGGTCTACCTCTCCTTGGACATCGACGTGCTCGACCCGGCGTACGCGCCCGGGTGCGGGAACCCCGTGCCCGGAGGGCCGAGCACCCGCCAACTCCTCACGCTGCTGCAGGGCCTACGCTGCCGGGTTGTAGCGCTCGACGTGGTGGAGGTCAATCCCTTGCTCGATCCGGCGGGCGTGACGGCCCTGACGGCTGCCCGGCTCGTGACGGAGATCTTGGGAACCCTCGTCTCCCCCCTCGGTCCCTGGCCGGGTGAGGCACCGGACTCTTCCGGTGGACCTTCCATTTGAGCCCCTCTCTTCCCATATGCTACCATGCCCCGAAACCCCGACACGGAAGACAACTCGACGGAATCCCTTTGCGAGGTGAGATCGATGGGCATCGAGGACATCAAGACCGTGGCGGTGATCGGGGCCGGGACGATGGGCCACGGCATCGCCGAATTGGCCGCTCTGGCCGGGTACGACGTGAACCTCAGGGACATCAACGAAGAACTCGTCCAGAAGGGCTACCAGCAGATCGAGTGGAGCCTGAACAAACTGGCCGAGAAGGGGACCATCACCCCGGAGAAGGCCCAGGCGGCCCTCCAGCGCGTAAAGACGTTCGTCGACCTTAAGGAAGCCGTCCAGAACGCCGACTTCGTGATCGAGGCCGCCCCCGAGATCCTGAAGCTCAAGAAGGAGCTCTTCTCCGAGGTGGATGGGTACGCCCCGCCGCACGCGATCCTGGCCACGAACACCAGCTCCTTGAGCATTACGGAGATCAGCGAGGCGACGAAGCGCCCCGATAAAGTGGTGGGGATGCACTTCTTCAACCCCCCCGTCAAGATGGCCCTCGTGGAGGTGATCAAGGGGAAGCACACCTCCGAGGAGACGATGCAGACGACCGTGGAGCTCGCCCAAAAGATGGGCAAGACCCCCATCCGGGTCGAGAAGGACGTCTTCGGCTTCATCGTCAACCGCGTGCTGGTGGGGCCGTTCATGTTCGAGTCGGCCTGGATCGCCTCCCGGGGCGAGGCGACCATTCAAGAGATCGACAGCCGGATGAAGTACTACGAGGGGTTTCCCATGGGCCCCTTCGAGCTGCAGGATCTCACGGGCATCGACATCGGGTACTACCTCATGAAGGAAGCGGGAATGCCCATCCCGCCCCTCATCGAGGAAAAGGTCAAGGCCAACGAACTGGGACGCAAGACGGGCAAGGGTTTTTACAATTACCAAAACGGCGGGGCGGACTACCCCCGCGAGGCAGGCGAAGCGTTCGACCCGCTGCCCATTTATGCCCTGATGGTCAACGAGGCCTGCCACCTCCTAGAGCAAGAGGTCACCAAGCCGGAGGACATCGACCTGGCGGTGCAGCTGGGGGCGGGCTTCCCCGAGGGCATCCTGCGCCGAGCCGACCGGATCGGACTGGACAAGCTCCTGAACAAGCTCGAAGAGCTCTACGAGAAGCACGGCGACGAGCGCTACCGGCCCGCCGAGCTCCTAAAGCAGATGGTCCAGGAGGGCCGCACGGGCGAGCAGGCCGGACGCGGCTTCTACTCCTACGAGAAGACCAAGGGCAAGCGGGAGTACCAGACCCTCCTCGTCGAGGTGGACGAGAAGGGGATCGGCTGGATTACGCTCAACCGCCCGCATCGTCTCAACGCGATCAACTCCGAGATGCGCGAGGAGCTCCCGGCGGCCCTCCAAGAACTCGCGGAGAACGACGCCGTCCGCGTCATTGTGATCCAAGGTGCGGGCGAAAAAGCGTTCAGCGCCGGGGCGGACATCACGGAGTTCGCGGGGGGCAAGCCCTACCAGTTCGCCGAGCTGGGGGAGTTCTTCAGCGCCCCGCAGCAGTGTCCCAAGCCCGTGATCGCGGCCATCGACGGCTACGCGCTCGGAGGCGGGCTCGAGCTGGCGTTGGCCTGCGACTTCCGCATCGCCTCGAGGCGCTCGGAGGTGGGCCAGCCCGAGATCCATTTGGGGCTGATCCCCGGCGGCGGGGGGACGCAGCGCTTGGCCCGTTTAATCGGCCCGGCACGGGCCAAGGAGCTGGTGATGCTGGGAGAGCGCATCCCCGCCCAGCAGGCGTACGAGTGGGGGATCCTCAACAAGGTCGTGGACGACGACCAATTCGAGGAAGAGGTGCGGGCCTTCGCGGAGAAGCTCGCCGCCGGGCCGCCCATCGCGATCCGCTTGGCCAAGCGCTTGATCGACTGGGGGAGCGAGTCGCCCCTGGAGGCGGCCCTCTTCATGGAACGCGAGGCCTTCGGGCTCTTGTTCAGCACCGAGGACATGGTCGAAGGCACCACCGCGTTCCTCATGAAGCGCAAGCCGGAGTTCAAGGGGAAGTAGCGGAGCCGCCGCAAGAGAGACACCGGGTCCGCAGAGGGGCACCTCGCACCGGAGGTGTCCCTCTGCCGGCCCTGCGACCCACCGAATAGGGGATCCCACGATAACCCCTTGTCGGCATGGGGAGACGGTGCTACACTATCTGAATGAGATCGAAGCCAACAAGAGAGGAGGCCGGGCGGAAGATGAGTAGGAAGTTCGCTTTCATTCTGGGGGTCATCCTCCTGGGGGTGGTGGGGTTCGCCCTCCCGGCCCTGGGACAGGGGGATACGACCCAGACGGACTCGGCCAGCGTGGACGACGTCGTGCAGGCCATCGAACAGCTCCCGCTTCCTCCGGACGAGAAGGAGGACCTGGCCGAAGAGCTCCTCGAGGCCATCGAGAGCGGAGCCCTGACCCCGGACCAAGCCCTCCAAGTCGTCCAAGCCGTCCAGGAGGCGCTGGCACGGGGGCTGATCGACCCCGAGAAGGCGGAAGAGCTGGTGGAGATCGTGATCGGCCTGGTGCAGTCGGGAGTCTCCCTCGAGGAGGCACTGCAGTTTGCCTTGGGGACCGCCGGCGAAGGGGATGATGAGGACGACGAGGACGGAGACCATCCCGAGGACGACTCCGACAGGGACGATGAGGACGACTCCGAAGACGACGCCGAAGAGGGGGAGGACCACGAGGACGACGACGAGGATCACGAAGACGAGCACGGCTCCGGCCAAGACCAAGGTCGGGACGATGACGAGAACGAAGACGAAGACGAGGACGACAACGAGGATCATGAGGATGAGGATGAGGACGAGGACGACGATCGATGACGAGTAAGTAAGACATAGCTCGGGAGTCAGCGACCGTTTGCACAGCAGAGGCATCGGAGGAAGAGCGAGAAGGGTTGCTTTCTCCGATGCCTCTAGCTTATAAGAAGGGCTGAAGGTGCCTCCCTCGAAAGGCGCCGGGAAGGCAATGGAGAGAAAGATTCGGAAGTCGAAAGGAGGAACGCCCTCTTGCAGCAGAGCCGCCTTGACATCCCCCGGGCCCCGCGAACGCGCCTCTCGGGGGAGGAGATCGCGAACGTCCTCACCCACGGGCTGGGGGCCGTCCTGAGCGCCGTCGGAGCGCTCATGCTCCTCGTCCTCGCCGCCCTTCAAAGGGACGCCTGGAAGATCGTCAGCTTCGGCGTCTACGGCGGGACGCTCGTCCTCCTGTACGTGGCCTCTACGCTCTATCACCTCGTGCAGCGGCCCCGCGCGAAGCGGGTCCTGCGCGTGCTGGATCATTCGGCCATCTACCTGCTGATCGCGGGGACCTACACGCCCTTCTTGCTGGTGGGCCTCCGCGGGGTCTGGGGCTGGACCCTCCTGGGGCTGATCTGGGCGTTGGCATTGGCGGGAATTGGGCTCAAAGTCTTCTCGTGGAGACGCCCCCGCGGCCTGTCCCTCTCGACCGTCGCTTACCTCCTCCTGGGATGGTTGGGAGTGGTTGCCCTGCCCGAGATCCTGAACCGCCTACCCCTCGGGGCCCTCCTGTGGCTCTTGGCGGGTGGGGTAATGTACACCCTGGGGGTGGTTTTCTTCTTGTGGAAGGGACTACGCTATCACCACGCGATTTGGCATCTGTTCGTGCTCGCCGGAAGCGCCTTCCATTATGGGACCATCTGGGTGTACCTAGCCTGACCCTGCCCATCGCGCTCGGTCCCCACGGTTTGTACGGGGGACAGGTTACGCGACCGGTGCAGACGGACGGCGGAGCAGGCGGTCGATCCTGCGCTGCAGGTCCTGACGGAACTCCTCGGCGAGCGCCCGCCAGTCCTCCTCCGTGAAGCGATCGTACTCCGCCGGGGGGAGCTCCACCGGGTCGAAGAGGAAGTAGCGCAGCTTCGTGGGCAGCGCCCAGACCAACAACGAGGGAAACGGGAGGAGAAGGGGCACCAGCGGGGAGATCCCGAAGAAGGGGAAGCCCAACAGCCGCGCCAGGGCCGGGACGTTCACCGAGAGCGGGTGGAGCCCCTCGCCCCCCAGGCAGACGGCGGGGACCAAGCGGGCTCGGTACCGGGCGGCCAACTTCAGGAAGCTCGTGTGGAAGCGCTGAAGCCGGTAGCGGCGGTGCCAGCCCTTGGCCATCCCCGCGGCCCCCTCCGGGGCGTAGAGCATCACGCTCTTGTGGCGAAAGAGCTTCTCTAGGTTGAGGAAGGTGGCCTCCACCCCGCCGACCGTCTCGAGCCAGCGGTGGGGGAGGATGTACTGAAAGATGGGATTGCGGCTGAAGACCTTCTCCCCGGGGCCGCGCAGCCAGAACCCCTCGCCCCTCCGGAGGATCAGCTCCCCGCCCAACACGAGGAAATCCCAGGGGAAGGCCATCCCGGCGTGGTTCATGTAGATCAGGGTCGGACCCTCCTCGGGAACCCGCTCCAGGCCGTGGTACTCGGCGCGGAAGTAGCGCCGGGCCAGCGGCCGGAGGACATCCCGGGCAAAGAGGTAGGGATAGCGCTCGTTGAGGATGAGGTCTTGCACGCAGCGGGGACCGCAGTGGGGGCACCCGCTCCCCTCCCGGGAGGCTTGGCCGTCCGTCCGCGCCCGCTCCCGCTTCAACCGCTCCCGCACCCAGCGGAGCCCCATCGAGGCGTAAAACCCGAACGGTAGGGCGAAGAGCGCCCGCTCCCAGGGCCGCCAGGAGGACCGTCCTCGGGCGGCGGGAAGGTCGCGGTGATGCCGCTCCCAGTGGGCGTTCAGGGCCGCCAGCCAGGAGGGGGGCCCGTAGACCCAGCCCTCGGCGCGCAGCGTTCCGATGCCCGTTTCCTCGGCGACGGGATCTTGCCCCGGAAGATCCATCTCTTGCGCCATGGAGACCGTTATAGCCCAACTTGACGCCGACAGACAAATCCGATTATCTTGGCTTCCGCTCCTTCAGTTACGGCCAAAAGGAGGGATTCTGATGATCACCGATTGGCTCGCGGGGACACGGGGAAGGTCGTGGGCCGTGGCCGTCGTCGTGGGGGTGATGCTCGGGATCGCCCTGCTCACGGCGGACCGGCAGCCGAGCGCCCTGGGCCAGGGGGCCGGACCGCTGGCCCAATACGACCCGAACGTCCGTCAATGGCACATCGTCGCCCGCTACTACACCCTGGTCAACGGAACGCGTGTCCAAGTGAACCTGGTGCAGACGGTCACCGGAACGGCGATCCGGGGGAGCTCCACCGCGGGGTTTTGGCTCATCGAGCAGCACCACATCAACCCGGAGTTCTTCTACGACCCGGAGAACCCGCCGGACGTCCCGCGCGGGACGCCGATCTCGTTCCACTACTTCCTCGATACGATCGACGTGAACGCCTTAGTTCGGGGGACGGGGGTGCCCATCGAGGTCGTCCGCCGGACGTCCACCTACGCGCTCCTCGAGGAGAAGCGCCGCCGCCAGGTGAACGAGATCCCTATCGCCCAAAGCGTTGAAGTGGGGGACACGGTGGTCGTCGCCGTGCTCGTCGACTCCGCACTCACGCGGCCCGGACGCTTCGAGGAGCGCTCGGCCCGCGTCACGAGCGTCCGAGAGGGCTTCTTCACCGTCGACCTCGACCTTAAGGAGGTCTCCGGCAACACCGCCGTCCACGGGGCCCCCGTCTTCGTCCGCCGGGACGGGCAGTGGCAGCTGGCCGGGATCTTCGTGGCCCACGACGTCCGCACCCGTCCGGGCGAGAGCGCGATCGCCCGCCTCCCCTCCCTAGACGAGTTGATCCCCAAGGAGGCCCAGAAGCCGGATCGGGACAACGACGGCGTCCCGGACGACGAGGACCGCTGCCCCGACCTCCCGGGAGACCCGGAGAACGACGGCTGTCCGGACTTTTAGCTTGGCGGTCGGCGTAGTCGACCGCAGCTCGGGGGCTTGCGGGAGCAACGCTTGGCAGCCCTCAGCCGTGCCGCCGCTGGAACTCCCGCATGAAGTCGACGAGGGCCCGGACGGCCTCGAAGGGGACGGCGTTGTACAGGGAGGCCCGCAGCCCCCCCACGGAGCGGTGTCCCTTGAGCCCGAGGAGCCCCGCACTTCGGGCTTCCTCGAGAAATCGTCGTTCCAGCTCCTCGGAGGGGAGCCGGAAGGTCACGTTCATGCGCGAGCGGCTCTCGGGCCGGGAGCAGCCCCGGTAGAACCCCCGGGAGGCGTCGAGGGTCTCGTACAGCAGCCGGGCCTTCCGCTCGTTGCGCTCGGCCAGGGCCGGAAGGCCCCCCTCCGCGAGGTAGTGTTCCACCACGAGCTTCAGCACGTAGATCGCGAAGACGGGCGGGGTGTTGAGCAGCGAGTCCTTCTCCGCTACGGCGCGATAGCTCAGCAGGCTGGGGAGCCCCCGTGCCCTGGAGCGCTCCAGGGCCTGAGGACTGGCGATCGCGACGGTGACGCCCGCCGGTCCCAAGTTCTTCTGCGCTCCGGCGTAGACCAGCCCGAAGCGTTTTACGTCCAGGGGCCGCGAGGCGAGGTCCGAGGAGGCGTCGCAGACGAGCAGCACGCCCTCCGGGGTCTCGGGGACGTAGGGGAACTGCGTCCCGGCGATCGTGTTGTTGCTCGTGTAGTGCAGGTACGACGCTTCGGGGCTGACAACCAGCTCCTCGGGTCGGGGGACGCGGTCGTAGTTCGTCTCCTCGCTCGACCAGGTCGCCCGGACCGCGTGCCCGGGCCCCAGCAGCGGGAGGGCCTTTTGGGCCTCTTGGAGGGCTTTGGCGCTCCAGCGGCCCGTGATCAGATACTCCCCCGGGTGGCCGGGCTCCAAGAGATTGAGGGCCACCAGCGCGAACTGGAGGGTGGCTCCGCCCCCCAGGAGCAGCACCTCGTAGTCCGGGGGGATCTCCAGCAGCTTCCGGAGGCCCTCGATGGCCCCTTGGTGTACCCGCCGGTATTCGGGGCTGCGGTGGCTCGTCTCCAGGATCGAGAGGCCCGTGCCCTCGAAGTCGAGGAGCTCCTCGCGGACCCGCTCCAGAACGGGCCGGGGCAGGGCCGCCGGGCCGGGGTTGAAGTTCCAGACCGTCGCGCTCATTGGGATCGCTCGCCTCCTTTGCGCGTCCGCTATGATACAATCTCGGGCCGAAGGACACGAGGGAGGTTTAACACCTAATGGCATCAGGGCGAAAGAATCTGATCTTGGCCAACATCCGCAACGGGTTGGCGTACCCGCACGACGACGTCTGCTACTTTCAAAGCCAGTTCGCCCACCACAAGAAGCTGGGGTACTTCCGCATCGACGCGATGCCCTATCGGGCGGTGATCCACCTCCTGTGCGGCGGGGAGATCACGATCGTGGACGCCACGGCCAAGCAGAAGCCCCTGACGGACGCCCAGCGCAAGGGCGTCCCCACCTGGTGTTTGGTGTTCAACCGCGCGCTGCGGTATTACGACGTCCGGGTGTGCGACTGGCAGACGAAAGACATGGTGCAGGTGGCCCACTCGCGGGTCCACAAGCCCCTGGTGCAGGCGATCCGCAAGCTGGCGGAACTGTACGGCCACTCGGGCCCCGCGATCATCGGGGAGAACGTCCACTTGGTGTGCCATCGCAACGTAGAGTTCGACGACAAGCCCGAGGTGCTCGCCCGGCTCGTGCGGAGCCACCGGGCTTGCCCAGCGGACGAGGGAGGCCCCTTGTAATCCCCCATTTTGGAAGGCATACTGTCTGCAACGGGAGAGAACATGCCGCGGGAGAGGCGCTCTCTCGCGTCTTGCGTCGAAACCAGAGGAGGGGAAAAGAGATGGCCGATGCGACTCAGGAGACCTTGACGGTGGCGGAGCTGAAGGCGAAGCTGGACCGTGGGGATCCCTTGCTTCTGCTGGACGTTCGCCGCCCGGAGGACGTAGCCCGCTGGCGGATCGAAGCGAAACACCCGGTGGACTTCCTGAACATCTCCTACGCCGACATGGCCCCGGAGGGGGATCCGACCGATCCGGCGCAGATCCCCCACGAAATCGCCCAGGTGAAACGGTATCTCGAGGACCACCCCGAACTGGTGCAGAAGCTCCCCCGCGAGAAGCCCATCGTCGTGGTGTGCGCCAAGGGGGTCACCTCCGCCCACGCAGCTCAAGCCCTGCGGGAGCTAGGCTTTGCCGCGGTCCACGTGGAGGGCGGCATGGCCGCCTGGGGGCGCTTCTACGAGACGAAATCCGTAGTCGAATCCCCGGAGCTTTCGATCTACCAGGTGGTGCGCCCGGCACGCGGGTGCCTAAGCTACGTGATCGCCTCCCGGGGGCAGGCTGCCGTGATCGACCCGCTCCGCCACGCAGACGAATACCTCCGGCTCGCGGAGCAGCGGGGGGTGACGGTGGATCTCGTCTTGGACACCCACGCGCACGCGGATCACGTCAGCGGAGGCGTGGCACTGGCTCAGCGCCTAGGGGTGCCCTATCATCTACACCCTTACGACGGCATTCACCCCATCGACCTGCTCCCGGCAACGATCGAGTTCGCCTACCTGAAGGACGGGCAGGTCTTCTCCGTAGGGGATGCGCGCGTCCAAACGATCCACATCCCGGGCCATACGCTGGGCAACGTGGCCTTCTGGGTGAACGAGAGATACCTGCTTACGGGGGACAGCATCTTCATCGACTCCATTGCGCGGCCCGATCTAGGGGGCCGGGGCGAGGCGTGGGCACCGCTCCACTACCGCTCGCTCAAGCGGCTCTTGGAGCTGCCCGACGAAACGGTCGTGCTGCCCGGCCACTACAGCCACCCCCGGGAGTCCGGTGAACAGGGGCTCTTCGCCGCCCCCTTGGGAGAGCTCAAGCGCACCAACGAGGGGCTGGGGATGGTAGAGAAGGGCGAGCGCGAGTTCGTCGAGTACATCTTGAAGAGCCTGCCGGAGTTTCCGCCCCAGTACGTGGACATCAAGCGGGTCAACGCCGGGCTGCTTGCGCCCGAGGAGGGGCAGACCGAGGAGCTCGAGTTGGGCCGCAACGTCTGCGCCCTGGCTCCGGCATACCAGGCGACGTAGGCCCGATCGCGGAGAAGAGAAGAAAGGGGAGGAGAAGATGATAGACCTCTTTCCCAACGGGATCCTGCCCTATGCTGTCGGCGGGTTGTTCGTGGGACTTGGGGTGGTGCTCGTCTTCGTGCTGACGGGCTACGTCACGGGAGCGAGTACCTTTTTGGAGTCCACGCTCTCGTACGTGTCGCGACTGCGGCGCTTCCGGGAGCACGCCGCCTCACGCGACTGGCGTCTCGCCTTCACGCTCGGCATCGTAACCGGAGCCGCCCTCTATGCTCTCTTCTACCAAGGCGGTCCTTGGACCACGGAACTGGCCGGATGGCGGCTCGGCCTAGGCGGCCTGCTGATCGGGATCGGATCCCGGCTGGGGGGCGGGTGCACCTCCGGGCACGGGGTGTGTGGGCTCGGCTCGTTCTCCTCCGTCTCGCTGGGGGCCGTGCTCACGTTCGTGGGGGTCGCGATCGCGACGGCCCATCTGGTAGAGAGCCTGGGGGTCTACCCGTGAAGCGCTGGGGCAGGCTGGCGGCGGTCTACGGAGGCGGAGTGCTCTTCGGGTTCGGCTTGGCATACAGCCGCATGGCCCAACCGGAAGTGGTCCTCGACTTCCTGCAGCTCGACGACCTGGGACTGCTCCTCGTGCTGGGCGTGGCCGTTGTCGTAGCGGCGGTGGGCTTTCACGGGGTGCCCCGACTGTTGGGTTGGGAGACGGCCCCCCTCACCGGCCTCCGGTATGCCCCGCGCAAGACGGCCTTTCGGCCCCGCGTACTCACGGGAGCGGCGATCTTCGGCCTCGGATGGGGTCTTTCCGGGATCTGCCCCGGGGCAGCCTTCGCCTCGTTGGGCCTCGGGAACCTCCCCATCGTGTGGGGAATCGCCGGGATGTTCCTGGGAGCCTACCTCGTAGGCCTTTGGGAGGAGAGACGGATCCCCTCCGGGCTCCGCGTCCAGGCCGAGACGACGGCCGCTCCGCAGAGTGCGTCTCGATCTCGTCCCTGACCGACCCGCGCCCTCGAGAAGCGCTACTCCAAGAAAACGGGACGAAGGAGCGAAACGGACGGACGGACGGAATAACGAGGAGGTGAGGTTCCATGGCTGCGAAGACGTGCAACGTAGGGAGAATCGACCGCGTAATCCGGGCCGTCATCGGGATCGCCCTGATCGGAGCGGGAGGATGGGCGTGGGACGGTTGGCAAGGCGCTCCGGGGGGGATCGTCGCGGTCATCGCGGGCGCGGTGCTCCTGGGAACGGCCCTTACGGCGTTCTGCCCCCTATACCGGGTTCTGGGAGTGCGCACCTGTCCCGAGGAGGGATAGCCCGCTTGAAGGGACGTGCCGCACCGCGTAGACTCCCCGGCAGGTCCGGATAGAGCTTCGGGCCAACCGAATGGAACCGGAAGGAGGCGAAAGACATGTCGGGAACGGAGAACAGGAACGATCCGCTCATCGACGTGCGCGAGAACGGGCCGTATCTGGTGCAGGGGCCTCTGACGTTTAGGGACGCCCAAGGGAACGAGCAGACGATCGACCGCCCCTGGGTTGCTCTCTGCCGCTGTGGGCACTCCCAGAAGAAGCCCTTCTGCGACGGGACCCACAGCTCACAGAACTTCCAGGCCGAGAAGGGGGAGTTCTACAAGCCCTAAGCGCTGCACCAGGGGTTGTGCAGTGAACCGTGCGCAGCACGCGCACGCGCGAACGGTTCTCTCCGTGGAGGACCGAACGGGATCGGGAGACCCTACTCCGTCGGGTCGATCCTCTTGTCCTTGAGGAACTCGGCCAGGATCTCGGCGAGCACCCCTTCGGCGGTCTTGCCGCGAGCGTGGCAGTAGAGCTTGAACTTGGTCCCCAAGGGAACGGGGAGCTTGTACGCGAAGAGCTTCTTCGGCCCCCGGAGCAGGGGGTTCTCCTCGGGGGTGGCTGCTTGCGTGGCGATCCCTTCCCCGGGCAAGGTCGTGAGGCCCTGCCCGTTTCCCTTCTCCTCTAGCGGGTTGGCAGCGACGATGCGCTTGCGCTGAGTCGGCATCGCTCGAGCACCTCCTCGGCCAAGTCGTTGTAATCCCAAGCGCCCGGGGAGTTGGGCGCGTAGAGCTGGATGGGCACCCCGTGGCTGGGGGCCTCCGCCAGGCGCACGTTCCGTCGGATCTTCGTCCGAAAGAGCTTGTCGGGGAACGCCTTCTCCAGAAAAGACTCCACCTCGCGGCTCAAGAGGGTCCGCTGGCTGTGCATGGTGAGCAGCACGCCGCCCACTTCCAGCTCGGGGTTCAAGCGCTTGCGGACCAGCTCGATCGTCTCGCAGAGCTGGCGGACCCCGTCCAGGGAGAGGAACTCGCTCTGGGAGACGATGAAGACCTCGTCCGCGGCGGCCAAGGCGTTGACCGTGAGGATGTCCAAGCTGGGCGGGCAGTCGATGAGCACGAAGTCGACCGGGGCGTCCGCCCCCAGGGAGGCCAGGGCGTTGCGCAGCAGGGTCTCGCGGCCCACTTCCGTCACGAGCCGGGCCTCGTAGTGGCTGAGCGAGACGGAGCTGGCGATCAGATAGAGTTCGGGCACGTCCGTCTCGTAGGTGGCCTCCGGGAGGGGCACCCGTCCGTCCATGACGTCCTCTAAACTCACGACGGGGTGCTCTACCCCCAGGTGGCGGGTGGTGTGGGCCTGCGGGTCGGCGTCGATCAACAGCACCCGTTGCCCCCGGAGCGCCAATCCCGCGGAGAGGTTGACGGCTGTGGTCGTCTTCCCGGTTCCGCCCTTCTGGTTCGCGATGGCAATGACTCTCATAGTGCGCTCATTCTCTTGCTCCAAAGCCCGGACCCCAAGGACAGCGGTCCCTAGCTGATTAGATAGTTGTCCGAACCCTTTGGGGCAGCTAAGCGACTAGATAGTTCGTTCCGCATGGCCTCCCCACTTCGGCTGCTTGCTCTGATCTCCCTCTTCCCGTAGGATACTGCGGTGGTCTTCATGGCTTTAAGCACCCAAGAGATCCTGCAGATCGCGCTCGATATGGCGGGCTTTACAGAGATCCCCGGCGACACCGCCGTCTACCACCCCGGGGAAGGCCTTACAAAGGCTTTGGTGGGCATCGATCTGGACGTCCCCGAGCTGTGGATCGCCAAGCAGCTCGGGTTTGACGTGGCGATCTCCCACCACCCCAAGGGCGGCGCTTCCACCCTGAACTTCCCCGAGGTGCTTTATAGACATATCGAGATGATGGTCGAGCACGGCGTCCCCCGGGACGTCGCGGAAGAAGCGATGCGGGATCGTATTTGGGACGCCCGCTGTCACGCCCAGATCGCCAACTACGACCACGCCCCCTCCTTCGCGCGTCTTCTCGATTTGCCCTACATGAACGTGCATCTTCCCTTAGATGAGGTCGGCCGGAAGCGCATGGTCCGGGTCGTCGAGACCCTCGGCCCCGACGCCCGCGTCCAGGACCTGGTGGACGCTTTCTATGAGGCATTCGGGGAGTTTCGCCACGCGGAGACTCAAATCGAGGTACGGGTGGGTTCCCCCTCGAACTCCTTGGGCCGGGTCGTGGTGGCCCACGCCTGCGGGACGAACGGCGGCTACCCCGTCGCGAAAACCTACTTCGAGCACGGGGTGGACACCGTGATCTACATCCACTGTTCGGGGCCGGACTCCCGCCGGTTGAAGGAGGAGTTCGAGGCCAAGGGCAAGAACTTGGTGGTGACGGGCCACATCGCCTCGGACTCGCTGGGGATCAACCCCTTCATCGCCGAGCTCGAGAAGCGCGGCCTGGAGGTCGTCCGCGTCAGCGGGGTCCTTCCCCCGTAAGGGCCCCTTCAGGGGAGTCCCCTAAGCCTCGTAGGCTCCTCTTTGGTAAGTTGCGGTAGGGGCCTTGGAGCTGCTATAGTTATGTTCACCGAAATCCCTTAAAGAAAGGAGCGTGATCCCCGGAAATCAGAGGACTCGTCGCGCAGGTGCGGGTTCGTCCATCTGGTTCCGGCGCATCCATGGAGAAGGGAGGAAACAATGTGGGGCTCTTGACGATCAAGGAACTGCTGGAGACGGGGGTGCACTTCGGGCACCGCGTCCGCAAGTGGAACCCCAAGATGCGACCGTACATCTATACCGAGCGCAAAGGGATTCACATCATCGACCTGGAGAAGACGATTCAGCTTTTTGAGGAAGCCTATTATTTCGTCCGGGATTCGATCGCGCAGGGCAAGGAGATTCTGTTTGTGGGCACCAAGCGGCAGGTGCAGAAGACGATCGAGGAGGAGGCCCAGCGCTGCGGGGCCCATTACGTCAACCGGCGCTGGCTGGGCGGGACCCTTACCAATTTTCCCGTGATCAAGAGCCGAATCGATCGCATGAAGGAGCTCGAGGAGTACGAGGAGAAGGGCGGGCTGGACAAGCTCCCCAAAAAGGAAGCGATGCGCTACCGCCGCGAGCTGGAGAAACTACGCAGAAACTTGGTGGGCCTGCGCAACATGACCCGCCTGCCCGACATCCTCTTTGTGGTGGACACCCAGGTCGAGGCCAACGCGGTGCACGAGGCCAACCTGTTGGGCATCCCTATCGTCGCGCTCATCGATACCAATTGCGACCCCGATCCCATCGATTACCCCATCCCGGGGAACGACGACGCCATCAAGGCTACGAAGCTCATCATCTCCCGGATCGCCGACGCCGTCATCGAGGGGCGCGAGGGCCGCACGCCCACGCCTCCTCCGGAGGTCGAACCCGCGGCGGAGGCGGCTGCCGAAGCCTCCACGGAAGCCGAGGCCGAGGAGGAAGCCGTGGCCGTCGCGACGGCGGTGGCCACCGCCGAACCGGAACCGGAGGAGGCCCCAACGGCTGCTCCGGCTGCGGAACCCGAGCCCGAGGCGGAGGCAGAGCCTGAGCCCACAGCAGAACCGGAGGCAGCGGTGGCTCCGGACGGCGCGGCGGTAGAGGGCGCCGGCGGGGGAGGGAGCGAAGGCGAAGGGGAAGGCGAGGAGATGGCCGCGACGACGGCTACGACGGAGTCCGGGTCCGAAACGAACGAAGACGGAACGGGAAAGGAAGGGTGAAGCACGCGATGAGCACCACCATCACGCCGGATATCGTCCGCCGGCTCCGGGAGGAGACGGGCGTCGGGATCATGGACTGCAAGCGCGCCCTGGAGAGGAGCGGCGGGGACATCGAAAAGGCCAAAAAGATCCTACGAGAAGAGGGCAAGGCGGCGCTGGCGGAGCTGAGCAGTCGGGCGGCCACCGAGGGCCGCGTGGACGCCTACATCCACCACAACGGCAAGATCGGGGTCTTGGTGGAGGTCGACTGCAACACGGATTTTACCGCCAACAGCCAGGCGTTTCGGGATTTCGTGCAGGGGCTGGCCAAGCACATCGCCGCGGCTTCCCCTCCGCCCCGCTACATCTCCCCGGAGGACGTCCCCGAGGAGATCGTAGAGAACGAGCGGGAGATCTACCGCAGGCAGGCGGAGAAGGAGGGCAAGCCGCCGGAGATCGCCGAGAAGATCGTGGAGGGGCGGCTCAAGAAGTTCTACGAGGAGGTCTGCCTGCTCAAGCAGCCCTATGTCCTGGACCCCGAGGGGAAGATGACCGTCGAGGACGCCCTGGGGGAGCTCGTCTCCAAGGTGGGCGAGAACGTGGTGATCCGCCGCTTCGCCCGCTTCGAGGTGGGACGC
>Ga0256839_1001334_pt1 | contig 30228 bp, 41 predicted proteins | sample 354166metaG_FD_185968 | JGI IMG/M metagenome (GOLD analysis project Ga0256839, IMG submission 185968) | Hydrothermal vent microbial communities from Mid Atlantic Ridge, Atlantic Ocean - 354-166 | ecosystem: Environmental > Aquatic > Marine > Hydrothermal vents | place: Atlantic Ocean: Mid... | reverse complement strand
GTTAGTCAAATTTAGAGGACTAGACAAAGAACACTTCAATACTCACCTCAAAGAGTATGAGTTCAGGTTTAATCACAGAGGTGAAGATTTATACAAAGTTTTGTTAAAAATCTTTAGAAAAGAACCCATGAACTAGTCTAGACCCAAACAAAAATCTATTTATATCTAAATGTAATACGCCCTTTATCAAGACTATATGGAGTAAGCTCCACTTTTACCGTGTCACCCGGAAGTATTTTGATGTAGTGCATACGCATTTTCCCTGCAATATGACACAATATGACATGTCCATTGTCAAGCTCAACTCTAAATGTTGCATTTGGAAGGGCTTCTACAACTTTACCGTCAATCTCTATTACATCATCTTTTGCCATTATATTCCTTTAGAATTATTTTATATGATAAGAGTAGTTTTCTCTCGTTGTCTCTACTGCTTATTTTTTGCTACTATAAACATACATTGTGTCTAAATTGTGAAATTTCAACACAATCAAGGTAGTGTTAAAATCACTGCTTTGCCATCGACAACAGCCACTTGATGTTCATAGTGTGCCGTTCTTAATCTGTCATCGCTTATAACAGACCACTTGTCTTCCAGTACTAAAGGCTGTCCACTCTTTTGACATACCATCGGTTCCAAACAAAAAACCATACCGTTTTTTATTTTTGGTCCTTGATTGGGTTTGCCTTCTAAATAGTTGGGGATATTAGGCTCATCATGGGGTTTGGTACCGATACCGTGACCACAGTAGTCACGCAACGGAACATAGCCTGCCTTGGTAATATACTCTTCAAGAAGTTTGGTCAACTCCTTAAAACGCATTCCTTCTTTAATATTCTCAATGGCATAATAGAGTGCACCCTTGGCACAATCTATTAATGCCTGGTCCTCTTTGGATATCTTCCCAATGGCCATAGTAATTGCTGCATCACCATAATAATTATCCAGTTTTGTACCGATATCCAGCCCTAAAATATCACCCTCTTGCAAAACATTATCATTGGGAACACCGTGTATACATACCTCATTAAGCGAAGTACAAACAGAACCGCTAAAACCATACAGTCCTTTAAAAGAGGGTTCAGCCCCTTGCTTACGGATATATGCCTCAGCCAATGCATCTATCTCTTTGAGTGTCATACCCGCTTTTACAATATTTTGAAGATATTCCAATGTAATACCGACAATTTTGCCAGCTGCACGCAACTTGGCAATCTCATCCGGTTTTCGAAGTGCAATAGCCATTATAAGCCAACATTACCTAAAGTGTCATATTGGTTCATCGTACGCTGTGCTTCTATTTTTCTCATTGTATCCAGTGCAACCTGTACAATAATCAGTACGGCTACACCCCCGAAATAAAACGATGCGCCCATCCCAGAGATAACCATAAAAGGAATGGTGGAGATTATTGCTAAATATATAGCTCCTGAACCCGTTAACCTGCTTGCTATCTCATTTAAAAACTCTTTGGTCTGCTCTCCTGGTCGCACACCGGGAATAAATCCGCCTTGCTTTTTCAGATTATCTGAAATATCTTTGGCATTAAATGCAATGGAGGCATAAAAAAATGCAAAGAACATGACAAGCAAAAAAGTTACCACATTAAATGTTATACCTCCCGGAGCCAAAGAATCGGCTATTGCCGTAGCAATTTCATTGCTGCTTGATTGTAACATCGTAAGAGGAAACATCAAAATTGCAGAAGCAAAAATAGGAGGAATCACACCTGAGAGATTCACTTTTATTGGAATATAGTTCATTACTCTTTTTGTCTTATTCTGCATAATCGTTTTTCTTGAGTATGAGATTGGTACACGCCTCTCTCCAAGCTCTACGTAGATAATAGCCAAGATGGTTATGAGCATAATTGCCAAGATACCCAATACTATCAAGAAATTCATCTCACCGCTGTTTACAGCTGCAAATGTCTGGCCTATAGCCGAAGGAAGACCTGAGACAATACCTGCAAAAATAATCAGCGAAATACCATTGCCGATTCCCTTTTGCGTGATTTGTTCTCCTATCCACATAAGAAGCATAGTACCTGTCAGCATTGAGAATGTTGTCAACACGGTAAATGTTGTAGGGTCAATCATCACTGCACCTGCACCGTTTCTTCCTGTCATACTCTGAAGTCCCATTGAGACACCGATTGCTTGGACTACGGTAATAAAGATAGTAAAATAACGAATAATCTGCATATATTTTTGCATACCGTCACGCTCTTTTTTCATTTGACCAAGTGCAGGAAAAGTAGCAGCTAAAAGCTCCATGACAATCGAAGCTGTAATATAAGGCATAATCCCTAAAGAGATAATACTCAAACGCTCAACGGCACCTCCGGAGAACATATTTAACATACCTACACCATTACCGGAATTACTGTCGAAAAACTCTTTAATCACGCCTAAATCTACACCCGGTGTAGGTACATAGGCTAACACTCTGTATGCAAACAGAAAACCAAACGTAATAAGGATTTTTTGAACTAAAGCGTTACCCATCACTATTTTCCACTTGTTGTAACAGCTTCGTCTTTTATTTTAGATGCAAGTTCTTTTGCACCGGTACCAATTAATTTTATTTTTGTAACAGATTTACCAAGTTTATGTACAGAGTTGATAGACTCGCTAGTAATCTCCGAAAGCTCTGCTACTGCTTTAATTTTTTCTACATTAATCACATAAGGCTTTTCTACCCTAGAGGTAAAACCGATTTTAGGTAATCGCTTTTGAAGCGGCATTTGTCCACCTTCAAAACCTCTCTTTTTTGAATAGCCTGATCTTGCCTTTTGCCCCTTGTTTCCTCGTCCTGCCGTTTTCCCTGTTCCTGATCCCTGTCCTCTTCCAACCCTTTTTCTGTTTTTAGTTGAACCGGGAGCCGATTGTAAATTATGCAAACCCATATCTTACCCCTTATGCTTTGATTCTAGTAAGCGCCTGAATCGTTGCTCTTACTAGGTTATTTGGGTTGTTAGAACCAATTGATTTACTAAGTACATCCTGGATACCTGCAAGCTCAAGTACCGGTCTGGCAGCACCACCGGCAATCACTCCCGTACCCTCAGATGCCGGTCTAAGTACAATTCTGCTGGCATTGAATTTATGCTCAATATCATGTGCAATCGTAGTCCCCTTGATATTGACTTTTACTAGGTTTTTATGTGCATCGTCTACAGCTTTTTTAATCGCATCCGGTACCTCTTTGGCTTTACCAAATCCATATCCAACCGTTCCTTTTTTATCACCAATGACTACAAGTGCCGTAAATCTAAATCTTCTACCGCCCTTTACAACTTTTGTCACACGTCCGATATTGACGATAACCTCTTCGAACTCTTTTTCAATTTCTTCATTTTGATTATGATTCATCATGATTCCTTACAACTTAATACCGGCTTCTCTAAGCGCATCTGCAAATGAAGCAACAACACCATGGTACAAGTAACCATTTCTGTCAAATACAACATTTTTAATCTTTTTAGAAGCAAGCGTTTCTGCCATTTGTGTCGCTAATTTTTTTACATCCTCTTGATTGGATTTTAAACCGAGTTTCCTTCCGTCAATAGCAGCGAGCGTGACTCCTTTGCTATCATCAATCACTTGTGCATAGAAGTACTTATTCGATTTGTACACTGATAATCTTGGAAGCTCTGCTGTCCCAAAAATCTTAGATCTGACTCTCGCTTTTCTTTGAGCACGAAGTTTGTTTTTTCTTTTTTGAATACTCTTTAACATGCTACTGCCCCTTACTTGCTCGCTGCTTTACCAGCTTTTCTTATGATATGCTCATCTGTATACTTCACGCCCTTTCCTTTGTAAGGTTCAGGTGGTCTGAATGCTCTAATTTCTGCTGCAGCTTGTCCGACAGCCTGTTTGTCTGTTCCCTTGATAGTAATGATATTTTTCTCAACCTTCATCTCAAGTCCTTCGGGGATTTCATAGTCAATAGGATGAGAAAAACCTAGCTGCAAGTTCAACACTTTACCGTTAACTGCGGCTCTATATCCCACACCGTTAATCTCCAAAGACTTTTCATACCCCTTGTCCAAACCGATAATGATATTATTAAACAGTGATCTGTATGTCCCCCAGTATGCAGCATCTTGCTTCTCCTCACCTACCCTAGAGAAGGTTACTTCAGAACCGTCAATAGAGACTTTCACTCTACCGTGTGTTTCAAGTCTCTTTTCAAGATTGCCTTTTTTTGCTACAAGACAGGTACCGTCCAAGGACACCTCAATACCATTTGCAACAGTCACCGGCATTTTTCCTACTCTTGACATCTTATCTCCTTACCAAATACTACAGATTACTTCACCGCCAATGCCGCGCTTATACGCTTCATCATTAGCGAGGACACCTTGAGAAGTAGAAACTACCAAAGTACCGTAACCGTTTTTAAATGTTCTAATTTTATCTTTACCTTGATGTACACGACGTCCAGGCTTAGATATTTTCTTAATTTCATTAATGATACTCTTCTCATTCTCATCATATTTAAGAACGACTTTAATTGTTTTTTTATTCCCGTCTTCTTTTACCTTGTAAGACTCCAAATACCCTTTCTCTACAAAAATAGATACTATTGCTTCAATCGTCTTTGAATGCAGGATTGTCGTTACTTCTAATCTTCTTTGCGCAGCATTTCTTATACGAGTAAGAGAGTCTGCAATTATGTCTGTCATCATCTTTTTATTCTCCTTACCAGCTTGCTTTACGCATTCCGGGAATCATTCCCTCGTTAGCCATTTTTCTTAAACATACGCGACAAAGTCCAAAATCTCTATATACGGAGTGTGGTCTGCCGCAAATATTACATCTAGTATACGCTCTTGAAGAGAATTTTGGTTTTCTCTTCTGTTTAGCTATCATTGATTTTTTAGCCATTTGTTTTTCCTTTGCTAAAAGGCATTCCAAGCTTTTCTAAAAGCGAGAACCCCTCTTTATCAGATTCGGTACTTGTTACAATCGTAATATTCATACCGTGTGTTTTAATAATATTATCAAACTCAACCTCAGGAAACATCAATTGCTCCTGAAGACCAAAGTTGTAATTACCGCGTCCATCAAAACCTTTTCTAGATGTTCCCCTAAAATCTTTTACTCTTGGAAGAGCAATGGATACTAGCTTATCAAAAAAGTTATACATATTGTCCCCTCTTAGGGTTACCCTGATTCCCGTCGGAGCACCCTCTCTTGCTTTAAAACCGGCTACAGATTTTTTTGCATTGACTATGACAGCTTTCTGCCCTGCTATAAGAGAGATGGTATCAGCCATATTAGCGATTAGTTTAGAGTCTTTCCCCTCTTCACCGGCACCTACGGAGATAACAATTTTTTCAAGCTTCGGGGTCTGCATCGGATTTTTAATCCCACACTCTTCACGGAGTGCGGGCACGATGTCATTATACTTTTGCTTCATTCTGCTCATAAGATTACGCCTCTACTTTTTTTACATTTGAGATATGGATAGGCATTTCAACATTAAGAAATCCACCCTCTTTATTCTGTTCACTGGGTTTAACTGCTTTTTTAGCCATTTTACACCCGGCAACAACAACCGCCTCTTTTTTTGTAAGTACCCGAAGTACTTCTCCGGTTGTCCCTTTGTCGTCACCTGCGATCACTACTACGGTATCGCCCTTTTTTATTTTAAACTTTTTAGCCATTACCATACCTCCGGTGCAAGTGATACAATTTTCATGAACCCTGCATATCTTGTTTCACGAGCAACAGGCCCAAATATACGTGTGCCTATTGGCTCTTTTTTCTCATCAAGTATTACGGCAGCGTTGTCGTCAAAACGAATCAATGATCCATTTTCTCTTTGAATCTCTTTCTTTGTTCTAACAACAACTGCCTTAACCACTTTTCCTTTCTTCACCTTTCCTGTAGGAAGAGCTTTTTTGACAGAAGCGACGATTACATCGCCTACTGATGCATATCTTCTTTTGGAACCGCCAAGAACCTTGATACACATAATCTCTTTTGCACCCGAATTATCTGCTACAGTTAATCTAGTAAAACCTTGGATCATTACACCTCTCCTCTTTTTACTATTTCAAGAAGTCTAAAACTTTTTCTTTTGGAGAGTGGTCTACACTCAATAGCAGATACGGTATCTCCAACATTGACGTCATTTTTCTCGTCATGAACAAGATATTTTTTAAATCTTTTTACAGTTTTGTGATATCTAGGATGAAGTACTCTTCGCTCTACCAAAACAGTAGCCGTTTTCTCTCCAGCCTTTTTAATCACAGTGCCTGTTATTTGTCTTTTTGGCATCTCTAAACCCCTTACTTCGATCTAACAGCAGTGAGTGCTGTTTGAATTCTAGCGATATCTTTTTTCGCTATTCTTAATTCAGCCGTATTGGTTAACTGCATTGTCTTTTGTTTTGCAGTCAATGTAAACAACTCAAGTTTTTTCTCTTTAAGCATTGCCAGTAAATCGGCTTCACTCTTATCTTTGATATCAATATAGTTCATTTGAATCCTTTAAAGTGATAATCTTACACTTAAATGGCATTTTATGAATGGCAAGAGTGAGTGCTTCTCTTGCAAGCTTCTCTTCTACCCCGGCCATTTCAAAAATGATTCTTCCGGGCTTAATATTCATTACCCATCTGTCAACAGCTCCTTTACCTTTACCCATTCTTGTCTCAAGTGGTTTTGCAGTAAGGGGTTTATCGGGGAAAACTCTAATCCATGTTTTACCTGTTCTGCTAATCTTTCTTGTCATTGCAATACGGGCAGACTCAATTTGACGAGAATCGATTCTTCCTGCACCTACAGCTTTAATTGCGATATCACCGAATTCAATTTTGTTCCCTCTAAAAGCTTTGCCTCGGTTACGCCCTTTTTGCTGCTTTCTCCATTTTGTTCTTTTAGGCATCAACATTGTTATTCACCTCTCTTTTGACGTGGTTTACGTCCACCTTTTTTCTCTTCTTTCGGCTCTTGCTGGATACCTTTAGCCAACACTTCACCTTTGAAAATCCAAACCTTAATACCTATGATTCCGTAGGTTGTATGCGCCTCTGCAAAACCATAGTCTATTTTAGCTCTAAGCGTATGTAGTGGCACACGCCCCTCTAAATACCATTCGGTCCTTGCCATTTCGGCACCGCCGAGTCTACCCGATACTGAAACCTTGATTCCTTTTGCACCTGATTTAAGTGCGCCCTGGATGACCTTTTTCATTGCACGTCTAAAAGCGGTTCTTCTCTCTAACTGCATAGCTACGTTTTCTGCTGCAAGCTGTCCAGAAGCTTGAGGACGCTTCTCTTCTTTGATGTTAATGGCCACATCCTTATTAAGCATTTTGATCAGTGCTGCCTTGAGTTTTTCAATGTCTGCACCTTTTTTCCCGATGATAATACCGGGACGTGCCGTAATAATATTAACTCTCAATTTTTTTACTGTTCGCTCAATGATAATATTAGATACACCCGCATAAAAAAGTTCTTTTTTAAGAAACTTTCTAATCTTGTAGTCTTCTGCAATAAATTCAGCCGCTCTCTCTTTTGCAGGGAACCATCTAGATTCCCAGTTTCTATTGATTCCAAGTCTAAGACCTATAGGATTTACTTTCTGGCCCATTATGCGTCCTTTCCGTTTACGAACTTTTTCGCATCTGCGATAGCATCTTTAAAGTCCCCTTTAAAGGTATATTTCTCTTCCATGACGTCAATCTGTTCTTGTGTCATATTGACAACATCTTCATAGGTATAGATACCCTCATTGTTTAATTTTTCCTGATACACTTTACCTATACCTGCAATTTTTGTTAGATCATCGCCTTTTTTGGCTGTTTTTTCTTTACTTTCGGTTTTCTTGCTTGTATTTTCTACTGCCTGTTTCGCGGAACTATCTGCGCTTTTGCTTTTTGACGTTTTTGTTTTAACCGCTTCTTTTTTTTCGGTTTTCTTCGCTGAACTCTTTTTCTGCGTACCGGACTTCTCTTCCGATGCAATACCGACTTCCACTAAAATATGTGCTGTTGGCTTAATAATACGTGATGCCGTACCTCTTGCTCTCGGTCTCCATCTTTTCATTACTGCAGCCTTGTCTACTCTACATGAGGTAATGATCACCTCTTCGGGCTCATAATCACCGTTTGCAACAGCAGAAGTAATCACTTTTGAGATAATACCTGCAGCTTTATTGGGCATAAACTCCAATGAAGCAAGTGCCGACTCAGCATTCATTCCTTGTACTTCTCTTGCAATAAGTCTAGCTTTTGTAGGAGAGACTCTTACAAACTTCAATAATGCTCTACTCATATTATCCTACCTTCTTTTGCACTGAACCTTTATGGCCCTTAAATGTTCTTGTTGGTGCAAACTCACCAAGTTTATAACCAACATGGTTTTCTGTGATAAATACCGGGATAAACTGCCTACCGTTGTGTACATTGATTGTCAAACCAATGAACTCTGGAAATATTACTGATCTTCTCGACCAGGTTTTAATTGCTTTTTTATCACCGGACTCTTTCGCCGCCAATACTTTTTTCATCAAGTGACCATCGATAAATGGACCTTTTTTTGTCGATCTTGCCATATCTTAGCCCCTACCTTTTTTCTTTTTAGAGATAATGAGTTTATCACTCGCTTTTTTCTTACGCGTTTTATACCCTTTTGTCGGCATACCCCAAGGAGATACGGGATGACGTCCCGAGTTCGTTTTACCTTCACCGCCGCCATGAGGGTGATCGATAGGGTTCATCGCCGAACCTCTTGTTTGCGGTCTAATACCAAGATGTCTTGAGCGTCCTGCTTTTCCAATAACGATATTGGCAAAATCTTCATTTCCCACGGTACCTATCGTTGCTAGACACTCACCCAGGATATATCTCATTTCACCCGATGGGAGCCTCAATGAGACATATTTTCCATCTCGACCCATAATTTGAGCATAGCCACCTGCCGAACGTGCTATCTGACCGCCATGCCCCGGACTCATCTCGATATTATGCACCAATGTTCCTACAGGAATACTTTTAAGCTTCATTGCATTTCCAGTTTTAATATCAAGTCCGGATTCGGCCGACATAATTTTATCACCTACATTCAGACCCTTAGGCTGAAGTATATATCTTCGGTCACCATCTACATATTTGACAAGACAGATTCTACAGTTTCTGTATGGGTCATATTCGATTGTTGCAACAGTACCTTCAATATTAAATTTATTTCTTTTAAAATCTATGATTCTGTACAGTTTTTTTGCACCTGCCTCTCTATGACGGGAAGTTATTCTTCCGTTCGAGTTTCTACCTGCAGATCTTGGAAGATTTTTCAGTAGCGCTCTCACGCTTGCCTTTGCAGTGATATCACTGCTGTCAAGATTTGTCATATAACGACGAGAAGGTGTGGTCGGTTTATATGTTTTAATTGCCATCTACTCTCCTTATACGGCTAGACTTTCGATTTTAGCATCTTCAGGAAGTTTGACATAAAACTTTTTTGTATCAGGTCGTTTTCCTTGAATACCTTTAAATCTTTTTGCTTTTCCGTTGACTCTCATAGAGTTCACTCTGAGCGGGTTAACGCCAAAGAACTCTCTAAACACCTCTTTAAGACCGTTTTTTGTCATTCTTGGCGTGGTTTGTACCACAATGACGCCCTCTTCTTGAAGAGCCAAACTCTTCTCTGTATACATAATCGCTTTAATATCTGTAATATCTGCCATATTAAGCCTCTTTTGTCAATTTATCAAATACTGCTTTTTCAATCACCATTGAATGGTACGCAGCTGCTAGGTATGCATTAAGCTCGTTTGCCTCAACAAGATATGCATTTTGAAGGTTTCTAAATGCCAAGAACGTCTTATCGTCTATCGTCTCTTTTACGACAAGTACATCTCTCTGTCCCAACCCTTTCACGAATGCTGCCGCATCTTTTGTTTTGCCCGATTCAATCACGACAGAATCGGCTACAAAAAGCTTTTCGTTCGATGCCGTCTCTGCCAATGCATGATAAAGCGCAAGTTTTTTTTGTTTCTTATTCACTTTTTGCTGGTAATTTTTGTTGTTACTCGGTCCAAATACAACACCGCCGCCTACAAAAAGAGGTGATCTTTTCGAGCCTGCTCTTGCACGTCCTCCACCTTTTTGTGCCCATGGTTTTTTACCGCCGCCGCTTACAGCAGATCGGTTTTTAGTCTGTGCACTATTTGCCCTAAGTGATGCAGCATATGCTTTACAGTAAAGAAAAAGGTTGTGCGGGTGCACATCCAGAAATCTTTTTGGAAGGTCTGTTGTTTTAATTGCTGTTGTCTTCATTACTTCACTATCCTTATCAGTCCTCTAGCACCGTTATGCCCTGGAATTGAGCCCTTAAGTACCAAAATGCCGTTATCTGCATCAAATGAAATTACATCATTTTTTACGGTTGTTTTAGTATTACCGTATTGCCCGGGCATTTTCTTTCCTTTTTGTACGCGTCCCGGCCACTCTGCATTACCGATTGATCCGATTCTCCTACCGAATCTATGTCCATGCGATGCAGGACCGCCGCCAAAACCATGACGCTTCATACCTCCCTGAAACCCTCTACCTTTAGTATTTAAAGATGTCTTTACCTGTGTAGTTTCAGCAAGAATATCCGTACTCAAATCACCCGCTTGCGTACCTTCTGCTACCTGAATGGTCATAAATTTGTTAAACTCTTTGGAAATACCGTATTTCTTCTGCTGGCCTTCTATGCTTTTGTTATATTTTTTACTTGCGCTAAAAGCAACCAGTGCTTTGCCGTCTTCTCTAACTTCACACACTTTAGTTTCAATCACTTTCAGCAATGTCACGGGAATAGCAGGCACATCAACGGTTCTACTCATACCGATTTTTTCTATAATAAATTCCATCTATACTCCTAGTTGTCCATTGATCTAATTTCAACTTCGATTTCTGGTGCCAAATCTAGCTTCATTAGCGAATCGATAGTATCTGAAGTAGCCGAAACAATGTCAATCATTCTTCCATGAATTCTAATCTCAAACTGTTCACGAGATTTTTTATTTACGTGCGGAGATTTAAGCACGGTATAACGTTTCAGTTTGGTTGGCATGGGAATAGGTCCTCTAATCTCTGCCCCTGTACGTTTAACTGCATCAACTATTGCAGCAACTGACCTGTCTAATACTCTATGATCATAAGCTTTAAGCTTCAATCTTATCTTTTCCATTGACTACCTTTTAAAAGAACTCGTTAGCATGGCAATGCCAAGGTGCCTAAACACAGGGGTCTCTATACCTCTAACATAATTTAAATTTAGGAGAGCGGATTATAACCAAACTTTTTTAAAAGCAACAGCACTTTTTAGACTAAACTTGCTACAATACTTAAAAATATTTCCTTTTTATAAGGAAGGATATGACGGATATGCTCGAACACTATCACAACCAATACCCAAAAAGCGAGGATTTTATTCCTCGAAAATGTTCTCTTCCCAAAGAGATTGATATCAATCTCTTTGGGGCAAGAGGGTCAGGAAAAACCTCTATTATACTAGACTATTTAGCGCATATAGAGAATCTTGAGATACTCTATATTGACTTAGAAGACCCATATTTTATGTTTGAAACCCTTGATATCCTTTTGTTACAACGCTATATAGATAAATACCGTATCCAAATCCTTGTTCTTGACCACTATCACAAAAATCTTTTGTCTCGATTTCCCGATGTCTCACAAATCATCGTTGTCTCACGTAAGCCTCTTGGTGTTGACACACTCGCTCCTATAGAACTCTTTCCTCTAGATTACGAAGAGTTCCTTGCCTTTGAAAACACTGCTATACATTCTCAAAAGCTAAATCACTTCTTACGTTCGGGAACACTTCCTCTTCTTGCACGCTCACAAAAGGCACATAGACTCACCATGAAATCATTTTTCAAAAGCGCTTTTAGCCTACAAGAGCAAAGACTGCTTCTTATTTTGGCACAGCATCATACAAAACATCTCACAACCCACCAAATTTATGCATTTGCAAAAGAAAAATTTAAAGTCTCCAAAGATTGGATTTATCAAACCGTCAAATCTTTTTCCGATGAAAAAATCATTCTTTTTATCAATGACCATTCTGCAAAATCAGGGAAAAAGATGATTCTTTTCGATTTTGCCTTTGCCAAATACCTTGCAATAGGTCAACCATTTATATTTCAATTTGATACGATGATCGCTCTTGCTTTAATCAAACACAATATTCCCGTTAAAACACTGGGTATTCACGGCTATATTACAAAAGAGAATGAACTCATACTCCCCGCTCCGTTTGAAAGCGAAGAGAGCCTATGGGTAAAATCCCAAAATAAATTTTCACTCTATAAAACCTACAATATCTCAAAAGTAACCATTGTTACGATAGCAAATAGCTACCGCTATACGATAGATCAATTATATTTTGAAGCATTACCCTTTAATGAGTGGTCTGTCATCAATAATGAGGAGGATTAAAAGAAGTACCCCTTCCAGATACCTGCGGCACCCGGTAGTGGAAGGTGGGCTGCTATGTTCCCATCCTGACCCGTTGTCTTCCAAAACCGTCGCACAGGTCTAAAAGAGGCAGAAATATCATAGCAAAAAAGAGCTTATATGCCATTAAGTTACCCCATTTTAAAGAGGATAAGCTATAATTTCATGTTTATCTAGTAAACATAATAGATTGGCAATGCGACTCATCATGTAAGCATCTGCTGCAATTGTCCCGGTGTCAACGCAGTAAAGATAAACCTTGTTCATCTTTATATCCTAAATAATGAGAGGTGTCCGAGTGGTCGAAGGTGCAGACCTGGAACGTCTGTGTGGGGAAACCCACCGAGGGTTCGAATCCCTTCCTCTCAGCCATATCTTAAACTTTATATCTATTTTTTCACATTTCCTTACAAAGAAACTATTTTTTATAGTATAATACCGAGATTCATTACTATAAGGTTGTCTATATTATGAAAAAATTGACTTTTATACTCTTTGTTATTGGACTCTATCTCTTTGCTGCCTGTTCTACCCCCGAGCTCTCAAGCCCTTTCGGAAAAAAGGTAAAAAAAGAGTATTTTACGGGAGGTCAGTTACGTTCTGAGTTTATTATGGACGACGACAGCGGTCATAATGGGCTACTCAAACAATATGGCTATGACGGCAAACTAACCTCAACAACGGAGATAAGAAACGGTGTCAAACACGGTGTAGAGATTTTATATGACTCTCGCGGTCGCGTGCTTAGAAAAACACCTTATTATAAAAACAGACGTCATGGAGTAGTCGTAGTCTATTATCCCAACGGAGAGCCTCTTGCAACCATCTCCTATGTCAAAGGCGTCAAACACGGAAAAGCCGTAAAATATAACAAAAACGGCAGTATCTTTGAAAAGGCAATGTTTAAAAACGGGAAACGGGTAAATTAAAATTTTATGGCTCTTTTGCCTCACTATAAACATATTGTTAATCCCAAGCTTAAACATATCTATCTCTCTATTGACGAGAGAGGCACTCTTATCGTCAAGTCTCCTAAAATATCACAAAAAAAAATAGAACAGTTCCTTCTTAAAAAAGCTGCATGGATTAACAAATCAAAGGAAAAAATAGCACAAAAAAAAGGGAAAATGCCCGATTTTAGCCAAGAAGGAGAACTCTATTTTTTAGGAGAGAGTCACTCTTTTTTTCTAAAAAAACATACACAAAAACATACGCATCTGGTATTTAACGGAGATACTTTTACACTCTTTTACGGTGACTATGACAAAGAGCTATTTCAACAAAAAATTGATCTATTTTATAAAAAAGAGGCGCAGCGCTATGTAACGCCACTGCTCTATAAATGGTCGGACACCATGAAACTTCCTGTAAATAGATTAACTTTTAGAAAAACAAAACGGCAATGGGGAAGCTGCTCTACATCAAACAACATCTCTATCAATACCATGGTAATGAAGCTTCCCTTACATGTGATAGAATACATCATTGTCCATGAGTTGGCACATATTCAACACAAACACCACCAAAAAGATTTTTGGGCGCTTGTAGAGAGATATGTGCCCTCGTACAAAGAGTGCATCAAGATACTCAAAGAGTATACGACCTAAGGAGTCATTTTGGACTATTATCTTTTGGCTTTTATGCTTATTGTGCTTATTGGTTCCGTGCTTGTTTTTGTCTACTATCTTAAAGAAAAAAAAGAGCAACTAGAACATATTAAAAAAGGAGTATGCCCTCAGTGTAAAAAATTAGGTATCGAACTCTCAGACCAACGTTTGGGCGGCTGTTCTACTCCAACCCTACTCTTCTTTTACCTGCCAAGAGTGCAACTATACTAACAGCTTTTCCGTAGAAAATAGAGATCTCTGCTAGGAGATCTAGGTCTATTAAGCGTTATCATGCTATAAAGAAAAAAAATATTTTAAGGCAGTACTATGCATTTTAAGGCATCTTCTCTAGACTTCTCTATAGATCCCTATCAGGAGGGAATAAATCCTCCCGTAACCAAACCAAACCCTGAATTTTTAAAAGATATTACAGAAGAGGGTATGAGAGCATTGCTTGATAGATTCTATATGGGACTTTTTCAAAGCCCTATTAAAGATCTTTTTCCTCAATCAAAAGAGGAGATGAAAATAGCTGCACAACACTCCGCCGATTTTTTTATACAGATCTGTGGGGGACCAAAATACTTTAACCAAAACAGAGGTGCACCCCAGATGAGAGGAAGACATGCCCCCTTTCGTATCACACCTCATGCTAGGCTACATTGGCTTGTTACCTTTGAGGAAGCACTCCAACCTATTATTAAAGAGAAATTAAGTAGCGAAGAGAATATCCAAAGCTTTTGGAACTACCTAAATGTTTTTTCCCAATGGATGGTAAACTCCAGAGATTAAACCTGCGAGTCTCTCGTAACAGCATATCTTCCCGAACCCAAAAACATGATAGAAACCGATGTAAGAAAATAAAACATTGAAACCTCCACAGCCCAAGCACCGTGTGCTCCAAGCTTCAATATGTTTTCCCCCTGTACCAAATAAAAAGCTACAAGCATGTTCAAAGCCATCACGCCCGCCCAAAACCTTGTATGCCATCCAATCATCAAAAAAAGAGGTGCCAATATCTCTCCTATATAGACACCGTAAGCCAATATTTCAGGTAAGCCCTGTTTCACAATCAACTCTTTGATAAATGTTATACCGTGTCGTACCTTGTCTATCCCGTGAAAGAGCATCATTACCCCAAGCATGATACGTAAAACCAATTTTCCTATATCTTCTCTCATCTGTTATTATCCTTTTTTTAATCATACCATTTCATTGCACAAAAATAATTTATGCTATAGTATTTCTAAACGAATTTTTAGGAATATAGATGAAGTCTTTTGAAATCAAAAATATACTCGTCATACGGACAGACCCGCTTGCAGGAGAGAAGATAATTATCCAAAATGATTTTGCAGAGGCACAAATTTATCTGCTAGGAGGTCACCTAACCCACTTTCAGCCTAAAGGGACAGAAAAAGTAATTTACGATGGAAAAGAGAGTTATATTCTACCGCCTAAAAGTGCCCACTTCGGTATCCCTGTATGCTGGCCGTGGTTTGGACCTCATCCTACGGATAAAACAAAATCACAACATGGATTTGCACGCAATTGCCTATGGAATATTACACAAACAGCCATGCTTAAAGATGGATGTACATCAGTTACACTAAGCTTGCAAGAGAGTCAAGAAACACTCAAACACTATCCTCACTCCTTTTACCTTGAGCTAACGTTTATAATAGGAAAGCGCTTACAAATAGCCCTTAAGACAACCAACTCTTCAAATACAACGATGCAAATAACTCAAGCACTTCATAGCTATTTTTATGTTGGGAATTTACATGAAATTCGTATATGCGGATTAGAAGGAAGAACATTTATAGACCAACTAGACAATCAAACATCCAAAAAAGAGTCAAAACCCTTGCAGTTTACACAAAGTCTAGACCGCATCTATATCCCCTCCTCAGATACCTGTGAGATTATAGATACCGTACTAAAACGTAAAATACGTATTGAAAAAAAGCATAGCAACAGTACAGTTGTGTGGAACCCGTGGAAAAATAATACTTTGCATGATATTCAAGGAGATCGTTATAGTAAATTTGTCTGTATCGAAACAGCCAATGTTAAAGAAGACCGCATTACACTAGAGCCAAACGAATCCTATACGCTCATACAAACCATATCTTTAGAAAATCTATCAAAACAACAGTGCTAAGAATCCGCGAAATAGCTTAAAATCTCTAAGATTACGCTGTATTTGGACTTGGATTGGATTGTTTAAAATGGATGGCCGGGAGAGGGGGATTCGAACCCCCGGAGGTGTTACCCTCACCGGTTTTCAAGACCGGCACATTCGACCACTCTGACATCTCCCGATGCACTAAAACGTAAAATCTTATCCAATAAAAGATAAAATCCTGTTAATTATATGGAGGAGCTAACCAGACTCGAACTGGTGAATGGCAGATTTGCAATCTGCTGCCTTACCAACTTGGCGATAGCTCCGTTCTCAATGGTGCCCGAGGCCGGACTTGAACCGGCACAGCTGCAATAGCCGGGGGATTTTAAGTCCCCTGTGTCTACCAATTCCACCACTCGGGCATGCCATTAGTCTATTATTATTTAAAACCTCTGAACTATTATCTTAACGTTTAGTGGGATAAATAAGAACTCTATTGATGGAGCGGGCGAAGGGAATCGAACCCTCTACCCCAACCTTGGCAAGGTTATGCTCTACCGATGAGCTACGCCCGCATCCTCATTTCACAAATTTAAAGTATTTACTTAAATTTGGAGTTGAGATTATAGCCAAAAATCCTCTAAATGTAAAGAGATACTGCAAGTTTTTTGCTATAATCGCTTAAATATAATCACGCTAAAGGTTTTTTCATGAGAAGTAACGAAATAAAACAAGGATTTGACAGGGCACCACATAGAAGTCTCCTGCGCGCTACGGGGCTCAAAGAGGAAGATTTCGACAAACCCTTTATTGGCGTGGCCAATTCATTTATAGAGGTAATACCCGGACACTTTTTCCTCAATAAAGTGGGTGAAATTGTCAAAAAGGAGATACGTGCAAGCGGCTGTGTCCCTTTTGAGTTTAATACCATTGGGGTAGATGACGGTATCGCCATGGGACATGACGGTATGCTCTATTCTCTTCCGAGCCGAGAGATCATAGCAAACTCTATAGAGACCGTGATGAATGCTCATAAGTTTGATGCAATGATAGCCATACCCAATTGTGACAAGATAGTCCCGGGGATGATCATGGGTGCGTTACGTGTGGATGTACCTACGGTATTTGTCTCTGGCGGGCCAATGCAAAAGGGATATACAAAGGATGGTACACCTATTGATTTAGCCACTGCATTTGAAGCAGTAGGCAAACATGAAGCAGGTGAAATAACAGATGAAGAACTTCTGGATATAGAATGTAATGCCTGTCCTAGCGGCGGGTCGTGTTCAGGTATGTTTACCGCAAACTCAATGAACACACTCATGGAGGCTATGGGTATTGCCTTACCCGGAAACGGGACAATACTGGCACTCACTCCCGAGAGAGAAGAACTCTACAAAAAAGCCGCACGTCGTATCTGTGAAATAGCCAAAGCTGAAGCAAAAGAACGTGAAAAATACCGTATAAAGAATATACTTAATGAAAATGCCATATACAATGCATTTGCCGTTGATATGGCAATGGGCGGATCATCCAATACCGTCTTGCATATGCTTGCAATTGCCAAAGAAGCAGAAGTTGATTTTAAGCTCTCTGATATTAATGCTATCTCAAAACGCGTCTCTCATATCGCCAAAATTTCGCCTTCTCTCTCGACGGTACATATGGAAGACATCAACAAAGCAGGCGGTGTTAATGCCGTGATGCATGAGATGATGAAGCGCGGTGACGACATCTTAATTGACAACCTGTCAATTACGGGGGAAATGCTCTATGAAAAAATTAAAGATGCAAAAATCCTTGATACAAATATCATCCATACAATTGACAATGCCTACTCCGAAGTAGGAGGGCTAGCTATTTTATACGGCAACCTAGCAGAACAGGGGGCGGTGATTAAAACAGCAGGTATTACGGGAGATAGAGTCTTTACCGGTACCGCTGTATGTTTTAACTCACAAGATGAGGCCATAGAGGGTATCTTGGCAGGAAAAATAAAACCCGGAAATGTCGTAGTGATTCGTTATGAGGGTCCTCGTGGAGGACCGGGTATGCAAGAGATGCTAAGCCCAACCTCACTTATTATGGGTATGGGACTAGGAGAAAGTGTGGCACTCATTACCGATGGAAGATTTTCAGGGGCCACAAGAGGTGCGAGCATCGGACACGTAAGTCCGGAAGCTGCCGAAGGAGGACTTATTGCTTTGCTTGAAGATGGAGACGAGATTCACATTGATGTAGATAATTATATTTTACAAGCAAATCTCAGCAATAAAGTAATTGCAAAAAGACGCGCCGACTTTACCCCTCTTATCAAACCTCTAAAAAGCAAATGGCTAAAGCAATACAGAACACTTGTAACCAATGCAAGTGCAGGAGCAGTACTTAGCGCAGAATAACTTTCTGCTACAGTTGCTACGAGGGACGTCTTGCACCTTTGTAGCGACTTGAATAAAACTTATTTAGCCTAGATATGACGACTTTCTTTTTAGCAGAACTTGCATGAATAAACTTTCCGTTGCCTAAATAGATTCCAACATGATTAACAAAGCCCTTACGTTCTTTTGAAGTATCAAAAAATATTAAATCTCCCTTTTTTAGCTCTGCTCTAGAGACATATTTTCCAAATTTCGACTGATTAAGAGAAGTACGCGGTAGATTGATGCCATTTTTTGAAAATACATATTTCGTAAGACCTGAACAATCAAATGTGCCCCTCTCTCCTGTTGCACCCCATACATACTTTTTGCCCAACTTTTGTTTTGCCAGCGCTATAATTTTTTTGCTTTTTTTGCTTGAAAAACCAAAATCAAACCCTATACTTTTGAACAAAACACCGCCATATGATTTTGCATACCTTTTTTTTGTTGAAAAAGGTATGGCATGTTTTTTGAGTGCAGTACGCAAGAATCTACTGCTTTTTTTCTTTTTAACAATATGTGCTTTTTTCTTTGTACCTATTTCTACTTTAACAATTTTCCCTACTTTAAGTAAAGATTTTTCTTTTAAACCATTTAGATTTCTAAGTTTTTTAATCGTCGTTTGATACTTATGAGCAATACTATAAAGTGTTTCTCCACTTTTAACTTTATGTTTGACTATCTTAGTTTCCGCACTTAGGAAAACGGTAAGCATCGAAATCACCAATACTGTTTGAAAAGCTTTTTTCAATTACTGCTCCTTCAAGTTGATTTTGAACATAAGATATACCATGATGCACTCAAATTTCAAGTGCATCATAACTCTCTTTTATTAATAAAATATAAATACGAATTTAAATTTTACTTAAATCAAGTAGTCAATCTCTGCCCTATAGCATGTCAATACCTCTATGTATTCTCTTTTTTCAAATAGGCCACAATATGATCTGCAACACGAAAAGCGTTTGCATATATCGTCCATGTATAGGCAACAGAACCTCCTGTCGGCATAAAACTTGCATCAGCAACAAAAAGATTGGGTATGTCATGTGCTTGACAATACTTGTTAAGCACCGATCTTTTAGGGTCATTGCCAAAACGGCACCCCCCGGCAACCAAGTTTTGAGATGCTGATGCACTAATAGAGGAGTAGATGTTTTTTGCGCCCATCTTTTTGAGTATTTTTTCACATTTCTTTGCAATATACTTTCCTACTTTAATATCCTGAGGATGCCCCTCTATCCTCAACTTTCCTACAGGCATGCCATACTTATCCTTGTATGACTCATCCACTGACACAAAACAGTTATCATTAGGAAGCCAGTCATTAAATATCTCAAAACGTATGCTCTTTTGTTCTTTAAAACGTTTTGCCAATCTCTTACCGAGTGCCTCTCCCCATACGAGTTTCCCCTCTTCAACATTATTTTTTACAGCTCTTGAGATGATATTTTGATGCTCAAACATAAATTCGACAGAGCCTCCCTTAAACCTACCTTCCCACCAATGGTCTACGAAATACCAATCCAATATTGTACGGTTGACAAAGAGCCCTGTTGTCATAAGCTCATCCAATGTAATCTCTTTAAGGCTCTCTTCATGCAATTCTCCCTGTCCCGATCCCCCTCCTGAAAAAAGAAGATTCTTTCCTAGTTGTCCGGAACTGTTTGCCAATCCTTGAGGGTGGTGTCTGTTTGCCGAGTTAAACAGTAATCGTACACTCTCGTGTGCCTGAGCAGCTACGACAAAGAGTCTGGCAGCAATCTTTTTCTCTTTACCTGTAAGAGTATTGACTACATTGGCATACTTTACTTCCTCTTTGCTGCTGTGTAAAGATTTGACATGCGTATTACTAAGCAATGTGAGATTTCCCGTTGCAAGCGCAGGATATATAAGTGTCTCTCTAGATGAGCTTTTTGCTCCTGAACTACATCCGTAAGAGCCACAAAAGTTGGAGTAGTAACAGGCCTTTCGATGCCCTTTTTCCTGAGACAAAATAGCTCTAGGCGTTACCAGCGGAGTAATGCCTAGAGCCTTACAGCTTTTATCAAAAAGTTTGACCACTGCATTCTCTTTGGTGGGTGGCTGAGAAAAATCTTTTCTTCTTGGGGGTTCGTATTGGTGAGGAATATATTTGCCTGAGACTCCTACCAGTTCCTCTACCAAATCATAATAGGGCTCCAACTCTTCATAGCTAATAGGCCAGTCGACGATGTTGGCTCCTTCGATTTGACCGTATTTACTTTTAAGTCTGAAATCATCAGGATGCATTCTATGAACCATCCCCGACATTAAATTAGAAGAACCGCCTACTATATTACCATTCCAAAAACTCCATCCCGATTCATACGTAGGCGTAGCTACCCATTTGCCGTCAACTCTCTCTTCTATCACGTGGTACTCGTCAAAAAGATTAGGGGTAATCAAATCCCGTCTCGCATAGGAGAGTTCATCTTTGGAAAACTCTTCTCTGCGGATCAGCCGACCTTTTTCAAGTATAGCCACCTTATAACCTGCTTTACACAAAGTATATGCCACTGCCCCGCCACTGGCTCCTGAACCGATCACTACCGCATCATACATCTTCTAAATACCTTGTTTTGGGTCTGGGATATCCTCCATAAGCATCAAGTGCCCTCCATCCTTTCTCTTGCATATTTGAGCCGTAGATAGGATCCGAAAAGAGTGCTTCCATCGTAAGCGTCATGATGCGAGACAACCAGACTCTGCCATACTCTGTCTCTTCATAAGCACGCAGTGATTTTTCTTTCTTCTCTTTGCTCATTGAGAGAAACTTGCCTTTTTCTCTCCTATTTAATTCTCTTGCCCCTTCAAGTATAAAAGTGCGTATATCCTTATCATAACTTTTGTGTGCAATAGTCTGTAGTAAAAACTCTATGGCCTGCATAGAGTGTGCCGATGGTATGTTACTCTGTTTAGGAAACATATGATCCTGTACGGCCTTGATAATCGGCTTTTGCTTGGCAAACTCTTTTTTAAAACGATTATCTTCTCTTGCTTGAATAGAGGGGCTCAACCCCGTCACGGAGACGAATATTAAAAAATCTCTTCGTTTCATGAAACAGTTTTCCTTTCATAAAATGGCATTGTATCATTTTATATACTTTATGTGTACCTATAGTGCACTGTAAAAACAATTTGAAAAAATACACATACACTACACAATTATTATAGTATACTATGTTTGTATCAACATACTTAAAAAATAAGGAGAAGTGATGAAAAAGATACTCTTTGGTTCTATCGTAGGCTGTGCGCTTATTGTCTTTACAGGATGTACATCAGGCAATGATGCAAAAATGGGCAGTACCAGTAAGTGTGCAGACGGAGGCAAATGTGATAGCGGGAAAAAATGTCAAGTCGGCGGAAAATGTGGAGGCGATATGGCAAAAAAAGTTGGCAAAAAGTGTGCCACAAATGCTAAATGCAGCGCAGGAAAATGCGGTGGCGAATCTAAAATGTCAAAATAGACAGACAAAAGGGATTCTTGATGCAAAACACGCTCCGTCTAACAAGTACAAATATACTAAACAGGGCACAATCCCCTGTATTGTTGTTTGCAAGATTGACTTTGGCATACGGTTTTTATGAGCCTGCTATGAATAAATGGTCTGATATACAATCGGTTGTAGCATGGTTTGGCTCTATGGATATTCCATTCCCTCTTTTTCATGCCTATATTGTTGCATCTTTTGAGCTTGTTGGGGTAGTATGTTTGATACTCGGTCTCTTTACAAGACTCATCTCTATTCCTCTTATGTTCATTATGCTTGTAGCTATTTTTACGGTACATATAAGCCATGGTTTTTCTACCGGGAACAATGGATTTGAGATACCTCTTTACTATATACTTTTTTTAGCAATATTTGCTTCTTTCGGAGCCGGAAAATTAAGTTTGGATTATCTTTTTTTTGATAACCAAGCACTCTCTACAAGAAAGGAAAAATAATGAAAAAACTACTTAGCGTACTGGGGGCAGTTGCTCTCACATTTACACTCTCTCTAGCAACGCAAATGAAGTGTGAAGCCGGAAAATGCGGAGGGGGCAAAGAGAAAGCCCAAATGATGAAATGCGGTAGCGATAAAAATAAAACGGGCATGAAATGTGAAGCCGGAAAATGCGGAGGGGATATGAAAAAAAAGATGCCAAAAACTCCCAAAACGGTAAAATGCGGTCAGGGAAAATGCGGTTAATCCCATATCCTTTATCACAAAGCTCTACACAACCCCTATAGTCATATTATAGGGGCTTTACCTCTCTTTTATCTATCATTGTATATGATGCCTTATTATGATATAAAGGATTACCATGCACTATTTTGTATTACCGTTTATTTTACTCTTTTTTTCTGCCTGCACAGATGACACTGCCAAATATGAAGCGAAAATCAAGGAACTAACACACCTGATCAAAAATATAGAAGCAGAAAAAAACAGCTTACATGCAAATATGAAAGAGAAGGAGTCTCTACTCCGGCAGCTACAACAAGAGACAGAACAACTAAAAGAAGACCTGCTTTTGCTAAAGAGACGCTATGCACAAGTAGAAGAGGAAAAAATGTCGGCATTACAAACAAAGAACCAAAAAGAGAAACTTTCCAAACTAGGCATTACGGTCCAGGAGAACAAAATTACACTTGACCCGCAAAAGACAAAAGATTTTTTTGAAACTTTTGCAAAAGAGTTAAACAAAAAAGTTAAAAAAGTAACGGAAGAGTTGCAAGAGGGTTCCCCGCTTCAAAAAGATGCCGGTATACAGATCAGCGAAAGCCAGATCAATATTGACCTGAATAAAACCAAAGATTTTCTTAACAATTGGGGCAAAAAAATGCGAAGTTTTATTAAAGAATTTGATAAAATAGCGCAAGAATTTAAAATTGACTCTAATGAAATTAACATGAGTAGATAAAAAGGGAAAAGATGCAACAAATAGATGTAAACTCGGATGAATTCCAAGCCGAACTGAAAAAAACAACCAAATTTGTAGAAAAAGTGTATGATCAATTTGGGTGGGTACCCAACCCGAATGAAGAGGTAAACGAAGGTGTCACTATGGGGCTTGCTAGAAACAAACTAATTTACGGCAAACGCTACTGTCCGTGTTTTATGGTCATAGGAGAGACTCCCGAAGAGAGGAAAAAGGCAGATAATCGTATCTGCCCATGCAAACCTGCTATAGAAAAAGAGATTCCCGAAGACGGGCTTTGCCACTGCGGTATTTTCTGTACCCCTGAATACGCTGCAGCTCAAGCACGGCATGATGAGATTGAAGAGGCGGTACATACACACTCCAAGGGTCTCACTAAAGAGCAAGCCCAAACCCTGCTCAAAGAAGAACAGCTAGACGGTGATGAGTTAGAGGCCCTTATAGAAGCGAGAAAACTGGGTATGGTAGAGTTTATTCTTGTGGACACAAGAGAGCATATGGAGTATCAAATGGAGCATATTGTAGGTACCGACGTGCTTGTACCTACTTCTCAATTTTATACCAAGATAGAAGAGGAACTTGCAGGCAAAAAATCAGAAAATATTATCGCCTACTGTCATTCAGGAAGCAGAAGTTTCCAAGTGCAACATGCTATGAAAGGTATGGGATTTGAGCAGGTATCTAACCTGCGACCGGGCATTATTGGTTATAGCGGAGAAACGCAAAGAGGATAGTCTTCTTAAAAAAATATGTGACATACTTTTGTTTTTTCTATATTGTCGCCCTACAAAAAAGTAACGGAGAATCACATCATTAGAATATAAGCAATAGCGAGAGGCATGCCTCTCATTTAAACAATCAACAAAAATCCGACTATTTAGAAAGTGCTGCTTTAGAAGCTTCAGCTACTTTAGCGAAAGCTGCAGGGGCATTCATCGCCATATCGGCAAGAATTTTTCTATCAAGTTCGATATTTGCACGTTTAAGCCCATGCATAAACGTAGAGTAGTTCATCCCGTTAAGTCTTGTGGCCGCATTAATACGCGTAATCCATAGTCTTCTAAAATCTCTCTTTTTTTGTCTTCTGTCTCTATAAGCATATACCAGTGAACGCTCGAGTTGCTCTTTGGCTTTTCTAAAGTGTTTTCTTCTACCGCTGTAGAATCCTCTTGCCTGCTTGAGCAGTTTTTTATGTCGTCTATGTCTTACAATACCTGTTTTTACTCTCATGGTTATCCTTTACCTTATCTGTTTTAGAATCGGTGCCAAACATTCTCTCTGTTTGAACTTGTCCCTAATCGGGGGGTTACGTTTTTTAAAGAGGAGTTTTTTGAGCAGAGATCGACAAAACTATGCCAATGCTCAGTGCACTTTAGCCGTTGACTCATGCAACCGGCCTATCTCCTCGCTCTCTAATTAACTAAAAATTTTTAGTTAATCATCTCTTTAATATTTTTGGCATCTACGGGGTCAACGTGCTTTGGGCTTCTCATTTTTCTATGATGTTTACCGTCAACTTTTGTCAAAATGTGAGACCTGTACGCAGTTCCTCTTTTTATTTTGCCGCTTTTTTTTATTTTGAAACGCTTTACAGCGCCTTTTACGCTTTTCATTTTTGGCATATGCTTTCCCTATTGATAGATTTTTTAAACCAATGAAACAAACCTAAACAGATTCAGCGCTACCTCGCCTTACTATTCAAGGGCTCTATTTTTAAAGAGAAGCCCCGTATTCATAAGTTTTTTAAGCTTTACGTAAAATCCGTTTCATTAGATTAAAATCGGGACGATATTATACCCAAAGTATCTGAAGTATTCACATACCCATAACTCTAACCCCATTTATGATAAAATTAATACTACTTAAAAACGAGGCTAGCTAGTGGACAAAATCACCGAAATACTTTCTCAAAAAAAGAGACTTCTGACCGAAATCTATTTTGACCTGCAACTTCACTTTGAACAGAAGTACGGAAAAGATGCACTTGTTCTCATGGAGATAGGTACATTTTTTGAAATCTATGAAGTAAACAATGATGAGATGAAAATCGGAAAGGCCAAAGAGATAGCACAACTGCTCAATATCCAACTTACAAGAAAGAACAAAACTATTCTAAAAAGCTCTGTTTCAAATCCACTTTTAGCAGGCGTTCCTGCCGTATCTTTGGATCGTTACCTCTCAAAACTTATTGATACAAAAAAATATACCATCATTGTTGTCAAACAAAAAGGTGAGATGCCAAACATCAAACGTTATGTAGCCAACATCATCTCTCCAGGGACAAACTTTGAATATCTTAATGAACCTACGGAAAACAATATCGTCTCTCTCCTCATTGATGAAAATGCGGGTATCTACTCTGTAGGCTATGCAGCGATAGATGTCACTACGGGCAAAACCATCTGTAATGAAATACACTCAACACGTGATGATAAAACCTATGCGCTCGATGAAGCCTTTAATTTGCTTCAGACTTACAGCACCTCAGAAGCTATTGTCACTCTTGAGAGTAAAGAGATTGACAGAGAGTGGCTTATACACTATTTGGAGCTAGACTCTTTACACCACACTCTCAATAGCAAGCGTTTTAAGATTGCTTTTCAAAACGAACTCTTTACACGCGTATTTGAAATCAACTCTTTTCTCTCGGCTATTGAGTTTTTAGACTTAGAGCGCCATCCCTATACTACCGAATCTTTAGCGATACTTATCGATTTTATTATTGAACACGATGAGAGTATCATAGCAAAGATGAACAAGCCAAAATTTCTAGGAAATAACCGCTATATGTATATAGGGAATAACGCTATGGAGCAACTTACCGTTATCTCGCGTGACCCAACGGATATCACTTTACTTGATCTGATCGACAAAACCTCTACGGCATTTGGAAAACGTCTACTCAAGGAGCGTTTGTTAAATCCCATATGCGACAAGGAGCTTCTTGAAAAACGCTATGATTTAACAGAACTTTTACTACCGCACATTAACCGTTTTGAAACATACCTAAAACAAATTTATGACCTCGAACGTATTGCTAGACGTATCAAGCTTCGAAAACTTCACCCTGTTGAACTAACATATATCTCCATGTCACTGGAAGCCATCTTAAGCCTCCTAAAAGACGGTAAAGAAAAAGGATTAGAGATAGAGGAGAAGCTCTATGATGAGACCAATGAGATGCTTAAAGTCCTTCGAGATACCTTTGCCCTTGATATTTGTGCAAAATTTCGTATAGAACAGATCAATGACAATATTTTCAATAACGGTATCTATCCTGCAATCGATACTATTGTCAATAAACAGACAAAAGAGATCACGAAGATGACACAAGTATCACAACACATTGAGTCTCTCTTTCAAAAAGAAAAACACTCTAACGGGAATACGACATACACGACAGTGGCATACTTAGAGAGCGAAGGTTATCATCTCACTCTTAGCAAAAACCGTTTTATGCTAATAGAAAAAGTGCTTAAAGACTCTTTTGTTACTATTGACGATCATCATTACTTTTTTAAAGATTTTACCTATAAATATCTCAAAAACAGTGTTAAAATACAAGCGCCGCTCTTTGAAGAGATAACCCGAAATTATGAAACCTCTCAAATTAAATTGGTTTCACTCGTTAAACAGCGATATATAGAGAGTCTTCATATATTAGAGAATCGATTTTCTCTTCTACTTGATCAGCTTGTTGCATTTATTGCCAATATTGATGTGGCAATTTCCAATGCCAAATGCTCAAAGAGTATGAATCTTTCACGCCCTCGCATAGAAGGGGGAAACTTTTACGAAGCTATTGGTCTAAGGCATCCTATTATAGAGTCCAATGACGAACGTGGTATCTATGTTCCAAACGATATCTTTTTAGGTATGAACAACCGAACAACACATAACCATGTTACGCTAAATGCCAGTGGAGGAGAAGATGTATTGGGGGTTCTGCTCTATGGGATAAACTCTTCGGGAAAATCTTCTCTCATGAAAAGTATAGGGCTCTGTGTTATTCTCGCTCAAGCAGGATTTTTTGTTCCTGCGGTAGAGCTTCGTTTTGGACTCTATGACAAGCTCTTTACCCGTATTATCTCACGAGACAACCTTTATAAAGGTCTCTCAACCTTTGCCATAGAGATGATAGAACTTAAAAATATCTTTAACCGTGCCAATGAAAGCTCTTTGATTCTTGGCGATGAGATAAGCCAAGGTACAGAAACAGAATCTGCACTTGCAATTGTCTCTGCTGCCATTTTGAAGCTTATTTCACTCAGATCAACCTTTATTTTTGCTACCCACCTGCATCAGTTGGGGAATATTCCTCAACTGCACTCGTTAAAAAACCTTATCTTCTTGCATCTGGGAATTAAGTATGATGAGAGCAAGGACTCTCTTATTTATAATCGTGTACTACAGCAAGGGATGGGTGAGAGCCTATATGGTCTAGAATTTGCCAAATCTCTCCATATGGATAAAGCATTTTTAACCATGGCCCAGACTATCCGTGAAAATCTGCACGGCAAGAGCTCAAGTATCAAAAAACTAAGCAGACAAAAACGCAGTAAATACCATAAAACATTATATTTAAGCAAATGTGCGCTGTGTGATGAAAGTGTAGAGGATGTACACCATATTACAGAGCAAAAAAAAGCAGACGACTCCGGGAATATTGCACATTTTCATAAGAACCACAAGTATAACCTTATACCCCTATGCAAAAAACACCACAACATGGTACATAAAGGAGAGATTCATATCTCCGGGTTTATGATGACCGACGAAGGGCTAAAACTACACTACAGTATAAAAGAGCAAACTACATAAAGTCTAACGAACTTCTTAAAATTCGTAGGTAAAGCCTATCGATATAGCATCAAGTTCCGGCATATCTGTTGCAAGAAGAAATCGCTGATAGTCTATAAAAACTCCCCAGATATCTTCTCTAGAAAAGAGATCGTATTCCACTCCAATCCCTGCAGAAAAACCACCTTCATCTACAGTTTTCAAATTGCCGTTTCCACCCGTAGTTGTTTTTATCCGGCCATAACCAAAAAGGCCATAGATTCCAACATCCTCCATCAACGGATACATCGGTTTCGCAAATAAGCCGCCATGTGCTATTTTCTGTCCGCCAAAAGGATCTGCACCCCAAAACGTACCTAGCATGCGCGCTTCAAGACCAATATACTCATTCCACTCATATCCTGCTCTTGCCACCACTCCAAAAGTAACATCTTCATACTTGCAGCCTGGAAAAATACATCCTCTGTAATCTCCTCTCACAAAACCGATACCTGCATAATATGAATGGGTTTGAAGTCTCTCTATAGGCTCTATAGGCGATTGAGGAGGCACCACTCCTTTTCCTCCTGCACACAATATTGTCGCAGTCAAAAAAGAAGAAAAGAGCAACTTTTTCATAATATTAATTTCCTTTTATATCATATATTGAGCAACATACGCCATCTTAAATAATATTTTTTAATTTAAGAATGCTATAATCTAGCACTAATTATAATTTAAAGAAACTATATTTCATCTGAAATAAGATTTTAAAATTCAGGAAATTATTATGCGTCATACATGTTGCTCCAAATACATATCTGTATACACTCTCCCTCTAAGCCTCTTCTTTGCACTGCACGCCGCTTATGCCGGAGATATAGAACAAATTCTACCGGCAGACAGTAATTTTACCATTGATGGATCAAATAACCAAGAGGTAATGAGAGTACAATCTGATGGAAAAGTCGGTATCGGAACAACAACGCCAAACGAAGTCTTGGAAGTTAATGGTCGTATTCGTATGACAGATGGAAACGAAGCGGCCAACACAGTCATGATAGGTGATGCGCAGGGTACTGCGTCATGGGCTGATATTTCTACTTTACAAAACACTCTAAACACCGATGACCAACAGCTTCAAAATTTTAACCTTACAAATAATATACTAAGCATTACTCTTGAAGACGGCGGGACATTAGACGTTAACCTCTCTGCTTTAAATAACACCGCTGCAGTGGCTACAGTGCAGAGCGATCTTGATACCCATATTGCAAACGACGGTGATACGAATGCAAGTAACGAGCTTCAAGATTTAACGCTTACGGGCACAAGCCTTGAGATTGCAAACGGTAACGCGGTAGATTTAGGTACTACCTTTGCAACGAATACGGCAGTCAATGCGCTTGCAACCACGGTTGCTAATGATGCAGATACCGACCCTGCCAACGAAGTCAACACACAGCTCACACTCAACGGTACGACCTTGGAGATTACAGACTCTGCAGGGACACTAAGTCAAGACCTTAACGGCACCTTTGCAACGGATGCTGAACTGGCAACACTTGCCGCTACTGTAGGTAATGATGGGGATACAGACGCCGCTAACGAGCTTAATACCAATGTGGCACTCAACGGTACTGCACTTGAAGTTACCGATGCAGGCGGAACTAAAAGTGTAGATTTAGACGGTACCTTTGCAACGGATACTGAACTGGCAACACTTGCCGCTACCGTTGCAAACGACGGTGATACGAATGCAAGTAACGAGCTTCAAGATTTAACGCTTACGGGCACAAGCCTTGAGATTGCAAACGGTAACGCGGTAGATTTAGGTACTACCTTTGCAACGAATACGGCAGT
>Ga0256839_1001333_pt1 | contig 30238 bp, 41 predicted proteins | sample 354166metaG_FD_185968 | JGI IMG/M metagenome (GOLD analysis project Ga0256839, IMG submission 185968) | Hydrothermal vent microbial communities from Mid Atlantic Ridge, Atlantic Ocean - 354-166 | ecosystem: Environmental > Aquatic > Marine > Hydrothermal vents | place: Atlantic Ocean: Mid... | reverse complement strand
CGTCACCGAGCTGGCCGGTCAGACCTGGCCAGTCTCTCTCACCGTCTCGCGCGCACTCATCCCGGAGGCCGATCCGAAGGACGTCCAGTCCCCGATACTCCTGGTCGTCCCCAATACGACCGAGCTACTCCAAGAGACCCGCGCCCACTTTCTCTACCGCGTCACGCTCGACCTCGCCCTCATCGCCCCAGCCGGCGACGAGAAGCCCTCCACCCTCGATCCACTCATTGACACCGCGGAAAAAATCGCCAAACACCTCTCCGCGCTCACACTCTCCGGCGCCCCGACCGCTCTCCCGGAACCACCAGCCATGCGCGTCGTCTACAGCAACCAGGCCATCCGCGACGCCCGACTGTTCATCTCCATCATCCAAGCCCGATACCGATCGCCGTGATCGAATTCAAAGCCGCCACCAAACTCTTCTTCGACCGCGCGACCGTCGAAAACGCGATCGCCCGAGGAAAGCTGCGCGGCCTCAAACGATTCGGCGCCCTCACGCGGACCATCGCCCGGCGATCGATTCGGCGCCCCACCAAGAAGCAGCGCCACGCCCCGCCGGGCAAACCACCACGCGACCAGACCGGCACACTCAAGCGCGGTATCCTCTTCTTCGCCGAACTCGACACCGAGTCCGTCGTCATCGGCCCAGTCCGGCTCAACAAGAAAGGCGACGCGCCGCACATCCTCGAGTACGGCGGCCGAACCACCATCCCCTACGTCCGCGATAACCCTGTCCAGCTCCTGCCACGACCATTCATGCGGCCCGCCTTCACCATCGCCCAAGAGCGCCTCCCAGAAATCTGGGACGACGCCATCACAGCCCGATAACACTCCCGGAGGACCAAACCATGTCGCTGAGAATCGGACTCACCAGCAAGCTCTACCGCAACACCGGCACCTACGCCTCCCCCACCTGGGACGAGGTGTCCAACCTCAAAGACCTCTCGCTCGAGATGAGCGCGCAAGAAGCCGACGCCTCCACCCGAGGCACCGGCGGCTGGGCCGCCGCCGTCACGACACTAAAGGAGGCCGAAATCACCTTCGACATGAACTGGGATCCCGACGACACCGACCTTCAAGCCTTTCGCGACGCCTACCTCAACCGCAGCGCCATCGAGCTCGCGGTCCTCGACGGCGTCATCGGCAACACCCCCGCCGATGCCCACGGACTCCGCGCCTCCTTCGCCGTCACCAAGTTTTCCCGAGCCGAACCCCTCACCGGACAAAACACCGTCTCCGTGGCACTCAAACCGACCTTCGCCGCCAACGCCCCCGCCTGGGTTACCCTCTGATCTCCTATGCCATCCTTCACCGACCTCGCCGGCCGCACCTGGCCCGTCCGCATCACCGCCGCCGACGCCATCGCCCTCAAGGCAGTGGGTGTCGATGTCGGCAAACTCGATGAGCAGACCCTTGCCACCCTCTGCGACGACCCGGTCGCCCTCGTCGCCGCACTCTGGGTTGTCTGCCGGCCACTTGACCGCCACGGATTGGACGAGGTCGAATTCGCCCGCGGTCTAGCCGGCGACACTCTCGACCAGGCCACCACCGCCTTCCTGGAGGCCCTCGCCGATTTTTTCCCGAGCCCGAAGCGCCGCGTCCTCCGCGCGGCGCTTCGGACCATCAACCGCATCGTCGAGACGAACGCGGAGAAGGCGATCGAGACCATGGCGAAGATCGATCCGGCGCACCTGACCTCTGGAGGCACCTCTTCGAGCTCGCCGCCATCATCGGCCAACCGCCCTGGTCATACACCCTCCGCGAGCTCCACTGGATGGCCCGAGCAGTCCAGCTCGACCGATGGGACCACACCAGCTCCCTCCTCGCCCAACAAGCCAACATCCACGCCAGCAAAGGAAGACGATTCTCACCCGCAGACTTCCACCCGTACCGCGCCACGCCAAAGCCACAACCCGTGAAACGCTCCCGCATCACCGACCTGAAACACCTCTTCCCAGGAGTCGCTGATGAGCGCCAACGCGATCCGGGCCGGTAGAGCCTTCGTCGAACTCTTCGCCGACGACTCGCGACTCGCCCGCGGACTCAAACGCGCCCAAGCCCGCGTCCGCGCCTTCGCCGCCGCCGTCCGCGCTACTGCCCTCCGCCTCTCCGCCGCCGGCGCCGCCGCCGCCACACCACTCCTCGCCATGACCGCCTCATTCGCTCGTGCCGGCGACGCGCTCGACAAAATGTCCGCACGAGTCGGAGCCTCCGTCGAGTTTCTCTCCGCACTCAACCACGCCGCCCAACTCGGCGGCACGTCGATCGCCGAAATGGAAATCGGAATCCGCCGGATGCAGCGAAACGCCAAGGCCGCCACACGCGGCACCGGACTAGCCGCCGACGCATTCCGCCAACTCGGAATCTCCGTCACCGACTCAACCGGCCGGCTGAAATCCACCGAGACGCTCTTCCTCGACGTCGCCGGCGCCCTCTCCACCGTCGAGAACAACACCCTCCGAGCCGCGCTCGCATCTACCATTTTCGGCCGCGCCGGCACTAAACTCCTACCGATGCTCCGAGACGGCGCCAAAGGACTACGATCCGCCATGGACGAGGCTAAATCCCTCGGCCTCGTCATGTCCACCGAAGACGCGACCAGCGCGGCCGCCCTCACCGACGCCTTCTTCCGACTCAAACAGACCGCCAATTTCCTGAAACTCGCCATCGGCCGCCAACTCGCCCCCGCCATGATCTGGCTGTCCGACGCCCTCCGCCAGACCGTCCCACCCATCATCGATTTCATCCGTTCCTCCGGTCCGCTCATCCCAATTATCTTCGGCGTCGGCGCCGCAGTCGCGGCCGCCGGCGCTGCCTTCCTCGGCCTCTCAATCGCCGCGACCACCGTCTCGTTCGCCATCGGAGCCATCTCGACCGTCCTATCCGCCGTCGCCGGCATTGTCGGCGCCATTCTCTCGCCCTGGGGCCTTTTCGTCGCCGCCCTCGTCGGCGCCGCTGCCGCCGCCGTCAACTTCACCGGCGCCGGCCAACAACTCCTATCCGACCTCAAAGACGGATTCGCATCGCTCGCCCAGCGCGCGACCGATTCCTTCGGTGCCATCATCGATGCACTCTCGGCCGGCGACTTCAAGCTCGCCGCACAAATCCTCTGGCTCACGCTCAAGACCGAGTGGATTCGCGGCGTCAACATCCTCAAAACCGAGTGGAAACTCTGGCTCGCATTCTTCCGCGATACCTTCGACCTCGCCGGAGCACAACTCACGAAAGCCGCCTTCACCACCTGGGGCGCGCTCAAAACCATCTGGTCCGGCGTGACCACCGCACTCGCAAACGCCATGACCACCGCCATCTCGACCATCAAAATCGGCTGGGTCAACTTCGCCGCCTTCTTCCAGAAAATCTGGCTCCGCATCAAAAGCCTCTTCACGTCCGTCGACCTCGCCAAAGAAATCGACCGCATCAACACAGCGGCCGAACGAAAAGCCGCCAAGATCCGCGCCGACGCAGCCGGCACCATCGCCGATCGCTCCGCCGCCCACGCGCAGAACGTCGAGCGGAACGCCCGCACCACGGCCGACCTCAACCGCGACATCGATCGCCAGCTCGCCGCCCGACGACGAAAGACCGACGACGCACGACGCAAGGCCCTCGAACCGGTCGACGACCCAGAACTCGCCCGCCTCCGAGCCGAACTCGAGCGAGCTAAACTCGAGGCACAGTTCAAAGCCCAAAAAGCCGCCGTCGAACGCGCCAAACTCGCCGCGCGAGCCAACGACCCCGGTGCCGACGACGACCCGCCCGGACCAGCCAAATCGAGCGCCCGAGGCGCTTTCCTCTCATCGGCGATCCGCGGGCTCGCCACCACTTCCATCGCCGAACGCACCGCCAGCGCCGCCGAGAAAACGGCCGAGGGCGTCGACAAGCTCAACCGAAAGGCAGACAACGGCAAACTCGTATTCGCCGACTGAACACCATGGCTGTCACCATCTACGAGCTCGCGAAGTCCCGCAACGAGAAAATCGCCAAAGACGGCGGCTCCGCCGAGCTCGTCTACCGCGCCACCGGAGACGAAAGCGAAGCCGCTATCAAATCCGCCGCCGACGCCACTCTGCCAGCCACCTGGGGATCGCTCTACCTCCAGCAGTACACCACCGAGCACCACGGCGGCGGCGTCTGGACCATCGTCGCCACCTACGGCCCGAGAAAGCCGCCCGACCAGTCCAATTCCGTCTTCTCATTCGACACGACCGGTGGCACCACCACTGTCACCCAGTCGAACAACACCACCAAATACGCCCCAGCCGGCAAGACGGCCCCAGACTTCAAAGGCGCGATCAACGTCGAAGGCGAGCAAGTTCGCGGCGTCTCCATCCAGATCCCCAAATACGCCTTCAGCGAAAAACACATCCTCCCGGCCACCACCGTCACCGCCGCCTACAAGGCCGACCTCTACGCCCTCACCGGCAAGACGAACGACGCCACCTTCAAAGGATTCGCCGCCGGCGAGGTCCTCTTCCTTGGAGCCCGAGGCTCGACGCGCTCCGAGGATGAATGGGAGATCACCTACAGCTTCGCCGCCAGCCAGAACCTCACCGGCCTCACGATCGGCGACGTGACGGGAATCGACAAGAAAGGCTGGGAGTATCTGTGGGTCCTTTACGAGGACGCCGAGGACACTGTGGCGAAAGCGCTCATCAAAAAACCCGTCGCCGTCTATGTCGAGCAAATCTACGACCCGGCCGACTTCAGCAAACTCGGAATCGGTACCTGACATGCCCACGGATCCGCTCCACCCCGTCCTCCCAGGCGACGAGCTCGAAATCAAAGCCGCCACCTGGAACGCCTTCATCGACGCCGCCATCGACTTTCAGCGCCGGCGCGTCCCGGCCACCCGCGAATCCGCCCCCACCGACATCGCGGCCCGACTCATTCTCCCTGTCCGAAACGACTCCGCCGCCGACCGCGTCCGCGGCGACGTCCTCGAGATCAACGCCGTTTTCCCCACGCCCGCAGACAACCCCAACGCATTCGCCACCCGACCGGGTCTCCGCGGCATCGCGCCCACCGGCGACCCCAACAAGCCGACCGCCACCCTTCTCGAACCGGCCGCCGACGGAAAGCACGCCCGAGCCATCCTCGCCGGCCTCGCCGCCGGCCGAGTCTACGTCGCCAGCGCCGCCGAAGACTCCTCCCACCGATACCTATTCGCCCGGCCTAGTCCATCAGACCCAACGAAATACACACTCGCGCCATACGGGCCCCACCGCATCCTCTGGCGAGAGTCGGGCACCGGGACCAAGAACGCCCTCATCATCCACGGAGCCGGCGGAACCGACGGCACCGTCATTTGCACCGCCGCCAACCAAATCCCCGCCGCCAGTTCGTCCGCACCAGGAACCGCCACCGTCCAGCCACAGCGCATCGACCCCACCACCGGCGCCTTCACCGATGACGGCCCGACCGAAACCCTGTACTCCTGGACCACCAACCCGTCCGCCATCCCGCCCAGCGGCGGAACTATCCGCATCATCGCCCACCGCGACCACTACGGCCGCCTCATCTGGACCGGGGAGGACTGCCCATGAGGCATTCCCCCGGCTGCACCTGCTGCACCGCTCCAAAACCCTGCGGCTGCCGACTCCGCTGCTGGCCGTGGTGCGCTGACGACCGACCCATGTCCAATACATTCGCCGGCACCTGGATCTGCTACCGCCCTCTACCCGAGCAGATCCGCTACAAATGCCACGACCTCCTCCTATCCGCCGTCTCCGTCACTCTCGCCGGCGTCGCTAACGACTCCTGCACAAGCTGCACAGACTTCAACGGCACCCACTGCCTGCGCTACGACTCCTCCGCCTCCGTCGAGTCTTACACCGGACCGCCCAGCGCCCCAGTCAACTGCGAGTTCTACGTCTCCCGCGTCACCTGGAAATCCGACGCCGACGCCACCTGCGGCCCGGCCTCCTCCACACCACTCCCCCTTATCGAGCTCGAGTTCACCGACGACGGTACCGGCCAGACCTGGACGCTCTACCTCAACACTACCGACACGCGCGGCGGAGTCGCCACCTACACGCTCAGCGCCGCCTCCTGGCAATGCGGCCGCCAAAACACGCTCACTCGCGCCACCACCGGCACCCACTGCACTACGCCCACCACAGCGACCATCGACCCATGCCAATCCTGTCTCCGCTGCGAGCTCTCCGGCTCCTCCCGGCTCGTTTACCAGTGGCAAATCGATCTCGCCGGCGCTTCCGGTTCCGCCTGCTCGCCTTATTCCTGCTCCGACCTCGACGGCACCTACATCCTCGACGTCGGTGCCGTCATCGGATACCTGAGCTATCCCGACAGCATCGCCGTCGACCAATGCACCTACTCCATCGACGCCGGATTCACCTGCCGGCCCGACTGGCTCACCGTTATCCCCGGCGTCGATCAATACGAGGCAGTCTGGTGGCTCTGGGTCGCACAAGACACCACGCCACCGACCATCCACGTCGAACTCGTCGCCCGTTACACCACCACATTCGCCGACGGCAGCACCCAAGACTGGCTCACATCCGTCGCCCACTGGAGCGGACCACTCACGACATGCAGCGGCCCCAATACCCTCACCCTCGACTGGAGCACCGACTGCGACTTTTCCGCAGCCACGCTCACCGCCAAACCACTATGACCCGTTGCCGATTCGAGCGCACCACACCAGACACCGTCACCTGCACGCTCTGCGGCCGCACCGTCGACACCACCGCCGATCCATCCCGCGTGCGCGCGAACTGCTCACAGCCTACCCGACTCGGACTCGGCGACCACTTCAAGCGCGCCCTCGACGCCGTCCACGTCACTCGACTCTGGGAGTCGCTCCGCGGAGACTGCACCGGCTGCGACCGCCGCCGCGAACTGCTCAACCGGCTCGGTCGCGCTGTCGGAATCGGCCTCGATCCATCCTCGCCACTGGCCCGCTGGATCGGCACGCCATACGTCACCACCGAGGACCTCATCCGCGCGACCCTCGCGCTTGCCGCCGATCTACCAGCCGACATCGACCACCTCGTCGCCGTGCCGCGCTCCGGACTCATTCCAGCCGCCACTCTCGCCACGATCACACATCGCCCCCTCCACACGATCGCTCGTGGCTCCATCATCCACGCCGGCCACGGCCACCGTTCCGCCGGCCTGCCATCGCGCATCGACGGCTCGATACTCCTCGTCGACGATACCGCCCACTCCGGCCAGACCCTCGCGCACACCGCCACCACCCTCAGCAGCGCTCCCGCCATCGACCGAGTCGTCTCGGCCGTTGCATTCGCTACCCCACAAGCCGCCCACCAGCTCGACCTCTACGGATACATCCTCCCCACGCCGCACCTCCTCGAGTGGAATTGGGCCAACTCCGAATTCGCCCACACCATCGCCTGCGACTTCGATGGCGTCCTCTGCGAGGACTGCCCGCTCGAGGATCCAGACGCAGACACCGACGAATACCGCGACTGGCTCGCCCGCGCACGTCCGCTCCACCTCCCCCGCCACAAGCCGCTCGTCGCCATCATCACCGGCCGGGAAGCGAAGCACCGACCGGCCACCGAAGAATGGCTCGCCCGCCATCGAGTCCGGTATCGCCGCCTCGTCATGATGGACCGTCGCCGAGGCAATATCGGCCGCTGGAAGGCCCGAGTCTGCGACCACCTCCGCCCCGACTTCTTTTTCGAGTCGGATGCCCGCCAAGTCGACCAGTTCAACCGATACTCACAGTGGACGCTCGCCGTCCACGCGCCCCCGCCGACGCAACGAAAGGACCTGCCATGAGACTCAACGTCCACCACGCATCCTGGACAAAGATCGCTCCAGACCTTGACGAGCGAAAACGCCGCGAGCTCTGCCAGCGCACCATCGAGGAACTCGCCCGCCGCGGAGTCCTCGTCCGCACACGATACAGCGAGGACGCCGTCCCCTCACCGATCGTCCAGGCGACGAAGCACGAGCGAAAACTCTTCGACGCCATCGTCGCCGATCTCGCACACTCGCAGCAGCCGCCGCCCGCCGCCGCGACCAAAGCGAAATGAACCTGACCGACCACCCGATCCATGCTTTCGTCGCGCGAACCCCCGTTCATCTTCATCCACATCCCGCGCACCGGCGGAACCTCGATCTCTCTCGCCATCCACCGGCGCTTCCCGCGATCGACGATCGACTTCGCCGACCGCAAGCATGCTACCGCACGACAGCTCGCCAAACTCCCGCATTGGACCACCGCCCTCAAAATCGCCCTGTTCCGCCCGCCCCATCAGATACTCGCCTCCTGGTTCGCCAACGCCGTCACCTGGCACCGCCGCTATCACTCGCCCGACTGGACTCCCACCGACCCGCCGCCGACTCCCGAGTGGGTGGAATACGCAGACCGTCTCCACTCGCTGACGTTCGACCGCTGGCTCGAGGAAGACGTCTGGACCGGAAAATGGCCGGCCCGCCGGACATTCCGCGCCACCTGGCTCGAGCCGCACCTCGATGAGCTGCTACTTATCGATGCCAGCGACTTCCAAGCCGCCTGGGCCCAAGTCGCCTTTCGACTGCGCACCCGAATCCTTCCGTGGCCGCCGGCCGATACCACCGTCGATGAGACCGCCCGGCCCGACGCTACACCGGATTTCCACGAGCGCTGCCGTGAGCACTTCGCCTCCGACTACGAGCTGCTCCATTCTCTCCACCACCACCCAGTCCTGCGCTACCCGTCGACCGGACCCCGCCGCCTCCCGATCTGACATGCTCATCACATTCAAAGCCAGCCGCCGATTCCACCGCGCCCTACGAGCTGCCGCGCGCGAGCGGAACGTCTCCATCTCGTACCTCATACGGCAGGCGCTCGCCCACCACCTCGACCAGCCGGACCTCGCCGAGACTCCCACGCCATGGCGACTTCCAGACGACGACCAGCTCCACGCGCACTCGCCGCCCGCTACCACGGCCCGCCCCGGCGTTCCCGACTGACCACTGTCCCGCCGGATTTTCTCAGAATTTTCCAGAATTTCCTAAAATTGTAAGACAAAACCCTTGACGCGAGCCGATAATTGTCTTACAATTAGGGCGTAACGTGGAGGTCGGCACTGGGCCGACCCCAAAAAGCGGCCCCGGCGATGCCGCTAACATCCCGGGGCCTGGGCGAAACCTGATAGGAGGTACGCCATGTCCGATTATAGCTCATCCCGCGCGTATCCAAATCGCGTAATCGTTTCTGCGTGCTGCCAGTGCCACAACACTGCGCGGCACGCTCTCATCCGTATTCATCCCGAGCTATGGGAATGCGCCCGATGCGGGGCGCACTCCACGACCGCTCAGCTGCGCAGCGCAGAGGCTGCGCACAATCACCGACGTCTCGACCTCCGTAACGTCTGATCTTACATCACATCTTCCGCGACGGGCCGGGTCGGGCCCGGCCCCTGTCGCGGCCCCGCTCAAAAGGAGAATCAAATGAAACGCCGCATCGCCATCGCCCCGGCCTCTGCCGACATCTCGTCCACTGGGTGGACCCGAGTTGCCACGGACCCGGACTGCCATTGGAACATCTGGGGCACTGACGCCGCCGACGCCCGCGTGCCACACGGCACGCGAGAGGTCCAGCGCCACGAACTCCTCCCCGTCTCGGACGAGGAGCTCGATGCGCTCCGCGAATCGCCGGCATTTGCCGGCGTCGAACCAACCGCGGACGACGTTCGGTCGCTCCGCGGCGACCCGAGCCACTCGTGGTATCTCTGGGTCGCGCCGCTCTGCCAGCTCGAGGCCGGTGAGGCCGGCCGCGTCTACGCCGACGCCGTCTTGAGCGTGGATTCCACGCTCACCGACATCTGCATTCGCCACCTCTCCGGCTCGTGGTACTCGTTCATCGGCCTTGGCGGCCGCATGATCGCGGTCGTCGATCCCGCCACCAACTCGGCCAGCTTCTCCTCCGAGGAGGATGCCGAGGCCGCCGCGCTCGCCATCATCTTCGAGCGGCGCGACGAGTGGCAGGCCCGCTTGCGCCGCATCCTCGTCGGCTGGGCTCCGGAGGCCGTCGAGGCGATCATCGCCGGCGACGTGCCGGTGGTTTTCGGTTGCTGGGCCTACGGGCCCGTCCGCGTCCGCGTCATCGAGGGCGAGGGGGGCGACTTCTGGGCCGTCCGGCCGCGCGAGTCCCGCGGCTGGCCGGCCATGGGCGCCAACACCACCGAGGACCGTATTCTCTATCGCGGCCGCTTCTACACGCGGCCGCAACTGCGGCGGCGCCTGAAGTACCTCGAGATGAAGGCGGCGTCGGCGAAAACCGCCGCGGCGCGCCAAAGGTACAGCCGCGCCGCGGCTGACCTGGAAAAACGATTGTTTTCCTGATTTTTGGAGACCACAAAAATGCCCAAACGACTCAACCTGTCCTGGGGATCCGGATTCTGTGACCCGATTTACGACGCCCGCCGAGACCTGGTCCTATGGTACGGCGATGTCGTCATCCATGATTTCCACCGCCAGTACGGCGGTGAGTGCTACTACACCAGCCGCAGTGGCCTTTCCGGCGCCGGCTGGATCCATGACCGCCCGTGGATCGTTAAGCTCCGAGAGTACCGCGACACAGCCGTGTCGCACGGGCTCGACGGGGTCCATGCGGAGTGCCTAAACGGTGCCATCTACGTCTGCCGCCATCCCGCCGGCGCGTTTCGCGTCGTCGGGACACAAATGTGGTGGGGATCAGTCGCCGACCTTATCGCTGATCGGGGGGCTCCCGTCCAAGACACTATCGTCTATCGCACCTACACCTGGCTCGACCGCGCGCCCAGCCAGGTCCTCGTCGACTGGACCGTGATGTCTCATTACCCGATCACGCCAGGCGATCGCCGCCACATCCGCTGGATCATCCGACGCATCGAGGCGGCCCGCAAGGCACGGGCACTCGCCGAACGCCCGGACGAAGAGCCACCCCGCAGCGATCTCGAGGTCTTCGCCGGCACCGCATGGCAGGCCTGGGGAGAGTGGTCCGACCCATCCCAGCGCTGGGCCGTCCGGTACGACGTCCTCGGCGCACCCGTCGAGGTCGTCGATCTCCGCCAATGCGACCCAGCTCCATCTGCCTGGGCCAAGCTGGGTTGGGTACCCATCTCACGCACCCAGTTTGTCCGGCCGTCATCACTCGGCGCCGGCTGGGACCGCGTCGACCTCGTCTCTCATCCACTATCGTGGGATGACGAGATCTATGTCGAGCGGCTCTCCGGCGCGGAACAGCTCAAGCTGTTCGGCCGATGGAGCTGCGTCGCGGAGCTCGCACGACACACCGACGAGCTCACTGCCTTCGCGGCAGCGGCGAAAGCCATCGAGGCCGGCAACGAGCTGGACCATGACTTCGCGCCGCTCGAACCGATCGTACTGACGCATGACCCACTTGTCACCCGCGACGACGCCATCGCCGCCGGTCTCTGCCAGACTGGAGTCGACGAGTGGATCGCCCGCCATCAGATCGACCCAGACGCAGGCATCCACGCGTCCAGACTCCGCGAGCTGATCATCGCCGCTGACGATGAGACCGCCCAGACCTCATGGCCACGCCTCGTCGCCACCGTCGCGGCTCGCGTCCTGCGCCAGGCGACCTGATGACCGTCTACGGCTACTGTCGCCTATCAGTCGACCGCTCGGCCTCGATCTCCATAGAGGCCCAGCGGCGGCTGATCGAGGACTACTACGATCGGCGTCTCAACGACGCCGGCGAGCTGAAGATCCTCGTCGACCGCGGAGTATCCGGCGCCATGCCGCTCTTCCGCCGGCCGGCAGGAAGAGAACTCGCCGGCATGCGCGCCGGCGACCACCTCGTCGTCGCCAAGCTCGACCGCGCTTTCAGATCGCTCATCGACGGCGCGACCGTCATCGCCCAGCTCACCGCAGATGGCATCGGCGTCCACTGCCTCGATGTCGACGTCGACACGACCACGCCCATGGGCCGCGCCATGCTCCACATGGTCCTCGCATTTGCGGAGCTCGAGCGCGACCGTATCAGCGAGCGCCGGCGAGACGCCGCCCGCGAGCGACGGGCACAGAAGATACCGACCATGGCCCCGCGACTCGCTCCGCTCGGCTGGCAGATCATCGACGTTGACGGCCGTCGGCAGTTCCAGCCGCGGCCGAAGGAGCGCCGCCAGTGCCGCCGGCTCCTCGAACTACGCGAGGCCGGCATGACCTACGACCAGATCGTCGACCACTGCCGGCGCTACCGATGGACCAATCGAGACGGCCGGCCGTGGAACCGATCCCGCGTACGCCGCGCGATCGTCGCCGCCCGCGAGGGATTTCCGATTGTCAGCGAGGACTCTCGCCGCTGGGGCGGCGCGAGCGATTCGCCGCGCTGGGTCCGACGGCGGCGCCGGCCAGCGACACGGAATCGACATTGATCCGCCGAGACAAGGACGATACTATGCCGCACATGTCGCCGAGTCGTACCATCACCATCCGACTGTCTGACGCCCTCTATCGCGCGATCACTCGCCGCGCGAAGAAGGACAAGATCGAATTCAGCGCCGCCGTACGCACGGCGCTCGCCGAGTGGGCAGGGAACCCGAAGCTCGCCGACCTCCCGCCACGAGGACGGCCCGCCCGGAAAACCAGGCGTCCAAAACACGCCTAATCTTACTTCCCCCCATTTGCCTTCCCGAGGTCCTTCAGCTCCCGCCGCAACTCCCGGCTGGCCTTCGTCCATTCCCGGCGCCGAATGAACTCCTGATCCGCCTCGCAGAGCACATCCAGCCCCAACTCAACGCGCGATCCGTCCTCCTTCTCGAGTGTCACCTTTCCCGCTCGCAAACCAACGAACTTCGCACGCCGCTCATGCAGACCGTCCGCTGTCTTCCACGTCCGCCATTTCGCCTTCTCTTCAGCCTCCGCTATACGCTCCTCCAGCTCGCGTCGTTTCCGCTCCAGCTCCTCTCGCGCACGTTTCGCCGCTGCCAACTCCTCCGGTGTCGGCGCCTCATACTCCTCCCGAGTCGCCAACGAAAAGGTACCACCTAGCGGACGCGAGAAACTTATCGTCGCTCGCGCTATCGCCGGATTCCCACTCGTCCACGCATGAAATGGACTGGTCTGCCCCGGCAAAATCGGGTTGAAATCGACGACAGCCTCCGCCGTCTTCACGAATTGCCCGCTCGCCGTGAAAAACTGCGCCACTACCATCACATTCGCGAGACGCTCCCCCGTATTGTTCGTCACTCGCCCGCGCACATGAACCCACCCATCCTCACTCCGAAAATGCCACCCCTCCAAAATCAGATCAGCCTCCCGCGCTGCTGAACCTCCCACGCCGCTGTCACCCGCGACGTTGCCGTCCCCTGCTGGCTCCTTCACCCCTTCATCACTCGCGCCCACCCGCGCTTCATTGACCGCCGCATCCCTCGACACCTCGACTTCGCCCACGTCCGCACACCCGAACACCACGCACAGAGCCGCGAAAAATGCCACACACCGCACGGCACACCCTCCACGCAGAAAACCACCACCAGACACTCACACGCCGCCCCATCGCCCACCAGTATACCACCACGTGGACTATTTTGACCTTCGGTTCGTCAAACCGAAGGTCTCACCCGACTGAACAGCGGTTCATTTCCCGGCAGATATGCCATACTTGAAAAAGAGGCGCCGCCGAAAGTCGCAAAACCAACTCACAACCAGCCGCGTAAGCAGCGAGCCAGAGATCGGCGGCGCCAAAACGCCCGGCGGGAGTCGAACCCGCCATCAGACCATCTTCTGGGGTGTTTTTCCCAAAATTTCTCTTCGCCCTAAGTTAGTACACCCCACAGGATTCGAACCTGTAACCTTCGGTTCCGTAGGCCGATGGCCACTTTTCTGTCACATCTCACTTGGCGCGCGAGTGAGTCTATACTATCTTTTCCATAGCAAAACCAACTGCGCATCCGCGCCCAACACAACTCGAAGCTAGGCAGCCGCACGATGCGAGCCATGGAACGCTCTTCCATGGACGGCGCGCGACATACGAAGGCACGCCGCCATGCTACGACTCTACGCACCATCCGCGCAGGATCTGCCTGCGCAAACTCTCTCAGAGTTCTACCACGCCGAGTTTCTCCCGCTCTGGATCCGTGGCCGGCACCTCGCACCCGCCACAAAAGTCTCCTACGACGAGAGCGTCGCACATTGGCGCCGACTCACCGGCGACCCGCCACTCGGCGATATCGACGACCATGTCGCCGCACAGTTCTCGGCCCAGCTCTACGAGCTGCCCGGCCGATCCCGCCCCACCATCTCCCCCTGGACAGCGCGCAAACACGCCAGACAGATCCAGCGAATACTCGACTTCGCCGGCCCCCGCACGCGCGATCCGTCCGGACGCATGAACCGCGGACTTATCACGCTACCGCCGCTCATCCCGACCCCGGCAAACCCGCCGCGCGAACCGAAGCCCTGCTATACGACCGACGAACTGCGAGCACTCGCAACACACTCGCACCACATGACTCAGCCGACCTGGCACCCGTCGCCGCCCGACTACTGGCGCTCACTCATCGTCCTCCTCGCCACGACCGGCCTCAGAATCGGCCAGGCCCTCGCCATGCGCTGGGACTCACTCACCCCCGACCCCGCGTTTCCAGGCCGCTGGTCCCACATCCCCGCATCGGCACACCGCGCGCGAAAGGCCAAACGGCAGTACGTCCCAGCCCAAGCCGTCGCCTGTCTCGAGACGATACCACGCGTCGACGATTACGTCCTGCCCTGGACCGGACGCCACAGGCGATGGCTCGACCGACTTTTCCATCGCCTACACGACGCCGCTTCCATCCAGCCAAACCGCCGGCTCGGATTCCACGCCATCCGTCGTTGGCACCTCACCACCGTCCGGAGACTGGGATATTTCGATTCCCGCGACATCGCCAAAGCAGCCGCCGGCCACGCCGATTCCGAGACCACCATCGCACATTACATCGACCCGGCAGCAGAGGACGAACTGCTCGCCGCCACACTCGAGCGACTTCCCGCCATCACTGACGCATGGAGGCCAACAGATGATCGACCACATCTGGACCACCTACCACAACACCCCCACCACGCAGCGACGGAACGAACTGGTTGAGCGCTACCTCTACCTCGCCGAGCGCACCGCCAGGCTACGCGCACGGAATCTCCCACGATACGAGCCAGCCGACCTACTCGGGGCCGCATCTCTCGGCCTCATCCGCGCCATCGAGCGGTTCGACCCCACGCGAGGAGTCAGCTTCCCAACCTTCGCCTGGTATTACATGAACGGAGCCATTACCGACCAGCTCCGCCGCGACGACAGACTACCGGATAGCATGCGTCGCCGCATCAAATCCGGAGCCATCCGCGACGTCCTGCACTTCCCGCTCCAGCCCGACCTCCCCGACTCGCGCCGGCGCTCAAGCGACGACGAGCTCGAAGGACTTCCACCACTCGCCACCATCGTCTTCTACGCACGCTATTGGCTGGGCCACTCCTTCCACGACATCGCGCGATTCCTGTCCGTCACTGAAGCCAAAGCCAGAGACATCCACGACCACGCCATTACCTGCCTGAGACAACGGAGCACGACCACATGCTAGTTCTCACCCGAAAAGTCGGTGAATCCATCGCCATCGGCGACCAAATTCGCGTCTACGTCCGCCGGATCGACGCGAATCGCGTCCGCCTCGCCATCGCAGCGCCAGACGACGTCAACATCCAACGACTACCGAGAAAGAGCCATGAAACTGATCGCCCACGACGGAACGACGTTTGACCCGACCAACCCGCACACCCTCGACTACTCGCCGCACTACATCAGCCGAGCACTATCCCGCATCCACCGATGGCAAGGAAACTCCACCATGCCCATCAGCGTCGCGCGCCACTCGCTGATCGTCTCCCACATTGTGCCACCCTGGCTCCGTCTCCCAGCGCTCCTTCACGACGCGCACGAAGCCTACACCGGCTTCGGCGACGTCGCCGCTCCCATGAAGCCGGCGGACCTCATTTTCCTCGAGATGAATATCGACATCCACATCGCCGACGTCTACGGATTCGACTTCCGCCTCTTCAACCACCCAAAGCTCCGTCGCGCCGACATCGCCGCCCGCGCTGCCGAACTCCGGCAGCTCTTCCCACGGACTCCGCACACCAAGCGGCTCGCCGCCGAACTCGACCCGGCACATTCCTATACCTGTCCCATCCCCAACCACGACCACGAGCGAGACCGCCTCGACATGCTCACGAGCCTCCAACAATACGTGCCAACTACACCATCCGTACCTGCCGATGCCACCACCACGCCTGACCATTGATTGCCACTGCGGCCATGCGCCACTTTCCGACCCAAATCCGGCCTGCGAGCGCTGCCGCCTCGTCTGGACCATCGGCAAAGTCGCCGAGCTCCGCGAGGCACAACGCGCATTCTTCCAGCGCCGACGCCAAAAAGACCTCGAACGGTCCAAACACCTCGAACGGATCGTCGATCGCGCCCTCGAACGACTGTTCGCCAGACAACCAGACCTATTTCCCGACGACTGATCCCACACCCTGTTGGAGCCCCGGAGGACGCCTGGCCGGGCGAATGCAAACGGCGTGACAGCCGGGAGAGACCGGCATTGTTCACTATCTACCCCATCACAGGAGAACCACATGCAAACCTACGCCCTCACCAACGCATTCAGCATCAACATGCTCACGCGCCGAGGACTCATCCAATTCGAGCCCACAACGCTCGACACCGTCCGCGCGATCGCACAGAACGGACGCATCGGCACCAACGCCATCGGCCACGCGGATACCGACGCCATCGTCCGCAATCTCATCGCCGTTGACGTTCCACCAGCCGAGCGCCAGACACTTGACCTCGACGACTACGCCGGCCTCATCGTGGCCCAATACCGAGGCCCACGACTCGAGGCCGGCGCCGCCGAACTCCCCCAAGACGCCACCATCGAATGGTGGCTCGTCTCGAGAAAACGATAGGCCACACCAACCAGGCATGGAAACGGATTCGCCGGCGTGGCGCCGGCGGCCAAAGCGAGGACCGCGCCATGGCACATCACACCGACAGCCGCGACCCTACCACGACAGGTACCGCCCTGCGGGTCGTCAAATGGTCCGAAGTATTCGAGACCTGGGCATCGCGCAGCCACAAAACCCTCACATGGATCTCCGTACCGACCGGGCCACACTCGAGCGGCTACCTCCATATGATCGACACCTTCGGCGACCGTGCCGCCTCGATCTATGGAGCCTGGATTGCGCTGGTCAAGATCGCCGCCGCGGCACCGACCCGCGGTGTCCTCGCTAACGGGAAGGGAATTCCATACACGCCGGGCCACCTCTCCCGGCTCTCCTACTTTCCGGCATCGCTCTTCGCCGAACTCATCGACTGGGCCACCTCGCCCGACGTCCGATGGCTCGAGCCGATCGACGCCGACCAAATACGCGACGGACCCGACCAGGTCGAACCATGGTCGAAACCACCGCTCGACCAGGTCGACGACCCACCAAACCATGGTCGAAACGCCGCGCCGACCCCGTCTACCAGACCAGACCAGACCAGACCCAACCAAACCAGACCAGACCAGACCAGACCGTCGGTCAGTCGGTCGGTCGTCGAGGAATCGGTCCGGTCGCTGTCCCGCGACGACGTCGAGCGCCAAGTCGAACGATTCCGGAGACTCTCACGCATGAGCACAGGCCAGATTCCGACCACCCTCGCCGTCGCCATCTGCTGCTGCGATGCAGCCGTCAGGAGAGGTTTCGCGAGTGAACTGGCCGAGCGATTGCGACACGGATCCATCCGCCGCATCGAACGATACGCCAGATCAGCCATCCGCACCGCGTGCAGCGAGGCCGGCGTCGACGTCGACCACTTCCGTGCCGCGGTCTCGGACTGGACCACCACACACCTACCACGGAGACCTCCCGATGACCCGACCCTACACACGCCGACGCATCCCGATGCAGTCGCGCCCCCTCGATGAGCACCCGCAGCACTGCCGCTGTTCCGCATGCACCGCGTACGCCCCCACGCCGGACGAAATCCGACAACGGGCCGCCGAAATCCGCGCCGGGTGGAGCGATGCCACCGAACTATCTCGTCGAGCCGTCAAGCCGACCCACTGGTCCCCGCCAACAGCCACCGTCACCGGCATCGACTGACCCCATCAGCGAGGCTACCATGCACAACGACCGCGTTCCAATCCGCTACCCTCTCCTCGCTGCACTCCTGGGCGCCGTGCTCGTTCTCGTCGGCGCCTGGATCCACGGCTTCGACTTCGACGAGCGAGGGCCAGATGCCCTCATCGTCTACGTCCTATCCTTCTGGGCCGCGATGACAGCAGCCCTGCTCGGGACCCTCCTGTACCTGACCTCGCACATGGATTGACATGACCCACCATCCCATGACCGCGCTCGACGTCGCAAAGCGACTCGAAAATACTCGATATGCCGGCGACCAATGGTGCACCTTCCGCGAGGTACGATCCGGCACCGGATTCGCGCGAAAGCGCGAAGGATATGCCGATCTGCTCGCGGTCTCCATTTGGCCGAGCCGTGGAATCTACATCGAGGGGGTGGAGATCAAGATGTCCCGATCGGATTGGAGGGCCGAACTGCGCAACCCGAAAAAGGCCGACGCGTTTATCCCCCACTGCCGCTACTGGTTCGTTGCCGCGCCAAAGGGAGTGGTCGAGGTCGAAGAAGTGCCAGATACCTGGGGCTACATTGAGGTCGGCCACAAGCGAAACATCGTCCGCAAGCGCCCAGCCGCGAACGACGCAAAGCCGCCGGACCTCATGCTCTTCGCCAGTCTCGTCCGGCACCTCAAGCACTCCTGCGGATACTCCGAGGATGACGTCTCGCGACTCGCCGCGCGAAAAACAAACGACCTCAACGCCGAACTCAGTCGCAGCCGAGACCGATGCCGACAGCTCGAGCGCTTCGAGCGCATCGCAGGCGCCGTCGAAAAATTCGAGTCCGCCTCGGGACTCTCCATCCACGACCCCTGGACCGCCGGCGACATTGGAACGGTCGTCAAACTGCTCGTCCACACCCACCCACAACGAATCCTCTCTCAGCTCACCGCCTTCACCCAGTCGCTCCAGTTCCAGCTCCGAGAACTCGAGAAACCAATCTCCGCACTACGCGCACTCCTGGACACCCATCGCTCCGACACATGAGCCCGCCACAGATCACCTACGGCAGCCTCTTTGCAGGCATCGGCGGATTCGATCTGGGATTCGACCGTGCTGGCATGCGCTGCCGATGGCAAGTGGAGATAGACGACTATGCTACGAAGGTCCTTGAGAGACACTGGCCCAACGTACCGAAGTACCGGGACGTTCGAACATTTCCGCCGCCGCCCGAATCGCCATGGACACGCCATCGCTGGGCCGAGCGTTACTCAGTCGACGTCATCTGCGGCGGCTTCCCCTGCCAGGACATTTCCTGCGCCGGACGAGGTGCAGGACTCCACGGCACACGAAGCGGGCTGTTTTTCGAGGCCGTTCGCGTGGCTTCACTACTGCGACCAAAAATCGTCGTCCTGGAAGCGGCAAGCAGCCGGATCTACAGACTATAGCCATCATGTATCCGCATCCGAAATGCGCGCCATCATCGAAAGCCCTGGACGTAGCGAGTGGTGGGCTGCTGAACCCGACGTGGGTCGAGTGGCTCATGGGGTTCCCAATCGGGTGGACCGCATCAGATGCCTCGGAAATGCCGTCGTCCCGCAGATCGCCGAGTGGATTGGACGGCGAGTCATCCACCTCCTGACGTCACCACGCCCGGCACCCGAGCTATAGACACGGCGCGCCCGATAACACTAACAGACCACCTCCACGAAAAAAGGACGCCGCCATGTCCATGCTCACCCCCGCTTCGACCGCCGCGGACATTCGCCAGTCACTCAAGACCGCTCCATCCGCCTCCAACTTTTTCGGCCGACTCGTCGGCTACCTGAACGACCTCATGCACGCGGCGGCGCAAATGCCAAGCGCCGGCCCCGCGAAAAAACAGTGGGTCCTCGACCGCCTCGCCAACGCTCTCGACCGCTTCCTCCCCATGCTCCTCATGCCCTGGTTTCTCGCGCCATTCGCCCCGGTCATCCGCCGCATCCTCAAACGCGCCGTCCTCGCCGTCGCCACGGTCGCCATCGAAGAAATCTACCGCCGTTATAAGCCGCTGTTCAAACCCGCACCAGCAAAATGACCACCACCACATTCCTCGCCATCGCCGCCGCGGCCTACCTCATCCTCCCACGCCTGGCCCGCACCGGTACCACCACACCGACACCCGCGCCGGCCACCGAGCGCCAAGCCGCACTCGCCCGCATCGACGAACTCGCCGAATTCTACGCAGACGACGCCGAAGCCAAAGATCTGCTCGCCGAGCTGGCCAAAAAGACCATCACCCAGCCATGACCCGACGCAATCACATCGCGACACTCGCCGCCTGGGCCGTCATCGGCTACGCCATCTTCCGCGCGTTCACCACACCAGCGCCGCCCACTCCCACACCCCACAACGGACCAGACCTCCGGGCCGCCTTCGGCCAAACCGATAATCCCGCCCGAGCTCGCGCCGACGCAGCCACCTTCGCCGCTCTGTGCCGCTCCATCGCCGACGTCATTGAGTACGACGGCCGGCTCGACAAACCGCGGCTCACCACCGGCGCCCAACTCGATCGACTGCGCCGCTGGGCCCGCGAATACAATCTCGACGGGGTCTCTCTCGGCACCCGCTACCCAGCCCTGCCCCCCGCCATCAAGACATACCTCGACGAGCAACTCGGCACGGATGCCGGACCGCTCGCTCCCGCCCATCGCCAAAAATGGGTCGCCGCCTACCGGACACTCGCAGCAGCAGCAGACGCCGCCAAATGAGACCACTCCGCCACGTTCGCCAACACCCGGTCCTCGACCTCAGCCTGCTCGCGGCCGCCGTCATCGGTTTCGCCGTCGCCACCTGGTGGTTCCAGCCCGCCCACAACTCCACGCAGCCAGCACGCCCATCGCCTCAGACGACACGCCGATTCCCAACCGGATACACGCCGCATCCGCGCGAAACGGAGCGCTTTCTCCGATCGATGCCGAAGCCATCGATCCGCGACCAAGGCCCCGACCTCTTCCGTGCCGACGTCCGCGACCACACCACGCTCCTCTACCGGGCACTCTACGAGGCCCACGAGACCAAGTACGGCCGCCACTGGGTCGTCGGCGCTCAAGGCATCGGCGACTGCGTCTCCTGGGGATGGGCCCACGCCGCCGACATCCACCTCGCCGTCATGTGGAAACTCGGCGAATCATCCGAGTGGCGACCCGCCGCGACCGAAGCCATCTACGGCGGCAGCCGCGTCGAGGCCCGCGGCCGAACATTCGGCGGCTGGGGCGACGGAAGCTACGGAGCCGCGGCCGCAAAATGGGTCCGCGACTGGGGAGTCGTCTTCCGCCAGCGCTACGACGACCTCGGCATCGACTTGACCACCTATTCCGCCGCCCGAGCCAAGCAATGGGGAGCCTATGGTTGCGGCGGCCGCAACGACGACGGCCGGCTCGATCGACTCGCCAAAGACCACCCCATCAAACGCGTTGCACTCGTAACCTCGTTCGACGAGGCGGCGAAGGCGATCCAGTCCGGATACCCGGTCGCGGTGTGCAGCGGCCAGGGATTCTCGAGCCGCCGCGACTCCCAGGGCTTTTCTGCTCCTCGAGGCTCCTGGTCGCATTGTATGTGCTTCATCGGCGTCCGATTCGACCGCCCCGGTCTGCTGTGCCTCAACTCCTGGGGCCCGCGCTGGGTCACCGGCCCGAAGTGGCCCGACGACCAACCCGACGGATCATTCTGGGTCGACGCTCGCGTCGCCGACCGGATGCTCTCCGGCCGAGATTCCTTCGCCGTATCCGGCTACGAGGGATTCCCATACCGCCCACTCGACCATGGAGACTGGGTCCGCACCCAGCCACCTACCAGCACTTCCACCCTCACGCTGTTCGGACTCGCGCCATGAAGCCAGACCGATGCCACCCGCTGATCGTCGCCGTAGCCACCGCCGCCGTGTGCTTCGCGCTGCTCCGGGCCCCGACACCGTGCCCCAAATGCGGAACCGTCCCTCCGCGGACCACCCTGCGGCAGCGCATCCAGAAAATCATCGCTATCTGGTGGCTCACTCGCGACCACCCGCGACAAACCCAAATCCAGGACGCACACGTCCACCAAATCCAAAACCGCGAACCACCCACAAACGACCAAATCGACCACTCATTCGGCTGGTGAGAGACTATGGACACACTACGACGCTGGCTACACCCGATGATCGCATCGCTCCTGGCCGCCCTCGGACTGGCCACCGCCGTCGACACCACACAGCCTCGGAGCGACGCTGCCACCCGCGCAGCCTACTTCGCTGTCACGCACTCGACTCACCACGTTCCGACGCCGGAGCCATCCCCTGATCCGCCCGACCATTCCGACGATCCGAGCCCCGGCGCCGACAGCGCCGGGGCCACCTCAGACCGAACACCAGCAGCATGCCCCAGCAGTGATACGCCCTGCGACACGGAGGAGGCCGCCCCTCTCCAGCGCTCCCTGCCCAGGCGCCGCGGCCTCCTCCGTCGCCTTTTCCGACGATAGGACGGGTCCTTTTTCGCCCCGGCGATGCCGAGGCCAAATAGAGGGACCAAAATACCACACAGACTTACTTTTCCGCGCCTCGAACAAGCCCGCGTGCCAAAATCCACACCAAAACCCCCCGACATACAGACTCCCCAGCAGCCGGAACTGCCGGCGCTGCGCAAACCGACAAACCCGCTCCTCGACGACGCCGGACCACCCGCCGTCGACCTCACGGACTTCGACTCGCCGAACATCTTCCGCCGCCCGAGCCGGCCCAGCGGAAAACGAATACTCCGAGACCAACGCCGCATCGAATCCGCAGCCCAGGCCATCGCCGGCTTCGACCGCGATGTCGAAATCTACGGATTCACCAAAGGTGCGTTCTCCGTCATCGATCTCCTACGGGCCGCACTCGACTACACCGGACCGGCCCACCTCGTCATCTCGACCTGGACCGCCGCCAACACCGACGTCTCGACCGTACTCGACTTCGTCGACTCCGGCACCATCGCCTCGGCCAAATGGCTCGTCGACCTGACCTTCACCCGCCGGTCCCCGCAGCTCGCTCACCGCATACGGCAGACATTCGGCCGCGACGCCATCCGCGTCGCCAAAAACCACGCCAAATTCGCCTTGCTCGCCACCGACGATCCCGACCCGTGGAAGGTCGTGATTCACACCTCGATGAACCTGAATTTCAACCCCCGGTTCGAAAACTTCTCCATAGAGCACTCCCCAGCCCTATGGAAGTTTCACCATGACATCATCGAAGAAATCTGGCGTCGCCAAAAAGCGACCTTCGACGCCGAGGCCAACCCGTACGCGATCCACAAACACTTCGACGCCGACCTCTGACCAAATCCACACCACGAAACTCTGGCTCCTCGAAGGCCGCGACGAATACACCATCCGCCAGGCCATCGCCGCCACCTACCCAGACGCCGACGCCGACCAGATCATCAAAGCAGTCCTCGATACGTTCGCCGCCTTTTCCGAGGCCGATGAATCCGTCATCCGCGGATGGGCCCTCGAGTCCATCCGACACCTCTACGAAAAAATGGTCGAAATCGGCGACTACGCCGGAGCGCTCAAGGCGATCAAAGAACTCGTGCGAATGACCGACTGATGGCCCAATGTTCCGCCCCCGCGCCGACGTCCGCGAACGCAAAACGATCCGCAAAGACTACGACCGGATCAAAGAACGCGCTCGCGCCGCCGCCTCGTCGAAATCCCGGGCCGGCAGAGACATCGGCCCCATCCCACCCGTCGCCCACCCGCGCCGCAAAAGCCAAGCACGACTGAACTTCGCCCGGTTCTGCCGATCGTACCTCCCGCAGGTCTTCCACCTACCCTGGTCGCCGGACCACCGGATCGTCCTCGAGCGCATGCAGCAAGCCGCCCTCCAGGGCGGCCTGTTCGCGATGGCCATGCCGCGCGGATCCGGAAAGACCTCGATCGTCATCGCCGCCTGCCTCTGGACCACCCTCTACGGCCACCGCGAATTCGTCGCACTCATCGGCTCCGACGAAAACGCCGCCACCAAACTCCTCGACTCGATCAAGATGCAGATCGACAAGAACCCACGAATCAAAGAAGACTTCCCCGAAGTCGCCTACCCCGTCTCCCGGCTCGACGGCATCCACAACCGCGCACCCGGACAACTCTGCCACGGTCAACGCACCTACATCTCCTGGACCGGGTCCACCATCGTCTACCCCACCGTCCCCGACTCTCCCGCATCCGGTGCCATCCTCACCGTCACCGGCCTCACCGGCTCCATCCGCGGCATGCTTCACACCCGGGCCGACGGCCGCCAGGTCCGACCGAGCCTCGTCATCATCGACGACCCGCAGACCGACCAATCGGCCAGGTCCCCCAGCCAATGCGCCACCCGCCTCTCCATCCTGTCCGGAGCCATCCTCGGACTCGCCGGCCCGAACACGAAAATCGCCGGTATCATGCCCTGCACCGTGATCCGACGCGGCGACGTCGCCGACACACTCCTCGACCCGGACGAGCACCCCGAGTGGAACGGACACCGCGCCAAACTCCTCTATTCCATGCCGACACATCTCGACCTCTGGGACGAGTACGACCGACTCCGCCGCGACTCACTCCGGACGCATCACGACATTCGGCTCGCCACTGCGTTCTATCGCAAACACCGCCGACGGATGGACGCCGGCGCAAAGCCGGCCTGGCCGCACCGCTACAACCACGACGAACTCAGCGCCGTCCAGCACGCGATGAACATCTACCTCCGCGACCCCCACGCATTCGCCGCGGAATACCAGAACGATCCGACGGACGACGTCGACCACAGCCGCGCAATCCCAGACGGCGCCCTCATCGGCCGTCACACCGGACGATCCCGCCTCGTCGCGCCGATCGACACGCACACCATCACCGCCGCCATCGACTGCCACGACTCGATCCTGTACTACGTCGTGCTCGCCTGGACCGACGCCGGCGTCTCCATCATCGACTACGGCACACATCCCAAGCAGACCAAACGCAGATTCACGCCGGCAAACGCCTCCCCGACACTCTTCTCGCTCGCCCGCACGAGCTCGAAAGAGGCCGCACTCCTCGCCGGGCTCTCCAACCTACTCGACACGGTCGCACGAGCCGACGTGAAGCGCGAAGACGGCCTCACCATCCCCGCCTCACTCACTCTCATCGACGCCGGCTACTTACCCGACGTCGTCATCGACGCGATCATCCGCGCTCGCCTCGTCCGAGGCGCCGTCCCTTCGCGCGGCCGCGGAGTCCGAGCGAGACAGCGACCGCTCGCCGACTGGACGTACAAGCGCGGAGACCGACGCGGAGACCACTGGGGACTCTTCCGCCGATCCTCCCAGCCAATCCGCACGCTCGAGTTCGACGCCAATTTCTGGAAGAGCCGACTCCGAGACATGCTCGCCGCACCAATCGGCTCCCCAAACGCCCTCTCCATCTTCGGATCGCCGCGAGACCGGCACTCCCACCTCGCCGAGCACCTCACCTCTGAGCGCCCAACACTCGTCGAGGCAAACGGAAACCGAAAAGAGGAGTGGGAGCTGGTGCCCAACCGCCAAAACCACTGGTTCGACTGCTGCGTCATGGCAATCGTCGCCGGATCCGCCGCCGGCGCATCGGTCGCGTTTACGCCCCATCACCCGCCCCAGCAGCCGGCCGCTCGTTCCAGACCCAAAAAAGTCGCCGCCAAACCACTATGACCCGACGCCGCACCAAGAAAAGCCGCCCATCCACGCCCATCGCCACCGCCGTTCCCACACGCTGCCCACGCTGCGGCAGCACGAATCGCGACCCCTACCACAACACTCGCCGACTCGACACCACCGGAACCCTTCCCTGCGGATCGGTCTATAGCGCCGTCATCTGGCGACGCACACGCTGCCACGACTGCGGCCAGACCCGCATCGACAAAACCTGGATTTTCCGGGATGCGGACAACTCGACCAAAAAAACGCGCAAAAAATCGAGGAAGTGACCCACAATCCCAGTATGGCAGACCGATCCGCAGAAATCGCTCGACTCGAGGCCATCCTCAACGCCGGCGCCCGCTCCGTCACCACCGACGGCCAGAAAGTCGACTACGACCTCGACGCGATCCGCCGCCGACTCGCCGAACTCCGCGCCGAGGACGACAACACGCTCCCGAAGCGGCCCAGAGCCGCTTCCATCCGCCTCACCGGCTTCTGACGACCCAGAATTTCGCGCGCATACCCTAGGTTACCGCGCTCAAATATGACCAAAAAAAACGGCAAAAACGGCCACAAACGACATTCGCCCGCCAAAACCGCTCTCGGCTACGACGCCGCCACCTCGAGTACGCGCCGCCGGCAAATCGCCAGCACCATCACCACCGAAGACCGAGTCCTCCGCGCCGCACAGCGCAAACAACTCACCGCCAGCGCCCACGACATCCGGCGAAACTTCTCGATCGCCGCCTGGATGATCCGCAAACACCTCGACTACGTCGCCACCTTCACATTCCACAGCCGCTCCGGCGACCAGCCACTCGACCGCGACCTCGAATCGCTCATGACCGCCTGGCAGCGGCCCACCAACTGCGACGTCGCCGGCCGGCATCCATTCGGCCGCTGGCTCCGCATCCTCGAGGCGTGCCGTACCGTCGACGGCGACGTTCTCGCCGTGCTCCTCGACTCCGGCTACGTCCAGGCCATCGAATCGTATCGCGTCAAAGACCCGCCGCGCGACCAGCGCCGGCGACGCGAGCGATGGGTCCAAGGCGTCCGAACCACTCGCGCCGGACGAGCCACCGGATACGCCGTCCACTCCGATACCGACGGCACCGGCCTCCTCACATTCGAGCGCATCGTGCCGGCCCGAAACGTCGTCATGCACGGCTTCTACGACCGATTCGACCAGGTCCGCGGCATCTCACCCATCGTCACCGCACTCAACCCGCTCCGTGACGTCTACGAGAACTTCGAGTATGCTCTGGCAAAGGCCAAAGTCTCCCAGCTCTTCGCCCTTGCCATCTACTCCAACCTCGACGACGCCACCGGCGAATCGATCACCCGGACCGTCAAGGACGATGCCACCAACACCGAAACCGCCGGCGACCGCTACGAGGTCGACTTCGGCGCCGGCCCGGTAAAACTCGAGCTGCTCGCTGGCGACAAGGCCGAATTCCTCGAGTCCAGATCCCCCAGCACCGAATTCCAACAATACACCGAACTCTGCACCTGGGTCGCGCTCAAGGCACTCGACATTCCGGCCTCGTTCTATGACGAGGCGCACACGAATTTCTTCGGATCCCGCGCAGCCTGGCTCCACTACGAGCGATCCTGCCGGGCCAAACGCGCAGACGTCGCCGAGGTCCTCAGGCGCATCACCGTCTGGAAAATCCAACAGTGGATCCGAGACGGACTCTTCACGCTTCCGAGCCGATCGACCATCGGAGACCTCGCCTGGGACTGGATTCCAGCCGGCATGCCATGGTGGGACCCAGCCAAAGAAATCCGCGGCGACCTCGCTGCCATCTCGGCCGGCCTCGATACGCCCCAACGGATCGTCCGCGAACGCGGGCGTGGGACGTTCGAGGAAAACATCGACCAGATCGCAGCCGCCCAGGAATACGCCCGAGCGCGCGGCGTCACGCTCTCCTTCGATCCAGCCGCCCTCGCCGACGCCAACTCCGGCACCGACCCGCAAAATGAGGATAACCCATGACCGCCCAAGCCACTCACATCGACACCCCCGACATCGTCGCCTGCCGGTTCTCCGCCCCATTCACGCTCGCGCCCGGGGACGACAACACCCTCGCCCCATTCTCCCTCCTCGCTCGCACTCCCGACCCAATCGACCACTGGTACTGGGGCCGCATGATCCACGACTTCGACGGTATGACCCACAAAGAACGCATCCCGATCGATTGGGCCCACGACAACGAAGAAGCCATCGGATACGCCGACCGCATCTCCGTTACCGACGACGGCCTCATCGTCGCCGGCGAACTCGTTTCCACGCGTGACGGCGACCGAGCCGCCGACGTCATCGCCAAGGCACGCGGCGGCATCCCGTTCGAGGCATCGATCCAATTCCACCTCGACGGACTCACAATCGAAGAACTCGGCCCGAACGACGAGGCCGACGTCAACGGCCGGACATTCCAAGGACCCCTCACGATCTTCCGAAAGTGGAAGCTCGCAGCAGTCGCCATTGTCCCCTTCGGCGCCGATCCCGGCACCGAAGCAAACATCCTCGCACGGAGAAAGACCACGATGACCCAGCAGACCCACATCGACCCCACCCCCCAAACTCCCGATGCCGCCCCACCGTCCGCCGACCATGACCAGCTCGCCGCCGCCCAGCGCGACCAACTCCGCACCTACATCGACCGCTTCGGCGCCGAGAACGGCGCCGCCTGGTTCGCCGACGGCGTCGACTACCAAGACGCCCTCGAGCGATACGTCGATCAACTCGAAAACGAGCTTGCGGCCGCAAACGACGCTCTCGCCGAGCTCAAACACCAGCTCAGCGCTGTCCAGCTCGGCGAAGACCAGCCGCTCGCCCAAGCCGAACCGAAAAACCCCGGCGGACTCGCTGGGCTCATCAACATCCGCCGCTGATACCACCACACACCGGCCGCTCACGCGGCACCACCCCCTACATGACACGGAGCACCCACAATGGCCGACAGTTTCCTCACACTATCCGACGTCCTGCAGATCAACGACCAAAACCTCGCCGACCTGAACGTGAGCGACCTCCTTGACGATGCCCCCCTCATCGCTCGCATGGCCGCGATCGAAGCGAGCAACGGCACCGAGCACAAATATCTCAAACAGACCGGTGCCCCGGTTGTCGGTTTCCGCGCGCCCAACACCGGCCGCGAAAACTCCAAATCCACCGACACCCTCGTCACGATCTCCCTCAAAATCCTCGATGCCTCCTTCGCCGTCGATAAGGCCCTCGCCGACAGCCACAGCCGAGGCCCCGAAGCCCTCGTAGCGCGCGAAGCTCGCCGACACCTGCGCGCCAGCTTCGCCCACGCCGAAAAGCAGCTCATCTACGGCACCGGCAACGAGGCCGACGGATTCACCGCACTCGCCGACAACGCCGGGCTGAACGGCCTCGCCGATGCCATGGTCATCGGCGCCGGAGGAACCACCGCCGGAACGGGCTCGAGCATCTGGCTCATTCGCACGAACGACACCGGCGACGCCGCCATGGTCGCCGGCAACGACGGCCAGATCGAGATCGGCGACACCGTCGTCCAGGCCATCGAGGACACCGTCAACGGCGGTCGCTTCACAGGCTACTACACGCCCATCGAAGGTTGGCTCGGCATGCAGATCGGTTCCGCCTATTCCGTCGCCCGCATCGCCAACATTACCGAGGATGCCGGCAAGGGCGCGACGGACGACCTGATCTACAAGGCGCTCGAGCTCTTCCCCGCGGCCCGACAGCCCAACCTGATCGCCATGAGCCGCCGCAGCCTCCGCCAGCTCCGCGAAAGCCGAACCGCCACCAACGCCACCGGCGCTCCGGCCCCCAGGCCCACCGACGTCGAGGGAATCCCGATCGTCGTCACCGACGCCATCACCAACACCGAGGCCCTCCTGACCTGATCCCATGACCACGCCAGACGCCGCCTTGGCCGCTGCCCTCACCGTGGCGGCCGATACGCTGACCGACACGGGACCGAGCGTCACCTACCGGCGACTCTCAGACTCGGTTTCCCTCCGCGCCGCGATCGGCCGCACACGATGGGAGGCGACCGACGAAAACGGCGTCGTCTACAACATCCAGACCCGAGACTTCATCGTCCGCGAAGGAGACCTCGTCCTGAGCGGCGCGAAAATCCTTCCCCAGCGCGGCGACCAGATCATCGAGACCACCGCCACCGACCAGCTCACCTACACCGTCAGCGCTCCGGCCGGACAACAGCCGTGGTCCTATACCGACTCCAGCCGCACGCGCATCCGCATCCACACCACGCTCACCAAACGTGAGGACCCACCACTATCGCCGTAGCCACCACCATCGCCGACGCCCTCGTCACCGAGCTGGCCGGCCAGACCTGGCCAGTCTCTCTCACCGTCTCGCGCGCACTCATCCCGGAGGCCGATCCGAAGGACGTCCAGTCCCCGATACTCCTGGTCGTCCCCAATACGACCGAGCTACTCCAAGAGACCCGCGCC
>Ga0256839_1001332_pt1 | contig 30241 bp, 24 predicted proteins | sample 354166metaG_FD_185968 | JGI IMG/M metagenome (GOLD analysis project Ga0256839, IMG submission 185968) | Hydrothermal vent microbial communities from Mid Atlantic Ridge, Atlantic Ocean - 354-166 | ecosystem: Environmental > Aquatic > Marine > Hydrothermal vents | place: Atlantic Ocean: Mid... | reverse complement strand
TTCAACATCAGTGTCAATAACGTTTTGAGCAATGTGTATTCGCTTCGGCCGGGCCTGATGGAAGCCCCGAGGAGCATCAGCTTTGGTTTGAATGTGAATATCTAATGAGCTGTTTTTTGTAGCTGATCTTTTGTTGCCCGATATCCGATCTCAAACATTTCCCGGGCTTTTGAGCTGTCCAGAATGTCATATTCCGCCAGCTCCTGCGGCTCGATCAAAAGGTCGGCCAACGGCTTTACCTGCTGTATTCGTGCGTCCACCGTCAGATGAAATGTGCGGATGGCTACTTCTTTCAGATTGCGAAACTTATGCACCTCGTTGATGGGATTTACATTGATGGCAATGATTCTCTCACAATGCCTGCGCAAGGGCTTTACAGGCAGGTTATCGTACAGACCTCCGTCCACATACCAGTGTTCATCTATTTTTACAGGCGTAAAAAGCACGGGAATAGAAGACGATGCCCGGACCTTCAAGGCGATATTGCCCTGCATGTGATATTCCATCCTTCCGAGGCTGAAGTTGGATATGCCCACTATCAGGGGAATGGGAAGTTCTTCTATATTTTCCTGCGGAATTTTTTCCCGGATTTCCATTTCCAGACCGGCCAGCGAGAGCAAGCCGGTTGTCGGTATGTTGAATTTGCTTAAGCTGAAAAGACCTTTCTTCTTAAAATGGTGGAAGAGCTTTTCGGGCTCATACCCGGCAGCATAAAAGGCCCCGACAATAGACCCCGCACTTACTCCTGCTATGATATCCGCCTTTATCCCCTGCTCCTCAAGCGCCATGATGGCTCCCAAATGTGCAAAGCCGCGCGCACCACCTCCGCTCAGTACAAGACCGGTTTTGAATTTCTTTCTTTTTCCCGCCAGGGATTTTATGATCTCATCCAGCATATTCCGATAATTTAAGCCACCGGTCTTCTTTTTCCGACAGGGTCTCTTCTATTTTTTTCAATTCTTCTGACCAGAGCATGATTTTTTCATAATCGCTTTCTCCGTTTTGCAACAGTTCACTCAGCTCTTTTTGTTTGATCTCCAATGCCTCAATATCTTTTCCCAATTGTTCAAACTCGCGCTGCTCCATATAGCCCAGCTTCTTCTTCTCCCTTGGCTTTTCCTGTTTTTTTGCTTTCGGTTCTTTTTTTAATTGCTTCTTCTCTTCCTTTTCATGGTGCCGGAACTGACTGTAATTTCCCGGGAAATCGAAAATCTCTCCTCCTCCCTTAAATACAAAGAGGTGATCAATGATTTTGTCCATAAAATAGCGATCATGACTTACAAGTACCACACTTCCGTTGAAGTCAAGCAGAAATTGCTCCAGGGTTTGGAGGGTGATGAGATCGAGATCGTTGGTCGGCTCATCAAGAATGAGGAAGTTGGGATTGCTCATCAAAACCCGTACAAGATGAAGGCGTCTTTTTTCACCTCCGCTAAGGGATTCATAATAGGTGTACTGCCGGTTGGCATCAAACTCAAAGAGCTCCATAAACTGCGAAACACCCAGAGTTCTTCCATTCTTAAGCTCTATGACCTCCGCTTTTTCCTTTACTATATCAATGGAACGCTTGCCGTAAAACTCCTCCGGGTTTTCCTGCCTGAAATGCCCGATCTTTACCGTAGCTCCTTTTTTGATGGTGCCTGTATCGGGCAACTCTTCTCCGGTCAGCAGTTTAAGGAATGTAGTTTTACCTGATCCGTTCGGACCGGCAATGCCCACTTTTTCATAGCGCTTGAAAACATAATTGAAGCCGCGAAAGAGCACTTTCTCACCATAGGACTTGGACAAATTCCTTATTTCAATGATTTTGTTTCCGAGCCGTGTGGCATTGATCTCGAACTCGGGGCCCTCTGAAACAGCCCTTCCGGCTGCTTTTTCTTTCAGGGTATAAAATGAGTCTATGCGGGCCTTGTTTTTTGTGCCGCGTGCTTTGGGCATCCTGCGTATCCATTCCAATTCCTTCTTTACCAGGCTTCTTGCTTTTTCCGTTTCCCGTTCCCTCGCATTTTCCAGTTCCGCTTTTTTCTCGAGATAATAGCTGTATCCGCCCTTGAACAGTTTCAAGCTTGCTGCTTCCAGTTCAATAATCGAATCGCAAACGCGATCCAGGAAGTAGCGGTCGTGTGTGACCAGCAACAGGGTTACGTTTTGTTTAATCAAGTATTCTTCGAGCCATTCTATCATTTCCAGGTCGAGGTGGTTTGTCGGTTCGTCCAGAATCAAAAAATCCGGTTCTTTGAGCAATACGCGGGCCAGCGCCAGCCGCTTTTTTTGACCGCCTGACAATTGCCTGATTTCGGCCTGAAAATCAACTAGCCCCAGTTTTCCCAGGACGCTTTTTATGCGGGCTTCATACGCCCATGCATTCTGACGGTCCATTTCGGCAATGGCTGCTTCCAGAGCCGGATTTCCTTCTTTCCATTTGAGTGCCTGCTCATATCTTGCAATGGCCCTGGTAACGGGGTTCTTTTCGTCTTCAAAAAGTACCTGCAGCACCTTGAGCGCCTCATCAAACACGGGTTCCTGCTCCAAATATCCGAGCCTGCGTTCCGGATGGTGACGTATGCTCCCTTCTTCGGGCACTTCCTTGCCGGCAATCAGATTCAAAAGGGTCGTTTTTCCGGCACCATTGGAAGCAATCAGAGCCATCTTCTGGCCATAGTTAATTCCAAGGTTGACTTTATCAAGGAGAAGCTTGTCTCCGTAATGCTTGGTGACCGATTCGAGGAGGACCATATTCATTCCGGCAAATTTAGCCGTAAACGGCAGAATCACTAAATTTCAGTCAGATTGCTTTCCGCTTCCCTGGGAGATGAATCTAAAAGTTAAATTGGCACCGGAATTAAGTATTTTAGCGAAATGAGCCTCGCATTGATTATCCTTATAGTGCTTTTGGGACTGGCCATTCTCTTTGTTGAGTTTTTCCTTGTTCCCGGAGGAGGACTTCTGGGCCTTTTGGGTGCGGCCATCATGGCAGGCGGTATATATCTGGCCTACCATTTTTTTGGCCGGGCTACAGGCCATGTTTTTGCCTTCGCTTCTCTGGCCGGCACACTGGGTATTCTCATTTTCGGTTTCAGAAGGATAGCCCGCCTCGGCTGGGCAGATAAAGAACAAATTGACTCCAGAGTCAATGAGGCCGAATTCGGTGATTTGAAAAAAGGAGACAGAGGCGTTGCCTTTGGCGACCTCAAGCCGGGAGGTGTTGCGCTCTTTGGTAAAAACAGAATTGAAGTGTTTTCGCAGGGTGACTTTATCCCGCGGGGCGCAAAGGTGGAGATTGTGAAGATGGAAGGGAATAAAATGTATGTAAAACTTGTAAAAGATTGATCTATGAACAATGAATCTGTCGTATTGATTTTAACCATTGCCGTTTTAATAGCGGTGCTGGTTATTCTTATCGTTTTCATGCGGGTCCTCGGATTATGGATTTCCGCTCAATTGTCCGGGGTGCGGATCAGTCTGATCCAGCTCATTTTCATGCGTTGGAGGAAAGTGCCGCCTTCCGTCATTGTCAAATCCCTGATTACAGCTACCAAAGCCGGAATTCCGCTGAGCAGAAATGAACTCGAAGCCCATTATCTGGCTGGGGGGAATGTGACTTCGGTTGTAAATGCCATGGTCTCGGCCGATAAGGCAAATATTGATCTTAACTTTAAGTCGGCATCGGCCATTGACCTGGCCGGAAGGGATGTATTCGAAGCTGTCCAACTTTCGGTCAATCCGAGGGTCATTGAGTCGCCTCCGGTGGTGGCGGTGGCCAAAGACGGCATTCAGTTGATTGCCAAGGCGCGCGTAACCGTCAGGGCCAATATCAAAAGACTGGTAGGAGGTGCCGGTGAAGAAACCATCCTGGCCAGAGTGGGAGAGGGCATCGTGACTTCTATCGGCTCGGCACTAAGCCACAAGGAGGTGCTGGAGAATCCGGACAAAATATCCAAAGTAGTGCTTGAGAAGGGCCTTGATTCCGGAACCGCTTTCGAGATACTCTCTATTGATATTGCCGATATTGACATCGGAAAGAATATTGGAGCCGAGTTGCAGATGGATCAGGCCAACGCGGATAAAAACATAGCCCAGGCCAAAGCCGAAGAAAGAAGGGCCATGGCTGTGGCCGAGGAGCAGGAAATGCGGGCCAAAGCCCAGGAAGCCCGGGCCAAGGTGATTGAAGCAGAGGCCGAAGTACCAAAAGCCATTGCCGAAGCTTTCCGCCAGGGACATCTCGGTGTGATGGATTATTATAAGTTTGAGAATATCAAAGCGGATACCTCCATGCGCGAAAGCATCTCGGAGGAAGAAAAGAACAAAGGCCGCAAACCGGGAGAAGCCAAATCCTGATCAACAGCGCGGCTCTTAAGTCGATTTGATGTCAGAAAATGACCGGATATAGTGGTCAGGGCAATATGTCTGCCCGCTTTGACGCTTAGCCGGACACAAAACGGACTATGTTAAAGCAAAAGATTTTGAGCATGCTGATTGCTGCCTGCCTTGCAAGCACGGGCTGTGCCCGGACACAGGGCCGGGATAAGGAATCGGCAAAAGAAAAGAAGCAAACGGTAATGAAAAGCAAAGAAGAATGGAAGCAGGAGCTGGATCCTGAAGTATATCACATTATGTGGGAAGGAGGCACCGAGCGTGCTTTTACGGGGAAATACTGGAGCCACAAAGGCGATGGACTTTACCTCTGCGCTTCATGCAAAGCGCCTCTTTTTGATTCCAAAACAAAGTTTAAGTCGGGAAGCGGATGGCCCAGCTTTTGGCAACCCATTGATTCCAATGCCATTGATCTGATATTGGATAAAAGCTTCGGCATGATCCGGGAAGAAGTAGTCTGCGCAAAATGTGGCGGGCATTTGGGTCATGTCTTCAACGATGGCCCTGAGCCTACGGGCCTTCGCTATTGCATCAACTCGGCATCCCTTGAGTTCAAATCACGTTGACCACGGCCGGAGGATGGCTTTGATTGGTTCTATCGTCTTATTCTTTTTCCTCTTTCTGCCGCTTGTCGTAGTTCAGAATAAAATCGGGGATTTGATCCGCACCCAGCCATTTGCCGATAATCTTCTTGTCTTTGTCAAGGATATAGATGGTAGGCGTTGCCTTGATGTCGTACTTGCTTCTGTAGTCATCCAGGCCGTCCAGGTCGATGGTGTTGATCCAGCCTTCGTCCGATAGTGACTTCTCGGCAATGAATTTTCGCCAGTGATTGTCCGTCAGTTCAAGGCTTACGGCAAGCACTTTTACTCCTTTGTCCCTGAGTTTCTCTTTCCAGCCTTTGTAGAGTTTGGGAATTTCTTTCCGGCAGTGGCCGCAATCGGCATCCCAAAAAGCAACTATTAAATAAGGTGCATCAATGCTGTACATGGAAATAATCTTGCCTTCCGGGTCCTGGCCTACAAAGTCGGGCGCTTTGTTTCCGATCAACAAAGGCTTGAGCGCCAGCGCATCATGTACGATCTTTTTGAGCTGGTCTTTGGATATCCAGGGCGCCTTGCCCTTCATATAATACTCCTCGGCCAGATAGACATACACCTTGTCCATGCCCATGATTTCTCTTTTCGCATAGCGATTGAGCATCCACGCCAGCGTATATTGATAGAGCACACTGTCGCCTTCCACTTTTTTCAGGATATATTCTGCCGAAGCTATTACCGAATCGGGCAGTTGGGGGGTCAGGTCTTTCATAAAGGTGACCAGCTTTTGATGATATACCGGTGTTCTGAGCAAGCCCGGGTCGCTGAAATCAAAGCCGTCAAAGTAATGGCTCTTGTAGTAGCGATACGGATAACTGGAATCGGCTTCTCCTGTCTCGGGGTCCACGGGAATCTCAGGGATTTCAGGTTCATCCAGAGCCATTAAGAACTTGGCGTAAAAAGTTTGCGGATAGTCTTTCTTTATTTCTGCCCGAAATGACCGTACTTCCGAGTCCAGTTTTTCCATTGTTTCTTTCAGTATGGCTGCACTGTCCGGATTTTCTTCTTTTATCTGCTGATAGCGGGCGCTGGCCTTTTCATAGGCTTCGCGTTTCGTCATGATATTTTTCATATCGCGGTAGAACAGGTCATTGTCCAGCGATCCGCTGACCTTCATATTCTCAACAAAATCGGGGGCGTGTGTTTCCAGTGTGAAATCCTGATCATCGGCAATGATAAATTCAAAATATTTCTCGCCCGGCACCACCAACAGATACATGCCGCGGTCAATGGGCTGGTCTCCCTTCATTTCAATGACTCCTTCAGAGTCGAATTCAAGTGTGTCTTTAATGTATTTTGAATTTCCCAGATGATAGGCCAGAATGGCAGTGGTATCTTTAAACTCGGGAATTTTGATTGTGATATGGTACCCCTCCTGGGCAGAGATCGTGACGGAGAGCAGGGTGACGGTCAACAAGAGGATCATTCTTTTCATTATCATCATCAAAATTGTTTTTGTTCCCCCAAAAATAATGACTGGGCTCCTAGTTAATGAATATCGGAACAGCCTTTGTTCGCAGAGAATTCATAAATAATTGTTAAATGTCGGGCTCCTTCTGAGTGGGCCAATGTATGCCTTCGGGCCGCTTGTCAGCCGAAGGCCGGATTTTTGAAGCTTTATCTTCCTGCAATTGCCCATTACTCTTTATTTTTAATCACCTCACTATGAAATGCGCAATACTGGATGATGCGAGCCCCGACCGACTGATCCTGGAACGATACTGCCAGCGGTCAGAGATATTTGATTCGGTTTATTCAACGGATAACCCGTCCGCATTTCTGGATTATCTTAAGAATCACCGGGTAGACCTGGTTTTTATTGATGTGCATCTGCCGCGGAAGAGCGGTTTCGAAATTATGCAGCAGCTTGACGAATCGCTTGCCGTGGTATTCATCAGTGCCGACCCGCTCAGTGCTGCTTCTGCCTTTGACCACGATGCGATTGATTTTTTGCTCAAACCGATCAGTTTTAAACGTTTTCAGCGATCGGTAGAGAAAGTGGCAGATTATCAATCGGCCCTGCAGGCCCTGCTCAACTCCGAAAACCGGGAGGAAGAACTCTTCATAAAAGTGAAAGGCTCCTATGTAAAAATCAACCTGGATGAATTGCTTTACATTCAGGCAAATGGCGATTATGTGCGTTTCGTTTTGGAAAATCAGGAATACATCATCCATTCCACGCTGAAAAATGCCCTCAGTGGCCTGCCTGAAAGAGACTTTATGAAAGTGCACCGGAGCTATGCCGTCAATCTGAACAAGGTAAGCGATGTCACTTCCAAATATGTGGAAGTGGGCGAGCAGCGCATTGCCGTCAGCAAGTCAAACCGCGAGCTTTTGAAGAATCGTCTGAATCTTTCTTAATAAAGCGACATATCGAACCTTCTTCTGTACTTGCGGGTCAGTTCGTGCGTTTTGCCCAGGAGATTAAACATGGCAATAACGGCCTTTCTCGCTCCTTCGTCATCATAATTTTTGTCCTCCAGTATAACTTCGATCATCTGCCCGAGTGCACGGTCCCAGTCTGCATTCCGGATGGCTTCAATGGCTTCCAGGTAAAGCTTTTTTACGGGTCTTTCCTCCAGGCTTCCGGGCTCCCGGCCCTTCATGAGCAAAGATGCAAGTGTAGTGACGGCATGGGCTTCTTCAAATAAAGGACTGTCTTCCCTGATGTCTTCAAGCAGTGAGAGGGCCTCCTCCGGCTTGCCCCTGTATATGGCGCGGGCCAGTGCCAGGCGGGCTTCTTTGTTTTTCGGATGGCGCTTGATGAATTCCCGAAGCCGCGGCAGGGCCACTTCCGGATTTCCGGTTTTTATTTCCTCCTGAATTTCATTCAGTTCTATTTTCTCTTCATTGGGAATGTGTTTTTCCAGCCAGTTCAAAAAAGAATTCTCGGGGATCACTCCGGTAAATTCATCCGCCACTTTGCCGTCCCTAAAAAGTTTGACTGCAGGAATTCCCCTGATTCCGTAGCGTGCCGACAAATCCGGATTTTCATCCACATTCACTTTCTTTAATACCCATTTGCCGTTGCTGTTTTCATAAGCGCGCTCCAGAATGGGCCCCAGCATCTTGCACGGACCACACCAGGGAGCCCAGAAATCAACAAGCACAGGCTTTTCTTCGCTTCGTTTAATAACTTCTTCCTCAAAGTTTATTACATCATACATAGGCCCGGCATTTTACTGAACTTATCAAAGGCATTTTAACTCCTGAAGAGGGCTTTTTGGTTTCAAAAAAATAAGAAAAAGCAGAATGAGCGGAAATGGGCTGTCAAAGCTTCATACATATCGCTTATCTGCGTCATTCAGAGGCATTCTTTTGCCACAGCGAAGTGTGCAAAAAAAGAAAGGGCGCCTTTAGGTTTTAAGAAAGGAAGTTTTACCTTTGCCCGAGTAATTTTTTGAGGGAATAAATGTTTGGAAGCATGGTAAAATCAACAGGCGGACACTCCGCTGCAATCAGCCCCGTTCTTAGACTCTCCTCATTCGCCATCATTCTGGCAAACTCCACATCACTATTTGCACAAAATGCAGACAATGCCTCCGGCAATTTAAGCCAATCCACCATTGTCGGTCTGATCGTGCTTGTACTGGCCATACTTACCTATGGTGTGCTGGTATTTGGCGACAGACTGCTGCAAGTGTCCATAAAGGAGATTGCCCTGGAAAAAGGAAAGCCGGCTGAGGAGATTCAGAAGAAATATTCATTGGTACCGCCTTTGATTCCGCACAGAGAAAAGGAACTGCGCAAGGTGATTAGCATTAAGAAAGGCTTTGATGTCTATATCAAAGGCCGGGCAGAAAAAAAAATAAGGGAACTGAAAAGTGCAAGCTATGCCGTCAAACCCATAGACTTTCCGGGTATCAGCCCGATTCCCAAATTGCTGGTAAAAGAAGGTGATCATGTGAAAGCCGGAGACCAGTTGTTTTTTGACAGACATCGGCCCGACATTAAATATGTAGCCCCCGTAAGCGGAGAAGTGGCTCAAATTATCCGGGGCGAAAAGCGCAAAGTGGAAGAAGTGGTTATCCTGGCTGATAACAAACTGGAATACAGAGATTTCGGCAAGGCGGACCCGAAATCCTTAAGCAGAAAAGCCATTGTAGAAAAGCTCATTGAAAGCGGCACATGGCCTTTTCTTGTTCAACGGCCCTATGGCATAGTTCCCAATCCGGCCGATGAACCCAAGATGATCTATATCTCAGCCTTCAATACAGCTCCTCTTGCTCCGGATTATGACTTTATCATGCAGGGGCAGGATGCACTTTTCCAAAAAGGAATTGACGTACTGAATCAACTCTGCGCAGGCAAGGTGCATATCGGCCTGAATGCGAAAAAGACCCATGCCAGTGTGTTTACGGGCGTTGAAGGTGCCACGTTCCATTGGTTTGAAGGCCCGCATCCGACAGGCAACTCAGGCATTCAAATTCATCATATCGATCCGATCAAAAAAGACGAGGTGGTCTGGACGATCAAGCCGCTCGATGTGCTCACCATTGGGCGCCTCTTTGAAGAAGGGCGCTACAATGCCGAAAGAGTGGTGGCTCTTGCCGGCTGCGAGGTGAAAGAACCCCAATACTACCGTACGATACAGGGAGCCTCTATCGAGAATATGGTAAAAGAGAATTTGCTCAACGATCATGTGCGCTACATCAGCGGAGATGTGTACACCGGAAAGAAAATTGAAGCCAACGGACATATCGGTTTTTCGGATGATCTGGTGACGGTGATTCTCGAAGGCGACCAATATGAGATCTTCGGTTGGCTTTTGCCCTCTTATCCGCGGCCATCGGTTTCGCCCACATTTCTTTCCTATTTCTTCCAGGGCGAAGAGTTGGAGGTCAATACAAATATGCATGGCGAAGAGCGGCCTTTCGTGGTAACCGGCCTCTACGAACAACTCTTGCCCATCGATACCTATCCCCTGCATTTGTTTAAGGCCATCCTTACGGAAGATTTTGAACGGATGGAGGGCCTGGGAATTTATGAACTGCTCGAAGAAGATGTGGCACTTTGTGAATTTGCCTGCCCTTCGAAGTCGCCTCTGCAAAAGATTATGCGGCAGGGATTGGATATGGTAAGAGAGGGATAAAAATTAATTAACAAACGAAGAAGCATAGAGATGAAGAAATTATTAAGGCAATTCTTCGATAACATGGAGCCGAAAGCGAGGAAGAATAAGTACCTGTATACCACCTTCCAGGCCTTCCATACCTTCCTGTTTGTTCCCAATCATGTAACCCGAAACGGTTCGCACATACGGGATGGCATGGATATCAAGCGACTGATGGTACATGTGGTCATTGCCATGCAACTGGCATTGCTTTTCGGCATGTACAACATCGGCCACTGGCATTATGCGGCTTATGGCGAGTATACGGGATTGGCCGAGGGCATCATCCCCAAGTTCTTATTTGGCTTCTTCCAATTGCTGCCGGTCATCATAGTAGCCCATGCGGTGGGGCTGGGGATCGAATTCTTCTTTGCCGCCAACCGGGGTGGGGAAGTGGAGGAAGGTTTCCTTGTCACGGGGATGCTGATTCCATTGATTATGCCTCCCGACCTTCCCTTGTGGATGACTGCGTTAGCCACTGCATTTGCCGTTATATTGGCCAAAGAGGCATTCGGAGGTACGGGACAAAACATACTAAACGTGGCACTGGCTTCCCGGGTCTTTGTCTTTTTTGCTTATCCCACATTTATCTCGGGCGATACCTGCTGGATTACCTGGGATACCAACATCCTGCACCGGCTCTTTGGTCTGGGAGCCAAAGTGGCGGAATACGGACCGGAATCAAGTGCCGTGGTACAGGGGTTCTCCGGGGCCACCCCGCTGGGCCTGGCTGCAAGCGGACTTCAGACCGGGGAAAAAACCCTGCAGGGCCTCGATGCCATCACACATCAGTTCAGCTGGTGGGAAATGTTCTTTGGTTTTATCCCGGGCTCTGTAGGTGAAACGAGTGCTTTTCTGATCATATTGGGAGCCGTCTTACTGCTTGTGACCCGCATTGCAAGTTGGCGCATTATGCTGTCTATGTTTGCCGGAGCCGTATTTGTAGGCCTTGTTTTTAACTTTATGGGACTCAACCCGTTTCTGCAGATACCGTGGTACTATCAACTGGTGATGGGATCCTTCTTCTTTGCCATGGCATTTATGGCAACCGACCCGGTCACTGCGGCACATACCAATCAGGGAAAAATCGTGTACGGGTTTATGATCGGTGTAATGGGTATGATAATCAGAGTGCTCAACCCGGCCTATCCGGAAGGATGGATGCTGGCCATTCTCCTGATGAATGTGTTTGCACCCACCTTTGATCACATCTTCATTCAAAAGAACATCAAAAAACGATTGGCACGTGGATAAGAACAGCAATTTATACCTGATAAGTTATGCGGCAATTATGACCATTATTGTAGCGGTGTTGCTTTCGGCCATCTCGGAAGTGCTGAAAGCACCCCAGCAAAAAAACGAATTGCTCGCTCAAAAGAACGATATTCTCAAATCGGTGGGCATGGATACGGTACCGGATATTGAAACCTTCTATGCCGAGAACATTGAGGGCATAGTTATCAATAATAAAGGGGATATCTTAGAAGGTCTGGATCCGCTTTCGGTCAATCTGAAAGTGGAGGCTTCCAAAAAAGACCCGGCAAGCAGAAATTATCCGCTCTTTATTTTCAACAATCCGGCCGGCAGCAAAAATTATATCGTTCCGGTCCGGGGATTTGGACTCTGGGGGGCCATATGGGGATATGTGGCTTTGGAAGAAGACCTGAACACGATTAAAGGGGTTGCTTTTGATCATGAAAGCGAAACTCCGGGTCTGGGAGGAGAAATTAAGACCGATTGGTTTCAAAATCAATTTGTAGGGAAAAGGATATTTGATAAGAATGAGCAGTTTGTCGGTATCATCGTGAAAAAAGGACGCATCGATGATCCAAACCATGAAGTGAAATCCATTTCCGGTGCTACTCTGACTTGCAACGGAGTGACGGAAATGCTTAGAGACGGACTCAAAGCTTACCTGCCCTACTTTGAAAAACTGAAAAAAACTTCCTGATATGAGCGAAGAACTAAAAACAGCAGAAAGTCTGCCCAAACAGGGATGGCTTTCAAAAAAGCAGAAAAGACTTTTATTTGACCCGCTGGATGACAACAACCCCATCACGGTACAGGTGTTGGGTATTTGCTCTGCCCTGGCAGTCACCACTCAAATCAAACCGGCCTTCGTAATGGCTATTTCCGTGATTTTTGTCGTGGCATTCTCTAATTTAATTACCTCCTTGCTGAGAAACACCATCCCTTCGAAGATCCGAATGATCGTACAGCTTATGATTATCGCCACATTGGTGACTATTGTAGATCAGGTACTGCATGCATTCAGCTACAGTGTTTATAAAGAATTGACGGTATTTGTAGGCCTGATTATCACCAATTGTATTGTAATGGGACGCCTTGAAGCATTTGCCATGGCCAATAAACCGATGGATTCTTTCCTTGACGGCATTGGCAATGGCCTCGGATATGGGGCGATTCTAATCATTGTCTCTTTCTTCAGAGAATTTTTCGGCAGTGGAACGGTTCTCGGCAATAACCTCATTGAGCCCCTGGGCCTTTATGAGATAGGCTATGTAAACAACGGGGTAATGCTCACACCGGCTGCGGCCATGTTTATCATTGGAGTCCTTATATGGATTCAAAGAAGCAGAAACAAAAAATTGATTGATATCTCCTAAAATTGCGTCCAATGGATTATCTGAATTTATTTATAAAATCGGCTTTTATTGAGAATATGGTCCTGGCATATTTCCTGGGCATGTGTTCTTACCTGGCCGTCTCTAAGACAGTAAAAACCGCCTTCGGACTGGGTATGGCTGTCATCTTTGTTCTGGGAATTACGGTTCCTATGAACTGGGCCATCGAAACCTATTTCCTCAAGCCTACGGGAATATTCGGTGTGGACCTGACTTTCCTTAAATTTATCGTCTTCATATCCGTTATTGCATCGATGGTTCAACTGGTAGAAATGGTGGTTGAGAAATTCTTCCCGCCCCTATATACGGCCCTTGGAATCTTCCTTCCTCTCATTACGGTCAACTGTTCCATTTTGGGAGGTGCCCTTTTTATGAGCAATAGAGAATATACCTTTGGCGAATCGGTGGTTTTCGGCCTCGGAGCCGGATTTGGCTTCTTTATCGCAATTGTTGCCCTGGCATCTATCAGGGAACGAATCCGCTACAGTAAAATACCTGCTCCGCTACGCGGCTTGGGTATTGCCTTTATCATTACGGGTCTCATGGGACTGGCATTTATGGGTTTTATGGGCATAAAATTGTAAACTAAATAAATACCAAAGGGAATGACTTTATTAGCAGTCAATTACAGCGTAATCATTTTCAGTGTACTGGCCTCGCTGATCATTATATTCTTCCTGACGGCTTTGCTTGTCTATGCCAAGACAAAGCTGGTGCCTTCGGGAAAAGTGAAAATCATTATTAACGGGCAGGAAGACGAACCGGTGGAAGTAGATCCCGGCTCGAATTTGCTTGTGGCACTTTCCAATGAAAATATTTTTCTCCCCTCGGCCTGTGGAGGCGGGGGCACCTGTGCACAGTGCAAATGCCAGGTGATCGAAGGGGGAGGAGATATCCTTCCGACAGAAGTAGGACATTTTACAAGAAAAGAGATTGCAGATCACTGGAGGCTGGCCTGCCAGGTAAAGGTGAGGCAGGACATGAAAATACAGGTGCCTGAGGAAGTTTTTGGTATAAAGAAGTGGGAGTGCGAGGTCATATCAAATCACAATGTGGCCACTTTTATCAAAGAATTTGTAGTCCGTCTTCCCGATGGCGAACACCTTGATTTTGAACCCGGTGGATATATTCAAATTGATGTGCCACCCATCGTGGTTAACTACAAAGACATTGATGTCGAAGAGGAATTCAGGGAAGATTGGGACAAGTTCAATATGTGGGACCTTGTCATGGTTAACGATGAACCCATATTCAGGGCCTATTCCATGGCCAACTATCCGGCCGAAGGCGATATTATCATGCTTAATATCCGTATTGCCACACCACCTTGGGACAGGAAGAAAAACAAGTTTATGGATGTCAATCCCGGAATTTGTTCTTCCTATGTCTTCTCTCGTAAGCCGGGCGATATAGTTACCATATCGGGACCCTACGGGGAATTCTTCATCAAACCATCCAACCGCGAGATGATTTATATCGGAGGAGGGGCAGGCATGGCGCCCCTTCGCTCTCATATTTTCCACCTCTTTAAAACCGAAAAGACAAAACGCAAAGTCTCCTATTGGTACGGAGCACGTTCGCTTCGTGAACTCTTTTATACCGAACAATTCCGGGAAATAGAAAAGGAATTCCCGAATTTTAAATACCATATTGCATTGTCCGAGCCATTGCCCGAAGACAATTGGAACGGACCGGTCGGCTTTATTCATCAGGTAGTGCTCGAAAATTACCTGAAGAATCATCCCGAACCCGAAGAGTGCGAATATTATATGTGCGGGCCTCCCCAAATGCTTGCCGCTGTGCTGAATATGCTTGACGAGCTGGGTGTGCCCGATGAGAATATCGCATTTGATGACTTCGGAGTCTGATGTGAAACATATATTTTATAAGCGAAAGCCTGCACTTTGTGTGGGTTTTCGTTTTTTAATTACAAGATTCGGATCAATGAAACAAATTCTATCACTCTGCCTCATGATTGCGGGCCTTATTACCTCTGCCTGTCATTCATCCGGAAGCGGAAAGAGCAAAGAAATTGTAAGTCTGGAAGGGCAAACCATGGGCACAGAGCTTCAGGTGCAGTACATAGATTCTTTGCAGCGGGATTTCTCACATGAGCTGGATTCGATTTTGATAGAGGTGAACAATTCAATGTCAACCTATATCCCCAATTCCCTGATAAGCATCTTCAACAGGATGGATACTGCCGGTACACTCGAGGTGGATCGCCACTTTTACAGGGTGTTGCTGATTGCCAAAAAAGTTCATCGCGAAAGCAATGGCGCATTTAATCCGGCCCTTTATCCGCTTATCCGCTACTGGGGATTTTCAGGCGGCAGCGCCCCTGATCATATAGACAGCTCAAAAGTCGATTCGGTCTTGAAAATTTGCAACTTTGATCTGATTAGCGGAACCATGGCTGTGAGCGGGGAAGGGGATACCAGCTATTATGTTTCGAAGCAGGATGGCCGGGCTCAGTTGGATTTTGGGGCCATTGCCAAAGGGTATGGCGTGGATGCCGTCCACGATTTGCTCAAAAGCAGGGGGATCCGTTCCCTCATGGTGGATATCGGGGGCGAAGTTCGCTGCAGCGGACGCTATACCGATGGAAAAGCCTGGCGCATCGGTATCGAAGACCCGGTAAAAAGTACGATTAATTCAAGAAAGGCTACACGGGTCATTTCGCTTTTCAATAAGGCCATTGCGACATCCGGAAATTATCGCAATTTCAGAATTGTCAATGGGCGAAAAATGGTGCATACCATCAATCCGGCAAATGGATATCCGGAGATGAACTCGCTATTGAGTGCATCAATCGTAACAGATGACTGTACGCATGCCGATGCATACGCGACATCCTGCATGGTGCTGGGACTTGAAGATGCCGGGAAACTGATATCGGATAATCCTCAGATGGAGGGGATGCTTATTTACGGCATAGAAGAAGGAAAACTGGAATACTGGAGCAGTCCCGGTTTTCAGGAGATCACGGTAAAAGATTAAATCTTGCCCGTTTCAATAATAGGAAGGTCATTGCCATCGGCTTTGCATTCTTCAGCGGGATTCGTGCTTCCGCAAACAGAACATTGCCCGAGTTCATCCTGCAAATATGGATTGTTGCTCGAGCAGGTGCCGTTAAACTTGCCGTCTTTCTGAAATATGATTTTCACTGCGAAACCGGCCACGGCCAAACCTATAAGTGCAATAGCCAGCAAAAGTGTTGTTAACATGGAATTAAATTTATTTTTTACTACTTAAATAACCACTTATTCAACTACAAGGTTCATGAAAGCAAAGTTACAGGCATTTGAACGAATTTTAACCATAATGGACGAGCTTAGATCGCAATGTCCATGGGATAAAAAGCAAAGCATCGAATCGCTTCGCAAGCTGACCATAGAGGAAGTTTACGAACTGGCGGATGCCATTTCGAAGGGGGACATGGAGGAGTTGAAAGAGGAGCTGGGAGACGTGATGCTGCACATTGTTTTTTATGCGAAGATTGCCGAGGAAAAAGGAGCCTTTGACATAGCCGATGTGATCAATGAGGAGTGTGAAAAACTGATTGAAAGACATCCCCATATTTACGGAGATGTTGTTGCAAAAGACGAAGCCACGGTGAAGCGAAATTGGGAAGAAATCAAGCTGAAGAGCGGCAAAAAATCAGTACTGCAGGGTGTCCCCGACTCATTGCCTGCCATGATAAAAGCCCTCAGGATGCAGGAAAAAGCAGGGCAGGTGGGTTTTGAGTGGGAAAAGACGGAAGAAGTGTGGGAGAAGGTGAAAGAGGAGATGGCGGAATTGCAGGATCATGTCGCCAATCCCGGAGCTCCTAAAGAAGCTCTTGAAGAGGAATTTGGAGATTTGCTTTTTGCTTTGATCAACTATGCCCGTTTTCTCGACATTGATCCCGAACTCGCGCTTGCAAGAACAAATCACAAATTCAAAACTCGCTTTGAGTATATTGAGCGCATCGCTGAAAAGAATGAGCGCAGTACCAGCGATATGAGCCTTGTGGAAATGGACCGGATATGGAACGAGGCCAAGGAACTGGAAAGAAAAATGAAAAAATAAAAATATGAATACGGATTTAAAATCCATTCCCGCAGATTTCTCCCCTGATTCCGCTGTGTGGATATATCAGTCGGACAGGCCTTTGACCGAGCGTGAAACCCGGATGATACGGGAGCTTATCCGTCAATTTACGATTCGCTGGACCGCGCATAATGTCGATCTGAAAGCATGGGGTGATGTTTTTTACCAACGTTTTATAGTACTTGCTGTTGACAACTCCGTAGCCCCGGCCAGCGGCTGCTCTATCGATAAATCGGTACATTTTTTAAAAGAACTGGAAGCGCATTTCGGCATTCATCTTTTTGACCGTCTTCTTCTTCCGTATTTCAATGAAGGCGCAATCACCGGCATTCATAAGTCGGAGATCAAAGCAGCACTCGATGAAGGGGCCCTCTCAGGGGAGACGCTTGTTTTTGATCATACGGTTCGGAGCTTGCAAGAGCTGAAAGAAACTTGGATAAGGCCGCTCAAAGACTCATGGGCGAGATATCTGCTTCCGGCCCGCTGATTACTTTTCGTCAAAAAACCGGATATAGCCATTGATATTCCGGTAGGCTTGGTTGATCAGTTTTTTGTCAAAAAAATCCGGATTCAGATCATATCCGATCTGATTCCGCATCTCCTGATAATCCGGGTGGGCTGTGTCAGCCATAATTCGTTTTATTTTTCTGTAAGCCCGCGGTCCCCCGCAATTCTCGGGGGGGCGGTTGTATTCCCCATCTACGCACAATGGGCAGTCGAGTCCTTTTTTCTTTCGCAGGACTTTTTCTACAAGCAGTTCGTGCTGCCAATAATCCTTAAAGTCATAAATATATTCCAGGCGCTCTCCCACACCGGCTATACAGTCCTGGAGGCAAACTTCCCGGGATGAAATCACTTCATGATGTGCGTATTTATCCTGAAAGAAAGGCAGACTGAGATAATACCCTTCGTAGTGAAACTCATAGAGCTGTCTGTTCTCCCATCCGAAAGCAATCTGAATAATGTGATGCAATTCATGGAAACTTGAATCGGCCCGCACAACAATGCGCCTCCAAGGCTGGGGAACGACCATTCTCAGCTTGATGCAGATTTGGAAAAAGACCTTGTCCATGTGTAGGATACGAGTTAATTCTAACGGGAAATTCCTGTATTTTTACTAATTAGTCAAAAAAATCCGCATTTATTTTGCGTTGAAAGTGCTTAAAAGCAAAGTTTTGAATGCCTTAACGCATGTTGTCTCATTAATACACTTATCCCGAGAAGTCGTGAAGCATTGCCGAATATTCTTGTTTCTGCTCCTATTGATAATCAGTGGTCAAAGGCTGGAAAGTCAAATTGCCGGTAATAATCGCTTTAATCAATGGTATTTTGGGGATGAATGGATCCTTGACTTTAACTACAACCCTCCGCTTCATACCAAAGGCTCAGCAATGAGCAGCTTCGAAGGTTCGGCCTCTATTGCCGATCAAAACGGCAATCTCCTTTTTTATACGAACGGAGAAAAAATCTGGAACCGAAATAACCAGGTGATGCCCAATGGCAGCGGATTGTTGGGAGACGAGGCAGCGGCCATGCCCGCAATCATTGTTCCGGTAATCGGAAACCGTAATAAATACTACGTCTTTACAACAGACGGCTCAACCACAGACCCCGGTAATGGCCCGCTGGGTCGTTTTGACGGCCTTCATTATTCCATTGTTGATATGGAACTCAACGGGGGACTCGGAGATGTGGTGCCGGGAGCCAAGAACGTGTATATGGTGGATTCCACTACCGAGCGAATCATTGCCATGGATGGCGCCAACAACCGCGAGTACTGGGTCATCACACAGTTGCATGCCTCCAGGGTTTACTATGCCTATAAGGTGGATTGCAACGGAGTGAGCCAAACCCCGGTTATCTCAAATGTGGGATTGCCGTTGATTCAGCTTTTCTTCGGAATTGAGTCATACGGATATATGAAGCCCAACCATGCCGGAACCATGGTGGCATCCGTTGTAAGCGATCCGGCATTTTCGGGTCTGGTACAGCGCATTCAATTGATGGATTTTGACCCGTTGACCGGTACTTTCTCTAATCCCAGGCTGATATCAGGTACGGCCAATGCGTACTACGGCATCGAGTTTTCACCTAACGATTCCGTGCTTTACGTGGGCGATTTTGTTGGAAAAAAGATTCTTAATTACCAGGTGTATGCGCCCAATGTGCAAGCGACCGAGCAGGTCGTACACTCCTATTCGGGATTTGGATTTGATGTGGGGGCCATGCAACTGGCGCCCAATGGGAAAATATACATCCGAAGAACGGGCAAACTCGATCATATAGCCGACCCCGATAATTACAGCAATCCTGGTTTTCAGGCCGATGTGGTGAATTTGATCAGTCCGCCCTTTTTTATTGCAACGGGCTTGCCGACCTTTTTCGATATCTGGCCACCGGAGCTGACCCTCCCTGATACCACCATTTGCTGGGGCGACAGCATCAATCTGGGCGTGAATGTCCTTCCCGGTTTCAGCTATACATGGCACCCCGGCACCTGGCTCTCCGATTCCACCATCCCCGATCCTCTGGCCTATCCGCGCAGCGATATCGAATATATGGTAGTGGCTTCCAATGGTTTTTGTTTTGATACGGCCAAATTCAATGTAAAAGTGCTGGGTGATTCGCTTTATATACAATCTTCAACCGGCACTTTTGACTGGTGCCCCACACAAGCCATGGAGCTAAGTGTTACCAGTGGAGATTGCCTGCAATGGATTGTGAACGGCTCTGCAGATCCGGCTGACACCCTGAACAGCATCACCGTTACGGAAACAGGGCTGTACAGAGCTGCCGTAATAAACCCCTGCGGGAGAATAGACACGGTGGAGGCCACGGTCTATGTCACGCCTCCCGTGGCCGTCACCAATCCGCTTGACAGCATCAGAATATGTCCCGGAGAAAAACAGATGCTCATAGGCGCAGGGGGGCAGGTTATTCGCTGGAAATATAACGGCAAAGTAATACCGGGAGAAAATAAAGTGTACATTTTTGCAGAGAAAGCGGGCACCTATGAGATTGTTGTGAGCGATACCTGCAATCTTCTTGATTCCGCAGAGATTGTCCTCCGGTATTTCTCCAAACCAACGGCTGTTTTCAATGTCAACGACTCTCTTTGGCTCTGTCCGGGCAGCGATACCGTGATAATTGCAGGAGGCGGCATGGTGATTGACTGGCTGAAGGATGGATTGTCTATGGGTTTGACCGACAGTGCATTGTTCGTAAATCAAGGGGGGGCTTACAGTGTCATAATAAGCAATAGCAGGGGCTGCCTGGATACGGGGACGGTATTTGTGACCTATCTGTCTCCGGCCACCCGGCTCATAGCCGAAAGAGATACCGGCATTTGCCGGGGCGATACACTGCGCTTGCACGCCCCGGGTGGGGGAGTTCAGAGCTGGAGCCCCGCAGCACTCTTCGATTGCGATACCTGCCAGTCAGCAGTAGTTTCGCCCCTTAAGGATACAATGATAAAATTGCGATATACAGCCGGATCAGGATGTACTTTCGAAGACAGTATTCAAATCTCCGTGCTCGACTTGCCGCTTCTTTCTGTTTCAGCAGATATCGGGCTCTGTCCGGGCGACTCTGCCTTGCTCAGTGTCAGCGGGGCCCTCTCTTATCAATGGAGTTCCCCGGCAGGCCTCTCATGCGACAGCTGTTCAACGACCCGGATATTCCCGGTGCAGAGCGAAACGGTATGGGTAACAGGGTGGGGGAGCAATGGCTGCCCCTCATCCGATAGCATACGGGTCACCGTATATCCCCGACCTCAGCTGTCCTTGCAGGGGCCTGATACGGTCTGTTTCAGGGAGCTTGTGCAATGGAGTGCAAGCGGTGCCGACTCCTTCGTATGGAGCGGAAACGGATTGTCCTGCATGGATTGCCCCGATCCGCTGTGGACCGCAAAAAGTACGGAAACGATTGAAGTGATAGGCATAAACAATACGGGATGCCGTGATACCTTATTTCACCCGGTCTTTGTATTTGCCCCGGGCAGTATAAAAATTACGGGTGACAGCACGCTCTGCCCGGGTGACAGCAGCCTTTTGCGCCTCTCCAGCCTGGCTCCGATGTCACAGATCAGCTGGTCGCCCCAGGGTATTCTCGATTGCGTGAACTGCGACAGTGCAAAAGCCTTTCCCCTGACCGACACCCTCATAACGGTGGCAGCCGTCACCGCTGATGCTTGTCAGATTTCAGACACTTTCAGAATACACATTTTGCCATTGCCGGAGGTGCAGGCCGCTCCGGATACTACTTTATGCGAGGGGTCTATTCTCTCTCTCTCGGCTTCCGGTGCCGATCAATATCGCTGGCAATCTGCACATGCCCTCTCTTGTATGAGCTGCCCGCAAAGCCAGCTAAGAGCAGTGTTCAGTGAAGACATTATATTGTTTGGCACTGACCTGCAGGGCTGTACGGGAACGGATACGCTGAGGCTTCAGGTTCTTCCGGCTCCTGCTATTCTCTTTGCAGGAGATACGGCCGTTTGTCCGGGTGATACCTTTTCTGTTCAGGCAACAGGCCTGAGCAGCTATCAGTGGTCGGGGCCCTATGCCTTTGATTGCGATACTTGTCCGAATGTCCGCTTTACCGCATCCGCAGCGGCCAGCATTTATCTGAGTGGTTTGGGAAGCAATTCCTGTCCCGGCCTCGATTCGCTCCGGGTACGTATCCTTCCGCCATCCATGGTACTTTTTGCGGCTGACACGTCCATATGCTATGGCGACAGCAGCCGGATTGCATTGAGTGGAGTGCAAGCGGTTCACTGGACAGCAGCTGCGCAGATCTCCTGCGATACATGCCTTTCGACAGCCGTCTATCCGGATAAATCAATAACACTCTACAGCAATTATCTTGCTTTGAATCAATGCCTCTATAGCGATTCCGTCCGGATCGAAGTGCATGCCCGGCCGAAGATCAGTTTTCAGCCGGCATCGCTTGCAATCTGCCGGGGCGAGCCAGCGGAAATTCGGGCATTCAGTGATATCAATGCCTCTTTCAGGTGGTCTTCCGCAGGCTTGAATGTCTGTGATACCTGTCCGTCAATCCTTTTTCAGCCGGATGCAAGTCTTTGGATCTATCTTACGGCATCTTCCGATTTCCTTTGTGAGACAGAGGACAGTATTTTCGTTGATGTCCACCCTCTTCCTGAGCAGTTTATAGCATCAAAAGACAGCATCTGCCCCGATGAACCCTTCACACTAAAAGCCAATGCCGCTTACACATTGTATTGGAGCGGAGATCCCGCTTTGTCATGCAATCAGTGCGACAGCCCCGTAATCAGGATCAATGAGCCCGTCACGATCATCGCGCTGGCACGCGACAGCCTGGGATGTGAAGGGGGGGATACCGTGCTTCTGATTCCTTTTCAGAAGGCCGGGTTGTTCGCAGCTCCGGACACAAGCATTTGCGAAAATGACAGCATCAGGGTGCATGCCTTGAATCACGTGAACTACTTATGGTATCCGGCCCCGTGGTTTGATGATCCTTCATCGGCTTCCCCATTGGCATTTCCTGATGACAGCAGCTGGTTGTATGTCCGGGCAACAGATGCGCATTCCTGCAGCAGCATCGATTCGATTTTCATAGCCGTTTCTCCGGCTCCTCAGGCTTTTGCCGGAGAAGATACAAGTATTTTCAAAGGGATGCCCATATGGCTTAGCGGCAGCGGGGGAGTGACCTATCTCTGGCGGCCTCGCAATCAGTTTAATGATCCTGCGCAAAAGGAAGTTCTTGCCTTTCCGCCTCCTGGCGAAAACATCTATATCCTGGAAGTGAAAAACGAAACAGGCTGCCGGGGATTTGATTCCGTTCTCGTGAAGGTGCTCATCCCCGAGGAACTTCGTGTACCCAATGCCTTCACGCCCAACGGTGACGGAGTAAACGATCTCTTTTATCTACCCAATCTTCGTTACTATCAATTAATATCTATCGAGGTATACAACCGCTGGGGTATTATGGTCTATTCATCAACTGAGAACGAAGGCTGGGACGGCCGTTATGCCGGCATCAGACAGGCTGCCGGCACCTATATTTATGTTATCCGTCTGATAGAACCGGGTGGCAAAGAAGTGATACGCAGGGGAAATGTGACCCTGCTACGCTGATTAATTTCGGGCCGGCTCCAGTTTATAGTGGTGCTCGGGTTTGTATTCAAGCGCCCACAACCAGATCGGCCAAACGAAAATGCCCCCCACGATGGCTCCTACATTGGGCACCTCATCACGGCTGAAATAGTTTGTCATTTCTTTGTATCCTTCCTTTTTGATGCGGACTACGTTGTTGCTGAAAATAATCCTTTTGTCTTCATAAGTCACGGGTGATTGCCCCAGATATTCTTCATTGACATAGACTTCGGCACCCGGAGGGTCGGTTGTAATGAGCGTAGTGCTTGCACAGGAACTCAAGAAAGCAATGAGAATAATTCCGAGAGAAACCAATACCGTTTTTGTGTTATTTCTGATCATGGGTTTAAGTTTTTTAATGTTATACATATATCAGTTGCAAAGATATTATAATAATCGTGCCATTCAAGCTCTATAAGGGCTCGAAGTGAGCCGTAAAATGTCTTAAAAACGCGGGTTCTTTAACAATCCTGTATCCTCTTGTGTTCTCCTTACCGGCTATGATGTCATCCATGACTTCAATCACGTAGTCAATGTGGCTTTGCGTGTAAACTCTTCTCGGGATGGCCAACCGTACAAGTTCTTTCGGAGCCGGGTGAAAGCCCTGCTCATCATGCCTGCCAAACATCACGGATCCTATTTCCACACCCCGGATTCCTCCTTTGATGTAGAGTTCTATAGCCAGTGATTGTCCCGGAAATTGTTCGGGCGGAATGTGGGGATAAAATTTTCCGGCATCGAGATAAACGGCATGCCCGCCAATAGGCCAGATCACGGGTACACCTTTCTCTTTGAGTTTTTCGCCCAAATAGGTGGTGGATCGTATTCGGTACTTGAGATAATCGGCCCGGAAGACCTCTTTCAAGCCCTGTGCGATGGCTTCCATATCCCGGCCCGAGAGGCCTCCGTAAGTTGTAAATCCTTCGGTAATGATAAGCAGGTTTTGGCAGGCCTCCGCCAAGGCTTTGTCTTTCAGAGCAAGAAAGCCACCGATATTGACCAGGGCATCTTTTTTTGCACTCATAATACAGCCATCCGCCAGGCGAAACATTTCCTTGGCAATGTCACGAAAGTCACGCTTTGCATATTCTTCTTCACGATCGTGGATAAAATACGCATTCTCGGCAATGCGGCAGGCATCCAGTATAAAACGGACACCATGTTTTATGCAAAGTGCTTTAACAGCACGGGCATTGTGCATGCTTACGGGCTGTCCGCCACCGCTGTTGTTTGTCACGGTAAGTATCACGGCACCGATTGCCTCACTGCCATATTTCCGGATCACTTTTTCAGCGGCCTCTATATCCAGATCGCCTTTGAAGGGATAGTACATGGCCGAATCTGCATTGGAAGGGTGGGGGCAGTCGATGGCCGTGGCACCCGTAAACTCAATATTGGCCCGGGTCGTGTCAAAGTGGGTATTGCTGATAAAAACCTTTCCTTTACCACCCAGGTAACCGTAGAGGATGCGCTCGGCAGCCCGGCCCTGATGAGTCGGTAGGATATGGGGATAGCCTGTCAGGTCATGAATTTCTTCCCGCATGCGGTGCCAGCTCCGGGCACCGGCATAAGACTCATCGCCTCGCATCATACCGGCCCACTGCTCGGCACTCATGGCTGAGGTTCCGCTGTCGGTAAGGAAATCAATCAGGACTTCGTCTGAGTTCAGGAGAAAAAGATTGTAATGTGCTTTGCGAATATACTCCTTTCGTTGCTCCTCCGAGGTGGCCCGGATGGGTTCCACCATCTTAATTCGAAAGGGCTCAATTATTGTTTTTGCCGGCATTTTCATTCTTATTTTGCATCGAAAGTAAGATGCCGGTTCGGCAAAGAGAATGATCTTTGTCAGTATCCGCTTTCCGGTTCAAATCAATGCAGACGAATAAATGTACTGCTGACCAGCTCACCGGGCCATTCCAGCGAAATAAAATATATCCCGGGACGGAGCTTCGATATATTAAGCCATCCGTCTCGTAGCCGATTTGCAGGTTCCAGTATTTCTTCGCGGCCCCATACATTGACCACTCTTATTCTTTCCGGGGCTTTGTTCGCATCGTATTCGAGATGAATGTAATCGCCCGATACGGGATTGGGATACAAGTTGAATTTAAATTCCTTTTCCGCTCCGCGTTTTTCAAATCCGAGCGGCAGAGATCGCAGCCGGACATTGTCAAGGTAAGCATTGTCGCCTTTACCGGTATCCACCGCGTCATTGTCCGCTATCAGATTGCGCGATTCGAAACAGAGCGTAAACATTTTTCCCGCAAAGGTGTCCATGGGCAGGGCAATGGTTCGGAAGGTATCATCCACATGGGTCCTGGGCAGGTAGGTGGGGCTGATCTGCTTGCCATCTGCCGTTACCCTGAATGCACTGGCGTAAGGCAGGTCTTTGAACACCAGTTGCATATGAGCAGGAGAATAAGTCTGTTTTAAGTCAAACTGAAGATCAAAGGGCTCCCGATATTGGGATGCATCCACACATATGCAGGCTTTGGCCGAAAAGCGTTCGTTTAGGTTCCAGATATTAGTGGAATCGGGTTCCGTATATCCGTGCCGGTTCTCAAAAACTTTTCCTCCGGTAAAGAAAAGCCCGTAGAGGCCTTTATTCCTGGCACTGCCCCGGATGCTCACACCGGCATTTCTTCCGCTGCTGAATACCAGAGAATCCCCGCTCTTTATGTAATCTTCAAATGAGATCGTGGCCGGAATCTGATAGATCATGCTTCGTTTCAGGCTTAATTCTTCCCGGTTATTATCAGCATTTTGATCATCCGGCCATAAGACTCCTGCTTCTACTGTATAGCTGCCTACTTCTGATATGGGCAGCGGTTTACGGAAAGTAAAATATTTGTTCTGGCCCGGATATAAGGCCTTGCTTATCGAAACGGTATCAAAAATGGAATCACCGTTTATCATAAAGTATACGGGAACCATGGCAGCAGGGAAGGAGTCACATCCTTCGTATTCGAGAACAATGCGGAGATACTCAGGTGTCGAAGCGTCTAAACAACGCTCGGTCTCACTTTCAATCTGAAGCAGCCCGATATCCGTACTTTGTCGTTCGGCTGTCGTGAATTCTTTACGAAGGGTATCGTTGCGGGGCTCAGGGTCTCCTCCATACGAAATAAAAACCAGAAGCTCTTTTTCGCCCGGTTCGGACATGTCTATTATGCCGATTGAATCCAGCGTAAATGTTTCATAAGGCATTATGTCCTGATTGACTTTGTAACTTTTGAGAGCAACACTGTCACTTCCATATATGTAGGCAGCACTTATGAGCGTACCGGCATATATGGTATCAATGAGAGAGTTGTTGCGGATTTCCAGACTGAGCAGTTCTTCGGATGACAAGTCGCACGGAACGGCCGAGGGCGACAAAATGCGCTCCACAGCCAGGTCACCGGTCCGTGCCGGATAGCCCAGCCCTACGGCATACCAGGCATCAATTACCGATTGTACTGCCCGGGAATTGCTTCCGTAGAGCTCCCTGGCCGCTTCAATCGAGCCGTTGCGCGAGTCGCGATACTGAGAGAAAACACTTAAATAATATCTTAAATTCCGAAACGCAATTTGCACTGCGGTATCCATACCCAGGCCCTGAACCGAGTATTGATCACCATTATCGTTTGTACCGCTGCCTCCGTCAACCAATAGCTGAAACCATTTGTTTTGAACGCCACTGTTTATATGAACCCCGCCATTATTGAAATCTGTAAATTCCCAATTTTCCCCGTAATAGGTATCAGGATTTCCGTGGAATTTCGGATTTTCCATTGAGCGGATTCCATTCTTGGTAAAACCGTCACCAATCCACCAATTAAAAAGTGCCGTATCTCCGAAGTGCTCAATTGCTGTTCCGAAGATATCGCAGAAAGACTCGTTCAACGCGCCTGATTCATACCAATATATCAGATCAGCCGTATAATCAACCACGCCATGTGTAAATTCATGGCCCACTACATCAAGTGTGACGAGAGGGCCATATCCTGCTGCCTTGCTTCCGTCACCGTATGTACTCCAACGTCCGTTCCAAAATGCATTGACATAATTCGTGGAAAAATGTACGAAGGCCATCATTTTCGAATCTTTGTTGTCAAAACTTTTCCAATTTAATTTCTGATTGTAAAAGTCATAGGTCATTTCCATGCCCCAGTGAGCATCCGTGGCTACTTCATCCATCTGCTCATTGAAATTGTCCCAAATGTTATCGCTATCCGTGAAATCAATGGCATTGTCAAACATGATACTGTTTCGCATATTCAGGGTTTGAATTCCACCGCCCCGTCCATATTCATTTAGAGTGTAGCGCCCGGGACCCGTAGAGTCCGTCCGGATGCTGCGAGTACCGCTATACTTGGTATAGGCAATACCTTCGACTTCCGTATGTTGAATAAGCTCGTTGGCGAACAGCAGTGTACCGTCAGCAGCAGATATGAAATATTCCTTGTGACTCAACGGTTGAAGTGAATAAACCTTTAATCTGTATGCAAGAAGAAAATGGCCGCTGAACCCGGGAATTGATCGGTCAACATATATCAACTCGGGATCGGGGTAAAAAGTAGCTGTTTGATCCCCGCTTTGTTGTCTTAAATAGAATTCCATGCCGTCATCTTGCCAGGCATAGAGATTTCCTTGGTGAAATTGTAGTGCTTTTCGAATTGCTTCATCGCGTGATAATCGGAGTTTGTCATTAAAAGTTAATTTTTTCCCTCGCAATGGATTGCTTGATATTCTGACATTTCCGTGTGACTCATGTGACAATGCAATGGCTCCAAACAATGGAATGCCGTCCTTCTTAAACTGAATCTTTTGGTGGGTGTAGTCGTTGGAAAGCCGATCGTGATCAATAACCTTGAGTTCTATGCCGGATAGTTGATCATAATTTCTGACCTGAGCGGCCACGGCTTCCGGAGCTGTAATAGCCTGTTCCTGAGCATGAAGGAGCATGGAAAGAAGGAAAAAGACGAAAAAAACGGAGGACTTCATATGAAATTATTTTTAAGCTTAAATTAAACCGGATGGAACGATTCCGTACTCAATTTAAAAGTTATTTAAGAACGGAAATCTTTGTGAAAATATAAAAGAGCAGAATTAATTTTTTCAGAAAGGAAAGATAGGAGTAGGAAACAAAAGAGAGCGAAATAAAAAGCGTTAAATTTACTATCTCAAAAATCCGCTATTAATTACGTCATATCCGGGGGGAGGAAGAAGAAGTCCTTGTTATATAACAGAGCATTAAATCAAAACAAAATGAGAGAAGCGCATTCATTTCATATCCCGGTCATGGGACTGGGATTTACTATTGATACCCCTGTAAAGGTGGCCCATTTGGGAATTGATTCGGTATTGGCCATAGGCGACCATATGCTGATTGAACGAATGAGGAAATTCTACTGCCATAAAATGGGGATTCCCTATGAGGAGATCAATGAAAATTTTGAAGATTTCCGGGCATTGAGAATCACAGAATACCTGAATCTGCTGAATGACCTGGCCGAGCAAAAGCTGGAAGCGCTTCGCAACAGCCTTTCGGACAAAGGAGAAATGCTCAGGTCCTGTTTTGATATGCTTCCGGATAACGCACGCATCAAAAAGGAATTCACGAAGCGATTTAAGAAATGGTCGGATACGGTACAGATCAGACAATGGCTGAAAGAGAATCTTCATCTCGGCAGCATTGATGTAAACATCATGACCAAGGTGGATATGGACAAATATGAACACGGTGAGAAGCTGCCGGTTGAGAACAACGATGCACATGTCTCTTTGCGGGGATTTGCTTTGAGCAATCTCCGCTCATCGCTCATTTTATCTGCCGGAATGAATCCGCGTCTCTTTGGGTACATGGAGCAGTTTGAAGATTTTTATCCGGATGCGGAGGGAGAAATAAAGAAAAAAATAGTGTTAAAAGTCAGCGATTACCGCTCGGCCATTATTCAGGGGAAATTTTTAGCCAAAAAAGGCCTGTGGGTGTCGGAATACCGCATTGAGTCAGGCCTTAATTGTGGCGGACATGCATTTGCCACAACGGGTTATCTTATGGGACCCATTCTTGAAGAATTTAAAAAGAACAAAGAAGAACTGGCGGAAACGGTTTTTGCGCTCTATCGCCAAGCACTGAAAGAAAAGGAGAAACCCTTCCCCGAAAGAGCCCCTAAAATCAAAATAAGCGCGCAGGGAGGTGTCGGTACGGCTGCCGAGCATGAATTTCTGCTGGATTACTACGAGCTGGACTCCGTAGGCTGGGGAACACCTTTCCTGCTGGTACCCGAGGTGACGAATGTGGATGAAGAAACGCTTGATCAACTTATTAAGGCCCGTGAAAAGGACCTTTATCTCAGCAATATTTCACCCTTGGGTGTGCCGTTCAACAACCTGCGGGGAAACAGCAAGGACCGTGAAAAAGAAGAGCGTATAGCAAAAGGGAGACCCGGCAGTCCCTGTGTGAAGAAGTACCTGAAATTTAATGATGAATTAACAGAACGTCCGATCTGTACGGCATCAAGGCAATATCAAAACCTTAAAATCAAACAATTGCTGGCGGAAGATCTCACTCCGGAAAAATTTAACAGGGAATATCGGAAAGTAGTTGAAAAAACCTGTCTTTGCGTGGGGCTTTCTACGTCCGCATTAAAGGTGAATGAATTGAACCGGAGATCAGACGGGGAGGGCATTGCTATTTGTCCCGGGCCCAACATGGCCTATTTCACCAAAAAACTTTCCCTGCGTGAGATGGTCGATCATGTATATGGAAGAAGGAATGTGATTGAAAGAAAGGACAGGCCGCATATGTTTGTAAAAGAGTTGCGATTGTACCTTAAATATTTTGAGGACAAACTGGAAGAAACCGGTGAAAGGCCCGGCAGAAAAAAGGAAAAATACCTGAAGTCATTTCTTGCCAATCTTGATGAAGGGATCACATATTATCGGCAACTCTTCAGCGAACGGGGACAAATATTTAAGGATGAACTTAATAGAATATTTGAAGACCTTGATAGGACTAAGAAAGATATTAATATCCTGAAAAACAATCTGATGAAGCAGTTAACTGTAGAAAGTGTTTAATACGGAAAGGAGGCTGCTTTTCATAGATTTTCAACTGCCCTACACCGATACATAATTAATATTATGTTAAGATAGATATTTGACGGATCGCCCCCTTTCATTAAGATACCGGTATCAGCATTTTCAATCTCAGCAAACAAACCGGCTATATGCACTTGTCAATAGTTAAAAAATCATTTCTGTTAAAACCATAAAAGAAAGTCTCATTAGCAAGCGCTTTTC
>Ga0256839_1001331_pt1 | contig 30251 bp, 25 predicted proteins | sample 354166metaG_FD_185968 | JGI IMG/M metagenome (GOLD analysis project Ga0256839, IMG submission 185968) | Hydrothermal vent microbial communities from Mid Atlantic Ridge, Atlantic Ocean - 354-166 | ecosystem: Environmental > Aquatic > Marine > Hydrothermal vents | place: Atlantic Ocean: Mid... | reverse complement strand
CGTCCACGGAACCTTCGTCGTCTCGGCCACCGGGAGCAGCCAGATCACGGCGACCGCCAGCACCAGCACCCCGGCCACCACACCGAGGATCGGCAGGTTCTCCTCCCGAGCCCGCTCCCCGGCGGCTCGGATCCCCGCGGCCCCGATGAGGATCAGGACGGCGCCGGCGACGAGGAGCGGAACCCTCCCGCCGAAGAAGCCCGGGACGAGCAGGCCGACGGCGAAGACGGCGGCACCGGTGGCACGGATCACCGCCAGCACCGTCCCCCACGACGTCTTCCCGGTGGGGCGCCAGGTGGCGGCGCTGAACCCGACCAGGGTCATGACGACCGCCAGCACCACCCAGATCCGGGTGAGCTCGGGACGGGGGTAGACGTCGACGGCGTAGTTGGTGGCGTTCGGCGGGATGACCCCCCACAGCCGGTCGGGAGACAGGAGGAAGGCGAAGGCGCCCCTCGCCCCGGCGACGATCGCCAGGCCCAGCACCACCGTCAGGAGGCTGTTGTACCAGGTGCTGAACAGGTTCTTGCGGAGCCACACCCACGCCCCGAGCTGGCGGGCCTCGGGCGGCGGCTCGGGAGGTTTGAGCTCTGGCGCGACGTAGACGGTCATCGCTCCACCAACTTCACTCGGCGGTTGTACCAGTTGACGATGCTGGAGAGGATGAGACTCACCGAGAGGTAGAAGCCCATCCAGATGAGGAACACCTGGATCGTGTCACCGGTCTGGTTGAACAGGGTTTGGCCGACCTGGACGAGCTCGGCGAAGGCGATGGCGATCCCGAGGGAGGTGTTCTTCGCCAGGTTGAGGTACTGGTTCCCCATCGGCGGGAGGATGATCCGGAACGCCTGGGGCAGGACGATCATCCGGAGGACCTGGCTCCGCTTCAGGCCGAGGGAGAGCCCTGCCTCCGTCTGGCCCTTGGGGACGGCGAGGATCCCGCCCCGGACGATCTCGGCGATGAACGCGGCGGTGTACAGCGTCACCCCCACCCAGAGGCCGAAGAAGTTGGGGGTCATCGTCATCCCGGTGTCTCCGATCTGGGGGAACTTCCCGGGGACGACGATGCTGGGGCGTCCCAGCCGGAGCGGCGACCCCGTGCGGAGGAAGTCGAACTTCTGGTCCAAGAACGCGAAGACGAAATGGCCGACGTCGGTGATCAGGGAGGTGAGCTGGGGGAGCACCATGAAGACGATGGCCCCGGCCAGCCCCAACGCACCGGCGAGGCCCATGCGGAAATAGTCGTCGTCGGTGAGCCGGGCGAGCCCGGCCGGGGTGCGACGCGAGTCGAGGAAGCGGCGGATCCAACGGGCACCCATCCAGATCGAGAGCAGCGCGAAGGCGATCTGGAAGACGACCGTCGGGATGGCGGCGATCGCCGCCGCGACCAGGGCGAACAGCCACCCGAACGCCCCGGCGATCGGGTGGGCGAACCAGCCGACGACGGCGAAGAGGACGAAGGTGCCGAGCGCCCATCGGGCCGGGTGGGTCTCACGCCCGGTCTCTTCGAGGAGCTGGATCCGACGGCGATACATCCGCCGCGCCGCCCACGCTCCGGCGGCGACGAACACGAACCACTGCCAGAAGACCTCCGTCGGGAACAGCCAGGGGATCGACACCCCCTTGCGACTGACGATCAGCCACCCGGGGATGGGCCCCGACCCTTCGGCATCGAGGGTCGGGAAGAACAGCGTCATGAGGAAGAACCAGAAAACGATCTGGATGAGGAGCGGGACGTTGCGGATCGACTCGACGTAGGCGGTGGCGGCTCGAGAGAGGAGCCAGTTGCTGGAGAGTCGGGAGATCCCGACGAGGACGCCGAGGATGGTGGCGGCGATGATGCCCGACGCCGTCACCCGCAGCATGTTGACGATGGCGGTGGCGAAGGCCTCCAGCCCCGATGCCGGCTGGGTGAAGATTCCTTCGCCGAGACGGATCCCCACCGGGTCGGTGAGGAAATCCCAGTCGAGGGAGAGGCCCTGGGCTTCCAGGTTCCGTAGGGCGGTGCCGATGAGGATCCAGGCCAGGGTGACCAACCCGACGAGCACCCCGATCTGGGTCGCCCACTTGAGGAAGGTGACGTTCCGCCAGAGGGGCGGTCTCGTCTGGGTGGCGTCGATCCGGCTCTGCGTCATGGGGGAGATGTGGGGAGGGGGGCGCCCGATGCGCCCCCCTCCTCAGGTCATCGTCGGGTCACCGGGCGGGCGGTGCGTAGAGCAGTCCGCCGTCGGACCACAGGGCGTTCAGGCCTCGGTTCAGGCCGAGGGGCGTCAGGTGACGGTCGAAGACCTCACCGTAGTTCCCCACCTGCTTGATCACCTGGTAGAAGGCGTCGGCGGGCAGACCCATCTTCGTCTGGATCTCGTCCTCCGACGCGCCCAGCAGGCGGCTGGCCTCGCCATCCGGCGGGTTGGCCACCATCTGGTCCACGTTGGCGCTGGTGATGCCCTTCTCCTCGGCGATGATCATGGCGTAGACCGTCCAGCGGACCACGTCACCCCACACCGAGTCGTTCTGCTTCCAGGCCGGACCGAGGGGCTCCTTGGAGATCGGCACCTCGGGGAAGATGACCCACTCACCACCGGCCGGGTCGGTGGCCTTGCGGGACACCAGGCCCGAACCGTCGGTGGTCACCACGTCACAAGCCCCGGACTTGAAGTTCTCCATCACGATGTTGAAGTCCTCGTAGGTCTGCAACGTGATGTTGAGCCCGAGCGCATCCGAGGCCTCGGTGATGTTCTTCTCGGTCGTGGTCCCGGCGTTGGTGCACACCACGGCGCCGGCGATGTCGTTCAGCGTCGATGAGGCGCTGAAGCCGTCGGCCGCCTTCGCCATGAGCTGCTGGCCGTCGTAGTAGGTGGTCGGACCGAAGTCGAGACCCAGGTCGGTGTCACGGCTCTGCGTCCAGGTGGTGTTCCGGGACAGCAGGTCGACCAGACCCGAGTTGACCGCCTCGAACCGAGCAGCAGCCGTCAGCGGCTCGAACTTCACGGCGTTGGCATCACCCAGCACGGCGGCGGCCACCGCCCGGCAGAGGTCGACGTCGAAGCCGACGAACTGACCGGACTCGTCCTTGAACCCGAACCCGGCGAGCGTCTCGTTGACACCGCAGTTGAGCGTGCCACGGGCGATCACCGTGTCGAGCAGGCTTCCGCCTTCCTGGGCGCCTCCGCCTCCGGCTCCGGCGTCACCGCCGCCACCCGGCGCGGGGGCGGCCGTGGTCGTCGTCTGGCCGGGTTCGGGGGCAGCGGTGGTGGTCGTGGTCTCTTCCGCGCCGCCACCACAGGCGGCGACCACCAACGCGAACACTGCCGTGAGCAGCGTCAGTTTCTTACCCATCCGTATTCCTCCCAATTGATGGAACCCCGATAGGGGCTGGCGGAACCCTAGTTGCCCCCCTGCAAGCGCTTCAACTGAAACCGGGGGATTCGATCCGAAAGTCGTTCGTCGCCGAGCGCTCGTGCGACGCCGTGGGGGCCCGAGCGGGGAGGTTCAGGACTCGACGAGGGAGCGGATCCGCTGGGCAACCCCGTCGGGATCGAGTCCGACCGACGTCATGACGTCGGCGGCGGAGCCGAAGGGGAGGAACCGGTCGGGGATTCCGACCATCGACAGCCGTCCCCCCAGACCCGTCCCCGACAGCGCCTCGGCGACCGCCGCTCCGAACCCACCCGCGACCACGTTGTCCTCCAAGGTCACGACCCGCGGGTACGCCGAGACCCAGTCGACGAGCCGCTCGTCCAGGGGCTTCACCCACCGGGCGTTCACCACCCCACAGGTGATGCCGTCGGCCTCCAGGGCGGCCGCCGCCTTCTGGGCGGTCTCCACCATTCGGCCGGTCGCCAACACCAGGACGTCGTCCCCCTGACGGAGCTCCTCCCACACCCCGATGGGGAGGGGCGGGACGGGCAGGGAGGGAAGTCCGGCTGCGGCGTGTTTCGGGTAGCGGATGGCGATCGGTCCGTCGTGGTCGAGGGCCGTCTCGATCATGGCGCACAGCTCGGTGGCGTCCGCCGGTGCCCCGACGACCAGCCCGGGAACCAGACGCAGGTAGGACAGGTCGAAGACCCCGTGGTGCGATGGCCCGTCGGGACCGGTGATCCCCGCCCGGTCGATGAGGAACGTGACGGGGAGCCCGTGCAGGGCGACGTCGGTGACGATCTGGTCGAAGGCACGTTGCAGGAAGCTCGAGTAGATCGCGACCACCGGGCGCTTTCCCGCCATCGCCATCCCCGCGGCGAGGGTGACGGCGTGCTGCTCGGCGATCCCCGTGTCGATCACCCGGTCGGGATGGGCGTCGGCCATGGCTTTCAGGCCGGTGGAGGAGATCATCGCCGCCGAGATGCCCACCAGGTCCGGATACCGCTCGGCGGCGTCGGCCAGGGCCCGACCGACCACGTCGGTGAGTTTCAGCTCGGACTTCACGGGTTTGCCGGTCGCGATGTCGAAGCTGCCGACACCGTGAAGGCGGTCCACCTCGTCCTGGATGGCCGGTTCGTATCCGGCACCCTTCTCGGTGACCACATGCACGATGACCGGCTCGTCGTACTCCTTCGCCCGGGCGAAGGTCTCCTCGAGGAGGGGGATGTCGTGTCCGTCGATCCGGCCCGAGTACTTGAGCCCGAGGGCGTCGAAGACCGTCGACGGCTCCAAGATCTGCTTGAGCGCCTCCTTGAACCGGGTGGCGAGCTCGTCGGCGGTCTCCCCGACGAGGGGGAGGCCCTTCAGGATGCGCCCCACCGACCGTTTCGCCCACTCATACCGGGGATCGAAGCGGTAGTGGGCCAGGTTGGCGAGGGTGGCGAGGCCGCCGACGGTGTGGTCGTAGGAGCGCCCGTTGTCGTTGACGACGATGACGAGGCGCCGAGGCTTGGCGACGGCGATGTGGCTCAACGCCTCGTACGCCATCCCCCCGGTGAGGGCCCCGTCACCGATCACCGCCACCGTCCAATAGTCGGGATTGGTGAGGGCGTGGCCGAGGGCGTAACTCAGCGAGGTGGAGGCGTGGCTGTTCTCCACCCAGTCGTGGACGCTCTCCTCCCGGGACGGATACCCGCTCAACCCTCCGAAGGTTCGAAGTCGATCGAACCCGTCCCGGCGGCCGGTGACGATCTTGTGCACGTAGGCCTGATGTCCCACGTCCCAGATGATCCGGTCCCGGGGGCTGTCGAAGGCGCGGTGGATGGCGAGGGTCAGCTCGACGATCCCCAGGTTGGGCGAGAGGTGCCCGCCCGTCTTGGAGATCTTCTCGATCAGGAACTCCCTGATCTCCTCGGAGAGCTGGACGAGCTGCTCGTGGTCGAGCGCACGCAGGTCCGAGGGCTCGTGGATGTGGTCGAGGATCGACATCGCCGTCTGGAACGACAGGCTAGCGGCCGTCGGTTCCCACCGTGAACCCTCGACGACCCGGACCGGGCCCGATCACCAGCGGTCGGCCTTATCCTCGTCCCAGTAGTCGAGCCGGTCGAGGGGCATCACCACCGCCGTCATCACGTTCATCAGGTGGGCGCTGATCCGTTTCAGGTAGCGGGCGACGAGGGCGATCGGCACCCCCTCCCGCGACGGCCGATCCGACGTGAGCTGGGCGATCACCATGGCGTCGAACTCGTCGAGCTTCGCATCGGCCTCGTTGAGGGCGACCTGGGCGGCCTCGGCGTCGCGTTCGGCGAAGATCCTCGCCGTACGGTCGACGAGCTCCCGCACCCAGGCGGCGTCGTTCCGGATGCGGTCGAACTCGGCCAGCCCGGTGAGGTCGCCCCCGGCGTTGGCGACGTCCCACAGGTTCTTGGCGTAGTCGCCGAGCCGTTCGATGTCCTTCACGATCGACATGTAGACGAGGATCGCCGGGATGTCGGCCGACGCCCCCCGGACCCCGGCGTGGACGACCAGCTCACGGCGGATCTCCCGCTCCAGGCGGTTCACGGACCGGTCGCTCTTGCGAAGCTTCGTACCCACCTCGGCCGGCGCGACCCGGCCGAACAGGGCGTCGGTGGCGATGTCGATGGTCCGGCCGCAGGCCGCCAGCATCTCCTGGATCTGCTCCTCGATCCGCTCGATCTGGGACTCGCCCTTGCCGGAGAACAACTCGAAGACCATCTCGTCACCTCACCTGAACACCACGATACCGACCAGCGGGACGACGACGAACACGAAGACGAGGTACGCCACGACGACGCGTTTGCGACGGGTGGCGACCTCGGCGAGGGCCCGAGCCGCCCGCATCGGGAGTCGTCGCACCGCCGGAAGCGGATAGAAGACGAGGATCCCGAAGACGTTGAAGAGGGTGTGGGTGAGGGCGATGGTGAGGGCCTCGGGTCGGTCGGCCGCCAGCGACGCCAACAACGCCGTCACGGTCGTCCCCAGGTTGGCCCCGAGGGTCACCGGATAGGCGTTCTCCAGGGTGATCACCCCCGCGCCCAGGAGGGGCACCAGGATCGAGGTGGTGATCGAGGAGCTCTGCACGGCCACCGTCACCACCACCCCGAGGATCATCGCCCCCACCCCGGCTCCACGACCCAGGACCGCGTTGAACCCGGCCTCCATGCGCCCCGCCATGACGATGCGCATGTTCCGGGTGATGAGGACGAGGGCGAGGAAGATGAGGGCGAGGGAGAGCGCGAGGAGGAGCGCTCCGAGCCATCCGGTGTGCAGACCGAGGTCCGTCATCCCCCCTTCGATCAGCTTCACGGGCGCCTTGATCGCGCTCTTGATGGGACTCGTGCCCGGCGCCGCCCCGGCGACGGCCTCCGACCCCGCCAGGGCCGACGAGAGCGCCGACGCCGATCGGGAGAGGAACCCCGTCGCCAGCTCCAAGGGCAGGAAGAGGAGCACGGCGAACACGTTGAAGAAGTCGTGGACGGTGGCTCCGGCGAAGGCCCGCCGAAACTCGGCGCCGCGGCGAACGTGACCGAGAGAGGCGAGGGTGTTGGTGACCGTGGTCCCGATGTTCGCCCCCATGATCATGGGGACCGCGGCCGCCACCGAGAGCGAACCGGAACCGACGAGGCCCACGATGGTGGAGGTCGTCACCGACGAGGATTGGACGAGGACCGTGGCGAGGATGCCCGCGAACAGGCCTGCGACGGGAGAGGACACGTATCCGAAGATCCGCTCCGCCGTGTCGGCCCCGAAGACCTTGATCCCCGTCTCGAGGCCCTTGACCCCGACGAGGAAGAGATAGAGGAATCCGAGGACCAAGAGCAGGCGGAGCCATCGGGGGACTCCGCCGGACCGCTCGGTCGTCGCCGGGGACTCGGCCATTCCGGGCGGGCACGGTAGCACCTCCCGGTCGGCGTCAGGCCGACGAGACCGGAATCCTCATGCGGAAGGTCGATCCCACGCCGAGCTCGCTGGTCACGTCGACGGTGCCGCCGTGACGCTCGACGACGTGCTTCACGATCGCCAACCCGAGGCCGGTCCCTCCCGTGGCCCGGGACCGCGCCGCGTCGACCCGGAAGAACCGTTCGAACACCCGGGGGAGGGCCCAGGTGGGGATCCCGATCCCGGTGTCCCGGACCGTCACCTCGGCCACATCCCCGTCGACGCGTAGACGAACCTCCACCGTGCCCCCCGGAGCGCTGTAGCGGATGGCGTTCTCGATGAGGTTGCCGACCGCCAGACCCAGGTCGGCGGGGGCGCCGATCACCGTGACCGGCGCCACGTCGAACTCGAGATGCACTCCGGCCTGCTCCGCCGCCGGAGCCGCCCGCTCCACCTCGTCACGCACCACTTCATCCAAGGCGACCGGTTGACGCTGCGGCTCCGCCACCTCCAACCTCGACAGGTCGAGGAGGTCGCCGACCAGACGCGCCAGGTGACGAGCCGACGCGGATGCCTGATCGAGGAATCCTCCGACCCGATCGGGGTCGTGCACGAGGGCGGTCTCCGCCGCCTCGACGGAGGCGAGGATCCCGGCGACCGGGGTCTTCATCTCGTGGGAGGCGTCGGCGACGAAGTCACGTCGGATCGCCTCGAGCCGTCGGCGTTCGCTGATGTCCTCGAGCACCACCAGTACGCCCCCGTCGTCGAGGGGGGTGGCGGTCACGTGAAGGATCCGGCTCGGCGTTCCGTGCTCCACTTCGTCCTGGGTCTGCCGAGCCTCGGCCCGTGCATCGGTGACGATTCGACGCAGCGCCACCGGCGTGGCCTCCGACAGGCTCACGGGACGTGTCCCCAAGAGCACCTCCGTCGCGGCGTTGGCGTAGAGGACCGTGTCGTCTCCGGCGACGAGCAGCACCCCCAGGTCGAGCGCCTCGAGCACCACTTCCAGACGCCGTCGCTCCCCTTCGAGCTGTCGCAGACGTGACCCCAGTTCACTGGCGGTTCGACCGATCGCCACCCCGAGCCGGTCGAGCTCGGTGACGCTCGACCGTTCCGGGCGCAGGTCGACATGACCGTCCGCGATCGCGGTGGCCACCGCTGCCAGGCGCCGCAGAGGTCGGGCGAGGAGATGCGCCACCACCCCGACGGCCACCACCCCGACGAGCCCCGCCAGGGCGGCGGCGGCGGCGAGATCGCGTCGGACCGTCGCCAGCTCCCCCGGTTCGAGATCCCCGCGGATCGACAGGTCGACCAGGAATCCGAGGCCACCGATCAGCACGAGGAAGACGACGGCGTAGGCCACCAGCAGCCTGGTGGTGAGTCTCACCCGGCCGTGACGTTCAACCATCGACGAACTTGTAGCCGATCCCCCGCACCGTGACGATGTGCCGGGGCCGGGACGGATCGGGCTCCAGCTTCTGACGGAGCCGCTTGATGTGGACGTCGAGGGTCTTGGTATCCCCGTAATAGGACGGGCCCCACACCTCGTCGATGAGGGTCTCCCGGCTCGCCACCCGACCGACCCGACGCATCAGGGATTCGAGCAGGTCGAATTCCTTGGGGCGGAGGGGGACGGGCTCCCCGTTCCGCCGCACCTCGTGGGCGTCGATGTCCAGCTCGAAGGGTCCTGCCCGGAGGATCTCGTTCGTGTCGCCGAAGGTCCCGGCCCGATGAGCCCGACGGAGCTGAGCCCGGACCCGGGCGATCAGCTCGCGCGTCGAGAAGGGCTTCGTGACGTAGTCGTCGGCGCCGAGCTCCAAACCCACCACCTTGTCGGCCTCGGAGTCCTTGGCGGTGACGACGATGATCGGCACATCCGAGCCCGCCCGGATCTGACGGCAGACGTCCAGTCCTGAGCCGCCGGGAAGCATGAGGTCGAGGAGCACCAGCGACGGACGCCACGTCCGTGCCCGTTCCAGTCCGTCCACCGCGTTGTCGGCCGTCAACACCTCGAATCCTTCGACCTCCAGGGCGTACCGGAGGGACTCGACCAGTGAGGGTTCGTCCTCGACGATGAGGATCCGGGCGCGGGGCTCAGCCGTGCTCACCGGTCCCCGCCGTGTCGCCGAACTCCCGGAATTCGCCCGTCGCGAGGAACACCACCTGCTCGGCGACGTCGACCGCCTGGTCGCCGATCCGTTCGAGCGCCCTCGCCACCATCATCATCCGGGTCGCCCATTCGAGCTGCTCCTTGCGGGGCCCACATTCGACCACCCGCCGGTACATCTGCCGGTTGAGACGGTCCACCGGCTCATCCATCTCGGGGAGCGTGAGCGCCGTGGGCACGTCGCGCCGGACGAAGGCGTCCATCGCCGTCCTCACCATGGGGCGCACCAGGTCCGCCATCTCCTGGAGCTCGGTGAGGATCTGCTGGCTGCGAGGCAGCCCATGGACCACCTTGGCCATCTTGGAGATGTTGACGCATTGGTCACCCATCCGCTCCAGCGTGGCGTTGAGCACCAGGATGGCCGACATGAGCCGAAGGTCCGAACCCATCGGCTGCTGTCGGGCCATGAGCTCGAGCCAGCGGTCGTGGATGGCGAGGTAGATCCGATCGATCTCGTCGTCCTGGGCGATCACCGCGTCGGCGAGCGCCGGGGTGTCCTCGACCACGGCGCGGACCGCCTCTCCGATCATGCGCTCCGCTCGCTCGGCGACGCCCATCAGCTCCGCCTCGAGCTCCGCCAACTCCCGATGGAAGTGGCTTCGACGGTCACTCATCACCCAAACCTACCCGTGATGTAGTCCTCCGTCTCCTTCTGCGATGGGGAGGTGAAGATTCGTTCGGTCAGGTCGAACTCGACGAGTTTCCCCGTCCGACGACCTCCGTCGCCGACCTCCACCGAGAAGAAGGCGGTCCGGTCGCTCACCCGTGCCGCTTGCTGCATGTTGTGGGTGACGACGACGATCGTGTAGTCCTGCTTCAGCTCCAACATCAGCTCCTCGATCCGGAGGGTGGCGATCGGGTCGAGGGCGGACGCCGGCTCGTCCATGAGGACCACGTCGGGGCTGGTGGCGATCGCCCGGGCGATGCAGAGTCGCTGCTGCTGACCACCGGAGAGCGCAAGAGCCGGTTCGTGGAGCTTGTCCTTCACCTCGTCCCAGAGGGCGGCCTTGCGGAGGGACTCTTCGACGATCACGTCCAGATCGCCGTCGAGCCGGGCGATCCTGGGACCGAAGGCCACGTTCTCGTAGATCGTCTTGGGGAACGGGTTGGGCTTCTGGAAGACCATCCCGATGCGTCGGCGCACCTCGACCGGGTCGACGTCGGGGTCGTAGAGGTCTTCGCCGTTGTAGCGAACCACGCCTTCGACGCGGGCGTTCGGGATCAGATCGTTCATCCGGTTGAGGGTTCGGAGCACGGTGGACTTGCCACATCCCGAGGGTCCGATGAGGGCGGTGATCTCGTTGGCGCGCACCTGGAGGTCGATATCCCGAACCGCGCGGAACTCCCCGTAGAACACGTTGAGGGCCTTCGTCTCGAAGATCACCCCCTGGTCGCTCGTGTGGTCCGCGGTCTTCACCCTGGATCCTCGTGTCGTGTGCGCACCCTACGGCCGTCACATGGCCGGAAGATCGCGACCCGGTGAACGCCCGGTGAACGTCTCCGACGACCCTGCACGTCGTCCCTTCGACGGAGTGCTCGCCCACTTCGGCACGCCGTCGTCCCCACCCGCGGAAGACGTTCGTCTGGCGTTCACACCCCGGCAAGCTGGCGGTCAAGGGGCCTCCGTACCCTCCCTGCCCGTCCAGGTGAATGGTCCTGGACACACCGAGACCGCAAGGAAGGAAGTGAGGCATGAAGCCCAGTAGGCCGACGACCCTCCTCATCGTGTTGGCCCTCGTCGCCGCCGCCTGCGGAGGGGCGTCGAACGACGACTCGTCCGGCTCCCCGTCGTCGGAGCCGGTGGAGCTCCTCGGAGCCGGTGCATCGTTCCCGGCGCCCCTCTACCAGGAGTGGATCGGCGCCTATCGGCAGGTGGAGCCCGGGGTGTCGATCAACTACCAGTCGATCGGTTCGGGCGGGGGGATCGAGCAGTTCATCGGACAGCAGACCGATTTCGGGGCGTCCGACGCGTTCCTGACCGACGAGGAGCTCGCCGACGCCACCGCCGCCAGGGGATGCGAGCCGGTCCACATCCCGACGGTGTTCGGGGCCGTCGCGGTCGCCTACAACGTCGAAGGGGTCGACTCGCTGACCCTGTCGGGACCCGTGCTGGCCGACATCTTCCTCGGGAAGATCACCAGGTGGAACGATCCCGCCATCGCCGCTCTCAACCCCGGCGTCGTGATGCCGGACGCCGACATCGTCGTCGCCCATCGTTCGGACGGCTCCGGCACCACGAGCATCTTCACGACCTATCTGAGCAGCGTCTCCGACGACTGGAAGAACGGCCCGGGAGCCGGGAAACAGGTGGAATGGCCCGCCCCCAACTCGGTCGGAGGGGAGAAGAACGACGGTGTGACCGCCCAGATCCAGCAGAACCCCGGATCCGTCGGCTACGTCGAGCTGTCCTACGCCATCGAGACCGGGATCCCCGTCGCCAAGATGCTCAACGAAGACGGCAACGCCGTCGAGCCGACGCTGGAGTCGACGGCGGCGGCAGCGGACGGGATCGCCATCCCCGACGACCTCCGCTTCAACATCCTCGGGGTCGGCGGTGACGGGTACCCGATCGCCGGGGCGACGTGGCTGCTCGCCTGGACGTGCGGCTACGACGAGGCCGAGGCCGCAGCGTTGAAGGCCTGGATCACCTGGGCCCTGGAAGACGGCGACGACCTCGCCCGCGAGCTCCTCTACTCCCCTCTGCCCGACTCCCTGCAGGCCAAGGCGCTGGCGAAGGTCGCGCTGATCGACGCCGAGCGGTAGGACCCATCGGCCGGCTGGTGGAAGGAGCAGGAATGGCAGCAACGGGAATCTCCTCGGGGCGTCGACGGCGTCTGCTGCGTCCCGACGAGATCTTTCGGGTGGTCCTCGGGGTCGCGGGGGCAGGCGTCCTGGCGATCCTCGCCACGATGTTGATCTCCACGACCGTCCAGGCGTGGCCGGTGCTCAGCCGGGAGGGGTGGGGTTTCGTCACCGGCTCCGTCTGGGATCCCGGCACCTCGCGTTCGGAGATCACCGGTGAGTACGGCGCGCTGGCGTTCGTGGTCGGGACGCTCGTCACCTCGGGGATCGCCCTCGCCGTCGCCGTCCCCCTGGCCGTCGCCGTCGCCCTCTACATCACGCAGGCGGCGCCACGACGAGTGGCCGCGGGCCTCACCTACACCATCGAGCTCCTCGCCGCGGTGCCGAGTGTCGTCTTCGGCCTGTGGGGTCTGCTGTTCTTCGTCCCGACCGTGCTCCGACCGCTCATGGACGTCGTGGCGAACACCCTCGGGACGTTCGTTCCGTTCCTGGGCGGTCCGGTGGTGACCTACAACTACTTCGCGGCCGGGATCGTCCTGTCCTTCATGGTCATGCCGATCGTCATGGCCGTCTCGCGGGAAGTGATGGCGGGCACCCCGGTCACCGAGATCGGCGCCGCCTACGCCCTCGGTGCCACCCGCTGGGAGGTGATGCGACATGTCGTCCTGCCGCGGGCCCGGCCGGGCATCATCGGCGCCACGATGCTGGGGCTGGGCAGGGCCCTCGGGGAGACGATCGCCGTCGCCATGCTGATCGGCGGATCCCAGCAGATCCCGTCCTCGGTGTTCCGCGGCGGACAGTCGATGGCCGGGATCATCGCCGTGACCTTTCAGGAGGCCGCACCCGAGAACGTGAAGGCGCTCATCGGTGTCGGGGTGCTGCTCTTCGTCATCACGGTGGTCGTCAACATGGCGGCACGCCTCATCGTGTGGGCGACCGGGGGCTACGTGGCGAAGGAGCAGAGTCTGTGACCATCATGACCAGCCGCTCCCTTCACGACGCGGATCCGGCGGCCCTGAGGCGACGCCGACGTGACCGGATCGTCACCGTGGTGCTCGTCGGCGCCGTCGCCCTGGCGGTGATGCCCCTCGTCATGATCCTCTTCGAGGTGGTCCGCCGCGGTGTCGGTGCCATGTCGTGGGAGTTCCTCACGTCGGTCCAGCCCTTCTCCCAGCGACGCCCGGGAGGCGGGTATCTCCACGGCCTGGTCGGCACGTTGTACATGGTGGCGATCGCCTCGCTGCTCTCCGTCCCCCTCGGAATCGGGGCGGCGACCTTCGTCGTCGAGTACGGCCAGAGCAGGCTCAGCCCGCTCATCAGGTTCTTCACCGACGTCATGACGGGGGTGCCGTCGATCTTCGTCGGGCTGTTCATCTACTCCGTCGTGGTCCAGGGGAGGATCGGCTTCTCCACCCTCGCCGGTGCCCTGGCGCTGTCGCTGCTGATGCTGCCGATCGTCGCCCGGTCGGCGGAGGAGGTCCTCAGGCTCGTACCCGACGACCTCCGGAACGCGGCCTACGGCCTCGGGGCCCACCGATGGCAGGTCGTGACCAGGGTGGTGTGGCCGGCGGCGTCGAACGGCCTCGTCACCGGCGCGATGCTCGCCGTGGCCAGAGCCGCCGGTGAGACGGCTCCGCTTCTCCTCACGGCTCTGGGGGCGTTCGAGATCGTCACCCGCCTCGTCGGGGAGGCACAGACGGCGTTGCCGCTGCTGATCTACTCCGAGGCCCGGGGACCGTACGAGGCGGCCCATGCCCGGGCGTGGGCGGGAGCGTTGGAGCTGATGCTGCTGGTCCTGATCCTCACCATCGCCGCTCGAGCCCTGAGCAGGAGAACGACGAGGAACGGGAACGGTTGACCCGAGCCGTGACCTCCCGGACCGCCGACCTTCGGTCGGGTGACCCCGTGACGAGGGGGTCGTGTCAGTCCACGCGCGCCTTCGCCCGCGCCTCGGCGAGCCCTCGGAGCGTGAGGTGGGTCTCGATCCCACGCTCGGTCGGCACCTTCGCCCAGCGACCGTCCGAGCCCAGCTCCCACGCCAGGGTGTCGTCGGCGAGGAGCACGTCGATCATCTCGTCGATCCGGAACTGCAGGTCGGGGTCGTCCACCGGGACCAGGACCTCGACCCTTCGGTCGAGGTTGCGAGGCATGAGGTCGGCGGAGCCGAGATAGTAGGAGCGGCCCCGTCCCCGGGGACCGAACCGGTACACCCGGGAATGTTCCAGGTACCGGCCCACGATGGATCGGACCGTGATGTTCTCCGACAGTCCCGGAACGCCCGGCACCAGACAGCAGATACCCCGGACGATCAGCTCGATCCTGACCCCGGCCTGGGACGCCTCGTACAGGGCGTCGATCATCGCCTGGTCGGCGAGGGAGTTCATCTTCATCGTGATGTGGCCTCCCCCGGGACGGCGCATCTCCGCCTCGATGAGCTCCTCGAGGTGACGGCGGGTGCTGAGCGGCGAGACCAGCAGCTTCCGATACGAGCGGTGACGGCTGTAACCGGTGAGGAAGTTGAACAGGTCGGTCAGGTCGGCCCCCACCTCTGGGTCGGCGGTGAACAACCCCAGGTCCTCGTAGACCCGGGCCGTCGTCTCGTTGTAGTTCCCGGTGCCGATGTGGGCGTAGCGCCGAACCTCGTCACCTTCCCGCCGGACCACCAGCGCGGTCTTCGTATGGGTCTTCAACCCCACCACGCCGTAGACGACGTGGACGCCGGCGTCCTCCAGCCGCTGAGCCCATTCGATGTTGCGCTCCTCGTCGAAGCGGGCCTTCAGCTCGACGAGGGCGACCACCTGCTTCCCCTGCTGCGCCGCCTCCATCAGCGATCGCATGATCGGGCTGTCCCGGGAGGTGCGGTAGAGGGTCTGTTTGATGGCCAGCACGTCCGGGTCGTGGGCCGCCCGCTCGATGAACGCCTCCACCGAGCTGGTGAACGAGTCGTACGGGTGGTGGACGAGGACGTCGCCGTCCCGGATGACGGCGAAGATGTCGGGCTGCTCACCGCCGGAGGCGGCCAACCGCGGCTGGGTCACCCAGCCCCACGGCTCGAAACGGAGGTCGGGTCGTTCCACCTCGCTCAACACCCCCAGCCCCGCCATGTCGAGGGGACCCTCCACCACGTAGACGTCGTCCTCGCCCAGGCCCAGCTCCCGCATGAGGAGGTCGAGTACCTCCCCCGACATGGTCGGCTGCACCTCCAGGCGGACCGCCCGTCCGAATCGTCGACGGTTCAGCTCGGATTCGATCGCCTCCAGCAGGTCCTCCGCCTGGTCCTCCTCGATCTCGAAGTCGGCGTTCCTCGTCACCCTGAACACGTGATGTTCGAGGATCTCCATCCCCGGGAAGAGGTCCTCCAGATGGGTGGCGATCACCTGCTCCAAGGGTACGAACCGCCGCCCGTCGGGCATCACCACGAACCGGGGGAGGATCGGCGGCACCTTCACCCGGGCGAACCGGGTGACGTCGGATTCCGAGTTCCGCACGATCACGGCCAGGTTCAGCGAGAGGTTGGAGATGTAGGGGAAGGGGTGGGCGGGATCGACGGCGAGGGGGGTCAGCACCGGGAACACCCGCTCGCGGAACTGGGTGTCGAGGAACGCTCGGTCGTCGGCGTCGAGCGTCCCGTAGTCGCTGAAGGCGATGCCCGCCTCGGCGAGCCGGGGGGCGAGGTCGTCGAGGAACAGCTTCGACACCCGGCGATAATGCTCCTCCACCACCGCCCGGATGCCCGCGAGCTGCTCGGCCGGGGTGCGGCCGTCCGGCGTCGGGGTGCGGACCCCGTGTGCCACCTGCTCGGCGAGCCCGGCCACCCGAACCTGGAAGAACTCGTCGAGGTTCCCCGCCCAGATCGCCAGGAACCGGGCGCGCTCCAACAGCGGCACGCCGGGGTTCTCGGCGAGGGCGAGGACGCGGCCGTTGAAGTCCAGCCACGACAGCTCGCGGTTCAGATAGCGAACCGGGCCGGTCATCGTCCGACTCCTTCCGGCGGCGCTTCCCCCCAACGGCGGTACGCCGCGCGGGTCACGAGGCGGACAGCCCTCCCATGAGGAAGGCCTCGGTGGCGTCGAGTACCTCCGGGAGTCGGGCGCCGGGGTCGGGGGCGTCGATGATGATCCGCGCCGCCGCCATGATCGTCTCGTGGATGAACCGTCCGGCCACGTCTGGCGCCATCGCCCGGAACCGTCCTTCGGTGACCCCCGCCATGTAGAGCGAGCTCATCTCCCGGGACAGGTCGGCGTGGGCGACCCGGATCCGTTCCTGCGCCTCCGCCGAGAGGCGGGGAAGCTCCCGGTGCAAGATCAGCCCCAGCACCGGGTCGTCGACGACGAACTGGACGGTGGCGCGCACGAGCCGCCGCAGCCGGTCTTCGATGTCGAGGTCCTGGGGGACCCCGGCGATGAGGTCGGCGATCACCGACGGAAGGGTCTCCTCCACCAGGGAGGCGACGAGGTCGTCTTTGTCGCGGAAGTACTCGTACAGCGTGGTACGTCCGATCCCGACCCTCGCCGCCACGTCCCCGAGGGGGATCTCGGCGGTTCCGGCTTCGGCCAGCAGGGCGTGGGTGGCCTCCAGGATCTCTCGGCGTTGGAGCTCCTTGTGGGCCTCGATGTTCTCGGCGCGGATACGGGGCATGGGGTCAGTCTACGTGACCGAGCCCGACTGCGAAGCCCTCGGTGCGACCGTGCAGGGGCATTCGTGGTCGAGTCCGTGCCGCGTCCCGCACGCACAGGTCTCCACCATGTGCTCGAGGAGGGTCGAGACCCGGGTGGTGGCCACGGCGACGCAGGTGTCGGCCGCCCCGTAGTACACCCGAAGCGTGTCGCCGTCCTCCTCCAGGATCCACCCGGTGGGGAAGACGACGTCGGGTACGTCCCCGGATCGCTCGTACTCCATGAGCGGACCGAACACCCATTCGTCGGATCGGCCGAGCAGCCGGAGGGGGTCGTCCCGGTCCAGGAGCGCCGTCCCCACCCGGTACACGCCGCCGGCGGCGGTCATCTTCACCCCGTGGAACAGCACCAGCCAGCCCTCGGGGATCTCCAGGGGAGGGGGACCGATCCCGACCTTCTCCGCATCCCAGTGGGATCCCGAGCGGGCCGGGATGACGACCCGGTGCTCGCCCCAGTGGAGCAGGTCCGGGCTGTACGACAACCAGATGTGGCCGACCACCCGGGTGGCGGGTGAGATCACCGGACGATGGATGAGGGCCCACCGGTCCCCGAACTTGGCGGGGAAGAGGGCGGCGTCCTTGTCCTCGGGCACCATCACCGGGCCGAGCCGTTCGAAGGTACGGAAGTCCTTGGTCTCGGCGAGGGCGACGAGGGGGCCACCCGACGAGAAGGCGGTGTAGGCGATCAGGTACCGGTCCCCGACCCTGGTGATCCTCGGGTCCTCCACCCCCCAGGTCTCGTGGGTCCCTTCCCGGTCGGGGGAGAACACCGGCTCGGGCTCGATCTTCCAGCGGGTGTATCCGTCCTGGGATCGGGCGACACCGAAGTGGGAGACCCCGGTTCGGTCCTCGACCCGCACCAGCAGGATCGTCTCCCCGTCGGGTCCGACGGTCGCTCCCGGGTTGAAGACGGTGTTCACCGGGTACGGCCAGTCGGACGCCGTCAGGATGGGGTTGGCGACGTGGCGTTCGAACAGCACCGGTCTCGACATGTCTCGAGCCTCCGTCCGAGCGGATACGGCACGTTGCAGCGTCTTCCATCATGATCGCGCGTCGGCTCTGCTACGGGCCCCAAACCCATGCCCCGGCGCGGCGCGCGGATGCCGGTCGGCCTCATGGCAGACCCGGGTGGGCCGACGGAAAATCCACACGTTCCGTCGCGAACGCGCCAAGATCACACGCCGCACGTCATGCTCGCCCGTCGAATCAGCGCCGAACCCCTCGTCGGGCCGGGATCGGTCCCCGGATACGGCCCCGTTTTCAACCCCGGCCTCGCCGTGGTCGACGGCCGCTTCCACCTGTTCGCCCGGGGGGTGCGAGACGGCTACCTCCCCGATCCGGACGGCCCCGGGCCCCGATTCCGGGACTACCGGTCGGACGTGCTGCTCTTCGTCTCCGACGACGGCCGCCGCTACCGGTTCGACAAGGTCCTCGCCGCCGTCGACGGTACACGCCACGGGTTCGAAGACCCCCGGGTGCAGCTCGTCGACGGCACCTACTACATGACCTACACCGACTTCCCCGACCCGGCCACCGGCCGACCCTGGAGGATCGGGCTCGCCCCGCTGGTGTTGAACGGCCGCGGATTCGAGTTCTCCGCGGACGACGCCGTCGTCGTGGGCCCGGACGATCTGCCCAACAAGGACGCGGTCCTGTTCCAGCTCACCGACGGTCGGGTGGCGATGCTGCACCGGATCGCCCCCGACATCCAGCTCGCCGTCTTCGACTCGATCGCCGAACTCGTCGATCCGCCCGACGGATACTGGGAGGACCACCTCGCCCATCTCGACGACCACGTCGTGATCCGGCCACGACGGCAGGGGCACAAGGTCGGGGCAGGAGCACCTCCGGTCGCCACCGACGCCGGGCTGCTCCTCTTCTTCCACGAGCGGGACGGCGACGGCGTGTACACGGCCGAAGTCGCGCTCCTCGATCCCGCCACCGGCCGAACCCTGGCCCGTCTCGACGAGCCCCTCCTCGCCCCCGAACTTCCCTGGGAACGCCGAGGCGACGTCGACGACGTCGTGTTCGTCCAGGGCGCCCACCGCCTCGACGACGGCTCCATCTACCTCACCTACGGGGCGGCCGACCGGGCCGTCGGCGGCGCCCTCGTCTCCGAGACCGCGCTGCTGAGCGCGCTCGGCGCCCTGTGACGGCACCGGAGGTTCAGGGCTGGTGGATCGACGACTCCTCGGCGACCGACAGGTGCGCCGAATCCTCCGCGGCCCGCCGCCGGACCGTCTCCAACACGTCGAGGAACCGCCGTCCGATCTGCGGCCACGACAGGTGGGTGGAGAGGCGACGGGCGGCTGCCGAGGCCTCGGCGTAGGCGGCGGGGTCGGTCAGCAGGCGACCCACCGCGTCGGCGAGGGCCGCCGGTTCCGCGTGGGGGACGATCATCCCCGCACCTGAGGCCAGCATCTCCCGGGCATGGGGGAAGTCGGTGGCCACCACCGGCTTGGCCGCCCCGACCGCCTCGATCAGCACTCCGGACGACACCTGGTCGGTGGTGTCGTAGGGGATGACGACGACCTTCGCCTCCCCCACCAGGCGAGCCAGGGCTGCGTCGTCGAGATACTCGTCACGGAACTCGACGACGTCGCCGAGGTCGGCTCGGTGGACCAGGCCCTCCAGGTACCGACGGTAGCTCTCCCCTTCGGCGTCCACCGTGTGGGGGTGGGTGACCCCGGCGACCACGTAGAGGGGCGGCGGCTGCAGGTCCCGCAGCCGTTTCATCCCGAGGATCATCCACTCGATCCCCTTCCCCGGCCGGATGAGACCCCAGGTGAGGATCCGGGGCCGGTCGTCGGGAGGGGTGACGGGTGCGAAGAGGTGGGCGCCGTGGGGCACCACGAACACCTTCGACGAGTCGAGACCGAAGTCGCTGAGCAGCCGACGCCGGGCCGACTCCGAGGTGACACAGACCGCGTCCGACAGCTCCGAGATCTGGCGTAGCAGCGCCAGCCGATGGGACGTCGGGCCATCCTGCACCGTGTGGAGGGTCGTCACCACCGGAGCGGAGATTCGCTTCAGCATGTCGACGACGGCCTCCCCGTCGTCGGGTCCGTAGATCCCGTATTCGTGCTGGACCGAGACCACGTCGAAGGTGGACAACACGTCGGCGGCCAGCTCCCATCCGGGCCCACCGGGGATCGCCGCACCCACCACCTCCGGCGGGTCGTCGTCGGGGATGTCGTCGATCCGGTCCACGACCCGAACCACCCCGATCCCGTCGATGCCGCCCCGAACCTCGGCGATCCCGTCCACCAGGGCGCGGGTGTACGTCGCCAGGCCGCATTGGGTCGGCGGGTACGTGCTCAACACTCCGATGCGCATGCTCGAATCGGTCACGTCCACCACCGTGAGTTCGGGCTCGGTGGGCGGCATGGATACGTCGCACGCGACCCACCGTCAACCGAACGATACGTCATGCTATCCGCCACCGTCTCGGGTCGAAAGTCCCGGCCCGGCCACCCGCCAGGTCGAGCCCTCGGGCCGGTCCTGCACTTCGACACCCAGCTCCTCGAGGCGTCCCCTGACCGCGTCGGCCTCCTCCCAGCGGCCTTCGGCCCGCAGCCGGGCCCTCAGGTCCAGGATCAGCTCGACGAACCCGGCGATCCGACCGCGGGGGTCCTCCGCACCCTCGACGGCCAGCTCGACGAGGCGCACCACACCCCGTTCGAGCTCCCTTCTCGCCTCCGCCGAACCCTCCACGGCGTGTTCGATCCACGCCGCCACCACCTCGACGGCCGCCTCCACGTCCCCGACCGCCAGCGCGTCGCCGAGGGAGCCTCCCGGAGAGGGGCTCGGCTCGACCTGCGGACGGACCGGGGGCCCCGACCCGAGCACCCGACCGACCTCGTCGAGGCCCAGGGTCTCACCTGCTCCGACGACGCGTTCGCCCTCCCCGAGGAGGGTGACCGTGCCCCTGCCGAACACGGCGAGGCTCTCCCCGCCGAAATCGAACACGGCGGCGGTGTGCTCGTCGATCCCCACGACGCCGACCTCGATGCGTTCCGCCAACCGCTCGAAGCGGCGCCGACCGATGTAACAGCGACTGGTGTCGTGGGTGCCGCCTTCGGCGTTGTTCCAATGGGGCACCACCACCATCGGCAGCCCGAGGGGACCCGTGAGGTCCAGACCGTCCAGCCAGAAGGGGTCGGCGCCCACCTTGTAGATCTCGTAGACGGGGATGGTGTGGACTCCGGCGGTGAGGGCGGCGGCCGACGCCAGGGAGACGGTGGCCCCGGCGGCGAGGCGACGGGCCACGGCGTCGCCGATCCCCGCCTCCGACCACACCCTGAGGGCGTACGAGGGCGATCCGGGACCCGCGAAGAGATACCGGGCCGCCTCGACGGCCGCCAGGGCCCGCAGCCGCGTCCCCTCCGACGCCTCCACCCGGCGCAGCCCGGCCACCACGACCTCCGCGCCCAGACTGGTCGAGAAGAACGCCCGGATCCGCTCGGTCAACCCGTCGGCGTTCTCCTGGAAGCCGTAGGGCGAGTCGAGGACGGTGACGACGTCGGTCCTTGCCGCCTCGAGGCCCCGTCGATGGATCGGCACCATCGTCGGGGCCAGCTCTCCAGAGCCGATCAGGATGAGCCTGCCGCTCATCGTGGCGCTCCCGGCTCGCGTTCGGTCATCCCCTCAACCCTATCCGGTCGCCACCCTCGGACTCGCCCCACCGACCGGAATCGGCCCGGGGCGGGGCGTCCTAGCATCACCCTCATGCCGGCAACGATCGTATTGGGCGCCCAGTGGGGCGACGAGGGCAAGGGTCGGGTCGTCGACTACTTCGCCGAGTCCGCCGACTACGTGGTGCGCTACCAGGGTGGCAACAACGCCGGGCACACGATCGTCGTCGGGGAGCAGCGTTTCGCCCTCTCCCTCATCCCCTCCGGCGTCATGTACCCCCACTGCACGCCGGTGATCGCCTCCGGCCTCGTGGTGGATCCCAAGGTCCTGCTGGAGGAGATCGACATGCTCGCCGAGCGGAACCTCGACCCCTCCCGGCTCCGGGTCTCGTCGAACGCCCATCTCATCATGCCCTATCACCGCAAGCTGGATGCGGTGATGGAGCGGTACCTGGGACGGAACAAGATCGGCACCACCAAGAAGGGCATCGGCCCCGCCTACACGGACAAGTACGCCCGGCAGGGGATCCGCGTCCAGGATCTGTTCGACCCGAGGATCTTCGCCGACAAGGTCGAGGTCGCCTTGGAGGAGAAGAACAAGATCCTCACCCGGGTCTACAACCAGCTCCCGATGGACCCCCAGAAGATCATCGACGAGTACCTCGAGTACGCCGACCGGCTGCTCCCCTACGTCACCGACACCTCCCTCCTGCTCGCCGAGGCCCTCGCCCGAGGCGACGAGGTCCTCTTCGAAGGCGCCCAGGGGACGCTCCTCGACATCGACCACGGCACCTACCCTTTCGTCACCTCCTCCAACCCGACCGCCGGCGGCGCGATCGTCGGGTCCGGGATCGGCCCGAAGGCGATCGACCGGGTGATCGGTGTCGCCAAGGCCTACATCTCCCGGGTGGGGACGGGCCCCTTCCCCACCGAACTCCACGACGAGACCGGCGACCGGATGATCGAGCTCGGCGGCGAGTACGGCACCGTCACCGGGAGGAGACGTCGCTGTGGCTGGCTGGACCTGGTCGCCCTCAGATACGCCGTCCGGGTCAACAGCCTGACCGAGATCTTCCTCACGAAGCTGGACATCCTCTCCGCCTTCGACACGATCAAGGTGGCGGTCGGATACCGATCCCTGGGGGAGAGCTACGACGAGTTCCCCCGCCAGCAGCGGGTCCTCTACAACTGCACTCCCGTCTACGAGACCCTGCCGGGCTGGTCCACGGACATCAGCGGGGTACGGGAGTACGACGAGCTGCCCAAGGAGGCCCGGGCCTACATCGAATTCATCGAAGAGCGGGTCGGCGTCCCGGTGTCGTGGATCTCGGTCGGCCCGGAACGACACCAGCTCGTCTGTCGGACATGAGGGTCCTCCTCCTCGGATCGGGAGCTCGGGAGCATGCCCTCGGCTGGGCGCTCGCCCGAAGTCCCCGCCTCGAGGAGCTGATGGCCCTGCCGGGGAACCCCGGGCTGGCGGAGCTGGCCACGATCGTCGACGGGGTGAGCCCCACCGACCCCGGCGCGGTGGCGGCGATCGCCCGACTTCACCGGGTCGACCTGGTGGTGGTGGGTCCAGAAGCCCCCCTCGCCGCCGGGGTGGTGGATGCCCTCGAAGGTGTCGGAATCCCCGCCTTCGGCCCCTCGCGGGCGGCCGCCCGACTGGAGGCCTCGAAGACCTTCGCCAAGGAGGTGATGGCGGCAGCCGGAGTGCCGACCGCGGCAGCCCAGACCTTCGACGACCCCTCCGCCGCCCGCGCCCATCTGGAGGCGGTCGAGGGTCCGTACGTCGTGAAGGCCGACGGCCTGGCCGCGGGCAAGGGAGTCCTCGTCACCGACGACCGGAGTGAGGCCCTGGCGTGGGTGACGCGGTGTTTCGGGGGAGGGTTCGGGGAGGCGGGTGCCCGGGTGGTGATCGAGGAGTACCTGGAAGGTCCCGAGCTGAGCGTGTTCGCCGTCTGTTCGGGACGTGAGTCGGCGGTGCTCGAGCCGGCCCGCGACTACAAACGCCTCGCCGAAGGGGACGCCGGACCGAACACGGGGGGGATGGGGAGCTTCTCGCCCGTCGAGCTTCCCGCCGGTCTGGTCGACGAGGTGGTGGAACGGGTGATCCGACCGACGCTGCACCGCCTCGCCGACGACGGCACCCCCTACCTGGGGTTCCTCTACGCCGGGTTGGCCCTCACCCGTGACGGCCCGAAGGTGATCGAGTTCAACGTCCGCCTGGGCGATCCCGAGACGCAGGTGGTGTTGCCGAGGCTGGAGAGCGACCTGTTGGCGGTGATCGTCTCCGCCCTGGAGGGGCGACTGGGCGCGGAGCCGCTCATCTGGTCCCCGCGGGCCGCCGTGAACGTGGTGTTGGCGTCCGCCGGGTACCCCGAGTCACCCCGCCGCGGAGACGCGATCCACGGCCTGGAGGCGGCCGCGGCGTGCGACGACGTCCTCGTCTTCCATGCCGGGACCGCCCGAGACGACCGGGGGCGCCTCGTCACCGCCGGAGGGAGGGTGCTGAGCGTCGTCGGTCTCGGCGACAACCTCGAAGCGGCCCGTACCCGCGCCTACGAGGCGGTCGACCTGATCCGCTGGGAGGGGATGCAGTACCGACGGGACATCGGGCGTCCGCCTGCCCCGCCGTGACCGCCCCCCTCCCCCCGTTCTGGCACCTGGATCGCGCGTCATACGCGACATCTGGGTGCCAAAACGGGTGAAGGGCGGGGTGGGCCTCTGCCATGCCCGGCCATGCGTGTCGCCATCGTGATGGGATCGGGATCGGACCGACCGGTGATGGAGAAAGCCGCGGCGATCCTGGGGGAAAGGAGAGCGGGATGCTCCGGACAATGATGGCTCTCACTCTGGTCGCGGCCATGGCATCCCCCCCCAGCGGCCTCTCGGGACGCCCCCTCCTACCTCACGGTCTCCTCGGAGACGCTGCGTACCGCCGAGGAGCTCGATCGGGAGCTGGGAACGGCGTCGATAGGCGATGACCCAACGGTCACTCGGAATGCGATCGAAAGGGCGCTCGCACTGGCAGAACGTGCCAGACTTCCTCAGGATCCGTCATCCCCCACGGTGAGAAAGAACCACCTCGGCCTCTCGGCCGGTGGTGACTACACGGTGGCAGCCGGATACCGGGATCCCTGGGGACGCCAAGCCTATCTGCGCCGGGGAAGCAGCACCTGGGGGTATCTGCATATCGGCGGTAAACACTCCTTGTGGAACGTCCGTGTCATCCGGGATACGGTCCGATTCCCAGATACGTGGGACGGGCGAGCTCAGCCGACCTGGGTGTATCGACGCCGCTACTCGAGGCTCGAGTGCGTACGGTTCCGGTGCCGGGAAGTCTCAAGCGTCTGGGTCCGTGAAGTCGTCAACTACTCCCGAGGCGGCAAAGGAGTGATCACGGCCTACTGTGAAGGCATGGTCGTCTGCTGGAACTGGCTCGACGAGTACTGAGCCTGGAGTCACGATTGGCGACGCATCGACCTGAACCGCTCGGCAAAGACCTCTGGTTCTCTCTCGAATCATGGGTGATCCAGGACGGCGCCTTCCCCGATGTGCAGGTCGGTGAAGTTCACCGCTCGGCGATCGAGTTCCGAGGTGGCGAACCAGGTACCTGTCCCTGCTGGATCGAATACCTGAGGCACATCGCAGAAGACATCTACGACGTTTGCGGCTCCGTCGTCGATGCACAGGACGACATGCTCGTCTTCGAGATCGGTGACGTCCGCCTCGTCAGATTCGTACCTCTTGGGGAGACGCGAGACGTGCGCCAAGTTGCAGGCCTCGGGCGGTGTTATCTGACCCGTCTCGTCCGAGACGGATCCATCCTGGTGGAGCACGAGTGGTACATCAAAGATCTGCTGCTCCAAGCCGCACCTTGGATCCGGCTGCCTGACGGTCAACGAATTCGAGACCCGGAGCACCCCCAGTGGCGCCGCATCCGGGCGACCTCGGCTTGGAACGACGACGAAGGCTCGGCCACCTATCTCGTCCATGCCGTCATCGTGGGCTGACCGGGCACCCCCCGTTCTGGCACCTGGATCGCGCGTCATACGCGACATCTGGGTGCCAAAACGGGTGAAGGGCGGGGAGGGCCTCTACCATGCCCGGCCATGCGTGTCGCCATCGTGATGGGATCGGGATCGGACCGGCCGGTGATGGAGAAAGCCGCGGCGATCCTGGAACGGTTCGGGATCGACCACGACGTCCGGGTGCTGTCGGCCCACAAGACCCCGGACGCCGCCTTCGCGTTCGCCGCCGGGGCCCGGGAGGCCGGCTACGGCGTGATCATCGCCGGAGCCGGCAAGGCCGCCCACCTCGCCGGGGTGATGGCCGCCAAGACCACCATCCCCGTGATCGGTGTCCCCATCTCCGCTTCCCTGCAGGGCTTCGACGCCCTCCTCGCCACCGTGCAGATGCCGACCGGGATCCCCGTCGCCACGGTGGCGGTCGACGGGGCCGCCAACGCCGCGCTCCTCGCGGTCGCCATCCTCGCCGTCGGAGATCCGTCCCTCACCGCCCGGCTCGACGAGTACCGGCGGGAGCTGGCGGAGAAAACCCTCAGCGGCTGAGACCGGCCAGACGGGGCGCCAGGTCTCCCCGATCCTCGACGGCGACCCCGTCCAGCCCCAGCCACGACGCCGCCCTCTCGAGCTCGGAGCACAGCTCCCGGGCGACCCGCACCGGGTCGTGCCCCTCCTCCGCGAAGGCGGCCCGGACCCTCAGGAGCCCCGCTTCACGGTCGGCCTTGAGGTCGACCCGGGCCACCAGATCGCCGTCGAGGAGGAAGGGGAGGACGTAGTAGCCGTGGACCCGGCGATCGGCGGGCACGTAGATCTCCAGCCGATATCGGAAGCCCCACAGCCGCTCCAACCTGGGCCGATGCCAGATGAGGGAGTCGAAGGGCGAGATCAGCGCCGCGCCCTCCACGCGGCGGGGAGCCCTCGCCTCGGCGTGCAGGTACGCCGGACGTCCCCAGCCTTCCACCGCCACCTGTTCCAGCTCCCCGTCTCCGAGGAGCTCACCGATGACGGAACGGGCGTCGCGGATGGGGATCCGGTGGTAGTCGGCAAGGTCGTCGACCGTGGCGACCCCCAGGGACCGGGCCGCCAGCCGGAGCAGCTCCCGCTGCGCCTCCCGCCGTGTCGGCGGGTCGTCGAGCAGATGTCGGGACGGGATCACCCGCTCGGTGAGGTCGTAACGGCGGACGAAGTTGCGACGGGCGGCGGTCGTCACCCGGCCGCGGGCGAACAGGGACTCGAGGGCCGCCTTCCCCTTCGACCAACCCCACATGGAGGTGGCGTCCCGCTCCCCCGGCTCGGGAAGATCCCGGACCTCCAGGGCGCCGCGAAGGCGGATCTCGTCGTAGACCGATTCGATGTATTCGGGGTCGTCCGCCTCCAGCCGGGTCACCCGCTGCCAACCCAGGCCCTGCTCCATGCGCCAACGAAACCAGCGGTGGCGCTCCGCGGGAATGAGTGAGGCCTCGTGCCCCCAGTACTCGAAGACCTCGCCCGAGCCCCACAGCCAACGATCGAGCGCCGACCGGTCGTAGGGTCCGAGCCGGGAGAAGAACGGCAGGTAGTGAGCACGGACGACGACGTTGACCGAGTCGAGCTGGACGAGCCCGACGGTCCGCAGCACCCGTCGGAAGTGGCGAACGTCGACCCTCCCCCTGGCCCGGGGTCGGTCGAATCCCTGGGCGGCGAGGGCGATCCGTCGGGCACGGGCGAGGGGGATCGGGGGAGCCGACACGGCCGCACCGTAGTCGCCGTCCCCGGCTCGGCCCGACGGTGTCGCCACCCCAGGGAAAGCCGACCTGGAGGGCGTGAAGCCGACCTCGCGACGACATTGGAGCGTAGGTCGTAATAGATTCAGGAGCGTGAAGGCCATCGAGGTCTCTCGCCGAATCTGGGAGACGCTGGTGGAGATGGCCGGGATCCCCGGCCCTCGGGTGCGCGCCTGGGACGGGTCCGAATGGGGCCCGTCCGACGCCCCCGCCACCATCGTCCTCCGTCATCCCGGCGCCCTGCGGGCCCTGCTCCTCCCACCCGGCGACCTCGCCGCCGGTGAGGCCTACGTCTTCGACGACGTCGACTTCGAAGGGGACATCTTCTCCATCGTCGAGTTCGGCGAGGAGCTCGGACATGCCGCCCGTGCCCGCCACGCCGTCCCCCTCCTTCGGCTGATCGGACGCCTTCCCGCAGACAGCCGCAAGTCCAAGGCCGAACGGCCACGGGTGCGGGGACGTCTCCACTCCCTCCGTCGGGACCGCCAGGCGGTCAGGCATCACTACGACACCGGGAACGACTTCTTCGCCCTCTTCCTCGACCCGGGCCTCGTCTACTCGTGCGCGTATTTCCTCGACCCCGACGAGCCCCTCGAAGTCGCCCAACAGCGGAAGCTGGACCTGATCTGCCGCAAGCTGGAGCTCCGACCGGGGGAGCGGCTCCTCGACGTCGGGTGCGGTTGGGGGTCCCTGGTCATCTGGGCCGCCGCCGAATACGGCGTGGAGGCCACCGGCGTCACCCTCTCCCCCGAGCAGGCCCACCTGGCCGAGCAGCGGGTGAAGGAGGCCGGGGTGGAGGACCGCGTCACGATCCTCTGTCGGGACTACCGGGAGGTGGACGGGAGCTTCGACGCCATCGCCTCGGTGGGGATGTTCGAGCACGTCGGTCGGGACCAGCTCCGCGGCTACTTCGAGCGGCTACACCGCCTTCTCACCCCCGGCGGGCGGCTCCTCAACCACGGCATCGTCACCCGGGCCCGTCGACGGGGTCGCCGCCGCCCCACCTTCGTCAACACCTACGTGTTCCCCGACGGTGAGCTGGTCCCCGTCGACGAGTCGATCGCCAGGGCGGAGGATGCCGGGTTCGAGCTCCGGGACGCCGAAGCCCTCCGCATGAACTACGCCCTCACCCTGCGCCACTGGGTGGCGAACCTGGAACGGAACCACGATCGAGCGGTGGCGGTGGCGTCGGAGGAGATCTACCGGATCTGGCGCCTCTACATGGCGGGCTCGGCGATCGCCTTCGAGCGGGGCAACATCGGGGTGTTCCAACTCCTCCTCGCCGATCCTGCCCGGCCGTGGACCCACGGCCGTCGCCGCTGGCTCGCCGCCGACGACCGCTGAACCTCGGGTACCCTCCGCTCCGCCGATGATCCCCCGCTACACGACGCCCGAGATGGCCGAGCTCTGGTCCGAGCATCGGAAGCTCGAGATCTGGAAACAGATCGAGGCGCTCGTCGTCGCCGCCTGGGCCGAGCTGGGGGTGGCCCCTCCCGACGCGGCAGCAGCCGCCGACGCCGCCCCCACCCCCACCCCGGAGGAGGTGGCGGAGCGGGAACGCGTCACCAACCACGACGTCGCCGCCTTCGTCGACGTGTTGGCGGCGTCCGTCGAGACCGGGGGTGAGTGGATCCACTACGGCCTCACCTCGTCGGACGTGCTCGACACGGCCGGCGCGGTCCGGATGCGCGACGCCGTGGATCTGCTCCTCGTGGCCGTCTCCCACCTGTTCGAGGTGGTGCGGGACCGGGCGCTCGAGCATCGGGACACGGTGATGGTGGGACGAACCCACGGCATCTGGGCCGAGCCGACCTCCTTCGGGCTGAAACTCGCCACCTGGGCGTTCGAGCTGGCCCGTGACCACGAACGGCTCCTCCGCGCCCGAGAGACGGTGGCGGTGGGGAAGATCAGCGGGGCAGTCGGCACCTACGCCCACTGCCCTCCCCAGGTTGAACGCTACGTGTGTGAACGGCTCGGCCTCGGGATCGAGCCCGCCTCGTCGCAGGTGACGATGCGCGACCGTCACGCCGAGTTCCTCCAGGCGGTCGCCCTCTGCGGTGCTTCGCTGGAACGGTTCGCCACCGAGATCCGCCACCTGCAGCGTTCCGAGGTACGCGAAGTCCACGAGGCCTTCGGGCGAGGTCAGAAGGGCTCGTCGGCGATGCCGCACAAACGCAACCCGATCCTGTCGGAGCGGATGACGGGGATGGCTCGCCTGCTCCGTGGCTACGCCCAGGTGGGACTGGAGAACGTGGCCCTGTGGCACGAACGTGACATCAGCCACTCGTCGGCCGAGCGGGTGGTGCTCCCCGATGCCAGCACCGCCCTCCATTACATGCTGGTGCGGTTCGCCGCCTTGGTCGAGAACCTGGTCGTGGACGCCGACCGGATGCGCACCAACCTGGAGGCGACACGGGGACTCGTGTACTCCCAGGGGGTGCTCCTCGCCCTCATCGAGGACCAGGGGATGACACGGGACGACGCCTACCGGATCGTCCAACGCAACGCCATGACCGCCTGGGAGCGGGGAGCGGATCTCCGAGACCTCCTGGAGGCGGATCCCGAGGTCGGACTCCCCCCCGGCAGGCTCGACGAGCTCTTCGACCCCCACCGCTATCTGCGGCACGCCGACGTCGTGTTCGAACGCCTCCGAGGCCTCGAACTGGCCTCCTCCCCCCACGCCTGACGGCGTGGGGTACTTCCCCCTCTCAGGAGCCACACGCCGCAAGGCGCGCACTACCTCACCCCCATCCCCCAACGCCTCACGGCGTGGGGTACTTCCCCCTCAGGAGCCACGCGCCGCAGGCCGCGCACTGCGGCACCCCCATCCCCCCACGCCTCACGGCGTGGGGTACTTCCCCCTCAGAGAGGGGGAAGAAGGGGTGAGGTAGGGTGGGAGGATGGTCGTCGACTCGTTCCGATACC
>Ga0256839_1001330_pt1 | contig 30255 bp, 21 predicted proteins | sample 354166metaG_FD_185968 | JGI IMG/M metagenome (GOLD analysis project Ga0256839, IMG submission 185968) | Hydrothermal vent microbial communities from Mid Atlantic Ridge, Atlantic Ocean - 354-166 | ecosystem: Environmental > Aquatic > Marine > Hydrothermal vents | place: Atlantic Ocean: Mid... | reverse complement strand
CGTCGTCCCCGTCGTGGTCCGAGTCGTCGTCGGAGTCGTCTGAGTCGTCCTCGTCGTGGTCCGAGTCGTCGTCGGAGTCATCCGAATCGTCGTCCCCGTCGTGGTCCGAGTCGTCGTCGGAATCGTCCGAATCGTCGTCCCCGTCGTGGTCCGAGTCGTCGTCGGAGTCGTCTGAATCGTCGTCCCCATCGTGGTCCGAGTCATCGTCGGAATCGTCCGAGTCGTCGTCCTCGTCGTGGTCCGAGTCGTCGTCGGAGTCATCCGAATCGTCGTCCTCGTCGTGGTCCGAGTCATCGTCGGAGTCATCCGAATCGTCGTCCCCATCGTGGTCCGAGTCATCGTCGGAATCGTCCGAATCGTCGTCCCCGTCGTGGTCCGAGTCGTCGTCGGAGTCGCCTCCTGGGTCGTCGCCAGGAGGACCATCGTCACCGTAGGCCAACGCATCGCTGCCCAAGATTCGAACCCGGGCCGCGGCACTCAGCGGGATCCCCTCGTCGCCGAAAAGGCGACCCAACAGGGGTGTGATGGGGCGAAAGTTGGTGGATATCCGCACCTGGGCGTACCCATCCGTGCGCACGGCCTCCACATTGGCCTCTGCCGGATCCACTCCTTTCAGGTTTCCCTGGGCCTTGCCCACCATCTGGGATATCTGGGCAGTGGTCAGGCCCTCCCGCGCGCCGGCCTGGGCAGCCGAGGCCATGGATGTGTAGACATGGGCCAGGCGACCGAGATCGATGATGGCAAACACCATGAGGAACATCAACGTGGCTGCCAGGGCGAACTCCACAATGCTCTGGCCAACCTCTGACCGCGCCGCGGTCCTTGAGTTCGTGTCCATTTCAACGCCTCTCCGGGAAGCCGATCGCCACGTGCCCCGGACCCCGCGGGGCGCAGTCCCGCGGACAGCAGGGCACTGCGCCTTTCATTCTAGGCCTTTTCACCGAGAAGCGCATTGAGACCTTATGGGGATAGGGTCCTGGCTCCAAAGAACTATGGAGAAATGGAGAGGCAAGGGGTCCGGAAAGAGGCGGAGGGACAGGGGACAGGAAACGGGGAGGGATGTGGAGAGGAACCCTGGTCCCCGGTACACGGTGGCCCGGGGACCAGGAAGGAGAGATCCGACAGGGACGTTCCGGCCCGTGGACGAGGCAGAGCCCGATCGCTCAACGCCGTCGGGCTTCCTCGTGACAGCGGGGACAGAGCCCGGAATGGGGATCCAGGATCCGCGCGTCGACCACAGCGTCGCATCCCGGGCAGGTGGCCAACCGCCGGTCATGGCGACGCCCACGGAAGGGGACACGGGACGGCCCAGGCCGCTCCACCCGCTCTCGGACCCGCGTGTCCTTCCGGTCGACCGCGGCCCGCCCACGTCGACGCCAGGCCACCAGGCGCATGAACTCCTGCTGCGTAATTCGGACCATGGTCGTGTCTCGCTTTCCTCCGGAACATTCGGAGCCCTTGAACCCCACGGCTCAGCTCCAGCATACCTCATACGGGGATGGACTGTCTGTCCGGCACATCACAATTTCCAACATCAGTAATTCACGATTTGAGCCAAACGGAGGAGTGCGCATCCTCCGAGGCGGCATCGCCCCTCTGGAATCGGCACCTGAGGATGCCGACTCCGCTACGAATTCGTGAACTGCTGAACATCAACAATTTCCGGCATCGCGGCCATGATGCCCATCCCGTCGCCACTCATCCCTCGGCCAATGCCCTAGCGGGAAGCCTGCCGGAGCCGTTCGGCGTCCCCTGCTCCGGATCTATCGACCTGTCGGCGCGTGCCGGCGAGACACGGGAAGACTACACGAGGCAAACCGCCCAGTCCAAGCAGAGGACCCGATAAGCGGATGCTCTGGGAGCCATGTCCACACCCTTGGGAGGCGCCAGGGGTATCCGGGACAACCCCATCGGGCTGTGCTAGGCCCGATCCAGGGCCGGATCCTGTCCGGGAAGAGGGCCGGGGAGCCGGGTGAGATCCTCCGAGGCCTGTGCGGAGACCTGGAGGCTTTGGCCGTCCGCGGCCAGCACGGGCTCCAACGCGGCAATGGCACACTCCACCATGCCATCGTCGGGCTCCCGGGTGGTGAGCTTCTGGAGCCACAGGCCGGGCAGGACCAGGAGCCGGGTGAGGGGGTGGGCCTGGTGGCGAGCGCTGAAACGGATGACCTCGTAGGCGATGCCGGCCACCAGGGGGACCAGGGCCAACCGGCTGGCCAGGCGGAGGACCAGGGCCAGCCAGACAGAGGAGACGTCCGAAAAGGTCAACGGGGTGAAGAGGAGAATGCTGATGACGAGGACGTAGAGCAGGAAGCTGGTGCCGCACCGGGTGTGCTGCACGCTGTGGCGCTGGACGCTCTCCACGGTCAGCGGATCACCGGCCTCGTAGGCGTTGATGGCCTTGTGTTCCGCCCCATGGTAGCCAAAGACCCGACGGATGTCGGGCAGGAAGCCGATGGCCCACAGGTAGAGCACGAACAGGATCAGCCGGAGGCCTCCCTCGAAGAGCGCGTCCACCGTGGGGTGGTCGCCGAAGAAGCCCGCCAACCACTTGCTGATCACCGTGGGCAACAACACGAACAGGGCCACGGCAAAGGCCAGGCTGATGGCGATGGTGGTCCAGGCCACCGGGCCCGTGAACTCCACCGGCTGGTCCCTCTTCTCCTCGTCCTGGGCGGCCACCTCCGCGCTCCACAGGAGAGCCCGCATGCCCAGCACCAGGGCATCCCACAGCATGGCCAGCCCCCGGACAAAGGGCCATCGTCCCCAGCGGCTGGTGTAGATCCGGGCGGTCAGGGGCTCCTGGTGGACCCGGATCTCACCGGTGGGGGTGCGGACGGCCACGGCCATTCCGTGCCGTCCTCGCATCATCACCCCTTCGATGACGGCTTGTCCGCCGTAGAAGGAATCGCCCACAGGACCTCTCCTCGCAGATGTCGACACGTTCCCTCCCGTCCGCGATGCGGTTTCGCCATTCTACCATGGGCCTGGGTCGGAACCAAACAGTGCCGAGAAGCCCGAGGGAACTACGAGGAAGGTATCCGGCCTCGGTTCCGGGGCGGAGGCAGCCGGGCCGAGCTCTCTGCCCCTGAAAGCCCAGGTGAAGGGGGGTCTCCTCGGGCGCACGGGGGGTGCCAGGGGGCCTCGGCCTGCTCCGCCCGCGGGTGTACGCGATCCCACAGCAGAAGATGGAATCCGCCACAGGCGACGCCGCGCTCAGGCCTCCAGCGCGGCCAGGATGATCCGCAGGGTCCGGATGGATTCCTCCGCGTAGGCCAACACCTGTTGCGGCCAACGGGGATCGCGGCCGATGGGGAGCAACGGGTCCGCGCCCGGTGCCTGGCACTCCACCAGCAGGTCCAGGGAGGGGACATGCCGGTGCAGGACCTGACAGAGGGCAACCCAGTCCAGATGGCCCTGACCGATGGCGTGGCGATGGTTCTCTGCGGCATAGAGGAGGCCCAACCTGGAAGCCGCTTCCCGGAGAGCCTCCGGGAGGTCGGCCTCTTCCACGTTCATGTGGTAGGTGTTCAGGGCCAGCTCCGCCCGAAAGGGGTCCAGGCGCTGGAGCAGGGCCAGCCCGTCCGCGGCCGTGTTGAGGAGGTAGCCCTCGTATCGGTTCACCGGCAACACCGCGATCCGGACGCCGATGCCGGCCGCGGCCTGGATCAGATTGGCCACAGACTGCCGGAAGAGGGTCCACTCCCGTTGGCGCCCCACGATGGGCCGTATCCGGCCCACCCGTTCCCGGACCACCAATCGGGGACATGCCACAGCCCCACAATATCCGAGCAGCTCCCGGGCCTGGGCCAGGCTGTCATGGCGGAGGGAGGGCAGGGGATGGGCCAGATCCAGCGTGGGCGGAAGGGCCACGGCCATCACCTCCAGGCCATGGATGGTCAGGACAGGACGGACCTGTTCCACCGGGAAACGCTCCGGATCCCCCACCAGCTCGACGCCCTGGTAGCCCATGTGGGCCAGGGCAGGCAGTGTGTCCTCCAAGGGGGTATCGGCCAATGTCCAGAGGGAAAATCCGATGCGGACATCCAAGGTGGAGGCTCCTGGTGGATTGGAGTCCGACGGGAAGAACGGCGTCTCTGAGTATACCAGACCCCCCAGGAAAGAGAAAGCTTCCGGAGAGGAGGGGAGGAGGAATGGGGCATGTTCCAGGCTTGCGGGATCCGCCACAAGGTGGGCGAGCCGGCGGACGCCCTTCCAACCGGCCCCCGGCCCGGAGGGCCCTCGGGCAGCCATCCGGGCCGGGACAGGAACGGCGGCGGCCCTCTGGAGCAAAGTTCCGAGGTTCCGGAGCAGCGAGGGTCCCCTGCCGAAGGTCCACCCTGGGGAAGGCAGGGAACCGCAAGGAGAGCTGTGTGGGGAAATACACACCTGCTCCACTTGACTTGGGAACCGCAAAGCTGGTAAAGTTACGCCCACGGCGAGCCCGGCCTTCGTCGTCCCCCGCGGCAGCGACCGTCCCCCTACCTGCCGCCGCATGCCGTGATGCAGCCCGAATACGCGACCCACCCGTCCCGCGCCAGGCCCCCGTTCCGCGGAAGCCTGTGGTCGTCCTGTTCACCCTGAACCTGTTGCCGTTGTGCAGGAGTTCCTACCAGCCAAAGGAGGCCCCACTATGCGACGGTACCCCCTGTTGTTCACCGTGCTGTTGATCGCCGCTCTGGTTCTGGTCGCGTGTCCCGCGCCCGCCACCGCCCCGGCCACCGGTGGCCAGGAGGCGGCCCAGCCGGCAGCCGGCGGACAGGAGGCCGCCCAGGCCCAGGAGGAGATGCCCAAGGTCATCCGCATCGGTGCCGCGGTCAGCGAGACGGGCAGGTATGCCCGGGAGGGCGGGGACACCCGGCAGGGATACATCCTGTGGATGGAGTGGGTGAACAACGAGTACGGTGGCATCAAGGTCGGCGATGAGCGATATCAGGTGGAGCTCATCCTCTACGACGACGAGAGCAACCCCGACACGGTGACCCGGCTCACGGAGAAACTCATCACCGAGGACAAGGTCCAATTCCTGCTGGGCCCCTACAGCTCCGGCCTGACCAAGGCGGCCAGCGCCATCTCCGAGAAGTACCAGATCATCATGGTGGAGGGGAACGGCGCGTCCGACAGCCTGTTCGAGCGCGGCTTCCAGTACCTCTTCGCGGTGCTGACGCCGGCCTCCCGCTACACCCAGTCGGGCCTGAAGGCCTTGGCAGACGCGGGCGCCCGCTCCGCGGTCATCGCCTACAAGGACTCCCCCTTCCCCAAGAGCGTGGCCCAGGGCGCGGAACAGTGGGCCCAGGAGTACGGCATGGAGGTCCTGGCCGTGGAGAGCTACCCCGCGGACATCAACGACGCCACGGCCCTCATGGCCAAGTTCAAGGAGCTGGACCCGGACGTCTTCGTGGGCGCGGGCCACTTCGTGGACGGGGTGCTCCTGGCCCGGAACGCGGAGGAGGTGGACTTCACGCCCAAGGCCTTCATGCTCACGGTAGGGCCGTCCAACCCGGAGTTCGTGGAGGAGCTGGGCAAGACCTCGGAGCAGATCATCGGCCCCACCCAGTGGGAGCGCAACATGGCCTGGGAGGGCCCCTACCTGGGCACGGCCGAGGAGTACGCCCAGCGCTATGAGAAGCGCTGGGGTGAGCCGCCCACCTACCAGGCCGCGGAGTCCACGGCCACGGCCCTGGCCCTGCAGATCGCCATCGAGATGGCCGGCACCCTGGAGACCGACGCGGTGCGCCAGGCCCTGCTGGACATGGACGTGGTCACCTTCTACGGGCCCATCAACTTCGACGAGACGGGCAAGAACCTGGCCAAGCCCATGGGGGCCATCCAGATCCAGGATGGCCAGATCCTGGTGATCGCGCCGGAGGAGGCCGCCGTGGCCGACCTGGTCTACCCCATGACCCCCTGGAAGGAACGGTAGCTCCTCCTGTCCGAAGGGCCTGGCGTGGTCGGTTGTGGGCCGGTCGGGGCCCATCCAGGTGGCTCCGACCGGCCCCTCCCTGTCGTTCCCGGGGCGCTCTCCCCACGGGGAAGGCGGATCCTTTCTGAGGAGATGTGACTATGCCCTTTCTGCAAGCCCTGCTCAACGGCATCCTCGTGGGCGGCTTCTACGGCTTCATGGTGTTGGGCTTCTCCATCATCTGGGGGGTCATGGGCATCATCAACCTGGCCCACGGGGAGTACGTCATGGTGGGGGCCTATTTCGCCTGGGCGCTGTTCCGGGCGATGGGCATCGATCCCTTCGTCTCCGCGCTGCTGGTCTTCCCCGTGATGTTCGTGGTGGGCTACGTGCTCCAGTGGCTCCTCATCAACCGGGTGGTGGAGCGCCCCCACCTGATCTCCCTGTTGTTGAACTTCGGCCTCTCCATCTCCATCGCCAACGTGTACAAGCTCATCTACACGGCCGACTACCGCTCGGTGACCGTGCCCTACTCGGGCTCCTTCGAGCTGGCCGGCTTCACCTTGCCCACCATCAAGACCGCGATCTTCTTCGCCGCGCTGGCCATCATGCTGGCGCTCCACCTCTTCCTCCAGCACACCCGCCTGGGCAAGGCCATCCGGGCCGCGGCCCAGAACAAGGAGGCGGCCAAGATGGTGGGCATGGACATCCACCGGGTGTACGCGGCCACGGCAGGCATCTGCATCGGCCTGACCGCGATGGCCGGCGCCATGGTGGCACCCATCCAGCCCATCTCCCCCTTCATGGGGCCCCTCTTCACGGTGAAGGCCTTTGCCATCACCGCCCTGGGGGGCCTGGGACGCATTCCCGGCGCCCTCCTGGGGGGGCTGATCCTGGGCATCGTGGAGACCCTGCTCACCATCTACGTGCCCGGCGTGGGGGCCAAGGTGGGGACCGCGGTGAGCTTCATCCTCCTGGTGTTCGTGTTGGTGACCCGCCCTCAGGGCCTGTTGAGCGGACTTCGTCCCGTGGAGGAAGGCGCATGACCCGCGTCTCTGGCCTGGAACCGGTATCCCTGTTTCGACGCCGAGAGATCTGGATCTGGCTCGGCCTCGTCACCCTTGCCGCTCTCTTCCCCCTGACCCAGCCCACCACGGCCCGGCTGCTGATGACCATGCAGATGTTCCTGCTCATCACCCTGGCCACCAACTGGAATCTCATCGGTGGCATGACCGGGTACGTGGACTTCGGCCATCTGACCTTCTTCGGCGTGGGCGCGTACACCGTGGGCATCCTGATGACCCGCTCCAAGGAGGTCCTCTTCGCGCCCCAGCTCCCCTTCTGGCAGGCCCTCCCCTTTGCCGGGCTCATGGCCATGCTCTTCGCCTTCCTCCTGGGCATGGCCACCCTCCGCCTTCGGGGCCCCTACTTCTCCATCGCCATGCTGGCCACCCTCCTGGCCATGCGAGAGCTCACCCGGCTGGCCAGCCCCCTCACCGGAGGAGGGGCCGGGCTGGACCTTCCCCCGGAGCTCAACCGCGTCCAGGAGTACTACATCACCCTGGGCCTGATGACCCTGTCCGTGGGCCTCATCTGGTGGATCCGGAACACGGAGTTCGGCCTGAGCCTGTTGGCCATCCGAGAGGACGAGATCGGCGCGGAGATGCGGGGCATCAACACCACCCTGCACAAGACCGTGGCCTTCTCCCTGGCCGCGTTCCTCACGGGCCTGGTGGGCGGCTTCTGGGCCTGGCAGAACACCTACATCGACCCCGACGTGGTCTTCTTCGAACCCCGCAACCTGGAGATGATCATGGCCGCAGTGCTGGGCGGCCTGGGCACCGTGTGGGGCCCTCCCCTGGGCGCCGCGGTCCTCTACTGGCTGCGGGAGTTCTTCTGGAGCCGCTTCCTTCTGGCCCATCTCCTGGGCCTGGGCATCATGCTGATGCTGGTGGTCCTCTTCCTGCCCGGGGGCATCGTCGGCCTGATGGGCCGCCGAGGGAGCGTCTCCCTGGCCAGCCTGTGGCAGCTCCGGCCCTTTGCCTCGTCCCAGCAGGAGGAGAACCCATGAGCCCGGAGGCCATTCTGGAAGGGCAGGGCATCACCAAGAGCTACGGCGGCGTGATGGCCCTCTACCGGGTGGACATCCGCCTCTACCCCCAGGAGATCCTGGGCCTCATCGGCCCCAACGGCAGCGGCAAGACCACCCTCTTCAACGCCCTCTCCCGGACCATCGCCATCGACGAGGGCCGGGTGCTCTTCAAGGGCCAGGACGTGACCGGCAGGCGCCCCTACCAGGTGGCCCGCATGGGCCTCTCCCGCACCTTCCAGGTCATCCGGGTGTACCGCAGCCTCACCCTGCTGGAGAACATGCTCATCAGCCGCTCCTGGCGACACACCCATCCCTGGGGCCTGCTGAGGATGAGCCAACAGGAGACCTACCACCGGGCGTGGGATCTGCTGGAGTTCTTCCGCATCGCCCACCTGGCCCACGAGCCGGCCGGCAACCTCTCCGGAGGCCAGCGCCGCCTGCTGGAGCTGGCCATGGCCATGATGCCCGACCCCGACGTCCTCCTGTTGGACGAGGCCATGTCCGGGATCAACCCCGCCCTCATCGAGGAGATCAAGGAGCGGATCCGCGAGCTGCGAGGCCGACAAGGGAAGACCTTCCTCATGGTGGAGCACAACATCCAGTTCATCGCGGACATGTGCGACCGGGTGGTGGTGTTGCACCAGGGCCAGAAACTGGCCGAGGGCACACCCCAGGAGATCACGGCCAACGAGGCCGTCATCGAGGCCTATCTGGGAGGATAGCCCCGGGACGGCTGCCCCGCCCGGACCATCCGACAGGGCCGACCCGCCCTGCCCCCTGGAATCCGACCACGACCGGAGCCCGACCATGACCGATGTAGCCGCTCGCCCAACCCCAAGCCCCCAGGTCCCTGAGCAGGCACCCCTGTTGGAGATCGAGGATGTGTACGCCGGGTACGGCGGCGACGACATCCTCCAGGGCATCTCCATGGAGGTCTATCCCGGAGAGATCGTGTGTGTCATCGGCCCCAACGGCGCGGGCAAGTCCACGGTCTTCAAGGCCGTGTACGGGTTCGTGAACATCCGCAAGGGGCGGGTGCGCTTCGACGGCCAGGAGATCACCCATGCCAGACCCCAGGAGGTGATCCAGGCGGGCATCGCGATGGTGCCCCAGTTGCCCAGCATCTTCCCCCAGATGACGGTCTACGAGAACCTGGAGATGGGGCTCTTCCTGGAGCGGGACAAACGCAAGATCGTGGAACGCATCGAATACGTCCTCGAGCTCTTCCCCCGCCTGGAGGAACGCCGCAAGGTGATGGCCGGCGCCCTGTCGGGCGGCGAGCGACGCATGTTGGAGATCGGACGAGCACTCCTCATCCAGCCCAAGATGCTCCTGATGGACGAGCCCAGCGCGGGCCTGGCCCCCCTGGTCACCCGCACCATCTTCCAGAACATCCAGCGCTTGAACCGGGAGATCGGCCTGACCGTGCTCATGATCGAGCAGAACGTCCGGCAGGGTCTGGAGGCCAGCCACCGGGGCTACGTGCTGGAGCTCGGCCGCAACTCCTACCAGGGCCCTGCCCAGGAGCTGCTCCACAACCCCGAGGTACGGCGGGCCTTCCTGGGCGGACGGTGACCGCTTCCCCCAGGGCATCCGACCATGCCCCGCCCCCCATCTGCCGGCCCGCCTCCCCCGCATCCGCTGCCCCGGATCCCGGCCTGGGCCTCCCGCCACGGCATCTTCTACGGCTGGTTCATCGTGGGGGTCTCCTTCACGGTGCTCAGCCTGGCCTTCGGTGTCCGCCTCAGCTTCAGCGTCTTCTTCGAGGCCTTGACCCGAGGCGATGCGTTCGGCTGGACCCGGGCGGACACGGCGGGTGTCTTCAGCATCACCATGGTCCTGGCCCTGGTCCTCACCGGGCCGGTGGGCTGGCTGCTGGACCGGCTGGGGCCCGGACGGGTCTACCTGCTGGGCCTGGGCCTCCTGACCAGCGGGCTGGTGCTCACCAGCCGGGTGCAGACCCTGCTCCAGTTCTACCTGGCCTACGGTGTGTGGACGGGCGCGGGGATCGCGGTGTTGGGGCTGGCCATCCATGCGGCCACCATCAGCCGCTGGTTCTCCAGCCAAGGCCGTCGGGGGCTGGCCATCGGCCTGGCCTTCTCGGGCACAGGCATCGGCACCCTGGTCCTGGCGCCCATGGCGGAACGGATCATCGCGCTCCACGGATGGCGCATCGCCTACCTGGCCCTGGCCGGGCTGGTGGCCCTGGTGGGGTTTCCAGTGGTCTGGTTCTTCCTGCACGACGCGCCCCAGGCGCTGGGGCTGTGGCCCGAGGGCGGGGAACCCGGCCCCCCGGTGTCCACGGGGGCAGAGCCCCAGGGAACCCCGGCAGCGCCCGGCCAGCAGGTGGGCTGGACCTGGAACCAGGCCGCACGGACGGGCTCCTTCTGGCTCCTCCTGGCCGCAGGGGCCTTCAGCCTCTTCACCCTGCGCATGGTCACCGTCCACCAGGTGGCCTACCTGGTGGACCGGGGGATCCCTCGCCTGACCGCGGCAGCGGTGCTGGGCATGGGCGGCCTGGTGACCGCGGTCTCCTTTGCCCTCTTCGGCCAATTGAGTGATAGAATAGGCCGGGAAGGGGCCTTCTACCTGGGTTCCCTGGCCCATATCCTGGCCCTGTCGGTGCTCCTCTCCCTGCAGGCGGACACGCCGCCGGTGTGGCTCTATCTCTATCCCCTCCTGTGGGGCATGGGCGAGGGCAGCCGCAGCAGTCTGCTCTCGGCCATGGCCAGCGACACCTTCCGGGGCCCGGCCCTGGGCGCGATCGTGGGCTCTCTGGGCGCGGCCTTCGGGCTGGGAGCGGCCACAGGAAGCTGGCTCGGAGGCTGGCTCTACGACCAGACCGGCAGCTACGGGACGGCCTTCCTGGCAGCCCTGGCCAGCACCCTCTTGGCCGCGGGCTGCGTCCTCGTGGCCCATCGGGTCCGCCCCCGGGCTGGCCCGATGGGCCGACGTCCGATCTAGCCGAAAAGGCCACCGAACACCCGGAGTCCGCCATGCGGAGAGGGGACACACGGATGGTGCGGGCAGCCCTGGCCCTGGCGGGGCCCTCCTGCTCCGGGCAGGGCTCTGGTGGTGGACGGGACAGCGCCGCTTCCGAACCACGTCCACATCTGGGGTTCCAGGGGGGAGGCAGGCCGTGCCCTCCGCCACGGCTACCGCCCACCCGCCTCCTGCCGCCCTACCTGTTCGGCGGGACAGACCGAGTGGCCCAGGTCCGAGGGGGCTCCAGGCCTGGGCGGCCATGCGGGCCTCCGTCCAGGGGCCGAGACCTGAGGAGAGGCCCCCTCGTCACCCTGTCATCTCATCCATCATGGGCACAGAGCCGGCCATAGACGCAGAGCCAGGAGCCATCACACCATGTCCGTCGAGCTGGTTGCCTTCACCCGACCCAACCCGGCCCTCTCGCCGGAGTCCCTGGCCGGGATCAGCGACATCGCTGCCCTGTGGCGAGGGCAGGGCACCTTCCAGGAGAACCTGATCGAGTACGCGGGCCGGGTCTGCTACCGCAGCACCCACCGCATGGGCACGGCCCCCAACTTCATCGTGGACCGGGTGCGAGAGGGCCACGAGGACATCATCGAGCACGTGGTGGTGACCTTCCGCTTTGCCCACACCCAGGAGCCGGCCACCTGGCGCAGGGCGAACCGCCACTGCGAGGTGACCCCAGCCGGGGAGGATGCCTGGCTGGTGAGCGGCAACACCCGGGTCTGGCTCGATCTGCTGCGGCAGGGCATCGGACTGGAGACCCTGCCCTTTCTCCGGGCCGTGGCACCCCGGGTCTACACGGAGTTCGGGGACACCGCCCCGACAGAGGCGCCTGAACTTCCCCCGGCCCAGGTGGAGCCCGGCCGCCTGCTTCCAGCCCCGGCCGGAAACGCCCGGGTCACCCTGCTGGCCTTCACCCAGCCCCTGGTGGAGGACCCCCAGGCCCGGCTCCACCACGGCTCGGCCACTTTCCTGGTGGAGGGAGTGAGCCGGGCCTGCACCCATCAGTTCGTCCGCCACCGCCTGGCCAGTTTCAGCCAGGAAAGCCAGCGCTACGTGAGCCTGGAGAAGGGCCAGTGGAAGGCGGTGGTGCCCCCGGCCATCGCGGCCAACCCCGCCGCGGCCCAGCGGATGGAAGAGGCCTGGGCATACCTGCAACAGGCCTACGCGGACCTGCGGGCCCAGGGCATCCGCAAGGAGGACGCCCGCTTCCTGCTTCCCAACGCGGCGGAGACCCGGCTGGTGGTCACCATGAACTTCGCTGCGTGGAGCCACTTCCTGTGGCTCCGGGCCGTGGACCGGGCGGCCCAGTGGGAGATCCGAGCGGTGGGCCAGCGGATCCTGGAGATGCTCCACGCCATCGCACCGGACGTCTTCGCGGACCACTGGCAGGTCTACCAGGAGAGCTTTGGAGGGGCTGTGGAGGCATTCCCATGACAGCCCCCAGCCTCGGGGCGCAGTCCAGGGCGGCCCTCGTGGCGTGCGCATCTGCAGGGGTCCCAGGCCGATTCGCCTGTCTCGCGGGCGCGGCAACGCCGCAACGCCGGGGGAGTTTGACAAACCGATACCTCCCCTGATAGCCTGTCGAGCAAGAGCCCGGACCCATGTGCGGCCCATCTCGTCTGGATCCGTGCCTCGGCCGGCCAGGGCATCGGGGTGCAGCCCGGTTCCCCGACGAGATACGGAATCGAGGGAGGCCAAGCCATGCGATTGGAAAACCCCTTCAAACGGGTGGAACGCCTGAAGCGGGTACAGCCACGTCCCCAGGGGCCCCAGGCCGAACGGGTGCCCCCGGGCCAGTTCGTCACCGAACGGTTCCCCGTGCTCACCTACGGCTCCACCCCCCGATACGAGTCCCTGGAGGACTGGGACCTGCGGGTCTTCGGCCGGGTCCAGGCGGAGCGGCGGTTCACCTGGGAGGAGCTGATGGCCCTTCCGTCCCGGACCATCACCGTGGACATCCACTGTGTGACCCGGTGGAGCAAGCTGGGGACCACGTGGACCGGGATCCCCTGGCGGACGTTCATCGCCCAGGTACCCTTGGATCCCCGGGCCACCCATGTAATGGTCCACTGCGACGGCGGCTACACCACGAACCTGGCCCTGGAGGTGTTGGATGACGACGACACCCTCCTGGCCTACCTGTACGAGGGCGAACCCCTGACGCCGGAGCACGGCTACCCCATGCGGTTGCTGGTGCCGAAGCGCTATTTCTGGAAGAGCGCCAAGTGGATCCGGGGACTGGAGTTCCTGGACCAGGACCGACCCGGGTTCTGGGAACGGTACGGCTACCACATGGAGGGCGATCCCTGGAAAGAGGAGCGGTTCGGGGAGTGAGAGGAGGCCCTATGAGCCATCAAGTCCATCGTGTCTGTCCCCAGTGTGGCGGCAATGTGGCCCTGGATGCCCGCTACTGTCCCCACTGCGGCGTGGACACCCGGGCCGGCCTCCCGATGGAGCGGAGCGCCCTGCCCGCGCACCTGGGACGGGCCGCCCTCCCGGTGGCTGCAGGGCTGGCAGGCTTCGTCCTCCGGGCAGGCTGGCACCTCCTTCGTCGTCGGCTGTTCCGCCTGGGAGAGCAGGCCGGCTCCCCTTCTCGAGGCCCGGTCCCGACGCCCCTGGCCCGGCAGGGCCGTCGGGTGTTGCGGATCCGGACCTGGTGGGCCGTGGGGGATGCCAACGGACTCTGGCGGCAGGGCCGGACGGAACACATCATCGAGCTCGAGGAATGAACCCTTCGGCCCTCTCCGCGGGGAAGAGATGGCCGACGAGGAGCGAGGAGAAGGTGCTGGAACCGGAAGGGGAGCGGCGGTGCCGCTCCCCTCGTCGCGGGATCATCTCTCAACCCCGACCACCGGGCCCGGTCCCTACCGAAGTGGGGAACGGGGACGAGCTGCCAGGGTGATCGGGATGTCCACCTGACGGCCGCCCCGCAGCACCGTGAGGGTGATGGTGTCGCCCGGCCGGGTGTAGCGTTCCAGGTAGATCAGGAGGTCGTCGAAGCGGGTGACCGGCTGGCCGTCGATGGCGACGATCAGGTCACCGCCCTTCTGGTCCGGACAGATCCCCCGGTATCGGGTGTTGGACGGCCTGGAGCTTCCCCGCAGGCCCGAGCGGGCCGCCGGCGTGTTCTCCAACACCTCCACCACGTAGGCCCCCCGCACATCCGGCGGCAGGTCCAGATCCTGGGCACAGATGGGGCTGTAGGTCACGCCGCTGATGCCGATGAAGGAGTGCTCGTAGAAACCCTCCTGGATCAGCACCGGGACCACCCGCTCCACGATGGTGATGGGGATGGCGAAGCCCACGCCGCTGTTGGCGCCCAACTGGGTGGAGCGGATCTGGGCGTTCACGCCGATGACCTGTCCTCGCTCGTTGACCAGGGGCCCACCGGAGTTCCCGGGATTGATGGGCGCGTCCGTCTGGATGGCCTCGGGGATGCTGAAGCTGGCCAGGCCCGGGATGCTCCGGCCGATGGCGCTGATGATGCCCGTGGTCATGCTCCCCTCCAGGCCGAAGGGGTTGCCGATGGCGGCCACCCGCATGCCGGGGCGCATCTCGTCCAGATTGCCCCGCTCCACGGGGACCAGGGTGTACCCGCGGGGATCCACCTTGACCACGGCCAGGTCGCTGTGGAGGTCGATCCCCACCACCTCGGCCACCGTGGCCGTGCCATCCCAGAACCGGATCAGGATCTGCTCCGCGTCCTGGACCACGTGGGCGTTGGTGACGATGTGGCCCTCGGTGTCCCACACGAAGCCCGAGCCCTGCCCCTCTGGGATCAGGGAGTCCGGATCGTCCAGATCGGCCGGGGGCTCGGGCAGGGAGCTGGCCTTCACCAGCACCTCCACGTAGACCACCGAGGGCGTCACCTTCTCGTAGACCGCGGTGAGCACCGCGGTCTCGTAGTCCAGAGTGCCCCCAGGGACCTGGATGGGGCCCGGCGGCACGAAGGGAGTGGGCTCCCCCAGGACCCGGGCCGGCGGGCTGGCCGCCGGTGGGACCCGATCCCGGGACACGAAGGCGAAGAAGGAGACGGCCAGGAACACCACCGTGCAGAAGCCCAGGCCCAGCAGGGTGACCGCGCCGCCCACCAGGATCCAGCGCGTCCGACGGGGTGAGGCCGTCTGGGTGGAGGGAGCCCTGTGGCTGTGGCTGTCCACGTCGCTGTCCACGGATGAAGCCATCGGCGTTATCCTTTCCAAGGGTCCCGGCCCAGGAGGCGGGGAGACTGCCCCCAGAGCCGACCGAACAGGGACCTCCAACGGGCTGGGCCCTCCTCGGAAGACGGTGGAGCGGCCCAGCCCCGTGGACGGCTCAGTCCCGCCGTCCCAGGAGGAGGAACGCGTAGTAGAGCAGGGAGGCGATGGCCTGGAGGGCCGCGGCCACGTAGGTCAAGGCCGCCGCGTCCAGCACCGCGTCCACCCCGCGGAGCTCCTGGGGCCCTAGGATCCCATGGGAGACCAGAAGCCGCTTGGCCCGCTTGCTGGCGTCGAACTCCACCGGCAGGGTCACCAGGGCGAAGACCGCGGTGCTGGCGAAGAGCAACAGGCCCAGCCAGGCCAGGCCGGTGAAGTTGATGAACAGCCCCACCAGGAAGAGGATCGGCCCCAGCCAAGAGCCGATCTGGACGCTGGGCACCATGGCGCTGCGCAGGGCCAGGGGCGCGTAGCGCTCCGCGTCCTGGAGCGCGTGGCCGGCCTCATGGGCAGCCACACCGATGGCCGCCAGACTCGGGCTGCGGTACACGTCGGGGCTCAGCCGCAACACCTTCCGGTGCGGATCGTAGTGATCCGTCAGAAAACCCTGGACCGCCTCCACCTGGACATGTTGGAGGCCATACGCATCCAGGAGAAAGCGAGCCACCTGGGCCCCGGTCAACCCCCGGGCCGACCGCACCCGAGAGTATTTCTCAAAGGCCGAACGGACCTTGGCCTGGGCCCACAGGCCCAGGAGAATGGCCGGCAGGCTGATCAGGATGTAGAGCCCGTATCCACCGAACATAGATGGGATTCACCTCCTGTCCTCAGAGCTCCTTGGACGAGCACATGGCGAAACACACGGCGATATTATAGCACATCCCCAGGGCTTTCCCTCGCGGCATCCCCCGGTCTCCCGGCCTTGGGATTCCCTGGTATTGTACCATCGGTTTCCTCCCCTTGGAGGATGCCACGGTAGACGTTTCGTTAGAGTTCGACAGAGTGGGTCACGGATCCCAGGCCCTCCCAGGGGGCCGGGAACCCCCCGGTTCCCGGGGACGTTTCCTCCCTGCCTATTCCCCGGACTTGCATCCCGTACTTTCGTCCGGTTGTGATACAATAATCCATGAGCCCAAGGCCCTGTCTCGTTCCGGAACGTCTTTCCATGCACCCAACCCCGTTCCACCGTGTCGATCCGCCCAGCCCCTGGCCCTTCCCATCCCTGGCCCTCGGACGGCCTCCCCATCGGCCCTGGGAACGCGTCCTGAGGGCAGGAACCCTCCTCCTGGTCCTGCTCGGCCTGTCCCTGGGAGGCGCTCCGGCCTGGGCCGGTCCGTCCGTCCAGGTGATCCAACCGCCAACCCCGGCCACCGTGCCCATCGACGTGGTGGTCCTGCTGGACGACTCCGGCAGCATGGCCACCTGTTGGCCCTGGCCCAAGGAGGGGCTCCCCTTCGCCCCTCCCTGCCGCTCCCCCAGCTGGAACGAGCCCAGCGATCCCCAGGAGCTCCGGTACTCGGCGGCCCGTCTCCTGGTCCAGCTCCTGGACGAGGAGGACCGGATCGCGGTGATCCGCTTCGACAGCACTGCAGAGGGCGTGGGCCCCCTGGGCACGCTCCAGACCGCGGGCACCGGAGAGAACCGCCGGCGGCTGGCCGCAGCCCTCCAGCCGCCCACCAACTACCTGCCCCGAGGCTACACCCGCCTGGACCTGGGCCTGGCCCAGACCCTGCAGCTCCTGGAGGCCACCCAGGAACCCGGGCGCAACCGTTTCGTGCTCCTCCTGACCGATGGGGAACCCACCACCCCGGGGAACCCGGTCGCCCAGCGCCAGCAGATCCTGGAACAGGTGGAGACCCTGCGTCGTCGGGGCGTTCTGCTCTTCCCGGTGATCCTGTGCAACCCCAGCTCGGGCTGCCCAGGCCAGTTCCTCCAGGATGCCCTGGTGGGCGTGCCCCTGTGGCAGGCGGAGTCGGCCCAGGACCTGCTCCTCCTCTTCAGCCAGCTCCTGGCCCAGATGAAGCCCGACCGTTCCGTGGTGACCAGCCGCAACGCCAACGGCTACCTGGCCTTCCAGACCCGAGAGGCCCATGGGGTGCGCAGCCTCCTCCTGGTCAGCCCCCGGGGAGCACTGAACGCGATCCGCCGGGACACCGCGCCGGTGGTCATCCAGAGCGTGCTGGACGACCCCAATTTGGAGCTCCACCGGGTGGCCGAACCCCAGCCCGCGGGCCGTTGGGTGGCCGAGACGCTGGACCCCAGCGCCTTCGCCGTGCTCCAGACGGACAGCTACCCCGAGCTCCTGTTCCCACCGCCCAGCGTGCGGAACAGCCAGGCCTCCACCCGCTACTATCCCGCGGGGCGCCCTCCCCTGCTCATCGCTCGAGGGGTGGGCCCGGCGGCTGCCGAGCCGGTGTTGCTCAACGGCCAGACCCCTCTCCCCCCATGGGGCCAGGAACCGATCCACGGCCGGCTGGTGGGCCAACCCCTGCCGGTGACCGACGGCACCGTGGTGCTCCAGCTCGGCCAGGATCCCGCCCCGCTCCAGCTCCGCCGGATGTTTCGCCTGGAAGCCCGCCCAGACCTTCCCCAGGCCCAGGCCATCGCACCGACCCGGGAGAACCCGGGCCTGTTGGAGGACGGCCGGCTCCACCTGGAGGTGGCCTTTGGTCCCGGTCCTCCCCTCCAGGCCCTCATGGCCCAGGTGTTCATCATGGATGTCACCGAGGGCCAGGAGCTCTCTGGGCCCACCGTGTACCAGGCCCAGATGGCCTGTGTAGAACGTACCTGCGTGGACGAGGGGTTCACCCCCCAGGATGGCCGGAGCTATCGCATCCTCTACATGATGGTGGGCCTGGTGGACGGCCTCCGCTTCGGCGACTGGGCCGAGGCCCGGCTGGAGATGGAACCCGCGGTCTTCCTCCAGGGCCTGCCCCCGGCTCCCCTGGACCTGGCCCGGATCCCGCTGGAGGGCTGGCCGGTGACCGTGGTCGCAGGGACCAACGAGCCCATCGGCACCCTGAGCGGCGAACTGGAGCTGCGTCGGGCCGACACCGGCGAACCGGTACGCGAGGTGACCCTGGACTTCCGGCTGGAGGTGCCCGAGGAAGGCAGCGCCGAGGGATATCTCCGGGTGGAGGGGCTGGATCGGCTGCGGCCGGGCCAGTACACCGGAGAGCTCCGCCTCGTAGCCACGTCCCCCGCGGGGCGCCCCATGCCGGTCAAGATCCGCCCGGCACCGGTGCTCCCGGTGGTCCTGGAGGTGGAGCGCTCCGTGGCCCGGCTGGAGACCCAGGTGGTGGAGTTCCCACCGGTCCAGTTCCGCACCTCCCCGGACTTTCGGGTGGAGGCAGAGGCCCAGATCCCCCTTCGCTTCGCGCCGGGCAAACCGTTTCGGCTCACCGCAGAGCTGGTGGAGTCCACCTGCCCTCAACTGGTGGTCACCACCGGCAGGCAGCTCCCCCGGGACGAGGGCTACCTGCTGCCCCTGCGCCTGGGAAGCCAACAGCCCGTGCCGCCCGGCATCTGCCAGGGAACCCTGGCCCTCCGACCGCCGACCCCGGACTTCGACGTCCTCCCCGGGACCCTGCCCTTCGTCCTGGCCATTCGCGGCATTCCGTGGGACATCGTTGGCCCGTCGCTGTTGGACATGGGCGACCTCCGGCAGGCCGGCGAACGGGCCACGGTGTCCCTGGAGATGCGTTTTGAGGGAGATCCCCCCTTTGTGGTACAAGTAGAGGAGATCCGGCTGTCGGGCGAGACCCCGGAAGGGCCCGTGATCCTGGGGCCGGAATCCATCGAAGTGCCCCCGGTCACGGTCACGGAACCGGCCGCGGAGGACCACCTCTACCGGGTGCCCATCACCCTGGTGGCCCGGCGGACCTTGCCCAACGACCCGTTGCGGGGCACGGTCTACACCGGCGAGCTGGTGCTGGCCATCCAGGGGTTGCCCCAGGAGACCCGCACCCTCCCGGTGACCCTGCGCAGCCCCACCCTCTACCAGCGCTACGTGGAGTGGTGGCTGGCGCCCATCTACAGCCTGCCCTGGGTCCTGTGTACCGGACCGCTGACCCTCCTCCTCCTGCTCATCCTGGTGGCTCGATGGCGAACCCGGGGCTTCCAGGAGGAGGAGCCCGTGGTCACCCTGCCCACCCCCGAGCTCCTGCCCGGGGAACCGGAGCCGACCACCGCGTGGTCGGCTCCGGAGGAACTTCCCAGCGGAAGCTGGGACACCCCCTGGAGCGAAGGGGTCTGGCGGGAGGGCCCGAGCTCCAGCGGCCCGGCCCTCCCCGCGCCGGAGGAGGCGGGAGAGGATCCCTGGTCCTCCCGTTGGTCGTGAGCGGCCCGCGCCAGGGCTGGACACCGGAGAGCGCCGGAGGCCCCCTCGCCCCGGGGGACGCCTTCCCCGGGCGCTGGGCCCGGGTTCCCGGCTCGTACCCCTTCCGATTCGGCTTCGGCTCTTGACAGCCGGATGAGATCAAGACAGGACTGTGGCACCCTATGGAACAGCACAACCCCAACGGCAGCATCCCCCGGATCGACGAGAAGCCCACCATCTATCCCACCCTGGTCATCGGCGTGGGCGGCATGGGGACCAACACGGTCCGGGCCGCCAAACGGCGCTTTCGTCGGGTGTGGGGCCAGGAGAACCTGCCGGGCATGATCCAGCTCCTGGCCCTGGACACGGAGCCCCTGGTCAATCGGCTGGACCAGGAGCCCCTCTACGCGGACGAGTTCGTCTACATGGGGCGCTTCGACGCCACCCGCCTGGTGGACAACCTGGAGCACCACCCGGAGATCGCCCGTTGGTGGAACTATCCCTCCATCCCCCTGGGCTACATCCACAACGGCGCCCGACAGCTCCGCCCCATCGGCCGGCTGGCCTTCTTCCGCAACTACGTGAACTTCAAGCGCCTGTTGGAGACCAAGTACGCCAACCTGGACAAGATCCGGGACGTGGAGACGGCCCAGAACCGGGGCTTTCCGGTCCTGGGCAACTACCAGCTCGTCTACATCGTCAGCAGCCTGTGCGGGGGCACCGGCGCGGGCATGTTCCTGGACGTGGCCCACCGGGTGCGGGCCCTGGTGCGCAGCAATGCCCGGATCGTGGGCATCTTCTTCCTCCCCGACGTGCTGGAAGAGGAGATCACCAGCGACCTCCAACGACGCCGGATCAAGGCCAACGCCTACGCGGCCCTCAAGGAGCTCAACTACTTCCAGGAGACCCAGGAGTTCCGGGAGCTCTACCCCAGCGAGCAGCGCCCCCTGCCCGACACCCCCTACGCGCCCTTCGACTTCATCTTCCTGGTAGGGCGGACCAACCGGGACGGCCGCAGCCTCTCCCAGAAGTCCGACGCGGAGCAACTGGCCGCGCACATGATCCAGCTCACGGCCATGAGCCACCTGAGCAGCGAGATCCTGGGGCTGGAGGTGAACGTGGTCCGGGAACGGATGGGCCGGGGCGTGGCCGCGGCCGAGGTGGTGGGCCAACGGGAACCCCGGGGCCAGTATCTGGTCTACAGCAGCTTCGCGGTCTCGGCCCTGGTGACCCCCCACGAGGCCCTGGTCCAGTTCTGGCAACAGGCCTTCCTGGCCGACCTGATCCGCCGCCTGGCCGCGGGACCGGCCCTGAACGACCCCCGCCAGCCCATGTCCCCCCAGGATCGGCAGCGGATCCTGGCCATCTGGCAGAACCTGTTGGCCCAGATGCGCAGCCGCTACCTGGCCCTGGACAACGACCGGCTGGTGGAGATGGTGGACGAGGTGGAGGAGCATCGGGGCGTCTGGCTGGGCTTCCGGGAAGCGGTGGATCGGGCCCTGCACCGGGCCATCCTGGAGACCGGCCTGCGGGGCGCCCTCGCGCTCACCGAGCTCCTGGGCCCCACCAATCCAGAGACCGCGCCCCTGGAGTCCCTGCCCCGACAGCGGCTCTTCCTCCTGGACAACCGGCCGGTGACCGACGAGGACCGGGCCCGCTGGCGTGCCCTGCTGGCCCAGGAAGAGGGGCTGGTGGAGCGTCTGGGGCACCTGGCCGGCGGGTTCGGGGACCTGCTCCTGGCCGCGTTCAGCCCCCGCCAGGCCCGGGAACGGGCCCGGGATCTGGCCGCCCGCCGGGCCCGAGCCCGCCTCTACCAACGCCGGGACGCGCTGGAACGGCTCCTGGTGGACGCCCTGGGGGCCTACGCCCGCCAGCTTCGGGAGACCTTCCGGGCCCAGCTCCACAACGCGGCGGTGGCCCTGGGCCGGGCCAACCAGGAGGCAGCCCAGGCCGCAGAGCGGATCGATCCCCGGATCCCCGACGGCACCCCCAGCACCAGCACCTACTACGAGCTGGAGACCGGCGCGGTGGGCCGAGACTACCTGCAGCACTTCTACCGCCGGGCCGCCACCGCGGTCCTGCCCCAGGACTGGCAGCTCCTCCTGGCCCCGGTGGCGGAACCCCTGGTGGCCCAGAACCAGCCCCTGCCGCCGGAACAGCTCCTGGACACCCTGGCCCAGGCCATCCAGCAGGACCCGGGACTGCTGGCCCGGGTCCGCCAACGGGTGGACATCCGCCACATCATCGGCGTCCAACACAGCCAGGAGGTCCAGGCCACCCGCCCCCTGCCCCACAACCGGGTCCACCAATGGCTGGATCGGCTGAACCCCTACATCCGCTGGGACGCGGATCGGTTCAGCTTCCACGACGCGGACCTGGAGCACATCCGCCTGGCCGCGACCCCCGCCCGGCGGGAGGACGACCCCGAGCTGGCCCAGGCCCTGGTGGGCCAGGAGGACATCAAGTGGGTACCCACCGGCGACCCAGGGCGCCTGGATGCCGTCTGGATCGTCCACGGCCTGCCCATCATGCTCCTGGAACGTCTGGACGAGTACCGGGCCCAGTACGAGAACCGGCAGGACTTCCCCGTCCCCGAGGAGTTCCACCTGAACCCCCGATGGGTCCGCCTGCCGGAGATCGCGCCGGAGCCCCTGGAGCCCGTGCGTTCCCGGCTGCGGGAGACCCGCTTTCGCCCTTGGAGTGACGGAAGGTAGCCATGGCCTTCGGTGCCACCCAGAGCCGGGCCGCGATCCTCTGCCTGGGAGGATGGGGCCTCCAGGTGATGCTCCACCTGGCCTCACGGCTCCGCGCGGCCCAGGAACAGCGGGCCGCCTGCGGCGTGGACGGGCCGGATCTGACCCGGATCACCCGGTTGGTCACCCTGCTGCCCGGGCTCCATGCCCATCCCGACGGCCGCGTGCCGGTCCATCTGCGCACCCTGCGGGACGACGTGGTCCTGCCCCCCTTCTACCTGGAGTCCCTCCTCGCCCGGCTGGAACGGTCCACGTGGACCACCTCCTGGCGGGATTTCTACACGGGCAAGGAACCCAATGGAGCCTCCTGGACCGAGGCCCGAGCCCACCATCTCCTCCAGGCCACGACCCTGGAGCTGACCGCGACCGCCAGCACCCGCCAGGCCCTGGCCCTTCTTCGGGCCACCGAACCGGTCCTCCAGGCCATCCCTTGGCCCGGGGACTCGCCCGCCCAGCCCGGGGACGGCCCCCCATCCCCGGCCACCCGGGCCCAGGTCTTCCACACCGGTGTGGAACAGGGTGCGACCCTGGCCCCCCTGCTCAGCACCCATCTGGTGGACCCCATCCGCCAGGATGAGCTGGCCCCCGGGGATCCCTTTGTACAGACCACCCTGTACGTGGTGGGACCCCTGTACGAGCCCCTGACCTCTCCCCTGATCTGGCCCACAGTGGCCCATCTGTTGGCCTTCCTGGGCCCACGCCACGTGGCCCAGGTGGTGGGGATCTTCGCCACCGGAAGCTATGCCCAGGATGCCAGCCGGCGAGTGGAGGACGCGGCCGCAGTCGCGGCCCTGGCCGAGCTGGAGGCCCTGGCCGGCAACGGCCCCGAGGCCCTGGAGGCCCTGCGCGGGCGGGTCCGCGCGCCCGAGCTCGGGGAATGGGTGGGACGCCCCCTGTTCGACCGGATCTACCTGGTGGATCGGGAGAAGACCAACCAGGGGCTGGTGGGCCACAGCTACGAGCTCACCGCGCTGGTGGCCAACGCGCTCCAGGCCCTGATCGAGACCGACGGCCGCCCGTACGTGGACGACCAGGTGGGCATCGACCTGCGCGACGCCCGACAACGGCCCTACAGCCTGCTGGGCGCCGCCACCGACGCCATGCCCCTGGACTACCTCTTCCAGGAACTCCACCAGGACGAGGAGAAGCGGGTGGTGCAGGAATGGGTGTGCCCGCCGGAAGCCGAGGAGGAAAGTGCCCAGGAGCCCCACACCGGTCTGGAAGAGCTGGGTCTCGCGCCGGCCCAGATCCTGGCCCAACTGGTCATGCGGCTGCCGGATCTCTTCTGGAAGGTGGATCCCTCCCGGCTGGTGGAGCTGGAGGTCCACCCACACTTTGTCCTTCCCCGGGCCCTGGCCCGAGAGCTCCGGCGGCTGGATCCCGAGAGCTGGCTGGCCGCGTTCCAGGCCCACCTGGAGAGCGTGGCCGACGACCTGGCCGAGCTGCTGGCCGAGCCCAGCCTGGCCCGGATCTGGGGTGTGGAGGAGGAACCGGCCCGCCCGCTCCCGGATCGGCTGCTCGCCGCGAGCGGACGCCGGGCCCGCCGCCAGGTGGCCCAGATCCTGGCCGGCAGCCCGGACGGCCTGGTCCGGGCCCGCCGCCAGGTGCAACAGTGGCTCCACCAACTCCGGGAAGGGCGCCGCCAACTCCTCGAGGACCTCTCGCCGGGACAGATCCACCTGCGCCAGACCCAGCTCCAGGTGGCCCTGCGCGCGTGGCACAGCCGCTACGGGACCGTGGGGAGCGGCCGCGCCTCCTTGGCCGGCGCGCTGGCCCGAGCCACCCTGCTGGTCCTGGGCCTGGTCGGCCTCACCGCGGTCTACCGGGTGGCCTTCGGGCAGCCCCTGGATCCCACCCTGGACGGCGGTCTGGGGGTGGCCTTCGGGTTGGGAAGCTACGCGGGCGCGCTGATGCACTACCGACGGCGCCGAAGCCGGCTCCGGTCCCTGCGACGAGAACGGGTGGAACTGGCCCGACAGGCCCTCAGCCTGCAGCTCCAGGAGCACGTGTACCAGGGCCTCTCCCGGGTATACGACGCCCTGGAACAGGATCTGCGGGAGCTGGCCGGAACCCTGGCCCGCACCCAGGAACGGCTCCAGACCTGGGCGCGAAGCCAGAGCATGCCGCCGGTACCGCCCCCCCACACCCGTACCACCCATCTCTACCGCCTCCACCTGGACGACCGGGTGTGGCAGCTCTGTCGCCGGCACCTCCACGGCCAGGCCGACGCGCGCGGCCGCCGCCTGGACCGACGCCTCCGGGACGTGTGGCAGGATCCGGCCTGGCGACGCCAGTTGGAACGGCTCTTCCTGGAGGAGGAACCCGCGGACACCGAGCTGGACGCCCTGCTGGAGGAACAGATCCGGGGCCAGGTCCGCCGGGCCGTGGCCGAACTGAGCCCGGCCCGCGCGCCCCATGTGCGGCAGGCCCTGATCCGACTCCTGGCCGAGGAGGCCCATCTCGAACACCTGCTGTGGCGGAGTGGACCGGAGGACCGACCGCCCGGATTGGGGCCGGAAGGCCTGTCCGGCGGCCGCAGGGCCCGGGTGGAGGCCCATCTGGAAACGCTGTGGAACCTGGCCAAGCCCGCGGCCAACTACGACGTGGCGGATCGGCTGGCGGCCCAGGGGGTGGTGGTGGAACTGGCCGCGGTCTCCGGCCGGCCGGACAGCGACCTGGATCCAGGCCTCCTGCAGGAGTTCCGGCTGGCTCGGCTGGTCACCGGCAACCCGTTCCACCTCACCGTGGTGCGGACGGTACACGGCCTCCGGGCAGGCGACCTGGAGTCCATGCAGCGGTACTGGGCCGAACTGAACCGCCTGGGCCCCAGTGGATGGCAGGTCCTCCTGCTCTGCCAGGAGGGGCGCCAGGTGGTCTACGGGGTACGGGAACGGGCTTCCTCCTCCCGCCCCTCCATGTGGCGGTGAGCCCAGGGACGTTCCGCCCCTTCCCGGCCCAGGGCCTCCTTCTCCCCCGGTCCCTGTACCGACCCATCCAGCTCGAGCCCATCCCGATGGATGCGAAGCCGATCGCCGGGCCGAGTGCCGGTTCGGGCCACGGTGCCGGCCGGCACCTCCAGGACCCGGACAGCCCGGCGTCGGGGCCACCCGATGTGGCCAGGACGGAGATCCGGGTCCACATCCACCACCCGGTTGGTCCGATCCAGGTAGATCACATCGATGGGGAAGGCCATGAAGAGGCAGTGGACGCTGTTGCAGGGCTCGAGGAGCAACCCCTCCCCCTCGGCCAGCTTCCGGCGGCCGATGAGCCCGCGCAGACGGGCCCAGAAGGTCCGGGCCACCTGCCCCTGGGTGACCAGCGCGACGTTCCGGGTCTCGTTGTAGACCTGCATGTTGTAGACCGGCATGGCCGCCGCTCCTTCGCGGACTAGGGCCGGGATGTCCCCAGCCCTCCGAAAAGGTGGGGCGGCAGCTCCACCTGATCGGGCTTCATCCGCTCCAGCACCTTGGGACGGATCCCCGTGGGCCGGAGCTGGCCGACGATGCGCCCTTCCTGGAACCCCTCCTCCACGAAGTGGAAGATATCCTGGGTGAGGATGGTCTCCCCCTCCATGTGGAGGACCTCTGTGCAGTAGATGACCCGACGGCTGCCGTCCCGCAGACGCTCCACGTGGACGACCATGTCGATGGCCGAGGCGATCTGCTGGCGGATGGCCCGGAGGGGGAGGTCCATGCCGGCCATCAGCACCATGGTCTCCAGACGGCTCAGGGTGTCCCGGGGGGAGTTGCTGTGCAGGGTGGACATGGAGCCGTCGTGGCCGGTGTTCATGGCCTGGAGCATGTCCAGGGCCTCGCCGCCTCGACATTCGCCCACCACGATCCGGTCGGGGCGCATGCGCAGGCTGTTGATGACCAGGTCGCGGATGGTGATGGCGCCCTTGCCCTCGATGTTCGGCGGGCGGGTCTCCAGGCGGACCACATGCTCCTGGCGAAGCTGGAGCTCCGCGCTGTCCTCGATGGTGACGATCCGCTCGTCGCCGGGGATGAAGCTGCTCAACACGTTGAGCATGGTGGTCTTGCCGGAACCGGTGCCGCCGCTGACGAGGATGTTCAGCCGGGAGACCACACAGGCCTTGATGAACTGGGCGAACTCCTCGGTGAAGCTGCCGAAGCGGATCAGGTCCTCCACGGCGAGGGGGCGCTTGCTGAACTTGCGGATGGTGACCGTGGGCCCGTCGATGGCCAGGGGCGGGATGATCACGTTGACCCGGCTGCCGTCGGGGAGCCGGGCATCCACCATGGGGCTGCTCTCGTCCACCCGGCGGCCCAACGGGGCCAGGATCCGCTCCACCACCCGCATGACATGGTGGTTGTCCTGGAAGCGGACATCGGTCAGCACCAGGCGCCCTCCCCGCTCCGCGTAGACCTTCTGGGGCCCGTTGACCATGATCTCGCTGACGCTGTCGTCGTTCAGGAGAGGCTGGATGGGCCCATAGCCCAGGATCTCGGCCACCACCATCTCGAACAGCTTCTGGCGCTCGGTCCGGCTGAGCACCAGCCCGGCCGCGGTGACCGCCCGGGCAAAGATGGGCTCGATCAGGGTCCGGCCGTTCTCCAGGTCCAGGGTGGTGGGGTTCTGGTCCAGGTCCTCGATGAGCTCCTGCTGCACCTTGTCCTTGACCACCACGAACGCGGCCGAGATGTTGCTGTCCAGGGAGCCTCGGAGGGGCTTTTCCCGGGGACGCCGAGAGGAGGTCGGAGGGGATGGGCCCGGGTCGGGGGGCGCCGAGGCGGGGTCCCCCGACCCGGGCTGGCCCGGAGCGGGCCCCGTTTTCCGGGGGCTCGGGCCATTGGAGCTCGTCTTGGGCTTGGCGCCGGTGCGCTTGAACAGTCCCATAGTGGCCTCCTGGGTGGCTGGTGTCATTGGCCGGGTGGCAGGAACAGGGGTCCCCCAGAGGACTGCCGTTCGAACTCATACTGGGGCAGCTCTCGTCGTGCCACGATGAAGATGGGATCCCAGTCGTTCCACTCGTTGTTGCTCAGGTTGCGCTGGTTGCTGCCGTCCACGTCCATGGCCCAGATCTGGGCTCGGCCGGTCTCCCGGTTGCTCCAGAAGACAATGGTCTGGCCGTCGGGGCTGAAGGAGGGGTGTTTGTCCCACTCCCAGGTGTTCCAGGTCAGCCGGCGGGGTTGGAGGCGGCCGGCCGAGTCTGCCTCCCCGAAATGGGCGATGAAGATCTCGTCTCCCCAGAGCTCGTCGAAGGGGCCTCGGGGGCGTTGGGAGGTGAAGACGATGGACTGGTCGTCCGGGGAGAACGCGGGCTGGTAGTTGATGGCGCTGTTGTTCACCAGCTCCACCCGGGCCTCCAGCCAGTGGGGGGGGACATCGTAGCGCCACATGTAGATGGCCACGGACTTGCCGCTGCCGTCGTCCTCGGCCCAGATCCGCCGCAGGCCGTCCTTGCTCCACTTGGCCTGCTCCTTCAGGTGTTCGTACAGCCCCGTGGAGTCGATCACCGGGAGCTGTTGGCGGCCGTCGGGGCTCATCACCCAGAGGCCCGTGGGGTTGTAGGGACGGTCGCTCTTGAACGCGATCCAGCCCGTGAACTGCTCGATGGGCGCCGGGGTGGGTGGGATCATCTCCAGGACCCGCTCCAGGGGATCCGGGGTGGGCGTGGGGGTGACGGTGGGCGTGGGCGTCACTGTGGGGGTCGGGGTGGGCGTGGGGGTCAGGGTCAGGGCGATGGCCCGGACCCGTCGGGTGGCCTCGGCCACGTCGGCCACCGGCAGGTCCTGGGCTGCGCTGTACTGCACATAGGCGGCCAGGAGATTGCCCTGGGCCTCCAGGGCCTGGCCGTAGCGCAGGTGGGCCCGGTACAGGGCCTCCAGGGGGGCCGATCCCAGGATCTCCGCCCCCTGTTCGGCCACCTGGGCCAAGGCGGTCACGGCCTGGCGATATTCCTGGGCCTCCAGCGCGTTCAGGCCCTGTTCATAGAGCTCCAGGGCCCGGAGCGCTCGGTACAGCCACCGTTCTCCGGGCCGCAGGTTCAGGGCCCGTCGGTGGAGATCGATGGCTGCGCGCACATCCACGGCCAGGGGATCCGCCACGGCCAGGAGCGTCTCTGCGTAGCGGAGCAGGCTCTGGTAGAGGTGGTCCTCCAGCTCGTTCCGGTTGAAGGTGGCGTCGGCCTGGCGGATGGATTCGTAGAGCTGGATGGCCGCCTCCCATTCCCCCTGCTGGAAGTGGGCCTCGGCCTGGGCAAACTGGCTGGCCAGGAGCGCGTTGCGCTCGATGCGCGCGATCTGCTCTGCCACGTCCCGGTAGTCCGGTTCCCGACGGAGGATCTCCCGGAACCGCTCCAGGGCCTGGTCGGTCTGCCCCTCCCGCAACAGGGCCAGGGCCTGGGCGTACTGCTGTTGCAGGGCCAGGCGTTCCTGGGCCCGGGCCAGCTCCTGCTGGACCTCCTCGCGATCCGGCTCTGGGGCCCACTCCAGCGCGGCCTGGTAGCGCTCCACCGCGGTGGCGTAGTCCCCTTGGGCCACGGCCTCGCGGGCCTGGACCAACATCTGCTCCAGTTGGGCCTGGGCCTCTCGGGCCCTCACCGCGGGCAGGGCCCACTTGCGCACCACCAACTGGCCGGCCAACAGGAGGAACACCAGGACCAGGCCCACGGCCACCCGGGTCCACGCCCGTCGGTTGCGCAGGACAATGGAGAGGGCGCCGCGGCCTCGGATGAACCGGCCCTCCAGGCGCATCTTCTGGTGCAGATCGTCCAGCAGGGGCTTCAGCTCCTCTCGGGCCTCGGGATAGTCCTGGAGGAGCTGTTGGAGCAGGTCCGCGGCCTCCTTCCAGGTGCCGGCCTGGACGTAGCGCACCGCCTCCAGGAAACGGGGGTCCGCGGAGAACTCCGTGGCGCTCATGGTCTCTTCTTCCTCCTCAGACAGAGTTCAACGGCCACCGAACGCCGCCAACAGGCCCGGCACCGCCGGGCCCAGCAGGATGGCGAACAGGGCGGGGAAGATGAAGACCACGATGATGGGCAGCATCTTCAGGGGCATGGTGCCGGCCTTCTCCTCCACCCACTGGCGGCGTCGGGTCCGCATCTGGGCACTCTGGGTATGCAGGATGTTGGCGATGGACATGCCCAGTCGATCCGCCTGGATGAGGACCGCCACCAACACGTTCAGCTCGGGAACGCCGGTGCGTTCGGCCAGATGGCGGAGGGCCTCGGAGCGGCGGACGCCCATGCGCATCTCCAGCACCACCCGCTCGAACTCCTCGGTGAGGGGGTTGTTCCACTTCTCGCAGAGGCGGATCAGGGCCATGTCGAAGCCCAACCCGGCATCCACCATGGTGGTGAGCATGTCCAGCGCGTCGGGCAGGGCCCGGGCAATGGCGGCCTGGCGTTGGCGGATCCGCTGGCTCAGCCAGTAGTTGGGCAGAAAGGTGCCCACCAGGCCGATGCCCACCCCCAGGGGCGCTGCGGAGCCCAGGGGCATGCTCCGAGCGGTGGCCAGGTAGAGGATGCCCAGGACCCCCGTGGCGATGCCCGTGAGCATCTTCAGGCCCAGAAAGTCGATGACCGCCAGGTTGCCCGGGTTTCCTGCCATGATGAGCTGGCGCCGAAGATGTTCCAGGTTGCCGGCCGGGGTGAACCGCCCCAACCGGACCAGCAGGGCCCGGAGGAGAGGGGCCAGGACCCGCTCCCGGAAGCTCAGGCGGGTGTCCACGTCCAGCTCCCCTGGAGACACCCGGCCCACGGTCTCCTCCAGCCGCCGCTGGAACCGAGCGTGGGCACGACGTCGGGCAAGGCCCAGGACCACCAGGAACACCGAGAGGGCCACCAGGCCGGAGATGATCCCCATCAGCCAAGTGGGTTGGGCCATCCATTCCTGAAACCAGCGGGCCATGGCTTCCTCCCTGGGGAGTCGGTATCGCGGCCTAGCGAGGACCTCAGAAATCGATATGGGTGATCTTGTTCATCAGCGCCAGGCCGATGACCATGTTGATGGTGGCCATGATGGGGATGATGAACCAAGGGA
>Ga0256839_1001329_pt1 | contig 30259 bp, 21 predicted proteins | sample 354166metaG_FD_185968 | JGI IMG/M metagenome (GOLD analysis project Ga0256839, IMG submission 185968) | Hydrothermal vent microbial communities from Mid Atlantic Ridge, Atlantic Ocean - 354-166 | ecosystem: Environmental > Aquatic > Marine > Hydrothermal vents | place: Atlantic Ocean: Mid... | reverse complement strand
CGCGATTGTTCGTCAATGGTAAGGGCGAGAGCAGCCCGTTGGAAGGCACCAATCCATTCGATGGCGCTAACCGTAGAGTGCAGTTTTATCGGGCGCCATGAGGTTGCCGTAACGGTTAACTAGTAGCTTCATCTTTTTGGGATGACAACAGGACAAGACAATGAGTAAAGAATTGATTATTCAAAATAACAGAGTGAATGTGCTGGTAGGGTTGTCATTTTTTGTTATGGCTTTTGTTGTTGGAAAAGCTAGAGCTTCTGAATGTGAGATCGTGCAGTTTTTAAACAACAAAAGCCAGGCTATTCAGGTTAAAAGGAATAGTTGTTTGTCTAATGATAAGGTTTCACTCGGTACTAGTTTTGTTATTTCATCAGGAGGACGGTTGTGGCTTAAAGTCAATGCCACAGAGGAAACTGATTTTCAATTAATTTGCCAGAATAGAGGCGTAAAAGCAGTACAAGTAAAATACTACAGTCCTTTTTTACCATGGATTAAACCTGAAGGCGTTGGAAAGTGTGATGCCTGGGTAAATAATAAGTTAAGTTGTGATGAAAAAAATGGAGCAAAAAATACTTTTATTTGCGCGATTGCTGTCATTAAACGACCGGAGTATTTACAAGTGACGACCTTGGAACGAACCACCTCGGTAAAAATGCGCAATATGGGCCAGGTAAACCAAAATATGGAAATGAAGTTAGAAACCAAGCCTGCAAATATCCAGGCCGTAACCAAGGCGATTCAGTCAGAAGTTAATTTATGCCGTAATCTCTATAATGCCAATCAGGTTGTTAATGCGTCATGGGAGTTAGATACCTCGGGTCGGGTGGCAAGACTTTCTTTAGAAAATAGCAATCTCTTGCGAGCAGAATTTCTATCCTGTATTGAAAGCGTCGTACAAGGTTTTGCTTATCCCCGATTTTCTAACAATGTAATGTTTGTAACAAGATTTTAACTTTTAAAGGTGTTGAAAATAGTGAATATTTTGTTGGGACAGGGTTAACTTGAAGAGTTTGATTTTGCGGGATTTCCCGCTGGCAAACAAAAAACTGCTGATTTTGTTTGTATTTATTTCAGCATTGGTTGGTGCGGCCTTTGATTATTGGAGTAGCACACATATTGATGACTGGGTACATGATTCAGCGTTAGTTTTTCAGGTCAGAAAGCAATGGAAATACACCGGTATTGTGGTTTTGGATGACCAGGTGCCAATCCGAGTCGGACGTAAGCAAGCCTTGCCGCTTTTTGTCAGAGCAACAGAGCAACTGATCAATGCCGGAGCAAAAGGAGTTTTTTTAGATGCAAGAGTTGCCAAAGAAATGGAAGGACGTATGCCTTATGCAGTTTGTATAGAAGCAAATGGACAGGTTCAGTGGTCCATGCCGGAATGTTTTGTGACTGATAATCAACAATGTCAGATTAGCAATAGTTCTGTAGGTGGCGCGCCGCTACAAATGAGTGAACAGGCAATTAACCGTTTTGTGATTGCACCTTATTTAAGCGGCCAGGAAAATCTACCCGATTTTTTGTTATATGGCTGGGATGCAATGGCTGCAATTCCAGAGCGAGGCCTGGTTGGCAGCGACAGATTAGTCACTCGGGACAGTCCGATTGCCAGATATCTGGACTTAAGCAGAGACCATGCGGTAATTAAGTTGGCCAGATTCAGCAGTTTTGAGCAAACAGAAAAGGCTCTGCAAGCGAACCCTGATGATGAAATCTGTAACGACAGGCGTCGATGTCGCCGCATTCGATTAAGCCGGCCTGTTTATGGGACGCAGCTGGATAATGGGCGGCTAATTTTACCCGTTAGCCAGCTGGCTTCATGTGACCAGGAGATAGCTAACCGGATGGCGACTTTGTTAAAAGATAAGGTGGTTATTTTACAACTGACTTCGCCAACCGAAGCGACCGATATAATCGTAACTCCAATGACAACTGCTCTTCTGGGACCGAATGCAATTACTCCTGGCGCACAATATCTTGCTGATGCCGTTGAAACGTTATTGAATGCAGACCATCCCCGAAAACCTGATCATTTTTCCAAAGCATTATTATTGTTCATAGTTGCAGCAGCAGGTGTATTGGCGGCTGCCTTTTTGCGGCAGATTTATGTTTGGCTCGGTGCGGTTTTATTGTTATTAGGCCTGGCAGGGCTATGTTTTCTGAATCCATTAACCCAATTATGGCCGGTTACAGCTAGTATGCTCGCTTATTTTACCGGTGTCGGGCAGGTCGTTGGCATGTTTCTGATTATTGGTTACCGGGAAGGTGTGCTAATCAGCCACTATATGCCGAGTCAAATCCATAATCTATTGATTTCTTTAAAAAGTGATGAACCATTCCAAAATCGACGGTGCAATGCCTTGGTGTTGATGAGTGATCTGGCGGGGTATACCCGGGTGACAGGTATTTTGAAGGAGCCAGGGGCGATTCTGGAGCTGATGAATGATTATCTAAGCGAGACATCTTTTGTACTACAGGATAAATATAATGGATGGCTGGAAAGCTATGTCGGCGATATGGTTTGTTATTACTGGCCATATAAAGACCAGGAACAGGAAGAGTCCTATAAAAATGCGCTGCGTGGTGCGATGGAGTTGTATATTTTACAAAAAAGGTTTTTTTTGTCCTTGAATCAACGATATTGGCACAAGATAGATCCACTGGTTCTGGAGCAAGTAAGATCCACAATCAATGCGGGGATTGGCTTGGCGGCAGGAATTGTTGTCATGGGGGATCTGGGACCGAATCAAGGAGTCAGAAAATTCGGAATCTTGGGAGATCCTTTGATTCTTGCAGCAAGACTGGAAAGTTTAACCCGATTCTACAATACTGAAATTATTGTTTCAGGCGACTTTGTTCAATCAGCACAGGAACTTGGTTTTGTTGCTCGGTATTTGGGGCGGGTAGTCGTGAAAGGTCGAAATAAAGCCGAAGATTTGTTCGCTTTGGGTTATGCAGATGATCCTAGATTTGCCAAATCAGCAATTCTGGAGTGGGAAAGATGGATTCGGTTGGTAGAGAAGAAACTTACTGCAAATCAGAGCTGTCCGGAAATATACAATCTGGACAGGGAAACAATCAAAAAGTGGTTGGCAAAAGGGCTTTTGGGGGATGATGGTGTTTGGTATCTGGATGAGAAATAAAATACCTTGTTTTTTATAAGTTATTAATAATTAATAAAGTATTAAATACTGATGTATGTTGCTTTTTAACTATATATAAAATACGATTAAACAAAATGACGGATTGTGTTCAGCTATGATGAGTGAGAAAATGCACTATTGCTGGGGAAAAACTTTATAAGTATTTGAATTGTGATTTTTTTTGTTAGTTGTGATGGAATTATTTTCGGTAAAAATAAAGATGTAATGATCAGTCATTCTTAAGCGTTAAATGTATATTTAAAAAGCCTGAGGGTAAGGTCTTCAGAAGTAAATGAACCTGAGGGTAATCACTATGAAAATAAGTCGTAAACTATTAATAAGTCTTTGGGTTTTACTTTTGGGTTGTAGTTCAAACCCAAAAGTTGCTTTTGATCAGGATACCGCCAGTCAGGATAATGGCGATAAGTTAATGGTTGTTGACTGTTTGCTGCCTGCGCAAATCAGAAAACTTGGTCAGTTGGGAGTTTTTGCAACAGCCAGGAGACCCATAAAAACAACAGCATCAGAATGCGAAATCCGGGGCGGTGAATATGTTGCCTATGATCGGGCAAATTATGCAACCGCATTAAAAATCTGGCTACCTAAGGCTCAGGCGGGGGAGGCGGAAGCACAAGCTTATGTTGGCGAAATCTATGAAAAAGGATTGGGTTTAACGCCAAATTATCAATTGGCTGCACAATGGTATCAAAAAGCAGCGAAACAGGGTAATACTCGTGCTCAAATTAATCTGGGTTATTTATATGAAAGAGGCTTGGGCGTAGAAAAAGATATTGCCAAAGCCATGCAGTGGTATCAAAAATCTTCAGGCCTGGAAAAAGTCGATCTCCCTTATGCAGCGACTATAGAAACATCTGCTGATAGTGAAATGAGTAAGGAAATTCAGTTTCTTAAAGCCGAGCTGAAGAACAGTCGCAATGAAGCGAAAAGATTATCTAGTCAACTGGATCAAATCCAAGCCAAATTAAAACAACGTCAGAAAAACATTGTGGTATCCAGTGAAACCCTGGCAGAATCAAAACAATTATTAAAAAAAGCCACAGAAGAGGCGAATCAGCCGGAAATTTTCCGTTTAAAACAATTAATTCAAAATAAAGAACGGGAAATAGCTCTACAAAAACAAAGCATTGCCGAATTAAAAAAGCAATATCAAGATAAATTTGCTTCTCTGAAAATAAAGTTGAATGAAACCGAAAAACGCGCCAAACAATTTGCCGAAGACTTGAAAAAGCATAAAACAGCCGCCAGTGAAGCTCAGTTAAAATTGTTGGAGGTCCAGGCAAAGCTGGCAAGAACTGAAAAGCGTTTGTTGGGAATGAAGCAATCTGCTCGGAATGAAACCAAGCAGTTTATTGAACAGCAAAAGGGTAGCGAAAAGCCGTCAGATTATGATGGACCGGATGAACATCGGGATTTACAAAATGCTTTAGTCACTCTTGAAAAAATCAAGCAGGAAAAAGCTCAGCAGCAAGAACTTATTGACCGATTGACAGAAGAAAAAAATCTTTACAAACAAAGTATTGATAACCTGAAAAATCAAATTGGTCAAAGCATGGTTTCTTCAGAAGATCTGAAAAGATTGCAAGCAGAGTTGCAAAAACAAAAACTGGCGGCAAATCAATCTCAGCTCAAACTGAAACAGCAACAGGAAGAGTTGCAAAGTACAGAATCAAAACTGGTAAGTCTGGAAAAAAATTATCAGGAATTATTGGAAATTCAGGCGATGGAAAAACAGGCGGCAGAAAAAAAAGCGGCCATTTTATTAAGCCAGAAAACCAAACAACATCAAGAAGCCATGGCCCGCGTTCAAAAAAGCCAGGAAAAGTTGACCCAGCAACAAAAAATCATCAGCCAGCTCGAACGTGAACGACAACAATATGAAGAAAAAATTAAGCAGTTACAGCAGGAAGTCAAATCTCAAAAACTTGCTGAAAAACCAAAAATAGAAATTATTGACCCCCCTTTTGTACTGGTTAGAGGAACGCCAACGGTTACACTTCGTTCTGTGGTAAAAAAACGCGACATTATTGGCAAGGTCACTGCGTCAAATGATTTGCTGTCTTTTATGATCAATGACAGAAAATCAGATATTGATGAACAGGGTTTATTTCAGACCACGGTAAATTTGGTTGATACTGAAACGCCAGTTCATGTAGTTGCGATTGATCGAAACGGCGCCAGAGCCAGTCTGGATTTTATATTGTCCTTGGGCAAAGCAATAGAAATCAACCAAAGGGCATCTGAAAAAATACCCCGGGTTAAAATGGCGCAGCCCTGGAGGACACTCAATTTTGGCCAATACTATGCGCTTATTATTGGTAATAATAATTATAAAAAAATTCCTGCCTTGGATACCCCAGTGAACGATGCAACGGCTGTGTCGAACGTATTGAAAGAAAAATACGGTTTCAAGACCAAGCTATTAATCAATGCAACTCGCTATCAAATTTTGTCTGAATTGAATAAATTACGTGCGAAATTGGCCGAAAATGATAATTTGCTGGTGTATTATGCAGGACATGGCGAACTGGACAAGGTCAATATGCGTGGCCATTGGCTGCCTATTGATGCAGATGCAGATAATACCGCGAACTGGATCTCGACAGTGGCAATTACCGATATTTTGAACACTATGTCTGTTAAACATATTATGGTGGTTTCAGATTCCTGCTATTCTGGCGCCATGACGCGATCATCTCTGGCTCGTATTGAGGCGGGAGCAGATCCCGTGAAAAAATCAAAATGGCTGCAAGCAATGCTGAAAGCCCGATCCAGAACAGTTTTGACATCTGGCGGTTTAAAGCCGGTTATGGATGGTGGTGGTGGTCAGCATTCGGTTTTCGCCAATGCCTTTATCAGAGCATTAAGCCAAAATGATACATTGCTGGAAGGACAATCTTTATACCGCAAGGTTTCTGCCGGAATTGTTGCAATAGCTGCCGAATATGGAATAGAACAAGTGCCTGAATATGCACCGATACGTCACGCGGGGCATGAATCGGGCGAGTTTTTCTTTGTACCACGTAATATCTAAAAATAATTTTTGAGGGGATGGGAAGGTGATAAAAAATAATTGTATTAAAATAAGTGCAGTAACGTTAGCTGTATTTTCCACGCAAATTGCCGCTGGCGGAGTGAGTGGTTTTAGTGGCTTGCAAAACAATAGTGAAACTTTTGTGCGTGCGACCTGCGGTGGTTTTAATGGTGGACAAAATGTGCAAAATCCTCTCCAGGATGATTTGTTTGTTGCGTGTCGTTCCATGGTGCAGTCAACAAATGAACTCAATGGTGCAACTGGACAAGCATTTAGCCGACGATTAGGCGCTGATGACTTAGGTGGCGGTTATCAAAATGTGGTTAGTGAAGAAACTTTTGCTCCTTTGACGATTGCCTCTGAAGCGTCAATTAACCAGTACAGCAGTATTGCATCTCATATCAGTAAAATTCGTAAAGGTTCGTTTTCTGTTGCCTCTTTTTCATCACCCTACGGCAAGTCATTTGATCTGGCTGATGCCAAATCAGGTCAATTACGTGGTGGCGCGGCAGGTGATGGCGACTTGTTATCATCGAGCCGGTTTGGTTTTTTTATTAATACTATTGGTGGTTTTGGTGAAACTGATCGAACAGATAAAGAAAATGCCAGTGACTTCTCCAGCATAGGGGTTATTGCCGGTGTTGATTATCGGGTGCTGGATAACCTGATTGTCGGTATTGCGGGCGGATATTCGCACCTCGATCTTGATTTTGATCAAAACATAGATGTTGGCGGCGGTGGAGTTGAGGCGGATAATTATAATATTTCGGCATATTCAACTTTCTATGTTGATGATTTTTATATAGATGGTATTTTCACCTACGGATGGTCTGATTACGAAATTGAAAGAGGGATTCGCATTAAATCAAACAATCCAGCAGTGCCTGTTATTAACAGAACTGCTTTTGCTTCACCGGAAGGGGAACAATTTTATGGCAGTTTAGGCAGTGGTTATAATTTTCACACTGGCAGTTTAACCTACGGTCCTTATGTTCGCCTCACTTATCTGAATGCCAGTATTGATAGTTATAGTGAAAACGGCGCCCGAGGGTTGGATTTGCGCATTGCTGAGCAGGAGGTTGATTCTCTTGAATCAGTTGTTGGTGCGCAAATATCCTACGCTTTCAGTCAATCATTTGGCATTATTGTTCCACATTTTCGAATTGAATGGCATCATGAGTTTTTTGACAGTGTCAGGGAATTTAGCATTTCTTATGTTAATGATCCCAGGAATAATACTCTGACACTTGAATCTGAACGTCTGGATGGGGATTACTTCAATATCGGAGTAGGAGTTTCTGCTGATTTAAAAGGCGGCATTCAGGCATTTCTCGACTATGAAACAGTGCTTGAGTTAAAAAATGTCGAAAGCCATATTTTCACTGCAGGGTTGCGGGTTGAGTTTTAGATAAAGCAAGTTTTTGGGTGAAAAACAGTAGAGACAGATAAGATTTTGTCTCTACTGTTGTTTTGAAAACCAGGTAGTTTACCTTATTTTTTCCCCTGTTATTGCGTTTCGGATAGTAGTAGGCTGATTTAATCTGCCTATACTTCCAGGAACGAAAAATAACTTTTTACGGATAAAGTATTTTCTAACCTGGCGGGACGTTTTAGGAGGTCGAAATCCGGTAGGGTTAGCGCTGGTGGATACAATAGGCCCACCAAAATACTTACAAATTTGCGCAGCAACAGGATGGTTTGTCACTCTGACAGCTAATGTGTTGCGATTGCCAGTCAGGTTTTTGGGAACCCAGGGTTGCGTTGGAATAATCCATGTGTGAGGGCCAGGCCAGGTTTTGATGATGCGGCTCTTAATGGTTTCGTCAATGTCAATATAATCTTCAATTTGTTGAAAACTTGCCGCGATCAGGATCATACCTTTTTCTAGGGGGCGTTGTTTGAGAGTAAGAATTTTCTGGATGGCTTGTTCATTTAAAGGGTCGCAACCAAGGCCGTAAACTGCTTCGGTCGGGTAGGCAATCACTTCACCGTGTCGTAGCATTCTTGCAGCCTGACGAAATTTTGTAGGCGGTATGTATTCGTTCATCCGTTATACCAATCTCACAAGTGTATTTTTAAACCCTCCTTTTCTCAGCCTTTTCCGTCAGGGATTGGTGAAAAACTTAGCGGAATTGTAGTGTTAAGCTTTTGGTCCTTCCGCGTCTGCCGGATCTCCCTCATAAGGCGTCGCATATTTACAATCTTTCTGGGGGCAAACTTTCTCAGTGCCGCGCCGTTTGGTGGTTTTTACTGTCAGGATAGGCCAGTTACATTCCGGGCAAGACTGTTTGATCGGCGCATTCCAAAGAGCATAATCGCATTTTGGGTATCCTGAGCAGGAATAGAAAACTTTGCCATGTCTGGATTTGCGTTTAAGAATAGTTCCTTTGTTGCATTTCGGGCAGGTCACGCCAGTATCTATAGGTTTTTCTATTGGTTCAATATGTTTACATTGAGGATAGTTGCTGCATCCTATAAATTTTCCATAACGACCGGTTTTAATAACTAACGCAGAATCACATTTCGGACAGGTTCTGCCTTCGACAATTTCGGGTTCGGCTGAACTTTGGCTGCCATCATCGTTCAAGTTGCGTGTATAGGAACATTCAGGGTAATTGGTACAGCCAATAAAGCGGCCATTTCGTCCCAGTCGAATTGAAAGCGGCTTGCCGCATTCAGGGCATTTTTCGTCAATGGCTTCCTGGGTAACGTCTTTGCGCTGGACGGTTTCTTCTTTCTCATGAATCAATTGGGTAAAAGGGCGCCAAAAATCATCCATCAAAGGAATCCAGTCCTTTTCACCGCGCGATACTGCATCCAGCTGGTCTTCAAGATTGGCGGTGAAATCATAATCGACATATTTGGTAAAATGTTCTGTCAAAAATTTATTCACTATCCGGCCGACATCTGTTGGATGGAAGCGTTTGCTTTCCAAGGTGACGTACTCACGGTTTTGTAGTGTCGAAATAATTGATGAATAAGTTGATGGCCTGCCAATACCATATTCTTCCAAAGCTTTAACCAGGCTGGCTTCGCCATATCGTGGCGGTGGTTCGGTAAAATGCTGGCCAGCAATAATATCATTTAATGGTACTGGACGACCTTCCTGTAATGGTGGCAAAAAGCTTTCTTTGTCATCGCTTTCTTTGGTGTCGTCTTTTCCTTCCAGATAAACGGCCATAAACCCTGGTTTGGCAATAGTTGAGCCGGTTGCTCTGAATAGATTATCTTTACTGCCACAACTTAGATCAATGGAAACCGTATCAATGGTGGCATGGATCATTTGCGATGCCATGGTTCTTTTCCAGATTAAATCATACAGCTTGAGCTGGTCACTGCTTAAATATTGTTTAACCTGGCTGGGGAGTCGTTGCACCGAAGTGGGTCTGATTGCCTCATGCGCTTCCTGAGCATTTTTAGACTTGGTTTTGTATTGTCTAGGCTTTTGAGGTACATTTTCCTGGCCGTATTTTGAGGCGATTAATTCCCTGATTTCGGTGATGGCTTCTGCGGCAAGATTAACCGAGTCAGTACGCATATAGGTGACCAAGCCAGCGCTTTCGCCGCCCATGTCGATACCTTCATAAAGCTGTTGCGCGACCATCATGGTTTTTTTGGTGGTAAAGCCCAGTTTTCTGGAAGCTTCTTGCTGTAATGTCGAGGTGATAAAAGGGGCTGCCGGGTTACGTTTTCTTTGCTTTTTCTCCAGCTTGACAACAACCAGTTTGCCATCAGCTTTTTCCAAAAGTGTTGTTTTGGCTTTTAACGCGGTTTCTTCATCAGTGATACTGAATTGTTCCTGTTTTTTGCCTTCCAAATGAGTGAGCCGGGCTTTGAATTTTTGGCCATCAGCTTCCAGGTCAGCGGTAATGGTCCAGTATTCCCTGGTTTTGAACGCTTCAATTTCCAGTTCGCGTTCTACAATCAGCCGTAATGCCGGGCTTTGTACACGTCCGGCAGAAAGTCCACGGCGAATTTTTTTCCATAATAGCGGTGATAAATTAAAGCCAACCAAATAGTCGAGTGCTCGTCGCGCCTGTTGGGCATTAATTAGGTTGATTGACAGCTCTTCGGGGTTTTGAATGGCTTCAGTGATCGCCTTTTTGGTAATTTCATGAAACACCACCCGATGAACAGGTTTGTCTTTAAGAATCTTTTTTTCTTTGAGCAATTCCAGTAAATGCCATGAAATTGCTTCTCCTTCACGATCCGGGTCAGTGGCAAGATACAGTTCATCAGCATTCTTTAAGGCTTTGGCGATAGCCTGAACATGGCGCTGATTTCGGTCTATGACCTGATATTTCATCGCATAGTTATGGTCCGGATCAACCGCGCCTTCTTTGGGGATTAAATCACGGACATGGCCGTATGAAGCAAGGACATGAAAGTCTTTGCCCAGATATTTTTCGATGGTTTTGGCTTTTGCAGGCGATTCTACAATAACAAGATTGTTGCTCATTGAGGAAAACTGGGGGCTAGATTAATGTAAAGACAGGGGAATATTATCGTAAACCAAATCTTCCATGCGGAAGAAGGCGGCCTCGTTTTCTTCACTGCTGAGCAGTACCATCAGAATGATCCACTTTAATTTATCCAGCGAGATTTCCTCATTATTCAGAGCCATAATTCGGTCAATCACAATTTCTCGGGTATTTGTAGTTAAAATCCCGGTTTGCTCTAAAAACATCAGGAAGTTACGGCATTCAAGATCCAGATACTCTATTTCCTCGGCGCTGAAAATTCGAAAGGTGGTTGGCGTAGTCGGGATGATTTGACGCTGCAGACTCAGAGATTCCAGCCAATCGAAAGCTTTATTAACTTCCAATTGTTCAAAACCTGCTTCGATTAATTCAGTCCTGATGGCATCGCTATCAGGAACGCTGTCGTTATCAGTGTCCAGATAGTTTTCAAACAGATACATCAAGACTTCAAAAATATTTTCTTTCATAAATGAACTTTTTTTATCAATTACTTAATTCTAGTATAACCCCGACCAGCAACAGATGCGATATATCCTTGCAATTCCAAAACCAGTAACACTGATGCAATATTTTCTACTGATTCGCCACTGGCAGTGACCAGGTCATCAATTGAAGTAGGACTATACTGGACTAGATTCAATAGCTTTTGTTGGTTCAGGTCAAGTGTTGATTGTTCGAATTGTGGTTCATTTTCACTAGGTGATTGAAAGTATTGGCCTAATTCTTCCAAAATATCTTGAGATTTTTCTACTAACTTGGCGCCTTCACGAATTAATGCATGGCAACCTCTGGCTAATGGATTATGAATAGAGCCCGGAATGGCAAATACCTCTCGGTTTTGTTCAAGAGCCAGTCGTGCTGAGATAAGTGAGCCACTTTGTTTGGCTGCTTCAACAACCAATAAACCCATGCATAAGCCGCTGATTATTCGATTTCGGCGAGGGAAATTATTAGCTTTTGCAACGGTACCTGGAGGCAGTTCAGAAATAATTGCCCCTTTTTCCAGGATTTGAGTGGCCAGTTTTTTGTGTCGTGCGGGATAGATCCGATCCAATCCGGTCCCGGCAACAGCAATGGTGTGGCCATTTGCATTCAAAGCGCCCTGATGACTGGCGGCATCAATACCGAGAGCTAACCCGCTGGTGATGGTGAAACCGTTATTAGCCAGGGATTTGGCAAAATCCATTGCGGTTTGGCTGCCCAGTGACGAGGGATTGCGACTGCCGACAATAGCTATTTGGGGATGAGATAAAATTTCAATGCAGCCCCTGACAAAAATAATGGGTGGTGGATCAGGAATTTCTTTTAATTGCTCAGGGTAATCAGGGTCAGAAAACAGCAGGGCATGGTTGTCAGGCTGTTCGAGCCAGCGCAAATCCTGATCAACGATATTCCAGTCAGGATTTTGAATGGCTGCAATACTGTTATCGCGAAGACCTAAAGCTGATAAAGCCGAATGTTTTTCGGAATAAATCTGCTTAGGCGTGCAGTGATCAAGGATATTAAGGAAAGTTTTACAACCCACTCCCGGCACACGAAGTAATGCCAACCAGTATTTATAGGTGTCAGGAGTGGCCGAGGTCGGGAGCTGATGATTTTGGGGGCTAGCTCCCATATGCCCGGATTATCAAGGGATTAGGGTGTAACCACATAATCTGAAACATGGATGGCATTTTTTGCCGACATAACCAGAGCATAACTGATGTGATCAAAAACTCTAAAGACCATCAGTATACCAGCTTCTTCATCAGGCAAAGTCACTTCATCGTTTTTCAATCTGGCAAAGGGATCAATAATTGTCTCTCCGCGTTGTAAAATTTGTAGCACATGACCAGATTTCAGTCCATTAGCCGCTCCTTTGTTGATTGCAACAATATGATGTTGGCCAATTTGAGCGACACCATCCAGGACGCTGATAATTTGCCCCCTGATTTGTCTCTCAGGCGCTTGGGGGAAAAAATTTAGCGTGAGATGGCCGTTTTCAGTAGCCATTAGCTTGTCACCTTTCCGGATGACGTTTTTAGATTGTGTTATTTCCAAAGTGGCGGGGTCGCCGGAATTTTGTAATACCGCATCGGCTATATAAATGGCTTCAAAACCCAAGATTTCTTTGGAATCAGGCATTTCAAATTTTTTTCCTTTTCGATATACCGTGAAATTCAAGGTTGCTGGATGTTCAATGCTGCGAACGTAAATACGGTCACCCGCACCTGCCAAAAGATGTTCTTTTGCAAAATCGACAACATAAGGAGCAGAATCAAGCTGTTTTTTGTCGACAATCTTGGGTGATGACAAAAAAGGCGCTATGGCTTCTATAGGGATGATTTTAATCGCCTCCTGAATACTGACTTCCCTGATTTTAGGGGCTAGTTCTGCTTTACCATTGTTTTGGTTGCCTGCAAAGCTCAATTGAGGTTTGCCGTCCACAAAACTCAGGACTATGATATCGCCAGGAAAGATCAAATCAGGGTTTTTGATTTGCGAATTGGATTGCCAGATTTCATTCCATTGCCAAGGGTTTTTAAGGAATTTACCGGCAATATTCCACAAGGTATCACCTCGTTTTACGGTATACTCAACCGGATGGGCAGGGTTTAATTTAATTTCTGCCGCGGTAAGAATATTACCGAAAAATAGAATTAATAATCCGAAAAATAGTCGAAAAGTCATAATTTATGATCCTGGTTTTTTATCAGTCTGAATTCAAAGTCTAGATGAAATCGGATAGAATTCCAGTTATTAGAAAGTATATATGGAGTGGTTAAGTGAGCTTGTTAAATATTCTTGAATTTCCTGATGATAGATTGCGGAAAAAAGCCGTACCTGTAGAGGAAGTCAATGATGAAATCAGGAAATTGGTCGATGATATGATGGAAACCATGTATGAAGCCAGAGGTGTTGGTTTGGCTGCTACTCAAGTCAATGTGCATAAACGAGTGATTGTTATTGATACCAGTGAAGAAAAGGACGCGCCGCTGTGTTTAATCAATCCTGAAATTATTGTCAAAGATGGCGTCGAAGAATCTGAAGAAGGCTGTCTCTCTGTTCCAGGTTTTTTTGAAAAGGTAAAGCGTGCCGAAAAAATTACGGTTCGGGCTTTAAATCGCGAAGGTGAAATTTTTGAATTGGAGAGTGATGATTTGCTGGCAGTTTGTATTCAGCATGAAATGGATCATCTGGAAGGAAAATTATTCGTCGATTATTTATCCTCTTTAAAAAGACATCGGATTAAAAAGAAATTGGAGAAAAAGCATAAACTAGAGCGCGAAAATCAGGGCCAGCAAAAACAGGCTGCAAAAAAAAGATGAAAATTATTTTTGCGGGTACGCCGGATTTTGCTGTCCCTGCATTGCAGATGTTGATTGATTCTGAACATGATGTTTGCGCCGTTTATACCCAGCCTGATCGTCCTTCGGGTAGAGGAAAGAAATTAAAACCTGGACCGGTTAAACAATTAGCAGTAGATGCCGGTTTAGCAGTTTTTCAGCCAGAGACCTTCAAAGACCCTCAGCAAATACAGCAATTACGTTCATTCGATGCTGATTTGTTGGTGGTGGTTGCGTATGGCATGATTTTGCCCCAGGAGGTATTGGATATTGCCAAACTGGGTAGTATTAATATTCATGGCTCATTATTACCCCGCTGGCGCGGTGCTGCGCCGATTCAAAGAGCGATAATGGCAGGTGACAAGGAAACCGGGATAACCATTATGAAAATGGTACGGAAACTGGATGCCGGAGACATGTTGCATAAGGAAAAATGTGAAATTGGCGATCAGGAAACGGCGAGTCAGTTACATGACAAAATGGCAAAGCTCGGTGCGATTGGTCTGGCTAAAACTTTGCCCTTGATTGAGTCGGGAACAGTAATTGCTGAGCCGCAAGACGAATCTTTGGTCACTTATGCAGAAAAACTGCATAAAAGCGAAGCCCAAGTTGACTGGACGCGATCAGCGGCAGAACTTGCCCGAAAAGTGCGTGGATTAAATGCCTGGCCGGTTGCGCAAACTGTATTAAACGGACAAGTGTTAAGGATTTGGCAGGCGCAGGCATTGGATGTTGATGTGCAACAGACTCCAGGTGAGGTGTTAGCCAATAAGGAAAAGGTTTTTGATGTTGCTACTGGCAAAGGAGTTCTGCGCTTACAGGAAATTCAATTACCGGGTGGCAAGCGAATAAGCGCTCGAAGCTTTCTAAATGCGCATGATGTTACTGGGTGTCAATTAGGTTAGGAAGGATTGGCAGTAAAAACAACAATAACAAGGTAAACTTATGATGATCCAAAACTTGAAAAAACCGGCGCTGATTATTGCCGGGGTGTTAGCTTTTTACGCTATTCTTGGTTTTTTTATTATTCCTGCTGTTATTAAAGCAAAACTGCCGGAAATAATTCAGGAACAGACCGGTCGTTCATCAACAATTCAACAAGTTAAGTTTAACCCTTTTTCCCTGGAGTTCAGCCTCCATAATTTCGCCATGAAGGAAAAAGACCAACAACAGGATTTTGTTACTTTCAAAGAATTCTATGTTAATACTGAACTGTTGTCTTCAATATTTCAACTGGCTTTGGTTTTTGACGAAGTCAGGTTGACAGACTCATTTGTAAAAGTTGCAAGAAATACCGATAAGACTTTTAATTTTAGTGATTTATTAGCGGACAAAGAAGAGGCCGAGCCTGAAGAAAAGTCCGAAGGGGAAATGTTTCCTCTGAAAATAAACATTATCAAATGGGTTAATGGCCAGTTTCTTTGGCAGGATAATCATTTTAATGAGCCGGTTACAGAACCGATAAAACCTATTAACTTGGTTTTGGAAAATTTTTCGACCATTATTGATGATAAATCCCAATTAGAATTAACAATGGATTTGGGTTCTGGAGGTCATCTGGAATGGCAAGGAAAACTCAGTATTTCTCCGCTGGCTTCTGATGGTCATATTCGTGTTTCCGAGATTAGGTCTCATAACTTATGGAAATTGTTATTACAGGATAAAGTCGGGTTTGTTATTAAGGAAGGTGAAAAAACTGTTGAGGCGAACTATCAGTTTAGTCTCATCGATGAAAATCTAAGCTTCATAATCAATGATGCCAGTTTTGATCTTACCCAACTCAAAATCGCAGAAAAAGGTAAGGAAAAAATTCTAATTGATGTTCCTGAATTTTCAATAAAAGGGATAGATTTTGATTTGGCAAAACAAAAAGTGCAAATTGATTCGGTATTCACCCGGGATGCCAAATTACTGGCTTGGTTAAATTCTGATGGAAGCATTAACTATCAATCGTTGTTCAAAATGGTTGAGACAGAAAATAGTCCGGCTGCTAAACCCCAAACAGCAGACGTTGAAACAACAGACAAAAAATGGCAGGTGCAGGTTAAAACCATTAGTCTGAAAAATTACGATTTTCAATTTGATGACCGGACTACCAAAAAACCAGTCCGCATTGGCTTAAACCCGATTGATTTTAAGTTGACTGACTTCACTATCGAACCAGGTTCCAAACTGCCTTTTCAGCTTAGTGTGGCAGTTAATAATGGCGGAAAATTAAACATTGATGGTTCAACGGTACTGGAACCCTTTTCAGCAACACTTAACCTGAACGTCAATGATATTGCTTTGAGACCATTTCAACCTTATGTAGAACCATTTGCGCGGCTAAATTTCATTGGCGGCAAATTTAATACGGATGGGCAACTGATCTTGTCTTTACCCAAGCAGGGAGACTTGCAATTAAAATATGCTGGTAATTCCAGTATTAAAGGATTACATACGCGGGATAAGAAATTACGGAAGGATTTTGTGAAATGGCGGTCGTTGAAGCTTTCCAAGATTGATTTTAATTTAAATCCTATGCGTTTTACCGTTGCAAACGTGCTGCTTGACAGGCCATACGCGAGGGTGACAATTAAAAAAGATCATTCAACAAATCTGGATGATATTTTTATAACGCCTGAACCAAAGAAAAAAACTAAAAAGCAGAAGCCTGTCAAAACTGAAAAAACGTCAGCACCATTTTACAAAATCAACAAATTTTCCATCAGAAAAGGCTCGTCTGATTTTTCTGATTATTCGATTATTTTACCTTTCATCGCAAAATTAAATGACCTGAATGGCGGGGTCAAAGGCATCGCCTCTACAAGAAATTCGACGACCCATGTCGCGTTAAAAGGAAAAGTGTATGATTTGGCGCCAGTCGAAATTAAAGGGAAATTTACTCCGGATTTTCGAAACCTGGATATTGTTATGCACTTTGGTGGAATGCCTTTGCCTTATGTTTCGCCTTATTCAGCCGAGTTTGCCGGTTATAAGATCGAAAAAGGTAAATTATCACTGGATCTGGAATATAAGGTTGTCAATAGGAAACTGACTGCAGAAAACAAACTCGTTATTGACCAGCTAACTTTAGGAGAGCCGGTTGAAAGCCCCAATGCGGTTTCTTTGCCGTTAGGGCTTGCGATTGCTCTGCTGAAAGATGCCAATGGTGTGATTAATATTGATCTGCCACTTTCAGGCAGTCTTGATGACCCTGAATTTAGTATTTGGGGTCTGCTTGGCGATGCATTGCTAAATTTGTTGACCAAAATCGTATCTTCCCCTTTTCAAGCTCTAGCTTCACTGGCAGGTAGCGATATGGATTTTAGTACAATTGAGTTTGTTCCCGGCTCAGCAGTACTGAATGAGCAGCAAAAGCAGAAATTGAATAAACTGGCAAAGGCATTATCAGAACGGCCAAATTTAAAACTGGAAGTTAAAGGTGTGGCTTATGTACAAGAAGATTGGCCAGCTATGCAGGAAGACGCGCTTTTAGATCAGCTTAAAAAAATCAAACAACAGGAGTTATTAAAAGAGGGCAAAAAGGTTAATCTGGAAGATATCAAACTTTCAGAAGATGAATACAATGATTTATTAGCCGATTTGTTTATTGCAAAATTCCCTGAATTGGGAAAACGTAACTTGTTCGGTACCCCCAAACTCATTGGTCGAGAAGATGAAGACCTCTACGAGGTGGCGAAAAAGAAGATGGCTTCTATTATTGCTCCCAACCGGCATAAATTGAAAGAATTAGCCCTTACCAGATCCCGAAACATTGTCCGTCATGTTGTTCAGGAAGGCGGTATTGATATAACTCGCGTTTTTGTGTTGGATTCTATTGTTGAAGAGGCAGCTAAAGATGATGCCATAGTTAGCCAGTTATCGCTTGGAGCTTCTTGATTCAACTCCGTTTTATAGTCATCAATTATTGCGAATAATGTCATTCGCAATAATTGCAGGAGTCCACGGGGGTGAATTTTCTTTAACCCGGTAGCCTCCTGGTTTTAATGACTTAGTTTTTTATATTTGATTCTATGCGGGTTGTCAGCGTCAGTACCTAGGCGCTTATGGCGATCGGCTTCGTAGTCCGCATAGTTGCCTTCAAACCAGGTGACTTTACTGTCGCCTTCAAAAGCCAGAATATGCGTGGCAATTCGATCTAGAAACCAGCGGTCATGCGAAATGACTACTGCGCAGCCTGGGAATGAGAGTAGGGCCTCTTCTAAGGCTCGTAGTGTTTCAACATCCAAATCATTGGTTGGTTCATCAAGTAATAGCACATTACCGCCACTTTTGAGTAATTTGGCAAGATGCACGCGATTTCTTTCACCGCCAGATAAATTGCCGATATGTTTTTGTTGATCCGAGCCTTTGAAGTTGAAACGGCTGACATAAGAACGTGAGGGCGTTTGATAATTTCCTACAATAATATTATCGAGTCCATCCGATATTTCTTCCCAAACCGTTTTTTTTGGGTCCAGGTCGTCACGCATTTGGTCTACATAGGCCAGTTTTACAGTTTCACCTAAACGCAAATTGCCAGAGTCAGGCTTATCAACACCTGCTATCATTCGGAATAAGGTGGTTTTGCCCGCACCATTGGGACCAATAATTCCAACGATGCCACCCGGAGGGAGCCGGAAACTCAATCCGTCAATCAGCAGGCGATCGTCAAATCCCTTGCTGAGATTTTCAGCTTCAACCACTACATCACCCAGTCTTGGGCCTGGCGGAATATAAATTTCCTGGGTTTCGTTACGTTTTTGCGCTTCCTGCGACGATAATTCTTCAAAACGAGCCAATCTTGCCTTGCTTTTTGCATGGCGTCCCTTGGGATTTGAGCGAACCCATTCCAGTTCTGATTTCATGGCTTTTTGACGCGATGTGGCTTGCTTTTCTTCTTGTTCTAAACGCTGCTCTTTTTGTTCAAGCCAGGAAGAGTAATTGCCTTCCCAGGGAATCCCTTGGCCGCGATCGAGCTCAAGAATCCAGCCTGCAACATTATCGAGAAAGTAACGGTCATGAGTAACAGCAACAACTGTTCCTGAATAATCATGTAAAAATTTTTCCAACCATGCAACAGATTCAGCATCCAAGTGGTTGGTTGGCTCATCCAGTAACAGCATATCAGGCTTGGAAAGCAGCAAGCGGCATAATGCCACGCGGCGTTTTTCCCCTCCTGATAATTTGTTAATATCCGCATCCCAGTCTGGCAAGCGAAGTGCGTCAGCGGCTATTTCTAAAGTTCTTTCCAGTTCCCATGCTCCGGCAGCGTCAATTTTTTCTTGTAACTCAGCTTGTTCGGTTAGCAATTTATCAAAATCCGCATCAGGCTCTGCGAAGGCGTTGTTGACCTCATCAAAACGTTTCAAAATGGCTTTGATTTCGGCAACTCCGTCTTCAACATTACCTCTAACATCTTTGTCAGGGTCTAATTCTGGTTCCTGGGCTAAATAGCCAATATTAATACCTGGTTGCGGTCTGGCTTCACCTTCAATTTCAGTGTCAACACCTGCCATAATCCTCAGCAATGTGGATTTTCCTGAGCCATTTAAACCGAGAACGCCGATTTTTGCGCCGGGGAAGAATGATAAAGAAATATCTTTAAGAATAAAGTTTTTGGGCGGCACAATTTTGCCAACCCGGTTCATTGTGTAGATGTATTGAGCCATTATTTCCTGGTATTTAATTTGCAAAATAGCGGAAGGATTATAAACCTTTGACGTAACTGTTTTCCAGATGATTTATTTCATGCGCGTTCCTAATCAGATTTTGCTGGAAAGCCTTAAATTGAACTCGTCCGGTAAAGAATCATTCAATGCGAAGGACAGAATGATCAACACATTTCTGTTGTGTATCGATAAACTCTGATTGAATCAGACCAATAACTCTCGGGTAGTCCCGCCTTTAATTTAAGATGGGCCAGAAAATCTTCTGGATTGGGTAAAGATTCCCAAACTGAAGGGAGGAAGGTTCCTCGTCTGCCTCTGTCTTCTAAAATCAAACCATCAATGCCAGGGCGCAATTGAGCGATCAAATCTTGTTCTGAATTAAAGGTCATGGGTTCTGCTGGGCTAAGGATAGAGATATGGATAGCCAAATCATCCAGTTCGTTGCGTTGTAAGGGGGGGAAGCGAGGATCGTTGAAGGCTGCTGCAAATGCATTTTGAGTAACATCTTCAAGTAGTGGGCGTATAGCTTCTAGTGTGCCAATGCAGCCTCGCAATTGCTTGTGTTTTTCAAGAGTAACGAAGGTGGCACGTAACTCGGAAAATTTTTCAGGGAACAGGGAAAGGTCTGGAGAAATGGGTTTTTCAGTTTCCAACCCATATTCTATCGAGGCTTTGGCCCAGTCCAATAAAATTTTACGTTCTTCTTCGTTATATTCATTGTTCAATGATGTATGCGCCATAACCAACTACTCTACTTGTGTCTCCGGCAGTATCGCCAGAGTTTCTTAAATCTATTGTTTTAACCCGGAGCGATTTTTTCCTGGCAAGTTCTAGGAGGCCGCTAACGGGTAGTCTGCCACAGGCAGAATCGTAATCTAGTGCTTCATATTGTAAAGCCTCAATAAGCTTGCTGGTTTCAAGGTCCTTTTTTTTCGCTGTCAAATAGTCATGATAGTGGCTCAAATCCGAGCTAATGACAATCAAGGTTTCAGAACCACCCCATAGCATTTCCAAGATAGTACTGATCTGTTCAGGGCTCGTCTCGCCTGCTACGATGGGGACGATTGAAAAATTATCCAGCACAGTTTGTAAAAAGGGTAACTGAACTTCTAAGCAATGCTCGTCTTGATGCGCCTGTTCAATATATTCTACAAAAGGCAAGCGGGCTATCTTGTTGACGGCTTCGACATCTACAGGTGTTTTCCCTAACGGAGTGATGAATGCAGCTGCGGAACTGACTGCCAAGCCATAAAAAGCAACCCGATGGGAAGGACCAATCATAACAACGCGGCTGATAGTTTTGTGAGCTGGAATTAGCCGAGCGTAGGCGGTAGCAGCAATTTCTCCCGAATAGATAAGGCCTGCATGTGGAACAATAATGGCTTTAGGAACTGATGTGGAATCAGACTCAGTTTCAGCCGTTTCCAGCATTCGGTTAACTAGTTGTTGTAGTTGTAAAGGGTCTGCGGGGTAAAAAGTCCCTGCAACGGCAGGTTGTCTGTTCATAATCGAATTTCTTTGAATGAAAGTGACTATTCAGTGTCATTAATAATGACAATTAACAAAAACTTTGACAAGAAATAATGTTGAAATGTTCCATGATATTTTTCCGCTTTTTAAATTGTGAACCGGAGGCCAAAAATGCATCAATTACTTTCTGAAGATACTGTAGCTACAAAATATTGGCATCAATTGCCTGATGGCCGTATTCAGTGCGATCTGTGTCCCAGGTTTTGCAAATTGCATGAAGAACAGCGTGGTTTATGCTTTATTCGGCAAAATCTGAATAACCAGATTGTGATGACCAGTTATGGTCGATCAAGTGGTTTTGCCGTCGATCCAGTAGAAAAAAAACCTTTAAATCATTTCTATCCTGGTACGCCGGTGTTTTCTTTTGGGACTGCAGGATGTAATTTGGCTTGTAAATTTTGCCAAAATTGGGATATTAGCAAATCCAGAGAAATGGATGCCCTTATGAGTAAGGCTTACCCTGATGATATTGCTAAGGCAGCATTAGAAACGGGTTGCAAGAGTGTCGCGTATACTTATAACGACCCGGTAATTTTTCATGAATACGCCATTGATACGGCTTTGGCATGCCGGGAAGTAGGGCTAAAGTCGATTTCAGTTTCGGCTGGTTATGTGTGTCCTGAGCCCAGAGAGGAATTTTATAAAGTTATGGATGCAGCAAATATTGATTTAAAAGCTTTTACTGAACGTTTTTATCACAAAATTACCGGTAGTCATCTGCAGCCAGTTTTAGAAACCTTAAAGTATATCAAGCATGAAACCACAGTTTGGTTGGAAATAACGACTTTGATTATTCCGGGAGAAAATGATTCTGAAGCGGAATTACAAGAAATGACGCAATGGATAGTTGAAAATCTGGGTCCGGATGTGCCGTTACATTTTTCTGCCTTTCATCCGGATTGGAAAATGATGGATAAACCTCCAACTCCCATAGAGACATTGTTAACTGCTAGGAAGATCGCTATTGAAAATGGTGTGCGTTATGCGTATGTAGGAAATGTTCATAATAAGGAAGCGGATAGCACCTACTGTCATCATTGTGGAGAATTAATTATAGGTCGGGATTGGTATGAGTTATCGGAATGGAGGCTGGATAACAAGGGCTGTTGTATTGCTTGTGGAACGCCTTGTGCTGGCCATTTTGATGCCAAACCGGGTGATTGGGGCAGAAAGCGCGTGGCAGTTAAGTTTTAAACCTGAGTTCGTGACTTTACTACGGCACAGGAAGAAAGTTCTTGATTTATCATGGATTGAAAAAATGCCCGTTTAACCAAAGGGTGAAGCTAAGATTTTTTCAAATTCCATGTTAAACCAATATCTTGTCCTCTGTTATCCGCATTGAAATCATTGACTCAGGTTAAAATGTGAATTAAGAGCCAATTCTTTTTCATAGCATTCATAGGGTTGGGATTTTTTTATTTTCCCCTCAACCAACCTTCTCCCTCTGGAGAAGGCTTTTTAAGACTTTAAAGCTTTAAGTTCTTAATTCATATTAAAGTTTGTTTGTGAGGCGAAAGTGACTGATTGTTTGTTCAGTTTGCAGGTATAATGCCCAAAATTAGCTGAATTATTTAAAATGGCATTTGTGGCAATAGAGGAAAATTGAATGGCTAAGCTTCAAGAACAGGCATTGCGCAAGGGTACGCAAATTGCGGTATATGAAATTAAGGAAGTTTTAGGACGTAACACCTCGGAAATATTATATCGTGCATGGAATGAGCATTTGAATACTACAGTCCTTCTCAAGGAATTTTTTCCTTTTGACTTTGTAAGCCGTGATGACGAAGATCAATCAGTCAGAGGTAATTCAAAAAAGGATATGGCGGTATTTGATTTTGGTCTTAAAAATTTTCTGAACCACTATGAAAAACTACTCGCCGTTCAACACCCGGGTATCCAAAATGCCCATAATGTCCTTGAATTCAATCAGACTGCGTACCTTGCAATGGATGACGTGGAAGGTGAGTTGTTATCAGAACAATTAGAAAAGTCCAAGACTTTTACTGAAGAAGAATTGCGTATTGTTTTGACAGGAATATTAAGGGCTTTACAGAACTGTCACGAAAATGACGTAATCCATGGTGACATTCATCCTGAAAATATTGTTATCAAAAAAAATGGTTTGCCGGTATTGCTCAATTTGGCCTCTGCCCGTCAGGCATTTGCAAGACATGTAAAAATGCTTTCCTTTGAAATGCATAAGGGGGGATATGCCGCTCCTGAACTGCTCGAAAAGCAAGCTTATGAGAATGCTTCTGTTGATTTATATGGTTTGGGTGCAACCATTTATCGGTGTATTTTTAACAAAGACCCGCAGCCAGAAAACAGCAAAAAAAGGTCTTCAAATCAAAATAATGCAGATTCGAAAAATTCTATTGTTGAACAAGCAGTGGAAAATTTTAGTGAGGAATTTTTGCAGGTTATTGAATGGATGCTAAAGCCGGAGGTTAAATCGAGACCTCAATCTGTTGCTGAGGTGATGGACAGGTTAAACCAAAATGATAAAAATACCAAGGCACTGGCAATCGCTTACCCAGAAAAATCTGAAGTTCTTTCTCCAAAGCCTTCTAATTCCGAATCGGAAGAAGGTAATAATGGGGCGATAGCTGCACTATTAAGTGTTGCAATTATAGCGGTAGGCGTAGCCATATTCTGGACAATACAAAATAAAAATAGTTTAAAAGTTCCAGATAATCAGGAGGTTGCAGGTGTTGTGCCTGCCAAAGCGCCGATTCAGAAACAAGATGCTGCGGAGAAACCTGTTTTGCAAACTAAGGTTTCTGAAGTGTTGACTGAGGTAGCTTCAGATACAAGTGGCTCAGATACGAACCCAGATCCTGAGGCTGTTGAGGCTGTGTTAGATAAGTCGGGCAAAACTCATGCCGATGAAATTGCACAAAAAGAGGCTGAAAAGGGAAAGATAGAAACCGAAGCAATGCAAGTAGTTGAAACCAAACAAGAGCTAAAGCTAGAGCTGGAACCAGGGCCATCTAATTCTGCGGTTGTTGAAGAAAAGACGCCGTTGGAAGTTGAAAGCGGATCTCAAGCAATCGAGTTAGCAAATAACGATAAAGACTTGATTGACCAGTATATGAAGAAAGCAGGCCAGAAATTTGCGAAATATCAACTAACAACACCAGAAGATGACAATGCCTACAATTATTATTCAGCGGTGTTGAAAATTGATCCCGATCATGCCGGAGCCAAAAATGGTTTGAGAATGATGGTGGATTTGTATGTTCGGCTTATTGATAAAGCGGTCAGAGAAAAAAAATATGATTTAGCCCGATTGTATATGAACAGGGCGAAAAATATATTGCCTGATTCGCCAAAGTTACAGCAAAAAACGGATGAGTTATCGGGGTTGTCTGATGTTTTCCAGGTCACTGATTAATAGCTAAAGCGGTTTTTTGCGAATGACGTTATTTACAAAAACTGGCATATTCAAGCAGGGCATTTTCAAACACAAAAGGTATGTTATTCCGAAGGGGGAATAAGGATTGTGTTTTGAGGTGGTTTGCTATTGTCAGTTTCTGGGTAATCCAGAGTGTAATGAAGGCCGCGACTCTCTTTTCTTTGTTGTGCACAACGAACAATTAATTCGGCAACAATAATCAGGTTCCGCAATTCCAGTAAGTCGCTGGTGACACGGAAATTGCCATAATATTCTGCAATTTCTTTTTTCAATAATTCAATGCGATGCCTGGCACGTTCAAGGCGTTTATTGGTCCGAACAATGCCGACATAATCCCACATAAATCGTCTGATTTCGTCCCAGTTATGTGCAACTACGACTTCTTCATCAGAATCGCTAACTTTTGACTCATCCCACTCTGGAAGTTTAGGTGGATAAGGAGCGTCAGGTAATGCCTTTAAGATATCAATGCTTGCCCTTTCAGCAAATACCAGGCATTCCAGCAAAGAATTACTGGCCATTCGATTTGCGCCATGTAAGCCGGTACAAGCGACCTCGCCCACCGCGTAAAGTCCTTCAATATTGGTTCGGGCATAGCTGTCAGTCAGAACGCCTCCACAAGTATAATGAGCGGCAGGGACGACGGGAATAGGTTGTTTTGCTATATCAATACCGAATTCCAGGCATTTTTCGTAAATCGTTGGGAAATGTTGTTTAACAAAGACTTTGGGTTTGTGTGAGATATCCAGATACACGCAATCAATGCCGCGTTTTTTCATTTCATGGTCAATGGCCCTGGCAACAATATCTCTGGGCGCCAATTCTGCACGAGGATCAAAATTATGCATAAAAGCGGTTCCATCAGGCAAAATTAATTTTCCACCCTCCCCGCGGACTGCTTCACTAATCAAAAAAGATTGAGCGGAAGGATGAAAAAGGCAGGTGGGATGAAATTGCATAAATTCCATATTGGCAATTCGGCAGCCTGCCCGCCAGGAAAGGGCGATTCCATCGCCTGTGGATATATGCGGGTTGGTGGTGTAAAGATAAACCTTGTTGGCGCCGCCTGTGGCAATGACAACTTTGCGTGCGGCAATGGATTTGACTTTATTTGTGCTAATATCCAGCACATAAGCGCCCAGGACACGCTGTTCTGAAAGTCCTAGCTTTTTTGCAGTAATCAAATCAATGGCATTATGATTTTCCAGAAGGGTGATGTTGGGATGCTGCTTTGCTCTGTCAGTTAAAGACGTTGACACTGCTTTTCCTGTAGCATCTGCAGTATGGACAATGCGCCGATGGGAATGCCCCCCTTCTTTATTCAGATGTAATTCAATATTGCCATTTTTATCTTCTGTGCCAGTAAATGCCACGCCTTGCTGGGAAAGCCATTCAATGCTCTGTCTGCCATGTGTGACAGTCAATTTGACAATATCTGGGTCACATAAACCAGCTCCCGCGTTGAGAGTGTCCTCAGTATGCGATTCGATGGAATCCTGGGCATCCAATACCGCAGAAATCCCACCTTGGGCGTAATAAGTGCTGCCGGATGTCAAGGCAAATTTGGACAGTACAGCAACTTTTGCATGATCAGCAATTCTGATAGCAAGGCTTAACCCGGCGGCGCCACTGCCAATAATAAGGACATCGTAAGTTTCTTGGCTGGACATTTAAGGCAAATTATCGAGCATGATCTAGAATTAAATACAGTTTTATCAAAAATTTGGGTGCTGCTTGGTTTTATTCATTTTCAGGTATTCCTGGGTTTTAACCAATATTGATTATGAAAAAATTCAATGCTATTTACCCGTGTAATTCTAAAGTTGGCTTTAAAACGTTTTTTTAAGGATAATAAGTGTTTTTGTGCCTATTTTGCAAACCCAATAAATTTTTGTAGAACTTATGCAGTTTAAAGCGGTCCATTCAGACAGCAAAGAGGTTTTGTGAGCAGTCAACAGCCAAACAGAACCAGTGAGCTATTAGATCACGAACTGGTGCAGAAAGTGCAGCAGGGCGACAAGTCAGCGTTTGACCATTTGGTACGGAAATACCAAAGTAAGATCATTTCGCTGGTAAATCGCTATGTTAAAGATCCCAATGAAGCTCAGGATGTTGCGCAGGAAGCTTTTATCAAGGCTTATCGGGCGCTTGGTAATTTTCGGGGTGACAGTGCTTTTTACACATGGTTGTATCGAATTGCGATTAATACAGCCAAAAATTATTTGGTTTCCAGGGCCAGAAGATATTCTGAATCGGAAGTGGATGTAACCGAGGCGGAGCAAGTTTATAATGCCCCCCAGTTAAAAGGGCTGGATACCCCTGATCAAGATTTACAAAATGATGAGATTGTTGAAGCAATTTCGTCTGCAATGGAAAAATTGCCTGAGGAGATGCGAAACGCCATTATGCTTAGGGAATTTGAAGGAATGAGTTATGAGGAAATAGCTCAGGCAATGGAGTGTCCAGTTGGAACGGTACGGTCGCGGATTTTTAGAGCACGTGAAGCGATTGATAAGAAATTACAACCTTTACTTGATAAACGGTGATATTTGATGCCTGACAAGATGAATCAAAAAATATCCCAATTCATTGACGATGAATTGCCTTATGAGGAAGCTTTACAGTTATTAACGGAGGTAAAACAGCAGCCGGATTTAGATGCGAAAATGCGGCGTTATGAAATGGCGAGTACGATTTTGAGAAGTCATCAGCCAGTTTCTATTGATTCTGATTTTGTTGACAAAGTTAGCCAAGCACTTGAGCAGGAAGTGGTTTATTTTCTGCTAAACACCAAGAAACGATCAAAATATGTTTCTTCCGCTCTGGCTGTAGCTGCCGGAGTGGCTGGTGTAGCGATTCTGGTGGCGAATAATGTGCCAAAATTAGAAAATCCATTACAAGAACGTTATGTAGTTTCTGCAAATAACCCCAGTCAAATTGAATTTAAGGAAACACGCAGACCGGTAAAAATGGTGGTCAGAAAATCTGGAGCAATTGATCCGAGATTTTACAGTTATCTGCAAGCGCACCGCGGTAACTTATATACCATAGATTCCGGCGTTCAAAGTTATGCTAGTCTGGCGGGGTATGAACAATAATCATGCTTGGAAATACGCATGAAATAAAACCAGTCATTGATTCTCCTTCCTATCATTTTTCGTTATCAAAACTATTGCAGCTCTTGTTAACTTTCTTACAGAATTTTAAGCAAGCTGAACTTGTTATGGATAATGCCCTACGCCAGCCTTTTAGATGCAGCTTTTTGTGGCTATGCTTATTTGCCATTTCTACTGTATCAATTGCACAGGATCTTCAACAGCAATCACTGAATGCGCAGCAAATACTTCAGGAAATGTCGCAGGCGATGCGCACCCTGAATTATCGGGGTACTTTGGCCTTATTTAGGAATGGCCATTTGAATACCATGCGATTTTATCATGCCGCTAATGGGGGGGAAGAGCAGGAGCGTTTATTGGCACTCAATACCCCGTTGATGGAGGCAATCAGAACGCCTTCTCTGGTTAAATGCTATTACCCTGATTCAAAAAAAATTGTTGTTGATCATCGGCCTTCACGGCGTTCATTTTTAATGGATTTACCGGAGAACTTTGCTGAATCCCAGCATGCTTATGATTTTATTTTTGCAAAACCTGAGGTGGTTGCTCGTTTACCTGCTTTAGTTGTTAAAATAAAGCCGAAGGATGATTTTCGCTATGCAAGAAAAGTCTGGATCAGCAAAGACCATTATTTGCCATTAAGGTTTGAATTAACAGATGATTTTGGGGATATACTGGAACAGCTGGTTTTCACTGAATTACATGTTGTTAATTCATTGCCTTTAATCCAAATTCCTCTAGAAACCAAGCATGTCCAGCATATTCATCAGCTTGATTTTCTTGATTTCGATCAGGCCAGTTTTACTTTGGAAGGTATGCCTAAAGGGTTTAAGAAGGTTTCGTTTACCAAGCAGCATTTTCATGGCAGTAATAAGTTAATTGACCATTTATTATTAAGTGATGGATTTGCATCAGTTTCAATTTATCTTGAAGAAGGTGAAAATGGTAATAAAAGTGAACCGGCTGCCGAGCATCAAGCAATAGGTGCCGTGAATATTTATACTGACAGATTGAAAAATTATCAATTAACGGTGATGGGGGAGGTGCCTGTCAAAACGCTGGAATATATTGCCGCCAATGTTCGGCTTCGAAAACAAATTGATAGTTCAGCAAAGGCAGCTCTGGATAAGCCGTAGAAAATTTATAGTCTCAGTCGTGGCCGCGCGAAGTATAAACAAATTGCGATTATTTTTTGCAATAAACTGACTATGCGAGGCTCTAGTTTCTTTTTATCGTGCGGATATTCTGTGCACGTTATTCCTAACCAAATTTATAGCCAGATGAGTATGAATGGAGGTGTTATGCTCAAATTTTTTTCTGCCCTGATAATTTTAGGGGCAAGTGGTATTTATAATGCGTTTGCGCAATTGCCTGATTTTACCTTGTTGGTGAAAGATAAAGGTAGTGCAGTCGTTAATGTTAGCCGGGTTCAAAAAAACGAAGTCCCAGAACAAATGGCGGAAATGCCTCAAATGCCTGAAGGCGCGCCATTGGATGATTTTTTGAGACGTTTTTTTCGTGGGCATCCGGAATTTGGGGGGCCGGGCTTTGTTCCGCGAGAGTCAAAATCTCTGGGTTCAGGTTTTATTATTTCCAATGATGGTTATGTATTAACCAATCATCATGTCGTTAAAGATTCTGATGAAATCATCGTTAAACTTTCGGATCGTCGCGAGTTAGAGGCCAAACTGGTTGGTTCTGATCCGCGTACCGATGTGGCATTGTTAAAAATGGATGCCCATGATCTTCCGGTTGTCAGTATTGGGTCGGCTGATCAGCTTAAGGTGGGTGAATGGGTTTTGGCCATTGGTAGTCCATTTGGATTTGATCAGTCAGTGACTGCCGGGATAGTCAGCGCAAAGGGGCGCAGTTTGCCCGGTGACAATTATGTACCATTTATTCAAACCGATGTAGCAATTAACCCGGGTAATTCCGGTGGCCCGCTATTCAATATGAATGGGGCGGTTGTGGGTATGAATTCCCAGATTTACAGCAGGACCGGAGGGTACATGGGTTTGTCCTTTGCTATTCCGATCAATGTGGTGATGAATGTTGTTGATCAGCTTAAAAAAACCGGCAAGGTTCAGAGAGGGTGGCTGGGCGTGCAAATTCAGGATGTAACCAGAGAGTTGGCTGAATCATTTGGTATGGACAGGCCACATGGCGCATTGGTGGCTAGAGTGATGCCAAATAGTCCTGCTAAAGCAGCAGGGATTCAGGTTGGCGATATTATCGTGGCATTTGATGATAAGGAAATTGAAGTATCATCCGAGTTGCCTCCGATTGTTGGTATGACGCCTTTGAAAAAGAATGTTCGGATGAAGGTAATAAGGCAAGGAGATCTGGAAACTATCAAGGTTAAAGTGGGCTTGTTGCCCGAGCAGGAAGAACTTCGTCTGGTCCAGGAAACAAATCCGGGTGAAACAATCAACAAGCGTTTTGGAATCGTTATTTCTGATTTAACTAGCGAGCAGCGGGAGCAGTTACAGGTCGAGAAAAATGGCGTCTTAGTTCGGAAGGTGAGTAAGGGTCCGGCTCA
>Ga0256839_1001328_pt1 | contig 30267 bp, 22 predicted proteins | sample 354166metaG_FD_185968 | JGI IMG/M metagenome (GOLD analysis project Ga0256839, IMG submission 185968) | Hydrothermal vent microbial communities from Mid Atlantic Ridge, Atlantic Ocean - 354-166 | ecosystem: Environmental > Aquatic > Marine > Hydrothermal vents | place: Atlantic Ocean: Mid... | reverse complement strand
CAGGCTATCGTCCACCGTGAGCCGCGCGGTATAGGTGCCCGCAGCCATAAACCCGCTGTGTGTCTGCGAGGTGGTGTTGACACAATCGCTGATGGTGTACTCAATGCTTCCGTCGTCATCGACATCGAGACTGCAGGTCAGGGTCTCGCCGGGTTTGTCGCTGACGTTCCAGCTATAGGTGACCGGATCGATGACATCCACGGGATCGGGAGCGGCCGTAAAACTGTTTACTACAGGCGGGGTCGCAGGCACTGTTACGACCACGGGTACTGTTTCGGTAGCGGTCCCACCCAGGCCGTCGTCTACCGTAAGCGTGGCAGTATAGGTACCAACAGCCGAAAAACCTGAATGCGTTTGCGAGGTGTTGATGGCGCAGTCATTGATGGTGTAATCGGTGTTGCCATCACTTTCCACATCGAGGGAGCATGTCAAGGTCTCGCCAGGCTTGTCACTCACATCCCAGCTGTAGGTGACAGGTGAATTCAGGTCAGCAGGACCAGCCGTAAAACTGTTTACGACTGGAGGCGTTGAGATAACAGTGACATTGACTGTCTCCTCGGCAGACCCATTATTGCCATCGGGGACAGTGAGCCTGATAGTATAATCTCCCGGCTCATCAAAGGTATGGACTAGAGAACCGTTCTCTTCACAATCAGAGACGGTATACTCAGCATTGCCATCATCATTCGCATCCAGGCTTCAAGTCAGAATGTCAGCGTCATTTTCATCATCGATATTCCAGGCAAAGGTAATTGGAGTACCTACTTCGACAGGGCTTGGTGCATCTGCAAGGAATGTGTCAATAACTGGATCTTCGTTCTGCGGAGTCCCGCCTCCTCCTCCACCGCATGCGGTTAAAAATGCCAATGCAGTTAATGATGGAAGCCTGAAAATGATACTTTTTATTGATTTATCCGACTTGGCCATTTTTTGGCCCCCCCGACCTCAACTTAAATTTATTTCCAACCCTACTCTTTAATACCCTCTTGCAGAAGGCAGACTATTATTCGTCTTTACCCAGCAAGCAGCGTCTCCACCAGGAATAGAAACATCTCCCTGTAACTTCGTCTGCATGTTTAACCGGGCATGCCCATCAAGGCAGCCACGACCACACCAGGATCTATCCCTCTCAAGCTGGATATGAACTGAAGATCTCATCCTCCCCAGCAGACAAGCCCGACTTTCACAGATTGGAATCAAGATTGGGATTGAACCAGAAAGACAGGAAGAGGCATCCTGGCGATGCAGTGTCTTCTGTTTTCTTGATGTTGAAAGAAGATTTCCCAGTGAAACCAGGAACAGCAATGACTCTATCGAACGAATGAAACGCCCGGGTAGATTGACGAGGCTAGGACGGCGAAACCGGATCTGCCCCCATCTTCTGGGTGGACATAAAAACAGGGAGGCACTTTGGGCGTTTCGTTCCATATAATTTCAGGGCCTTGTGTCAACCAGTGGTGCTCTATGAGCGTACTGCTCATGAGCATGACTTAGGCCCCAAGCGACGAACCGCCCACAAGTGTGGGTGCTCTATAGGTCTTTTCTATATCAGGATCAGGATCAACCCGCTTCAACGAAACCTGAAACAAGCCATGCTATACGTAACTTCCCGCTATATCATGTTAAGTTCACCTTTCTGCTACCGTATTTCTTTGGGGAAGAACAACAACAAACTGTTCACTTCCCTTTCAAGCATCCAGCCATTCACTTCTTCCTGTGGCTGTTCATATAAATCTCAATCGAACTCGATTTCCGGAATCTCAAACACCCTGGCCTGTAAGCCGGCTTTGTCTCGGCTTGCACATGCACAAGACAAAACGTAAAAAACTGGCAAACTACAATACATCAAGAAGAAACTCTTTTACCAGCTTCTGTCCAGGGCCAGATTTTTATCCGTCCCCCTTTACTGCTGCCTTGCTTCCCGTTGGCTCAGCCTCATCAATGCAAGCAAACCCAGGCTTGTCAGGAGCAGCGAGGCGGGTTCCGATACCGAGACAGGAGGTTTGGGGCCACCTCCTAGGCTGAATATCCCTACAGCCCTGTCGTTGTCAAATGCCACATACACTGTTCTCGTTGTCGGATCAAAGGCAATGCCTTCAGGGTCATTGAAAGGCCCTGCGGGAGTCGTCGCACCTGCTGTCAAGGTTATCAAATCATGAACTTCAATCAGATCTCCAGTGGTGCTGAGTTCATAGAGACTGCTGGTGCCTCCAGAATCATCGACCACCAGAAGATTCCCTGTCAGCGGGTCAAAGTCAATTCCCTCTGGTTCATTAAACGCAGAAAGAATCCCGGTTGTACTGATGGTGTTGAGGAGGGTTCCGTCCAAAGCAAACTCATAGATTGCCTCGTCTGAATCATCGGCAACAAAAATCGTATTGGTGCCTGTATGCAGAACTGCACCATCATTATCTGCACTTGGAGGATCAGTCGTTATATTGAGTCCCGTTCCAACCGGGTTGCCGTCCGTAGTATATTCATATACACCTCCACCGGAACTTGCGGAAGTGGAGTTACTCAGCAATAGATTACCATTGGATAAGATATGGAGTCCTTCAACCTGATCAAGGGATACACCAAAGGACCTTACAAAGGCACCGGATGTCGTCACCTCGACGATTGTGCTGGTATCAGGCGATAAACCATAATCATTACTAGCCACCAGAAAGAGATTGCCACTGTCGGGGTCGAAGGCAATGCCTTCTGGCCCGGGGGTGCCCCTAGAACCAAATGAAGTATCGAAGGAGCCAATCAAGCTCATTGGCAAGGCCTGAACCTTAAATGGCATCCCCGAAATTAGCAATAAGCAAGTGACTGAAAGAAAGATACTACGACTGATTTTAAACAGTTTCATTTTATCTCCCCATCCCTCTCAGGATTTTATGGGTGGTAGTCGCAGTTAATCTCCAAAAAACATACCAGATTCTTGTTATTGATAATCCTCTTTCAAGAAATATTGACTAATATACTAATTTTTGGAAAATTCTATTTATTCTCGATAAATAAACAGAAAGTCCTTTATTTTTTCGCGATAAATCCATGAACAAGAATTGTAAATAATCGTGACAACTCAAAATAAGCGGATATATCCAGGTTGATTCAGATAATACAGCGAGTTATGCATATTTCCTTATTGCTTCTCTGAAACAACAAAAGAAAAAAGTGTAAATTCTACAAGAATACTGAAATGGGGCATCGTTCAGTCTACGTTCCCACAGCGATCACAGTCATTTCACGAGTCCTGACTCTGCCATTGGCAGGCCAGCCACTGATTCTTTCTGCTTCTATGATTTTTCTTCTGTTTCGTAGACGAGGCGTACGCTTTGGGGGCCGGTGAGTTGTTCCAGGCGTTGCAGCAGTTCGTCGGCAGGATGGACGCGCCAGTCCCGGCCCAGGGCCAGTGCCGCACGGGCACGGCCATTGCGATAATTGATCCATACGGGGCATTCCCCTTCCCGGAAGGGCTGCAGGATTTCTGCAAGTGAGCGGTCAATACCGCCTTTCAGCATCTGCGACTGCAGGTCCACTTCCAGGCGCCGGACATAGCGTTCCCGTGCCTGGACCATGTCATGGACTTCGTCCACACTCATGCGGAAACCGCCGCTGTACTCATCGACGCTTACCGTGCCGGAAACCACGATGAGCCGATCCTTGGTGAGGAGGTCGCGATAGCGCCGGTAGGCCTCGGCAAAGACCGCCAGTTCGATGCGGCCGCTGCGGTCGTCCAGAGTGACGAATGCCATGCGTTCTCCCCGCCGGCTGTTCATGGCACGGATGGCCACCACCAGTCCGGCGAGTATCACGGCCTGGTCACGGGCCGGGTCGAGTTCGCTGATGCGCGCCGTGATGAAATGGGACAGTTCTTTTTCATAGCGCTGGATGGGGTGCCCCGTGAGGTAAAGACCCAGGGTTTCCTTTTCCCCCTGGAGGCGTTGTGTCTCGCTCCAGGGCGCGACGTCATCCTCTGCGGCGGGTGGCGTGCCCGGCGCGGGACCCGCGAGACCGCCGAAGAGGTCGTTCTGCCCCACCGCCAGATCCCGCACGTGGCGTTCCGCTGCCTGCAGGGCGCGGGTGAGACGGGCCATGGAACGGGCCCGGTTCTCGTCGAGACAGTCGAGCGCGCCGGCACGGATCAAGGCCTCGAGGACGCGGCGGTTGGCCTTGCGCAGGTCGATACGGCGGCACAGATCGAAAAGATCGGCAAAGGGCCCGTGGGCGCGTCTTTCCGCCAGGATGCTGTCCAGGGCCGCCGCGCCCACACCCTTGATGGCGCCCAGGCCGTAGTGAATGCGGCCTTCCTCGCTGACGGTGAAGGCGTAGTCGCAACGGTTGATGTCCGGCGGGCTCACGCGCAGCCCCAGCGCCCGGCACTCGTCGATGAGCATCACGACCTTGTCCGTGTTGTCCATGTCCGAGGACAGCACCGCGGCCATGAAGGCGGCGGGATAGTGGGCCTTGAGCCAGGCGGTCTGGTAGGCAATGAGCGCATAGGCGGCGGAATGGGATTTGTTGAAACCGTAGCCGGCGAATTTCTCCATGAGGTCGAAGATATGGGCCGCCTGCCGTTCATCGATACCCCGTTCGCGGGCACCGGCGAGAAAGATCTCGCGCTGCTTGGCCATCTCTTCCGGTTTTTTCTTGCCCATGGCCCGGCGCAGCAGGTCGGCCTGTCCCAGGGTATAGCCCGCGAGCACCTGGGCGATCTGCATCACCTGTTCCTGGTAGAGGATGACGCCGTAGGTGGGCTTCAGAATGGGTTCCAGGTCGGGATGGGGATAATCGACGCGCGCCCGCCCGTGCTTGCGGTCGATGAAATCATCCACCATGCCCGACTGCAGGGGGCCGGGGCGGAACAGGGCCACCAGCGCAATGATATCTTCGAAGTTGTCGGGCTGCAGGCGCTTGATGAGTTCCTTCATGCCCCGCGATTCCAGCTGGAACACTGCAGTGGTGGCGCTTTCCTTGAGCAGGGCATAGGTCGCCGGATCGTCGAGGGGGATGCGGTCGATGTCCAGCTCGGCCTCGCCCTGTGCGCGGCGCAGCGCATTGATGTTCTTCACCGCCCAGTCGATGATGGTGAGGGTGCGCAGGCCGAGGAAATCGAACTTCACCAGCCCGATGGCCTCCACGTCGTCCTTGTCGAACTGGGTCACCGGGGTGCTGGAGCCCTGCTCGCAGTATAAGGGCGTGAAATCCGTGAGCGGCGAGGGCGCGATCACCACGCCACCGGCGTGCTTGCCGGCATTGCGGGCCAGCCCTTCCAGGGCGCGGGCCAGGTCGATGAGGGCACGCACGTCCTCTTCTTCCTCGTAACGCTGGCGCAGTTGTTCTTCCCCGGCCAGCGCCTTGTCCAGGGTCATGCCCAGCTCAAACGGAATGAGCTTGGCGATCTGGTCCACGAAGCCGTAGGGATGGCCCAGCACACGCCCCACGTCGCGCACCACGGCCTTGGCCGCCATGCTGCCATAGGTGATGATCTGGGAAACCCGGTCGCGTCCGTAACGCCGGGCCACATACTCGATGACCCGGTCGCGCCCTTCCATGCAGAAGTCCACATCGAAATCCGGAAGGGAGACCCGCTCGGGATTGAGGAAACGCTCGAAGAGCAGATCGTACTGGATGGGATCCAGGTTGGTGATGCCCAGGGCATAGGCGACGAGCGAACCGGCCCCCGAACCGCGCCCCGGTCCCACCGGCACGCCGTTTTCCCGCGCCCAGCGGATGAAGTCTGCCACGATGAGAAAATAACCGGGAAACCCCATGTCGTTGATGACGCGCAACTCGTGGTCCAGGCGGGCCTCGTAGACGGGTCGTCGGGCCGCCAGGCGTTCCGCGTCATCACCGAAGCGCTCCTGAAGGCGCCGCTCCAGGCCGGCGCGCGCCTCGCGGCTGAAATATGTCGCCGTCTCCAGACCCTCGGGCACGGGAAACGCCGGCAGCACGTTCTTGCCCAGGGTCAGTTCCAGGTTGCAGCGCTTGGCGATTTCCACGGTATTGGCCAGGGCCTCGGGAATGTCGGCGAACAGTTCGGCCATCTCCTCAGGCGTGCGCAGATATTGCTGCGCACTGTAGTGGCGCGCACGCCGCGCATCGTTCAGGGTGCGTCCCTCGTGGATGCAGACCCGGGCCTCATGGGCCTCGAATCCGTCCGCCGTGAGGAATCGCACGTCGTTGGTGGCCACCACGGGAAGATCCAGGTCCGCCGCGAGGTCCACCGCCGCATGGAGATAGTCCTCCTCGCCTTCCCGGCCGGTGCGCTGCAGTTCCAGATAAAAGCGGTCCGGAAACAGGCCGGCCCATTCCCGCGCCAGGTGCCGGGCATCGTCCCTGCGTTGCGCGAGCAGGGCCTGCCCCACGTCTCCGCGCCGCCCGCCCGACAGGGCGATGAGACCGTCGCTGTGTCCCGCCAGCCATTCGCGCCGGATACCGGGCACACCCTGCTGCTGTCCTTCCAGGTAGGCGCGGGAGATGAGATGAGTGAGATTGAGATACCCCGCATGGTTCTGGCACAACAGAACGACGTTGGCAGGCTGGCCGTTGCCGGCCTCGTGGACGGGCAGATCCACGCCGATGAGGGGCTTGATCCCGGCCTGTTGGGCGGCACGGTAGAACTTCACCATGGCGAAGAGGTTGCACTGGTCCGTGACCGCCACCGCCGGCATGCCCGCCTCGACCGCAGCTGCCACCAGGGACTTCACCCTGATGGTGCTGTCGATCAGGGAATATTCGGTGTGGAGATGAAGATGAATGAAGCTCGGCGGCATATCGCGCTATTGTAGCCGAGGGGAGAGAGAGCGGCTACGGCGTCTGCGACAGGCCCCCGTTTCCCTGCAGGCAATCTCGAACAGGGGCAAAGGAGAGGCGGTGCTGAGGACAGGGACCCAGGCGCTCTAGGGACTCGATATGGGCGCGGGTGGGATAACCCTTGTGGCGGGCAAATCCGTAGCCGGGATATTGCGCCTCCAGTCCTTCCATCTCTTCATCGCGCACCACCTTGGCAAGTATGGAGGCAGCGGCGATGGCGGGTATCCTCGCGTCGCCCTTGACCACTGCCTCCACCGGGCAGGCCAGGCGCGGCGCCTGATTGCCGTCCACCTGGACCCGTTGAGGGGCGGGTTCCAGGGCGGCGACGGCACGCTGCATGGCGAGAAGCGTTGCCTGGAGGATATTGAGCCGGTCGATTTCGGCCGCCTCCGCGCGGCCCAGGGCCCAGGCCAGGGCTTCATTGCGGATGCGGGCGGCCAGCGCCGTGCGCCGTGCGGCGCTGAGCTGCTTGGAATCCTGCAGGCCATCGATGGGGCGCCGGGGATCGAGGATCACCGCCGCCGCGATCACCGGCCCCGCCAGCGGCCCCCGCCCGGCCTCGTCCACCCCCGCGAGCAGGCCTTGCGGATTCATTCCTCGATGGATTTGGCGGCGCACATGATTTCGGCGCTTGCGACCAGTTGCCCCGCGACGCGGGCCTCGGTATCGAAGCGCCAGATATTGCGCACGCTGCGGGTCACGGTCACGTCGAGGATCACCTGGTCACCCGGTTCCACCGGCCGTTTGAAACGGGCATTGTCGATGCCCACGAAGTAGTACAGCACATCGTCGTCGGGCCGGCTCTCCGTGCTGCGAAAGGCGAGGATGCCCGTGGCCTGGGCGAGCGCCTCCAGCAGCAGCACGCCGGGCATCACCGGGCGCACAGGAAAGTGGCCGACGAAATAGGGCTCGTTGTAGGAGACGTTCTTGAGGGCGGTGAGCGATTCACCCGGCGTGCATTCCAGCACCCTGTCGATGAGAAGAAAGGGATAACGGTGAGGCAGATGCTTGAGGACTTCGTGGATATCCAGGGCCGTCGGCAGGGCCTGGGTGTCGATTCTTTTTCGTGTCATGTAACTGCTATCCTATTTGCAGAAAAGGCGGACAAGGTCCGCCATGAAAAATACCGCTCTCCGGCTGCGCCGGCTGCCTGCACAGACGACGGAACACATCCACTGCGCCGTCACCACGGCCACGATTACGGGCGCAGGCTATTCTGAGCGTTTTCTGGATTGCTCATCGAGTCTCTTCAGGCCTTCGAGCACGCGGTCGGTGATATCCAGCTCCGGATTGGCATAGGCGATGCCCTCATAGAAGATGAGGTCGAATTTCCCTTTCCGCCCCACTTCTTCGATGGCCTGCTTGATGAGCTGCTGCAGATTGCCGATGGCATCATTGCGGCGCAGATTGATATCCTCGCGGAAATCCTCCTGCAATCGGCGCAACTCGCGCTTGCGCGCCAGGATGTCCATGCTGATTCTTCTTCGCTCCGCTTCGCTCATGATGGCGCCGTCCCGGTTGAGACGCTCTTCCATCTGCTTCAGTTCATTCTGGATGGCAATCATCTCGTCTTCACGCGGCGCAAACTCCTCCTTCAGGCGTTGCGTGGCCCGCTTGGCCTGGGGCGCCTCTTCCAGGAGACGCGCGGCATCCACATAACCCACTTTCACCTCGGCAAGGACCAGGGGGGGTAAGAGCATTACCACCAGGACGGCGGTCATGAGCAACTGTTTCAAGATATCACTCCACTTGTTTACATGCACAAGATTCAGAACCCAAAGGCGCCCAGGCTGAACTGGAAACGTTCCAGGCTATCGCCCGGCTCGTCGTTCAGGGGCCAGGCGTAGCTGAAAATCATGGGAGCCATGGGCGTCAACCACATCAGCGACAGTCCTGTTGAGTAGCGCAGCTCACCGGCATCGAAATCCTTTCGTCCCTCGAAAACGTTACCAATATCAAAGAATGCCGAGAGACGCAACGATTTATTGTCCGCCGCAAAGGGCATGGGCAGGATCAGCTCTGCACCACCGACCACCTTGAAACTCCCTCCTCGCGGCGAGTTTTGCTCCTGGGGACCAAGGCGGTTGGCGCGATAACCACGCACTGAGCTGGGTCCACCGGCATAATAGCGTTCCCAAAAGGGCAGTTCGCTGGTATTTCCATAACCATCGCCCGTGGCAATGTCACTTTTCAGGCGAATTACGTAATTTCCACCCAGCGGAAAAAAATGGGATTCCCGATAGCGTACCTTGTAATACTCCAGATTACCCAGGGGTAGAGATACATTGGCAGAAAGGACACGATTGCCACCCCGGTCAGCGAAGATCGCCCGGTTACGGGTATCATGGGACCAAGTCAAGGAAAACCGAATGATGTCAAATTCATCACCATTGTCAGCAATGAAGTTCAGGTAGGACGCTGGCGTTGCACCAGACGTATTAAGCCGGGTGTTTTCATAATCCAGTGCCAGCCGGGCACGGTTGAACTCGCTTAAGGGAAAACCAAAACTGATGCCACCCCCATAGATATCCGAAGTATAGGCGGCGACGTTGGCACGCCGGGCGTCCGTGGTGCGACTGAAGATACGGAAGCCCCGACTTATTCCATTGATGGTGTAGTAGGGATTGGTATAGGAAAAACTATAAACTTTGTTGACAACGCTGTTGTTGATGGAGGCCGTTACCCGGTTGCCGGTACCGAAAATATTGTCTTGCGTAATACTGGCATTGACGAGCAGACCTTGGCCTTGGGAATAACCGATGCCTGCCATGATACTACCCGAAGAACGTTCGTTGACGCTGAAATTCACGTCCATCTGGTCTTCGACACCGGGCACCACGGGGGTCTCCACGTTGATCTCGTCGAAGAATCCCAGGCGCTGCAGGCGGACCCGCGAACGGTTGATCTTCTGGGTTGAGATCCATCCTCCCTCGAGCTGGCGCAGCTCGCGGCGCACAACGCTGTCCCGGGTGCGGGCATTCCCCGAGATGTTGATGCGGCGCACATAGATGCGCTTGCCGGGATCGACGAAGAAGGTCAGGCTGACCTCGCGTTTTTCCTTGTCGATGTCGGGAGAGGGCGTGACATTGGCAAAGGCGAAGCCCTCCTCGCCCAGCCGTTCGCTGATGGCATTGCTGCTCTCCGTGATGCGCCGCCGGGAAAACACATCGCCTGCTGCAATTCTGAGCAGGCGTTGCAATTCCGCCTCCTCAACCACCAGCTTCCCTGCCAGGCGCACTTCGCTGATGGTGTATTTTTCCCCTTCGGTGATGTTGATGGTGACATAGACATCGCGCCGGTCGGGGGTGATGGACACCTGGGTGGACTCGATGCTGAAATTGACATAGCCCCGGTCGAGATAATACGAACGCAGGCTCTCCAGATCACCCGAGAGCTTCTGCCGCGAATACTGGTCGCTGTTGCCGAGAAAGGACAATACGGTGGGCGGACTGAGCTGAAACTGTCCCAGCAGGGTCTTTTCCTTGTAGACCCGATTGCCCACGATGCTGATACGCCGGATTTTGGCAACCTTTCCCTCGAAGATCTCGATGGCTACATCGACCCGGTTGTTCTCCACCGGGGTGATGGTCGAGGTAATGCGCACGCCGTACTTGCCCTGGGCGAAATACTGCCGTTCCAGTTCCTTTTCGATCTTGTCCAGCGAGGAACGGTCGAAGACGCGGCCTTCCGCCAGACCGATGCTCTTCAGGGCCTCCAGGAGTTGTTCTGTCTTGAGTTCCTTGTTGCCGGAGATGGCGATACTGGCGATGGCGGGTCGTTCCTTGACCGTCACCACCAGGGCATCGCCCGCCCGGTCCAGGCGTACATCGTCGAAGAAACCGGTCTTGAACAAGGCCCGGATGATGTCGGCGGCACGTGAGGGCTCGAGACGCTCGCCCGCTTCCAGGGGCAGGTAATTGAGAACCGTGCCCATGGCGATGCGTTCTAACCCCTCGATGCGGATGTCCCGTACCACGAAGGGTTCGAAGGATAATGCCCCCCAGCCCCACGACGGCGCACACAACAACAGGACGAGCAACAGTCGGTTCAACTCCCGCAAGGATCCTGTCCCCGTGTCAGCCGAACAGATGGGCAAGGTCGTTATAGAAGGCGATCACCATGACGGCGATGAGTATGGCAATTCCCACGCGCTGCCCCAGCGCCTGTGCCTGGTCCGAAACGGGACTGCCCTTGAAGAACTCGATGATGTAGAACAGGAGGTGACCACCGTCCAGGATGGGAATGGGCAGGAGATTGAGCACTCCCAGGCTGATGCTGATGAGGGCCAGGAAACCGATGAAGGAGATGAAGCCCACGCTGGCCGAATAGCCGGCATACTGGGCAATCCGGATGGGACCGCCCAGGTTTTCCACGGAGACATCCCCTACGACCATGCGCCACAGCATGCGCACCGTCAGCAGGCTCATGTCCCAGGTCCGTACTGCCGCCTTCGCACCCGCGGCCAGCGGTCCGTAGCGTTCCACGGCTTCCATTTCCGTCACCAGATCCTCGGGATAGGAAACCGCTGCCCCGATGCGCCCGATCTCCCCTTCCTGGGTCTTGACCACCGCCGGCATCAGGATCAGCGTCACCTCTTCGGTGCCGCGTTGGACCACGACCTTGAGGTTCCGTGCCGGGCTTTCCCGCACCACCTTCACCCAGGCCCGCCAGTCGTCTATGGGCTGGTCGTCCACGCTCAGGATGCGATCCCCAGGCTGAAAGCCGGCCTGCTCCGCCGCGCCGCCCGGCTCCAGGTTGCCGATCACGGGCGGAATGGGAGGCGAATAGGGCTGCAGGCCCAGGTTGCTGATGATGTTGGAGCGATCCACTCCGCTGGGCAGGGCGCTGAAATCCAGTTGCCGCACGCGCCTGATGCCGGTCTCGTCCAGCACCTCCACCTCGATGGCCTCCCCGTCCAGGCTTTCCTCCATGAGGGCGAGGAAGGCGGAATTCCATGTCGCCACCTCGCGGTTGTCGATGGTCAGAATAAGGTCACCGTTGCGGAAACCGCCCCGTTCAGCAAGACTGCCGGGTTCCACCTCGCCCACCAGCGGCTTGACCCCGCTGATGCCGATGACGAACATCAGCCAGTAGGCCAGAAAGGCCAGCAGGAAATTGGCCAGCGGACCCGCTGCCACGATGGCGAAGCGATGCCCCAGCGGCTTGCGATTGAAGGCGAGATGGTGTTCCTCCGGCGGGACGGGTCCTTCCCGCTCGTCCAGCATCTGCACATAACCGCCCAGGGGCAGGGCCGCGAGCACATACTCCGTGTCGTCGCCCTGGCGGCGCCAGGTCCACAAGGGCTTGCCGAAACCGATGGAAAAGCGCAGCACCTTCACCCCCAGCCGGCGCGCCACCCAGAAATGGCCGAACTCGTGCACGGTGATGAGCACACCGATGGCGACGATGAAGAAAAACAGTGATGACAGAACCGTACTCATGAGCCCTTATAGCGCCGTACCAGGTCCCGGGCATGCTCGCGTGCCGCCCGGTCGTCGTCTAGGATATCAGAGAGCGCGGCCGCCGTCCGCGCCGGAAGGGCGTCGAGGGTGGCGGCAATCACCCGGGGAATGGCGGTAAAGGCGATCTCACCGGCGAGAAAGGCAGCAACCGCGACCTCGTTGGCCGCATTGAGGATGGCCGCCGCGGTCCCTCCCCGTCGCGCCGCCTCGTAGGCATAGGCGAGACAGGGGAAGCGCTCCAGGTCGGGCGGCTCGAAATCGAGGCGGGCCACCGCGAACAGGTCCAGGGTCTCGGCGCCCGACTCGATGCGCTCCGGCCAGGCCAGGGCATGGGCAATGGGCACGCGCATGTCGGGGCTGGCCAGCTGGGCCAGCACCGAGCCGTCCACGTATTCCACCATGGAATGCACCACGCTCTGGGGATGAATCACCACGGCGACCTCGTCGGGCGCCGCCGCGAACAGCCAGCAGGCCTCGATCACTTCCAGCCCCTTGTTCATCATGGTGGCGGAGTCCACCGAGATCTTGCGTCCCATGGCCCAGTTGGGATGTGCACAGGCCTCCTCGGGTGTCACCGTGGCCAGCTCCTCCACCCTGCGGCGCAGGAAAGGTCCGCCCGAAGAGGTCAACAGGATCCGCCGCACCCCGCGGGCCGCCAGGGCACACCCATCCCGGGGCGGCAGGCACTGAAAAATGGCATTGTGTTCGCTGTCGATGGGCAGCAGCTCGGCACCATGGTCACGCACTTCGTCCATGAACAGGCGCCCCGCCATCACGAGGGCTTCCTTGTTGGCCAGCAGGACGCGTTTGCCGGCGCGCGCTGCCGCCAGCGTGGGGAGCAGGCCGGCGGCACCCACGATGGCCGCCATGACACAATCCGCTTCCGGCAGCGTGGCCACTTCCTCGAGCCCCGCCGTGCCGGCCAGGACCCGGGTCTCGGGACAAGCGACCTTGAGCCGCGAGGCGAGCTGCGCCGCCGCTGCCTCCTCGGCCATGACGGCATAGGCGGGACGGAATTGGAGACACTGGCGATAGAGGCCCTCCACGTCACGGTGCGCCGTCAGCGCCACGGCCCGGTAACGTTCGGGGTGACGCGCCATCACCTCCAGGGTGCTGACGCCGATGGAGCCGGTGGCGCCAAGGATGGTCACCCCCTTCACAGGCGCACCCCCTGCAGCATGAGCCCCAGGGTATAGACCGGGGTGGCCGCCGTGAGACTGTCGATGCGGTCCAGCACGCCGCCGTGCCCCGGCAGCAGGCGGCCGCTGTCCTTCACCCCGCTGCGGCGCTTGAGCAGGCTCTCGAAAAGGTCGCCGAGCACGGAAAACAGGGCCGTGAGCACGCCCAGGAGGGCGAATCCCAGCAGGCTGACCAGGCCGAAATCCATCAGCCAGCCTGCCGCCAGGGCAATGAAAAAGGCGGTCGCCACGCCGCCTGCCACGCCTTCCCAGGTCTTGCCCGGACTGATCCGGGGTGCGAGCCGGCGCCGCCCCCAGCGTCTCCCGGCGAAATAGGCGCCGCTGTCCGCGCCCCAGACGATTCCCAGCAGGGCCAGCAGCAGCCACACACCCGGCGTCCCGTTGCCATGCAATGCCACCAGCCCCGCCCAGGCCGGCACCAGCACCAGCAGGCCGATCGCCAGCAGGAGCCAGGCGGACGACGTGCCGCCCTTCCCCGCCCCAGCTTCCGGACCAATATTCGGGCCAATATCCTGTCTGGCATCCGGTCCGGTCACCGCAGCGCGCCTCACCCAGGCCAGGGCCACCACCCACCACAAGGTCGCCAGGACCAGCAGTGCCGGCAGGACAAAAGGGGCATGCAGGACGGGGGCCAGCGTCATCAGGACGAGCAGCAGCACGAGCACATAGGCCAGGCGCCTGCGGCCCGCGAGCCCGCACAGCCCCGACCACTCCCATGCGCCCTGGGCCACCACCAGGGTGAACAGGGTCATGACATGGACAGTGGGCAACCAGATGATGGCGCCGAGAAAGAGAGGCCCCAGGATTGCGGCGGTAAGCAGCCGCTGCTGCAATTGACGTTCAGGGGACATGTTTCCTGGCCGGTTTCCAGGGTGACCCCACCGCGCCTCGGGAACGTGCAGCAACGGGACAGGGACCCGGCCGCAGCCCCAGGAGCACACCGTCCGCTTCAGGCACCCTGCATCTGCTCCACTTGGTCGCCGGTGCGTCCGAAACGCCGTTGACGCCCGGCGAAAGAGGCCAGCGCGGCTTCGAAGGACTGGTCGTTGAAATCCGGCCACAGGGTATCGGTGAAGTAGAGTTCCGTGTAGGCCAGTTGCCAGAGCAGAAAATTGCTCACCCGTTGTTCACCGCCGGTGCGGATGAACAGATCGGGTTCCGGCAGATCTGCCAGGGAAAGCTGGCCTTGCAGCAATGCTTCGTCGATGGCCTCCGCCGCCAGTTCACCCGTTGCGACCTGCCGGGCCAGGCGCCGCGCCGCTTGCGTGATATCCCAGCGCCCCCCGTAATTGACGGCGATGACCAGCTTCAGCCCGGTATTGGCCGCGGTCAGGACCTCCGCCTCGGCCATCTTCTCGCTCAGCTTGGCGGAAAAGGCACTGCGGTCACCGATGAAGCGCAGGCAGACATCGTTTTCGTGGAGCTTCTGTGCCTCACGCTCCAGGGCCGAGAGCAGCAGATCCATGAGCAGCCCCACCTCCTCCCGCGGCCGGCGCCAGTTTTCGCTGCTGAAGGCAAACAGGGTGAGGACTTCGATACCCTTGCGTGCACAGGCCTTCACGATGCCGCGCACGGCCTCCACACCGGCACGGTGACCGGCAATGCGGGGCATGAGGCGGCGCTTTGCCCAGCGGCCGTTGCCATCCATGATGATGGCGACATGGCGGGGCAGTTTCTGCTTTACGGGGGATGCGGCGGTCTGGGATGTCAGGCTGGACATGGTCTCAGGTCGTTCGGGGCTTGTATTTCAAGAGGCACTCCCATCAGGCATGCGGGTCAAACCGGACTTCAGACCTCCATCAGCTCCTTCTCCTTTTCCGCCAGCAGCTTTTCCACCTCGGCGACGAAACGGTCGGTCATTTTCTGGATGGCCTCCTCGGCGCGCCGCTCCTCGTCCTCGGTGATCTCTTTTTCCTTGAGCAGGGCCTTGAGATCACTGTTGGCGTCGCGGCGGATGTTGCGGATGGCAACCCGCGCCGCCTCGGCCTCGGCCCGCACCACCTTGGTCATTTCCCGGCGCCGCTCCTCGGTCAGGGGCGGAAGATTGACCCGGATGACATCGCCCGAGGTAGAGGGATTCAGACCCAGGTCGGAAGTGGCAATGGCCTTTTCCACCACCGGCACCATCTTCTTCTCCCAGGGCGTCACCGTCAGCGTGCGGGGATCACCCACCGCGATGTTGGCCACCTGGTTGATGGGCACCTCACTGCCATAGTAAGGCACCTTGATGTGTTCCAGCAGGCTGGGGTGAGCGCGTCCGGTGCGGATCCTGGCAAACTCCTGCTGCAGGGCAACGATGCTCTTGCCCATGCGTGTCTCCGCATCCTTCTTGATGTCTTCGATCATGGGGTTTTCCCCTTCCCGTCACGTTTCAAACAAGGGTTCATTCAACGAGCGTGCCAACATTCTCTCCCAGCACCACCCGGCGCAGGACGCCGGGCTTGGTAATATTGAAGACCCGCAGCGGCATATGATTGTCGCGGCACAGCACCACCGCCGTGGCATCCATGACATCCAGCCTGTTCTCCAGCACTTCATCGTATGTCAGGCGGCTGTAGAGAACCGCCTCCGGATCCTTTCTGGGGTCGGAGGAATAGACGCCATCCACCTTGGTGGCCTTGAAAACGGCATCGGCCCCGATCTCGATGCCCCGCAGGCTGGCCGCGGAGTCCGTGGTGAAGAAGGGATTGCCGGTGCCCGCTGCAAGCACCACCACACGTCCCTTCTCCAGGTGCCGCACTGCACGGCGGCGTATGTAGTCCTCACAGATCTGGTTGATTTTCACCGCCGACATGACACGGGCATAGAGGCCGCGCTTTTCCAGTGCATCCTGCAGGGCCAGGGCATTGATGACCGTGGCCAGCATGCCCATGTGATCGCCGGTCACCCGGTCCAGGCCGGAGGCAGCGAGCTGCACCCCGCGGAAGATGTTGCCGCCACCCACGACCATGGCCACCTGCACGCCGAGGGCCAGCAGATCCTCGATCTCCGAGGCGATCCGCTTGACCACCTCGGGATTGATGCCGTACTCGTCCTCGCCCATCAATGCCTCCCCGCTCAGCTTGAGCAGGATACGGCGATAGACGGGAGCGGTGTCGGCGGACACGGCTCAGGACCCGCGGACCTGGGCCATCACTTCGGCGGCAAAATCCCCCGTTTCCTTCTCGATTCCCTCGCCCACCTCGAAGCGCCGGAAGCGCAGCACCCGCGCACCGGCCTGCTGCAGCAGCTTGCCTACCGTGGTATCCGGGTCCTTGACGAAAGGCTGACCGTTCAGGGTCACCTCGGCAATGAACTTGCGCAGACGGCCTGAAACCATTTTCTCGACGATCTCGGCGGGCTTGCCGCTCTCGGCGGCCTGGGCCGTGATGATTTCCTTCTCACGCGCCAGCAGTTCCTCGGGCACGTCGGATTCGTCCACCGCGACGGGATTGCTGGCCGCGATGTGCATGGCCAGATCCTTGGCCAGGGCGGCATCGCCACCGGCCACTTCCACCAGGACCCCGATGCGCACGCCATGGAGATAGCCGCCGATACGGTTGCCCTCGCCGGCATCGAAGCAGGTGAAACGACGCACCTTGACGTTTTCCCCGATCTTCGCAATGAGCTCCTTGCAGGCAGTCTCGATGGATACATCGCTGCCGGATTCCAGGGGCAGTGACAGCAGTGCCTCCAGGTCTGCCGGGCGCGCCGCCAGTACCTGCTGGATGACCTGACGGGCGAAACGCTGAAAATCCTCGCCCTTGGCCACGAAATCGGTCTCGCAGTTCACTTCCACCATGGCGCCGCAACGCCCGTCCCCGCTCAGCTCCATGACGATGATGCCCTCGGCGGCGGTACGCCCCGCCTTCTTGCCGGCCTTGGCAAGACCGGCCTTGCGCATGAGATCGATGGCGGCCTCGATGTCGCCGTTGGTTTCCACCAGGGCCTTCTTGCATTCCATCATGCCCGAACCGGTGCGTTCGCGTAATTCCTTAACCAGTGCTGCAGTGATCGTCATCTTTGCTAACCTCTATGTAAGCCTGTTGTTCGCTGTCATGTCATTCTCGTCCGCGTCCTCATGGACACCCTTGCTGCCGAGGCCCTGTCGTCCTGAATCATCAGCCTTATCGCACAAGAAGAAAGGTGCCCCGACCACGCCCCCTGATCGATCATTCCCTGTTCCACGGTTCAGGGAGAGGCGGCAAGGAGCATGCGCCTGCGCCCGGCCTGCGCCCGGAATGACAAGCTGCCGGGCCATGGGGGGCAAATGCCTCCCGGCCCGGCCGAGACGGTTATTCTGCCGAGGCCTTGGCCGCTGCGGCTTGTGTCTCGACCTCGTCCCCTGCGGTTTCCGCCGGGGATCCGCCTTCCGGTGCACCCGCATCCCCGCCGCCTTCGGGTTCCTTGGCCTTGGTCCCCGCCTTGTGCTTCACAGCCACTTTCTTGGTCGTCTTTCTGGCGGACTTTTCCGCCTTGGCCTTGCCGCCGGTTTTGTCACCCGCTTTATCAGCGGCCTTGTCCGCCGCCAAGTCCATTACTGGCGCGGGTTCGCCGCTGCCTTCGTCGATTTCAACGAAATCGTCCTCCGATCCGCCCACCTGCACGGCGCTGGCGCGGCCCTCGAGAATGGCATCGGCGGCGCAACGGGCATAGAGCTTGATGGCACGAATGGCATCGTCATTGCCCGGAATGATGTAATCGATGTCATCGGGGCTGTTGTTGGTATCCACCACGCCCACCACCGGAATCTCCAGCTTGGCCGCCTCGGCCACGGCGATCTTCTCGAAGCCCACATCGATGACGAACAGGGCATCGGGCAGGCCGTCCATATCCTTGATACCGCCCAGGCTGCGCTCCAGTTTGTCCAGCTCGCGCTTCAGACCCAGGGCCTCCTTCTTGCTGAGGCGGTCGATGGTCCCTTCGGCAAACATTGCCTCCAGGTCCTTGAGGCGCTTGATGGACATCTTGAGCGTCTTGTAATTGGTGAGCATCCCCCCCATCCAGCGCTGGTCCACGTAGGGCATGCCGCAACGGGTGGCCTCCTCGCGTATCGTCTCGCGCGCGGCACGCTTGGTACCGACAAAGAGGATCGTCCCCTTGTTGGCAGCCAGGCTGCCGAGGAAATTCATCGCCTCATTGAACAGGGGGAGGGTCTTTTCGAGATTGATGATATGGATCTTGCTGCGCTCCCCGTATATATAGGGGGCCATCCTGGGGTTCCAGTAGCGGGTCTGGTGGCCGAAATGCACGCCGGCCTCCAGCATCTGACGCATGGTGACATTGGACATCTGATACTTCTCCTGTAGTCGGGTTGGGCCTCCATACACCCCATGCACCCACCCGCTACCTGCGGGCACCCAGATACATGTGCCGGTGTATGTGTGTTTTTCCGGACCCGGGAGGCCTCCCTGAGTATACTATTGAGATTTACCTCGATGAATGGCGCCTTTCCCTGGATTCCGGCCCTTGGGGCCTGCATCCAGGCTACACGATGGCGGTCACTCAATTAAAACCTCTAAGGCGTCAGGCGCGGGCTCCCCTGAATGTCCGTCTCGGGCGCGTTTATACCACAATGCCCGGCACCAAGACAATCCAAGACAATCAATGCGGTAATTCCACCCCGATCATATGGCTATCGGATCTGTACGGATACGGCCGGCCGGCAGTTTTGCATCTGTTTCGGCAAACACGGTAGTATGCCTGCCTGCAGACACGCTCCACGGCGCCCCCATGAGCATCCACATCAAGACCCCCGCAGAAATCGAAAAAATGCGCATCGCAGGCCGGCTCGCCGCCGAGGTCCTGGAGATGATCCGGCCCCACGTCAAGGCAGGAGTCACCACCGGCGAGCTGGACGAGATCTGCCATCACTACATCACCGAAGTCCAGGAGGCCGTGCCCGCGCCCCTCAACTATCATGGCTTCCCCAAGTCGATCTGTACCTCGGTGAACCACCAGGTGTGCCACGGCATCCCCGGCAAGCGGGTACTGAAAAACGGTGACATCATCAATATCGATGTCACGGTCATCAAGGACGGCTGGCACGGGGACACCAGCAAGATGTTTTTCGTCGGCGAGCCCTCGGTGATCGCCCGGCGGGTCACCCAGGTGAGCTACGAATGCATGTGCATCGGTATCGGGATGGTACGCCCCGGGGTGCGCCTCGGCGACATCGGCCATGCCATCCAGCGCCACGCCGAGGCCCATAACATGTCGGTGGTACGGGAATATTGCGGCCACGGCATCGGCCGCAACTTTCACGAGGAGCCCCAGGTGCTCCACTACGGCAAACCGGGCACAGGGGTGGTCCTGGAACCGGGCATGACCTTCACCATCGAGCCCATGGTCAATGCCGGCAAGCGCTACGTCAAGCTGCTGCCGGATCAATGGACCGTGGTGACCAAGGACCGCAGCCTGTCGGCCCAATGGGAACACACCGTGCTGGTCACCACCGACGGATACGAGGTATTGACCCGGCTGCCGGGACAGGACTTGTGAGCTGCGCCGCCATGGCCGCCTCTCCTCCCTTTTCCGTTGGCGAGTTCGAAACCGCCCTGGCGCGGGCCGAGACCCCCCTCCCCGTTTTCCGCAAGACCCTGCGCGAAGCCTCGGAGACCCTGCACCAGCGCTTTCGCGACGGCGAATCCGTGGCCGCCCTGGTGCGGGACCGCGCCCGCCTGGTGGACGAGCTGCTGCGCCACGCCTGGCGGCTTTCCTGTCCCGAGGACAAGGGCGACGGCTGCGCCCTGGTGGCGGTGGGTGGTTACGGCCGGGGGGAACTGCACCCCGGCTCCGACATCGATCTTCTCATCCTGCTGGATGCAAACGTCTCGCCCGATCAGAAAGAGGCGCTCGGCGGCTTTCTCACCCTGCTCTGGGACATGGGGCTGGCGGTGGGCCACAGCGTGCGCAACGTGGAGGACTGCGTGACCCAGGCGGCGGCCGACGTCACCGTCGCGACCAATCTCATGGAAGCCCGTCTCCTCGCCGGTGATGCCGCGCTCTACCGGGCCATGCGGCAGGCGACGGGACCGGACCGGATCTGGCCGGTGGACGAATTCTTCACGGCCAAGCGCAAGGAACAGGAGGCACGGCATCACAAGTACCACGATACCGCCTACAACCTGGAACCCAACGTCAAGGAGGGCCCCGGAGGCCTGCGCGACATCCAGGTCATCGCCTGGGTGGCGATGCGCCATTTCGGTTCCGCCACCCTGGAAGAGCTGGTCGCCCATGATTTTCTCACCGCGGAGGAATTCGCCGAGCTGAGCCGCGGTCGGGAATTCCTGTGGCGGGTGCGTTATGCCCTGCATCTGGCCAGCGGCCGGGCCGAAGACCGCCTGCTGTTCGACTACCAGACCACGCTTGCGGAACAATTCGGTTATCGCGACGACGCGCGGCAGCGCGCGGTGGAAAAATTCATGCGCGACTATTACCGCACCATCACCGAGTTGAGCCGCCTCAACGAAATGCTGCTGCAGCTCTTCCAGGAGGCCATCCTCCTGCGGGACAGGGCGGTGCAGTACACGCCCATCAACAAGCGCTTCCGCATCTGCAACGGCTTCATCGAAGTCACCCACGACCAGGTATTCAAGCGCTATCCCTTCGCCCTGCTGGAAATCTTCCTGCACCTGGAACAACGCCCCGAAATACAGGGGGTGCGCGCCAGCACCATCCGTCTCATCCGCAGCCACCGCCATCTCATCGACGACGGATTCCGCCAGGACCTGCGCTGCCGCAGCCTGTTCATGGAAATCCTGCGCCAGCCCCGGGGCATCACCCACGAACTGCGCCGCATGAACCGCTACGGCATACTCGCGGCCTATTTCCCCGCCTTCGGCAGGATCGTCGGCCAGATGCAGTACGACCTGTTCCATGTCTATACCGTTGACGACCATACCCTCATGGTGTTGCGTAACCTGCGCCGCTTCACGGTGCCGGAATTCGCCCGTGAATTCCCCTTCTGCAGCCAGATCATCCGGTCCATCCCCAAGCTCGAGATCCTCTATCTAGCCGCCCTCTTTCACGACATCGCCAAGGGCCGCGGCGGGGATCACTCGGAGCTGGGGGCGGAGGACGCGGCGGCATTCTGCCGTCATCACGGTCTCAGCGAATTCGACACTGCCCTGGTGAGCTGGCTGGTGCGTCATCATCTGCTCATGTCGGTCACCGCCCAGCAGAAGGACATCAGCGACCCCGAGGTGGTGAGCGCCTTTGCGCGCATCGTGGGGGACAAGCTGCACCTCGATCACCTCTACCTGCTCACCGTGGCCGACATCCGCGGCACCAATCCCGAGCTCTGGAACAGCTGGAAGGACGCCCTGCTGAAGGATCTCTACCATCGCACCCGGGAGCTGCTGCGCCAGGGCCTGGAAAGTCCCGTGGACAAGGGCCTCATCGTGCGCAATCACCAGGAGGCCGCCCTCGCGCTGGTGCCACCGCCGCTGCGGGAACGGGTCGCCACCCTCTGGGACGAACTGGACGACGACTATTTCCTGCGCCACTCACCCGACGAGATCGCCTGGCACAGCCAGGCCATTCTCGGCACCGGGAAAGCCGACCTGCCCCTGGTGGTGGTCCGCGAGGAGACCCAGCGCGGCGGCACCGAGATCTTCCTCTACACCCGCGACCAGGACCATCTCTTCGCCATGACCGCCATGGCCCTGGACCGCATGGGCCTGGATATCGTCGATGCGCGCATCATCACCACCCGCAACGGCTACACCCTGGACACCTACATCGTGCTGGACGCCATGGGCCAGCCCATCCGCAGTCCCGCCCATCTGCAGGACATCATGACGGGCCTGAGAGAGCACCTCCTGCACGGCAACCTCGCCGACATGCAGATCAGCCGCCGCCCGGCGCGGCGCCTGCGGCACTTCACCATTCCCACCGAAGTGACTTTCAGCTGCGATCCCCACAACCGCTACACCATCGCCGAACTTGTCACCAGCGACCGTCCCGGCCTGCTGGCCCGCGTGGGAAGGGCCTTCGTCGCCTGCGGGGTGCGGGTCCACCATGCCAAGATCGCCACCTTCGGCGAGCGGGTGGAGGACGTGTTCTACATCACCGACCAGCACAACCGCCCCCTCGAAGACGAAGCACGCATGCACCGGCTGCGCGCCGCCATCATCGAACAACTGGAGGCCGCCCAGTGAATCCGACAAGTCCGGCAAATGCGCCCCCCGGCGCGCCACCACAGCAGGCCGTCCCCCTGTGGCACCGCCATGCCCTGCCGGCGGTCATCGCCGCGGCAAGCCTTATCATCATGCTCAGCGGCGAGAAGGGCGAACTGTGGCTGCGTTACGACCGCGAGGCGATACTCGCCGGCGAGTGGTGGCGCCTCGTCACCGCCCACCTCTGTCACCTGGGCTGGTCCCACCTGGCCATGAATCTCGCCGGCCTCGCCCTCATCTGGGCCCTCTTCCACCGCTTTTTCACGACGGGAGGCTGGCTGGCGGTGACGCTCGTCTCCGCGCTGGCCGTGGGCCTGGGACTGCTGGCCTTCAACCCGGAGATCCAGTGGTACGTGGGGCTCTCGGGCGTGCTCCACGGCCTGTTCCTGGCCGGGCTCCTGGCGAGCCTCTTCGCCGGCTACCGCCTGGAATGGCTGCTCTTTCTCCTGGTGGTGGCCAAACTGGCCTGGGAACAGCGCTACGGCGCCCTGCCAGGCTCGGCGGATCTGGCCGGCGGAGCGGTGGTGGTGGATGCCCACTTCTACGGCGCCCTGGCGGGTTCGGCAACGGCCCTGCTGCTGCGCCTGCCGAAATCAGCCCGCCCTGCAGGCCGCTAAGCGTCCCCCACCTCCTTTGCCGCCCGCTTTTTTTCCTTTCGCGGTGTATTCAGAGAAGCCCGCGCCGAAAACCAGGCCGCGGCGACGATGAGGGCGCCACCCAGCCATTCGCGCGGCTGCACCACCTCATCCGTGAGCCACTGCGCGGAGGCGGCCCCGGCCACCAGCTCGAAAAGCAGGATCACCGCCGAGCGATGGGCCGGCATGTGGGTCACGCCATAGACCACCGCCAGGGTCATCACCACGATCCCCAGCATGCCGATCAACGCGGCGGCACCCCACACAGGGAAGGCGACGGCGGGCACCGGTACCCCGCCGGCCAGGATCAGCAGGAAGGCCAGGCCCACCACGCCCCACCAGGCCACCACCGCCTTCAGGGGCACGGGCACGGCCTGCAGGCGGCGCACCAGGACATTGGACAGGGCAAAGGCAAAACCGGAGGACAGCGCCAGCCAGTCGGCACCGTCACGGGGCCAGGGCAGGCCCAGGCCTGGCTCCCACAGCATGGTGAGGGAACCGCTCAAGGCCAGGAGGACCGTCAGCCTGGCCGCCCTGTTCAAACGCTCGGCCAGCAGCAGCCGCGCCAGGAGCACCGTCCACAGGGGCGAGAGAAAGAACAACAGCATCACCCGCACCACGTTGCCCTCCAGCACGGCCAGAATGAAGGCGATATTGGTCCAGCCGCTCGCCAGGGCCAGCAGCACCAGCAGTCGCCTCTGCGGGACACCCTGGGCGCGCAGGCCGCGGCGAAAACGCCACAAGACCGGCAGGCCCGCGAGAAGGGCCGCGCCATAGATCACCAGAGAAGACCACAGCCCCGCGAGGCCCGCCGTTTCCAGCAGGCGCAGGGGATACCAGAGAACGCCCCACATCGTGGCACTCAGCAACAGGGCGCCCACGGGCAGCAGCCCCTGCAAGGCGTGCGGTACCCGCTGCCATGTCATGCCCGTAACGAGTGCCCGTCAGGGGATGGCCAGGCACAGGTGTGAGCCCTGCCGGGTGGAGATGGCGCCCCTCTTTCTTCATGCCGCCTGTTCATGGCACACAGCATATCAGACACGGCCCTGAATCCGGCCGATCTCCTTATGCGCCCGTAAACCTGGCTTAAGCTTGCCATGGCAGACTGAAAATCCGGGTTTCAACCCTGCCGGGCTCCGCACAGCAGGCACTTTTCTTATCTGAGACTTAAATCACATTTCCATCGGAACCATCCTGAGCCCATAGACGTGTCAAGGAACGGGTGAAGTGTTAATTGGGAAAATATTCCCAATTAACGCAAGCAAACTCAGGGCAGCAAGTAAGTATCTGACATACAAAAGAGGAACGAGGAGCCATGCAGACGCCGACGATCAGAAAACGCCATCACGACCCCATCGAAATCAAGAGCCTGCACCCCGAAAATCACAGCGTCACCCCTCTGCCCCGGGAGCGCCTGGAAGGCGTGAAAGCAGCCTATACCACCCGTGCCGTGCCCCTGGATCTGATGGCCACGCTCATCGGGGGGGAGGTGACACCCAAGGCAGGCGACCTGGTACTGGCCCGTATCGACAGGATCGGCCAGCACACCCGGCTGGAGCTGGGTACCGGGCGCAAGGCGCCCCTCTTCGTCGGTGACGAAGTCCTGGTCTGCTACGGCCATCGTTACGCGCCGGACCAGTTCGAGGCGGAAGTGCCCGAGAGCCTGGAGCCCTGTCACCTGGTGGCAGCGGGCGGCGTTGCGGCGCGCGTGCTGTCACGGCACAGCAAGCGCAAGCAAGCCACCCGCATCACGCCCCTGGGCCTGGTGGGCGACAGGCATGGCCGCCCCATCAACCTCACCGACTGGTCCCTGCCGCCGCTGGATACCGATGCCGGCGCGCAGTATGGCCAGGCCTTTCATCCCTTTCCCCTGGTGATCGCCTCGGTGGGCACCGCCATGAACGCCGGCAAGACCACGGCGGCCGCCTATCTGATCCGCGGGCTGGTCAATGCCGGGCTCAGAGTGGGTGCCGCCAAGCTCACGGGGACCGGCGCCGGCGGCGACCGGTGGCTGATGCAGGATGCCGGTGCCTGCAAGGTCCTGGATTTCACCGATGCCGGGCACGTCTCCACGCACAAACTGCCGCTGGCCGAGCTGGAAAGGATCACCACGCACCTCACCGATCATCTGCAGGCCGCCGGGGTGGACCTCATCGTGGTCGAAGTCGCCGACGGCCTGTACCAGGAGGAAACCGCCGCATTGCTGCGTTCGCCGACCTTTCGCAAGCGCGTGGACGGCATCCTGTTCTGTGCGGGTGATGCCATGGGGGCTGCCATGGGCGTGGAATGGCTGCGGCGGGAAAACCTGCCTGTCTTCGCCGTGGCAGGCAGCCTGACCGCCTCGCCGCTGGCCTGCCGGGAAGTGGCCCGCGCCATCGACCTGCCCGTGCTGGATCTGGCCAGGCTCGCCGACGAACGCATCTATTCGGAAGTCGAGCAATGGCTGGGGATGCAGATCCTGGACAAGGTGAAGGTGATGCAATGATACGGCGTCGGTCCAACACCCCTCGATCCATCACCTGGGGCACCCGGGGCCGGCCAGGATCCGGGGCCAGTGCCCGCCTGCGGCTCTGGCAGGGCGCCAGCCGCATCCTCCTGGCACGGCTGGTGTTCAACGGCCTGCTGCAGGCCGTCGTGACCGTGGCCATCGCCTGGCTGGTGCGTTACACCTTCGATCACCATCTCCTCTCCGCCGCCCCGACGGCGGGTCAGGAGACGTCGCAGGCCGGGGCAGGCAGCGGCCTGCCATTGACCCTGGGCGGCCTGGCCATGGCCTTCCTGCTCACGGCCGGCGTCGCCGCCTGGCTGCGGCTCATGGAACGGGCCGATGCGGAGCGCCTGGGACAGGACTATGTCCACCGCCTGCGCCTGCTGCTCTACGAGCACCTGTGCCGCATTCCGCCACGCGCCCTCCAGCGCCGCAGCCAGGGCGGCATCCTGTTGCGCTTCGTGGGGGACCTGGGGGCCCTGCGTCAGTGGATCAGCCTTGGCCTGTCGCGCCTGGTGGTCTCCTCCATCGCCATCGGTGTCACCCTGCTGGCGCTCGCCGCCCTCAATGCCGCCCTCGCCCTGGTCGTGGGCGGGGCGCTGGCACTGGCCACCGCGGCCTCCCTGCGCCTGGGTCGTCCCCTGAGGGAGGCCGTGCGCGAGGCGCGACGGCGCCGTGCCCGCCTGACGGGCAACATCAGCGAAAAACTCAATGCCATGGCTGTGGTACAGGTCTGCGGTCAGGCACGGCGGGAACAGCACCGGCTGGAACGCCAGAGCCGGCGTCTCCGGGAAGCCATGATCATGCGTGCACGGCTCATCGGCTGGCTGCGCGCCATCACCGAAGGCACGACGGTGCTGGCCACGGCTGCAGCCCTGGTGACGGGCGTCCTGGTGGTCAATGCCGGACAGGCCACGCCCGGGACCGTGGTCGCGGCCATGAGCCTCGTCGCCCTGCTCGTCTCGCCCCTGCGCGACCTGGGCCGTGTCCATGAATACCGGCAGGCGGCCCGGGTGGCACAGCAGAAGATCGACGATTTCCTTGCCATACCCGTCCCTCGCCACGTTCTTCGTCAGGGCGGAAAGGGGCGGCTCACTCCTGGGAATACCCCCCGGCGCCATGGCCGGCTGGTTTTCGAGCATGTCACGGTCGAGGGTGTGCTGGCGCGTTTTTCGGCCGTGGTGGAACCGGACCCCCGACGGGGACGGGTCATCGCGGTGGTGGGTCCCAATGGCGCCGGCAAATCCACCCTGCTGGCCCTTGCGGCCGGGCTCCTGGAAGGCGACGAAGGCAGGGTGCTGCTCGACGGCCAGCCCGTGGCGCGGCTTGCGCCCCGCGCCTTGCGCCGCCGGGTGGGCATGGTCAGCCCCGATCTGCCGCTGCTGCGCGGCAGCATCGCGCGCAACCTGCGTTATCGCTGGCCCAAGGCACCCGCAGAAGAAATCGCCCGTGTCTCGGCCCTGTGCGGCCTGGAAACGCTGCTGGCCAGCCTGCCGGAGGGGGAGCGCACGCGGCTCACCGACGGAGGACGCAATCTTTCCGTGGGCCAGCGCCAGCGCCTCGTCATGGCCCGCGCCATCCTGGGCAAGCCCAGCCTGCTGGTACTGGACGAGGCCGATGCCAATCTCGACCCCGCGGCGCGCAAGGTCCTGCAGCGGGTGATAGAGACCTGCCGGGGCAGCGTGCTGATGGCCACGCACCGGCTGGAGACACTCCGCCTTGCCGACGAGATCTGGCATCTGAGGGACGGCCGCCTGGTGGAGACGGGCACCCCCGAGGACCTGCTGCGCAATCCCGACTCGGAAACGTTCCGCCTGTTCCACAAGGTCAGGCTGCTGGCTTCGTGAGCACAGCCATGAACAATCGTTCGAGCGCACAAATGAACACCGTGACAGCCTGTGAGGCGCCCACCAAGGCCCCACTTGAAAATCAGGCTGAAAATCCGGTTGAGGATCCGGCCGGAAACACGGCGTCCGGGAAACCGGGGCAGGGCCGTCTCACCACCCACGTGCTGGAGAACCGGCCCGGGCAGCGCTACCTGCTCTATCGCCCCGCCGGGCTGCATGCCCGCAGCCCCCTGGTCATCGTCGTCCATGGCATCTCGCGCAACGGCCGCGAACAGGTGGAAAGTTTCCGCCGCGAGGCGGACCGGCATGACGCGGTCCTTCTTGCGCCGCTTTTCACCAGGCCCGAATTCGGCGACTTCCAGCGGCTCGGGCGCCGGGGGCGGGGCGTCCGCGCCGATCTTGCCCTGCTGGACATGATCCAGGCCGTGCGGCGGATGACGGGCATTGCCACCTCACCAAGCTTTCTGTTCGGTTATTCGGGAGGCGGCCAGTTCGTCCACCGCTTCGCCATGGCCTGGCCCGACCAGGTGGCACGCATCGCCGTCGGCGCGGCGGGCTGGTACACCTTTCCCGACCTCGGCCGGCGCTATCCCTACGGCCTGCGCGACAGCGACGCCCTGCCCGGCGTGCGCTTCGATCTGGCGGCCATCCTGCGCATACCCGCACTGGTCCTGGTGGGTGAATGGGACACGGAACACGATCCCGCCTTCAAGCGCGCCCCCCATCTCGACCGCACCCAGGGTCTCACCCGCATCGAGCGCGGCAGGCGCTGGGCGACGGCCATGCGGGAAGCGGCCCGACAACGGAACCTGCAGACGCCCTACCGCTTCGAGACCCTGCCCCGCTGCGGTCACTCCTTCCGGGACAACATGCGGCAAGGCATGGGCAAGCGGGTCTTCGATTTCTTTTTTCAAACTGAAGAGGAGCAGCAACAGTGAAACACCTCACCGTATTCAGTCTTGTCTCAAGCCTGTCACTCACCCTGATGACACTGACGTCACTGGTGGCGACAGGCCAGGCACAGGCCGCAACCACCGTCGTCAGCCCCGCAAAAGGCATCCGGATCACATCCGATGACAAGCAGTTCTCGCTGCGTATCGGCGGTCGACTGCATGTCGACGGCGCCACCTTCGACGAGGATGTCACGCCCCTGGAAGACGATATCATCTTCCGCCGTGCCCGCTTGGCCGCCTCGGGAAAGGCCTTCGGCGACTGGCGCTATCGCTTCGACTACGACTTCGCCGCCAACAGCGACTACCGCATCAAGGGCGCGTGGCTGCGCTATGACGGGTTCCGCCCCTTGCGCATCACGGCCGGCAACGTACAGGAACCCCTGAGCCTGGAAGAACTCACCAGTTCCAACGGGATCACTTTCATGGAACGCTCGTTGATAAGCGCCTTCACGCCCAGTTACCACCTGGGGGCGCTGCTCACGAGCCACGGACGGAACTGGAGCGCCGCCGCCGGTTACTTCGGCGAGACCATCGGCGAACAGAAGACCGACCGCCTCTCCAGCGGCCGGGGCCTGGCCGGCCGTCTCACCTTTGCACCTGTCAAGGCAAAACGGCGTGCGCTGCATCTGGGTGTCTCGGCGGAATACCGTGATCCCGGGTCCGACACCGTACGCTACAGCACGCGCCCCGAGTCGAAGGTGACCGACCGACGCCTGGTCACGACCCGTACCATCAAGAATGTCAGCGACACCTTGATCTACGGCCTGGAGGGCGCCTTGGTCCAGGGACCCTGGTCCGTGCAGGGCGAATACATGCAGGCGCGGGTCAACCGCCGCGGTGGGGATGATCTCGCCTTCGATGGCTGGTATGCCTTCGTGAGCTGGTTCGTCAGCGGGGAATCACGGCGCTACAATGCCAAGAAAGGCAGCTTCAAGAAACTCAAGCCCAAGGGCCGATACGGGGCCTGGGAACTGGCCGCCCGCTACAGCCATGCCGACTTTACGGACGGTGCCGTCCAGGGCGGCAAGGAGACCAACATCACCTATGGCCTCAACTGGTACCTCAACCGCAATCTGCGTTTCATGGCCAACTACATCCTGGTCAGCGCGGATCCCAACCGCTACGGGGACAAGGATGAACCGCGCATTCTCCAGTTCCGGGCACAGTATTTCTTCTGAGATACCTTCGACCACCAGCAACACCTTCGCCCCGGGGGACGCACCTGCATGCCTCACGCCGCGCAGGTGCGGACCCTGGCAGCGACGCCCTTTCCCTCAAGACGGCTCTCCTCAAACCGCTCTCCCGAAAACCAAGCAAAAAGCACTTCTTTTTGATATACTAAGACAATCGATAGTAAAGCAACCTTCAGAGCGACCCAGGCGTTCCGGATCAAGGCGCGGCCCGCAGGGAATGGCTGGCCCCTTCCAAGGGTCGCAACGCCGAGCCGGGACGCCTGGGCCGCTCCCTCCGGGCGGGCGGTTGGGTGGCCATTCGCGGTGTTGCGGCGTCTTGCCACAGGCGTGCTATGGCGGCGCCACCGCGCCTTGCGACTGACCGCCCGACCACCCGCTGAAGGTCGCTTTACTATCGATTTTCTTAGTAATTCAAATTTCGTGCGGATCAAGAGATGCGCGCGGTCAAGAGGTCGGCTACAAGCTGATGAGAATCGTCATAAAATCATCTCATCCTGCTGATCCTTAAATAAAATGTTGAAAGCGGGA